>Ga0315312_1000019_pt1 | contig 373500 bp, 420 predicted proteins | sample TDP7_MG_FD_203629 | JGI IMG/M metagenome (GOLD analysis project Ga0315312, IMG submission 203629) | Freshwater sediment microbial communities from Lake Towuti, South Sulawesi, Indonesia - TDP7 | ecosystem: Environmental > Aquatic > Freshwater > Lake > Sediment | place: Indonesia: South... | reverse complement strand
GTGGTGCAGAATGTAACCTATGCCGAACGGTCGGCTCCGAATATGTTAAAAGATGAAGACCTTGCCTTATTCAAGCGGGTAACTGATGCCTATAAAAGCCTAGCTCCGGTTCCTTGCACTGGATGTAATTACTGCCAACCCTGCCCTAACGGGGTTAATATACCAAAAATATTTGAATTCTATAACGACAAGGTGGTAAGTGAGATTAGTAAGATATTCCCCCAGGCAGTCCTATGGTATTCTATTGAGTTTGGAAGATTTCCGGCGGAACAGCGTGCCAATAATTGTGTCGAATGCGGGGAATGTGTAAAAGCCTGTCCGCAGCAGATCAATATTCCTGAGCAGTTGAAAAAAGCCCATGCTGAATTGACCCAGGGTGGACCTATGGGCCCTCCTCCCCGCAGAGACATCTCCTATGAAGAATAAGGTGACTTATGGCATTCGTATCAAAGAAATGGCAAGGAAAAATATAGATTAGGAGAGAAGTATTATGAATAGAATTGTATGTGGAGCGCGCGCGTGGATCCCGATGGGTTAATAGGCGGAGGAGCCAGATGGAAGAGAAAAGAACGAAAGAGATAGAAGAAGCTGTGATTGAGCCGGAATTGCGGATTTGTGATGCCCACCATCACCTGTGGGACATCGCCGGCGACCGGTACATGACTCAGGACTTGTTGCGGGACATCGGCGGGCAGAGAGTGGTCAAGACGGTATGCGTGGAGGCGTGGGGACGTGCCCAACGAACTGGATGGGTGAAGGAACCGGCTGAAGAAACAGCGTTCGCTGCAGCGGATAGCGCCAAATACAAGGGCGACACGCAGGTTGCCGCCGGGATCGTGGGGTTCGCTGACCTTATGGAAGGAGATAGAGTTGCAAGAGCAATTGAAGCTCATATCGCCGGGGGGCAGGGAAGGTTCCGCGGCATACGCGTGGCACTCGGAAGCAGGTTCAATGACCCGAAATTCGTTGAGGGATTCAGACATATAGTGAAGTATAATCTCACGGTCGACGCAATCGTCCATGGCCAGCAATTATTGGAGTTGAAGGCACTGGCAAATCGATATCCTGAGGTCCCTATCGTCATAAACCATCTGGGGCTGGCGACGTTAAGACATCCGCCGGGTCACAGCCATGCGACGGACAATGTAGATGAGAATGTAAGATCGTGGAAGATAATGGTCGATAGCATGGGGGAGTGTCCGAACCTGTTCATGAAGTTGGGCGGTCTCGGCATGGACATGGCGGGCGCCGGCTGGAATAAGCCGACTAAACCCGATTCAGTCGAGCTGGCGGCGATAATGAAACAGTGGTTTACCTATTGTATTGAGGAGTTTGGACCGGAGCGGTGCATGTTTGAGAGCAACTTCCCAGTAGACAAAAAGTCGTTTTCGTATATCGTATATTGGAACGCGGCAAAGAGGTTTTCGAAGGCGTATTCGAGATCGGAACGTGATGCACTTTTCTTTGGGACGGCGGCCAAAGTCTACCGGCTGGAGTGACGGGGTTGACACTCATTTATGATTTGGGATTTAGGATTTTCGAGGAGTAAGGCGACTTATGGCCTTTGTATTAAAGAAAGAATAAATAGCCTGGTTCATTGTGTGCAATATTTAGTAGAAGGAGGTTAGTAATGAAAATAATCAATATCAAAGACGTCGAGGTCAAGGAAATAGAGGGGGGCCGTTATTCTTTCATGTCACTTGTCACCGTTATATTGAGCGAGTCACTCCATCACAGCGCCTGCATCGATGTTCAGGTCTTGTCCTGTCATTTTGTTGGAATCTTCTGAAGCAAGGAAAACAGCTAATTTGGCCACATCCTCTGCTGATATCAAAGAATTGAGCGGAGATTGCGAGAGAAACCTCTGTCTGATAACCTCTCTTGACACACCTTCTTTTTCAGCTACTTGATCAATTACCATTTCGATTCTTGGTCCTTCTACCGGCCCTGGACATATTGCATTAACGTTGATATTGAATTTTCCCAGTTCAACCGCCAGAGCTCTTGTGAAACCTATCAGACCCATTTTTGTTGCGACATACGGAGTTCTGTTCGCAAGTGGTTTCTTAGCTGCCGTAGAAGAGATATTGATGATTTTTCCATGTCCCTGTTTAATCATTACCGGCACAATGGCTCTGCAGCATAGGAAAGCTCCTCTAAGATTTACGTTGAAGGTTTCATCCCATTGTTCAGGAGTTATCTCGTAAACGGGCGCGGTTGGCCCAGCAATACCTGAGTTATTTACGAGAATATCTATTCTGCCGAATTCTTTGAGCGTATCTTTTACTGCTCTGTCCACCTGTTCCACACTTGTAATGTCCATTGCATTTACGAGTACTTTCTGTCCTATTGTCCTAATTTCACGTGCTAGCTCTTCCATCTGAATTGTTGATCTAGCTGCCAGAGAAATATCAGCACCTTCACGTCCAAACATCAGAGATATTGCCTTGCCTATCCCAACACCGCCGCCTGTAATGAAAGCGACTTTATTGAGAAGCCTCAATCTTTATTCCTCTCTTCCTTTCTGGAATTTCATGAATACCTGTGTTTTGTGGATGAAGATAAATCCTTTTCGTGATTGAAAAAAAGCTACGCATGAATCATTCTTCATCTCAGAAATTCTTGATTGCCTTAGTTATGCATAAACGTATCCCTCTCCATTGTATCAATCAAGATAATTTGACAATGCAAGATACTCTTGGAATCCATGTCTTGCGTTCATCCCTAAGAAACTTTGCAAACAACAGAGCTTCTTCATTGATCAAAGTCTCTATAGTCTGTCTGTTGCCGTGTTTGATTCTAGGAATCTTAACTTTCGACTCGAAATAGATGTTCAGCTTCTTCATCAAATCTGAGGTCTTGGGCTCGTTCAACTATCCCAACACAAGGAACTGAAAGCGATCTAGGACATAATTCTTAGGTATTGTATGCCTTTCTCTGTTATCCTGTAGATTCCGCGGCTCTTCCTTTCAACCAAGCCTATGCTGAGGAGATATTGCATTTGGCTGGCGAACGTGGCGTCTGTCGCAAAGGGATGGCATGATCCCAGAACCCTCTTCTTCAAGTCGGTCCAATGAACATATAGCATGGGTTGTGAAAGCAAAAATGGAACCATGGCAGACGAAAAGGAAAAATAATCCATAGCCATTAGCATGACGCAGAGGGGATATTATGAAGCCTATAAAGATCGATGAGGTGAAAGTGGAGAAAACATCGGGAGGAATATTCACAGGAACGGTCGATATTCAGAGAATCCTCAACGAAACGATAGAGTCTAAAGACTTGAGTGTCGCGGTTGTTTCCTTTCCACCAGGAATCAGAAATGTTTTCCATACTCATGACAGGGATCAACTCCTTTGGATTCTGAGCGGTAAAGGAGTAGTTGCTTCAGAGAATGAAGAGGCAATCGCAACACCTGGAATGGCTTTCTTTGTACCCGCCGGTGAAAAACACTGGCACGGAGCAACAGAAAACAGCTCCTTCTCACATATATCAATAATTAGTAAAAAGCAATCCGAATAAAGCGCAAGTGGACAGCAAACAAGATAGGTCAAATTTTAACCACACACCCAAACCCAAACCCAAACACATTTCGTTTTTGATTTTTGTATTTCTTCTTTCTTTATCTTAGCTGATTACATCTCACAACACACAGAAAACATCACACACAACATTCAAATGGAACAGATAATAAAGTAATCTCTCAAGACGCCGAAAAGATGAACAATCTGAAATAAAGTAAGTTTCTAGACTTCAAGATAATCTTTATGTTTATCTTTATATTATCCCTGAACAACTATTGGTGCGTAGGAGAATCTAAGGTTCGGCTCAAATAGTATGAAATGGTGGCTTATATGAAGAAGAGAAGGCTTGGGAGAACGGGTCTGGAAGTTTCAGTCGTTGGTTTTGGAGGAATCCCGATCATAGCCCGGCCGAGGGCTGAAGCGGAGAAAGTGGTGAGATACGCCTACGAGAGAGGTATCACCTATTTTGACACTGCCAGATTCTATGGAGACAGCGAAGAGAAGATGGGTGCCGCATTGAAAGATGTAAGAGATGAGATCGTTCAGGCAACGAAGATTATTATGAGAACCCGAGAAGACGCAGCTAGAGCTCTAAAACAGAGTTTCAGAAACCTTCAGACAGATCGGATAGACCTTGTCAATCTACACAGCATCGACAGCGAAGAAGAGCTCACGAAGGCCACTGGTCCAGACGGCTCACTGAACGCTCTAAAAGAAGCTAGATCACAAGGCAAGATCGACTATATAGGAATAACCGGACACAACCCGTACATTTTAGCGAAGGCAGTAAGATCCGGCGAGTTCGATACAGTTCAGGTACCCCTGAATGTTCTTGAGAGGAGAGCAACTGAGGAGTTGATCAATCTTGCAAATAAGTTCGATGTAGGATTAGTAATCATGAAGCCATTAAGCGGGTGCTTTGGTCCATTACAGTATCCGCAGAGAGACATCTGGTTCCTAGGCAAGCCGGAGCTGGATTGGCCTGACCGATCAGAATTCATTGCCCATTTTGGAAGAGACGGATTGGAAAGAGCTCAACGTTGTCTGAGGTTCGTGCTGGCACATGATGTTGATACAGTTATCCCTGGATTTCGTTCCAAAGAGGAAGTTGACTGGGCTATTCAGGCAGCGGATAACTTCGACGGACTTACTTCGGACGAGAAGAAGGCTTACAAGTTTGGAAAGCTCCCTCCTGAACCCTTCTGCAGAGAATGCGGACTATGCATGCCGTGCCCTGAGGCGGTTGAGATACCAACAATTCTGAGATGGGACATTTACTACACTTTTTATGGTATAAAGAATTGGACAAGAGATCAGTATCCGAAGCTGCGGACAAAGGTGAACAGCTGCACTGAATGCGGCGAATGCGAGAAAAAATGCCCGTATCGTATCCCAGTTATCCGTATGCTAAAAGAAGCTGAGAAAAGACTAGCATAAGCTAGCGTCGGTGATGAATATGAAGGGTCTCCAGAAAGTGGCAGAAGATCTCTACCTGATGAACAGCCCATGCGACCAGAGTGGTTCGTAGGAATAATTGTGGTTCTAGGAAGCAGAAAGACTGGATTGGTTGATACCGGTTTCGAAAGAACCCCAGAAGAGTACATATTCCCTGCACTCAGAAGTTTGGGGCATAAACCAGAAGAGATAAACTTTGTAGTCAATACTCATGGAGATGGAGATCACATCCTTGGAAACAAGGTGATAAAGGATAAAACCTATGCAAAGATCGCAGCGCATGAACTTGATACTGAGGCAATTGAGACATCTGACATCAACTTGAAGGATGAAGGATAAGTTAAATTGGGGAACAGGGAGTTCAAAGTTGTGCATACCCCCGGTCATAGACCCGGAAGCATATGCCTTTACAAAGGCTCATTGAGGAAACTATTAGACCTTGATATCAAAGACCTTATAATGTCTCATCCGTTCAAGCCATTGGGCAAAAGTATCCTCACTGGCAATGAACCGAAAGAAATGATACAAGCAAGTATGGACATAGCTGCGAAATTGAAGTAACTTGAGTTCCCACTAAAAAACGAGTTGCTGCTTGTGCTTAAAAAAACAGCGTCTGGACTGAGAAAATAGTAGAAATCACATCAAATTATAATCTTTAGTTTAAATCAACTTCCTTCGCAGGATACTCGTAAAATAAAAGAACTTGTGGGTAGGCTTGTAGGCGAACATATTGAAAAGATAAGAACCCAACTAATCCAACAGCCTCTCTCTTCTTTTGTTTATAGGTTTGATTGACAGTAACTTCTCTCTCCCTACGCAGCCGTAATCCAGAAAAACCCTACGCAAAGCTAGCTAAGGTGTCGGCATAAAAAACTACACACTTTGAAAATTTATTATCAACTGAGACTTCGGAAAACTATGAAAAAAGAAATATTCTATTTAGTTTTCGATTAGCTTCAAAAAATAAAAAAGGGATTTGCGGGGGAATCGCGGGTGATATCTCCACTGTGGGGAGGGTTCAAGTTCACGCACGCTCAAATAGAGTTGCTCAGGAGAAAGTCTTCGCTGCTTCTTCTAGCATGCTTATTATTGGCAGGTTGTATGGGCACTTGGGCTCACATTCGCTGCATTTGTTACATCTTTCCGCCTTAACTGGAAGAGGACTGTATATCTTATTCGCCAAATTTCTAAGCTTATAGGTGACTGACAAATCGTAAAACCTGAGTATAGCCGATATGTTAAGACCTTGTGGACATGGCAAACAAAGGCCGCAATCTCGGCAGTATTCTTTTTCCAGCTGAATACTAAATCTCTCTTTCTCCTCTTTTGATAATCCATAAAACTCTTCCCCGACCTTTACTGCCCACTCAACTTGCTTTATACTTCCTAATCCTAAAGCGACGGTGGAAATGTCCTGTGCTAAGACCCATCTCAGAGCGCTTCGTATCCTTGCGTTTGTGTCTTCTCCAAGGAAAGCTTTGAGGTCAGGCTCATCCGAAAAAAGCCTAGCTGGCTCAGCATAAGTCCAAGTCACGATATTAGAGACCTTACATACCAGAGCCTTCATTGCAACCACACCGACATCCAAGTTCTTCGCAAGTGGAATGAGCTCCTCTAACGCCAATCTAGTCACTATGCTCAAAGGTACTAGAACCATGTCAAACTCGTTTGTCTTTATGGCTTCTACAAGCACGTTTGGTCTATGACCAGATATGCCTATGAAATCCACAAACCCTTTAGACCGGGCTTCTTTACAACTTTCCAACGAGCCGCCTGGACCCATTACCTTCTTCAGAGTTTCCATATCATTAATCAAGTGCAGTTGGATCAGATCTATTTTGTCCGTCCTGAGTCTACGAAGGCTCTCCTTGATATCCTCCATTGATTCCTTCTTTGTATTTGAACCTGTCTTTGTAGCCAAGATGCACTGGTCCCTAACATTTTCCAGCGCGGCTCCTATCCTCTCCTCACTTTGCCCTTCTCCATATATCTTGGCTGTATCAAAATAGTTAATACCTAATTGAAAAGCTCTCCTGACAACCTTTATTGCATCCTCGAAGCTCATCTTGGGAAGGTAATCACTTGGATAAATGTGCATTCCGCCGAATCCAACAATTGAAGCCTGAAGGTTCGTCCTTCCTAAACGTCTCTTCTGCAACTTAGAACTTTAACTCCTTTTATATGCAGGGGAACTAGTAAAGAAGGGAATTATTAAGTTTGTTGTAAGTCAGTCTGCACCGTACGATTACGTATACTTAAGTCGTGCGCGCTATAAAAAAGAGGGAGTTTGCGGGAGATTTCACCCTCAAACCTTCGATGTAACCATATTTACATAGTCCATGCGAGAAAGGAAGATGCCAAAGGATATACGTGGGATCCAAGGCTTAATATTCAGCTTGAAACTTTGTCTCCGGTAAATCCTTAACCGTTCTACCTTCACCTTCACTGATGACGACCTGCATCTCCCTTATTTTGCATGCTTCTATTATCGCGTCTCTGCCAAGCTCGACCGTTCTGGCGTGCTCTTCATTCCCAGCATAGACTGTCAGTTTCTTTATCTCAGCGTTCAGCGGCAACCTCTTTTCAGCCTTGTCTCTCCTTATCTCGCTGATTAGATTCACGATCTTGCTTCCCATGTTCTGAGCTTCTTCGTCGATCAACTCCTTGTCCATAGTTGGCCACAGAGAAACATGCAGGCTTCTGTAGCCCTTGTCTTCAGCGTACATGGTCTGGTAGATTTCTTCTGCCATGTGCGGGGTGAAAGGTGCAAGCATCTGCAGGATGCAGAAGATTGCATTGTATAGCGTGTGCTGAACAGCCTTCCGTTCTTCTCTGCCGCGTTCTTTTTTCCTGTAGAGTCTGTCCTTTACAATCTCTACGTACTGGTCGCAGAAAATGTGCCAGGTGAACTCTCTAACCTCTTCTATCGCAATGTTGAACTGGTAGTTCTCAAGCGCCCTCCCCACCTTCCCGATTGTCCTTTGGAGCTTGCTTAGCAGCCACTTGTCCAAGAGGTCTAGCTTCACCCTATCGGATGGAGCATAGTCTTGAAGGTGTAGACTGGCGAATCTTGCTGCGTTCCAGAGCTTGATCAGGAACCTCCAGCCATACTCGACATCTGGCCAGCGGAAAGGAATGTCTGAACCTGTTGCGCCTCCAGCTGCAGCCCATTGTCTCGTTGCGTCAGCGCCATACTTTCCGACAGCCTCAAGAGTGGTCACGTAGTTCCCCAGAGATTTGTGCATAGCCCTCCCATCGGTCCCCAGAACCATCCCATTTATCAGACATGCCTTGTAGGCCTTCTCTTCGAAAAGCCCTAAATGGCGGACCATGAGGTAGTATGCCCAAGTTCTGATGATGTCCATGCCGGAGGGATGCAGGTCTGCCGGGAAGAGTCTCTGCCAATCAGATCGGTCTGGCCATCCGGCGTGAACAGCGCAGGTTATTGACGAGTCGAACCATGTGTCCAGCACATCCCTTTCAGGTATGAACCTATCATTTCCACATTGGGGACATCTGTCAATCTTTGGCGGGCTAAGCCTAGGATCAATCGGCAGCCATTCCGGTTCAGCCAAGACGATCTCCCCGCATTTCTCGCAGTACCATATTGGAATTGGCGTTGCGAAGACCCTCTGCCTTGAGATCACCCAGTCCCAATCTAGGCTTCTAGCCCAGTCGATGAGCCTATACCTCATGTGGTCTGGATACCAGTTCACCTCGTGGGCTGCCTTTTCCACCTGATCCGTCAAGACGCGAGTTTTCATGAACCACTGTTTCCTTTCCAGAATCTCCACCGGAGTCTTGCATCTCCAGCAGACGCCAACTTCTTGTTGAAGTCCCTCGGTCTTTTCAAGGAGGCCTTCGTGTTTTAAGTTTTCAACTATTGCCTTCTTTGCCTCGCTCACGGTTAGACCTGCGTATTTTTGTGCGTTCTCATTCATTCTTCCGTCTTGAGTTATCACCATTATGACTGGAAGCTTGTTCTTAGACACGCTTCTCACGTCGGCTTTGTCGCCGTAAGTGCAGATCATCACCACGCCTGTTCCGAATTCGGGGTCAACAATATCATCAGCTATTATCTTGACTTTTCTGTTGACTATGGGGACACTGATCGTCTTCCCAACGTAATCTCTGAAGCGCAGATCATCGGGATGCACAGCCACTGTCACACACGCTGGAATAAGCTCGGGACGCGTAGTTGCGATTAGCAGGTGTCCGCCTTCCTCAAGAGAAAATCTGATGTAATGAAGCATTCCTTCGCGAGTTTCATGCTCTACTTCGGCGTCTGCAATCGCGGTCTCGCATCTTGGGCACCAATTGACCGGGTAGGTCCCTTGGTAGATGAGGCCTTTCCTGTGGAGAATTATGAAGGAGAGCTGGGTCTTCCGCCAGTAGGTCGGGTCCATGGTCTTGTATTCGGTTGTCCAATCGGTTGAGCAGCCGATCTTTATAATGGAATTCTTCATCAAGGCAATGTACTTCTCAACGAACTGCTGGCATAGCCGTCTAAACTCGTCAGGCGGCACCTCAGTCTTCTTTATGCCATATGTCTCTTCTGTCTCAACCTCAGTTGGCAAGCCATGACAGTCCCAGCCCTGGGGGAAGTGGACATTGAAACCCTTCATACGCTTGTATCTGGCAGCCATGTCGAAGTATGTCCAGTTCAACACATTTCCCATGTGGAAGTCGCCTGAAGGATAAGGCGGCGGCGTGTCAATCGTGAAAGCCGGCCTGTCCTTGTCGTTCCAGTCGAAATGATAGATACCCATCTCTTCCCAAAGTCTCTGCCACTTCTCCTCGATCGCTAAGATATCGAACTTCTTCGGCAAGGGCTTCATAGGCTCTTCACCTCAACTGTGCTGTTAGATGTTAAGAGATTGCCGATAGAACGGGCATTTTTCTTTTCGGCTTGGATTTTCGCTTCCAATATCGGCTGATAGATTAAATAGTCTACAATCTCCATTTCTCTCACCATGCTTGAACAAATCTCCGAGGAGGAAAGACAAATCGTTATACCTAGACAATCGCCCAATAGAATCTCAGGCAACGTTAAGGTACTTGGCGATGGCGGTATTCTCGTGCCAACCTTGCCACCTTTCCTCCTCTGGCATTAATTTCTATTCAACAAGATAGCCGAATATAAATGTAACCGTTCCAGTCGTTTGACCCTCCGATTAGACGGTTGGAGGGTCTGCTTCTTTGGAACCTCGCGGTGCGCGCTCTTGATTCGTTTCTTCTTTTCCGCGTAGCAACGAGATGATTTTGACTATCTTTTCTGGCGTTATCCTCTCCGTGTTTATTGCTACGTCGAAGGGTGGGAGCTTTGAGATGTCTACACCGTACAAACGCTTCGTAAGCTTTGACACCTTTCGGTCTTCTTCTTCCAGCTCCTTCAATGCAACGAATTCTGGTGCTTGGGACTTCTTAGATTCTCTGCGAACCCTCTCGTCTTTCGATGCAACTAGCAGGATCACCATTCCCTTGTCTTTATCTTTGGCAGCATAGACGGCAGCGTCCCCCTCGATTATAGAAGCCCTGTCTTTGCTCGACAAAGCTTCACTGACCTTTTCAGCTATCTTTCTGTCTTTTCCGTTCCCAAAGAACGTGAACTTGAAAACCGTCATACCTTGCTGGTCTTCCTTCCTAATACTTGGTCCTTCAACCACTTCGACCTCGAGTTCCTTCTCTATAAGGCGGGCGATTGAAGACTTTCCAGAAGCAGGCAGACCGTACATTATGATGTGGGGGCCTACTGACTGAGGAGGCTTATGGACTACTAAGGTCTCAGGTATGAACTGGATGAGAATCGGAAACCTGACAAGGCCGTCGACAAGAAGAGCCAATGTGAAAGGCAACCGTGAGTCCACATTCCATAGGAGGCCGCCGACAATACTTGCTGGGATGGACATGATCCTCCAGAGAAAGTCTCTCGTGGCTTCCCACTCGCTCTGCAACTCTTCGGGTATGACTTCAGTTGAAGCCGCTGTCCATGAGGGTCCAGAAGCATCCCCCACCGCTCGGAATACCCAAGCCAAGAGCGGAATAAAAGGTGTCCAAGCCAGTTCTCTGTAAGTTCCACCCAAAAGCAGAAAGCTTATGCAAAGATACAAGAACGGTCGCGTAAGCAGGATGACCCTTTTTCTACCTTTGCTATCAGAAATCTCCGCAAGAGGAAGAAGCAAGAAGGCAGCGGTCAAACTGTAAACTGCAGGTAGGAAACCAAGAACAGGTAGAGGAGAGTGACAGGTCTCAGCGGCGTATATTGTCCAGAAGGGACCTACAGCCTCCCAAGCCCATGGACCCGTCAAAGATAGGAAAAGCCAAGAAGTCGCCTTCCTCTCTCTTGACAGCCGATAGATCTTCCCCATGGACCCATAGATCTCTTTTACGGATTCAGCAAACTTCTTAGGCTGCTCTCTTACAACTGCAGGCTTGATTTCAAGCTTCTTTGAAGTGTAAGCCAAGACTCCTATTGACAGAAAGAACTGAACCAGAAAGACCTTCCTGATCTCGTTTAGCCCGCCCAGGCTCTGAACAATAAATGCTCCTAGAGGAGGGATGATGGTGTTGGCTAGGCTGTTCAGCGTATTCATTACAGCAATTGAACGGCTCCTTGTGTTCTGCTCCGAGGAGGAGAATAACATAGCTACATAGGCAGGTGTGACGATAGACGCACCCAGCGCCCCAAGAAGGTTGGCGAAGACAGTGACCCGCCAATCGGATGCAAAGGCGAATATCAAGGGGTTGGGAAGGGTTAAAGCCATTCCCACGATCAGCAACTTCTTCTGGTCATAATGGTCAGAGAACCACCCGCCGGTCAATATGAAAATGAGGAACACGCATGACCAGATTGAGGCTAATGATCCGAGCACTACGGTGTCGGCTCCCAACACCTCCTTCACGTAAAGAGAGTCAAGGCCGCCCGTAAGCCCTAAGGTAGCTGTCAGCATAAGGTCTCTGACAGTGAGCGCCCTCATCGTTCCTTTAACCAAGGACCTTGTGTCCGAAGTAAAATTCTTCAGCAGAGACCTCACCTTGAACCAGGTGAAAATGGAGAGAATGCAGACTTCCTAATAAACTCTGTCTTCATACGCGTATATATCATCAGTATATATCCTTCAGACATGGCTTACGGGGGACACATCCAACGAGGAAAAAAGGAGATATGCGGTATCCTGACAACCGTCATAGTCAATTGGACATTGACACTTCTTTCCCACTATCAACTTGCATAGATTGGGGCCTGCAACATGTGGCGGATAAAAGATGCCTGCTGAGTTTCGTGTATACTATTTTCTCGCTAATGCTTTATCACGTCGTTTGCCTAGTTGTGGGCATTATGGAGAAGCATGTAGTACGATGCTTCGTCGTGGTACGATCCATCTTTCTGAAGCCTTTGCTTTCTTATGCTTTCAAGTTTGAACCCAGATTTCTCCGCTACGCGTCTCATCCCCGTGTTATCCCTAAGGGTCTCGATCTCAAGTCTAGCGAACCCCTTTTTCTTAGCCAATCTGATCGCTTGTTGCATGAGCTTTGTTGCGATCCCGTTTCCCCAATAATCCGGGTGGACGCTGACGCCGAGGGTTCCAACATGCTCCATGTATCTCCCAAGACGCCACAATCCGAGGAATCCCACAACGTTACCATTATGTCTAGCGACAAGTATCTCGGCTCTCTTGTTTTTGGACAAGTTTCTGAAGAACCGTCTGTAGTTCTTGTATTGCTCCTCCACGTTGCCGCCAACGTACTCGATAAGCCACTCGCGGACTTTTTCGTGGCACTCGATCTGCACGATGGACCTGATATCTTTGGCCTTCAGAACGTTTTCTTTAGCGTTGAAAATCGATGTTTTCAACGCATCCCTCCAACGTTCAACTCTGAACTTGATGGTATTATTAAAGCTTGCCTTATCCCTTTCGCTATCTTTATAAGGAGATCATGTAGGCTAAAGTCTATCTTACGGTTAAGATTTATTTATGATCTGTGTTCTTAGATTGAAAGAGAAACGAAGATGATAATGTCTAAGCGGATAAAGAATCCTCTCACGACTTCAAGCCTGAAAGTCGGGGTCCTTTTCAACCAACCAGCGAAGCCTTCAAGGGGTGAAGAGATGGACTACCTCGCCGAGGCTGAAGTCGAAGAACAGGTAGAAGCCGTCCGAGAAGCCTTAAGAATGCTTGGCCTTAGCTGCCGACTGTTCCCTCTCAAGGATAACATTGAAACCCTCGTCAAAGAACTAAAGTCGCATAAGCCCGATGTGGTTGTGAACCTTTGTGAAGGAGCCTTTGGGGACAGCCATCAGGAGATGAACGTGCCATCTTTGCTTGAGCTCTTAAGGATACCTTATACAGGTTCGTCTCCGTTGGCTTTAGGAATATGCCAAAATAAGGGCTTGGCTAAGGACATCCTAAGGGCAAACGGGATACCGACGCCTGATTACAAAGTCCTAAGGGATTTTGACGACTGGAAAGCAGAGATGGACTTCCCTTTGTTCGTGAAGCCTCTGAGGGAGGACGCGAGTATTGGGATCTCCAGTAAGAGCTACGTCACGACCGAGGCGGAGCTTAAAGGACAGGTTGAATACATACATGCACAATACGGGCAGCCAGCTTTGGTGGAAGAATACATAGATGGAAGAGAGCTCAATGTGGCAATTCTGGGTAATGCGAGTCCAAGGATTCTGCCAATCTCAGAGATACTGTTCGATTTCGATCAAGAACCAAAGATAGTGGGTTACTCGGCCAAGTGGCTTAAGGAGACCGAAGAGTACGAGAAGACTAATCCAGTGTGCCCCGCTGTCTTGGAGGAAGCCGCGAAAAATAAGGTGGAACGCGTCGCCCTTTATGCCTATTTGGCAGTTTGTTGCAGGGACTATGCAAGGGTTGATATGCGTCTGAGGGATGACATGCTTTTTGTACTCGAGGTAAACGCCAATCCAGATATATCTCACGAAACTGGTTTCGCCCGTTCGTTGAGAGCCGCCGGGATCCCATATGAAGAGTTCATCAGGCAGATAGTTTTCTTCGCGCTAGAAAGAGCTCAATAGAAAAAGCTTAAAGGAAAAAAGTAGGGTATTATGGAAGCTTCACCAGCGAGGGATTCTTGAAGAGATGCTGCATGTTGTACCTTTTCATAGCTTGCCAGAAGACAGTGCATATAAGCTCCTCGTAGGTGAATCCTGTAACGCTTGCAGCCTCAGGGAGGCATGAGTGAGCATCTGGATCTGGTATCAGTCCTGGCAGAGGGTTGACCTCCAATACACATGGTTTGCCTTTCTCGTCAAGCCTCATGTCTATCCGGCAAAGGTCTCTGCAGTTAAGCACTTTAAACGTCCTTTTTGCAATGAATCTTATCCTTGTCTCAAGTTCTTCCGAAGTGTCTGCTGGGCATCGAAAGATGTCCAAGGGTTTTTCAGGCACATCCCAGACCCATTTGGCCTCATAAGAGTATAGGGGGCTGGCTCCACTAGGCAGCTTGTCTAGTAGAATTTCGACAGGTGGCAGAACTATCGGTTCATCGTTGCCGAGCAGCCCTACCGTGAACTCCCTTCCTGGAATGAAAGCCTCAACTATTGCGGGCTGTTTATAGGTCTCTATCACCCAAGAAACTTGCTTCCTCAGACTTTCCTCGTCCCGTACCAAGGAGCTACTTCTGACCCCTTTGCTTGATCCTTCAGCCAAAGGCTTGACCACAAGCGGGAACTTGGATTTCTTTGTCAGTTTCTGGTCAGGGTTTGTGAGAACTTGATAGTTGGGCGACGGGACTCCGTTGACGCTTAGAAGCTGATGGGTCAAAGCCTTGTCTAATGCTATGGCTAGGGTCAAGGGACCTGAAGCAGTGTAGGGTATCCCCAGCATCTCCAGCATCGCGGGTATTTGTGATTCTCTGCTCTCGCCTCTTATTCCCTCGGCTATGTTGAAGACGATGTTAGGCTTCAGCCTTTTCAGCTTGCCATAGGCTTCCTCGTCTGCCTCTATCTTGGTTACATTACATCCGCCCTTCTCCAGGGCGTCAGCTATAGCGTTTACTGTCTCTTCGTCGTCAAACTCGATGTAGAAATCTTCGGGTAACCCTTCGTCAGGCTTGACTTGCCTTTTCAGGTTGAAGGTTAACCCTACCCTGAGGGTCATTGTTCTCCCTAGTCCACTCTTACAGGAACCTTCAAAGGAGCAAAGTTTTCTTTTTCTTGCGGGATCTGTGGGTAGGTGTAGACTTTTCCTTCGTAGTTTCTTAGGATTATCTTGTCTTCTTGGATGCCTAGAAGGTAGTCCGGTTGAACTGGGATTTTACCTCCCCCACCAGGTGCATCTATGACGTATCGGGGCACAGCGAAGCCTGAAGTATACCCTATGAGAGATTCAATGATTTTGAGCCCGGTTTCGATCCTTGTTCTGAAGTGGTAGGTTCCTTTGACGAGGTCCATCTGGAAGAGATAATATGGTTTAACCCGGATTCTAATGAGTTTCTGGACGAGGTTCTTCATGACTTCGGGATCGTCATTGACTCCTCTGAGAAGGACCGATTGGTTTCCGAGCGGTATCCCCGCGTCGGCAAGTAGTCCGCAGGCTCTCTCACTTTCCTCAGTTATCTCACGTGGATGATTGAAGTGTACGTTTACGTATAACGGATGATTCTCCTTGAGTATGTCGCACAGTTTCGGCGTTATCCTTTGTGGGAGCGTGCAGGGAATCCTTGACCCGATCCTCAGAATCTCAACGTGGGATATGGCCCTGAGTTTTCGGAGGAGAAACTTAATCTTCTCGTCAGGTAGCATTAGTGGGTCTCCGCCTGAAAGGAGGACATCTCGAATGCCCAAAGTCTTCTCGACGTATTTGATCTGCTCAAGCAAAACGTCCTTCGAAAGATTGACGACAGGTCTACCAACCTGTCTCTTCCTGGTGCAGAATCTACAGTACATTGCGCAGCTGTTCGAGACGCACATTAGAACCCTGTCCGGATACCGGTGGATCAAACCGGGTACAGGGCTGTCTCCTTCCTCGTTCAACGGGTCTTCAGATCCGTGGGGGTCCTCCAATTCGAAGGGGCTTGGGATACACTGCTTCCATATGGGGTCGTCAACTTCCTCAATAAGGTCAAAATAATACTTTGAGACCCTCATCGGATATTTTGCGACAACAGCCCGCAAAGGTTCGACGGGGATTTTAAATCTTTCGAGAATTTGTTCTGGTCTGATTATGCTCTCTCTAGGGATCTGTTTCCAGTCCTCAACCATCTTTTCCAACGCGCTCTGTAACACCTTAATGGTGCCACGAAAGAAATATGCGTTCGAGAAGATACTCTTAAACCTTTCTATTATATGGTACTGACGGCTTGTCTAGATTTGACGTACAGTCTTATTCATCGGCATCTCTTGGGCGTAATCAATCCACTATAATGATCATCTTGGACAGGGGCTTATCTTCCTATCTTTCTATGTGGCGAACTTCTATTTTCAATGTCCACCTAGGGAGTTAAGAAGAAAAGCATATAAGATACTAAGGCTCCCTGACATTGGTGGGCGAATGTCGCAGAACATCAAGATAAACGTCACGATTTCGAAAGAGCTGGATGAAAAGTTCAGGAACACCGTAGCAAAAACTTTGGGGTTTAAGAAGGGAAACCTTCAAGTCGCCATTGAAGAAGCGATTGAGATGTGGATAAGCGAAAAAGAAAAACAGTTGAAGCGGCAGCAGAAACGTCGCAAATAGATGAGCGGGCTAGAAGATCTAGGAAGAGAAGCTTACCTGTTTACCGTCGTATCTGCCGGAGAAGGCTATTCAAAATTATCTATCTTAGAAGATTCTAACTCCTTCTACTTACACTTCTTTTATGGATATTCCAGAGATGCTCAAAATTGTCTTTCCAAAATGTCCGTCCCGATGCTTCAAGTAATTTGATTGTCCTCAAGAACTCTTCGGCCTCGATGGGCACAACTTCATAACCTTGGTTTATTGCCCGAGTAATGAGATTTACCTCCACACTCGAGTCTAATTCGGTCGCAATAAAAAGTCCAGAGACATTTCTACCTTTGAATTGCTTGATCATATTCTCGATATGTTCTGGCACTGATACAGCCTCAGGTTTCTCCCATTGAGCTCGTCCTTTCAACAAAGTTGTTTCCACAACATAAATATCACTGTCTTGAAATATCAGAATGTCAGGCAGTTTCTTACCAGTTTCTTCCGAAAGTTTCTGAGCAGGGACAGGAAGACCCCACTCGCCGACTTTGCCGTTCCAAACCACATCATTGAACACTGTTCCTTTGAAGCGGCATAATAACTTATAGACTAGCTCTTCAAATCGACCTCCACGGATATACCTTAGTTGTTTTCTGTCTATTTCCTTTTTCTCGATTCTCGACTTCATCTGTAGTCGCTCTCTAATCTCTTGATCAAAATCCGTCTTCAGCAATTGATGGATTTTTCGGATTATCTCATCTACGGTCTCCCTTCGAGAGATAGCGACCTTTGCCATCTCTATTTTCAATTCTCTTTGATTGGGTCTAATTACAATGAAATCCTTGTGTAGTATGCTGCCATTTTCTGGCAAGATAACCTCTAAACGGTATTTCTGATTTTCATACAAGCTGAGTATAGTGAACCCTTTATCATCCGTAACACTATATGATTCTGCCCCATTTTTGCTGACCTTCACATAAACCCCTGCAGCAGGAACCTTCTTAGAGATAAGCTGGAATTTTATACCAATAGGTGGGTGATAGTACCTTGTATCCCCATAATACTGGAACCACTCATCTTCATCTTTCCAATCAGTCTTCACTTCGAGGGCTTCTGCAAGAATGTCATCTACTTCATCCTCAGTCTCTTTGCTAATGAAAAGAATGCGTTGTTTATCATCAAACGAACACAGACCAGTAGCCAGAATATAGGGTCTCAAATGCGCTTCGTATTCATGGTTTGTTACAAACAGTGGGGTCACTTTGACAGAATTCGCGTTTCTCGCTGTCACTTAATTTTCGGAAACGAAGGATTCTTAGTTTGGCTTCGGCTATCTCCATCTGTTCATCACTCCGTATTTTCCAAACAAAAAGCGAAAGTTCATTTTCATGAATGTGACCGATTTCTTTAGCCAATTTAGTAAGCACTCGAAAGGGAAAGAGTCTCATGTTTCTGGTATAGGGCGCAACGCTTCCCTTCGCCTCAAATGGATTCGGGTATTGCCACTTCAGCAGTTGCGCCTTTAGAACTTTTCTTATGTCTCCGTGGATAAACTCTTTTCCAGCCTGAGTGATTATTAGTTTCTTGTGTTCTGTGCAAGCAAGACCGAAGAATTTGAAGGTCCCAAGAATAGCTCTTGCGGAACGCGGGTTCGTTGAATCGGACAAACCGGCTTTCTTAAGCAAAATTGCGTAGAAAGCTTGCTTTCCTTCGTTCCACGTCTTATGCTCAAACTTTGGTGATTCAAGGATAGCAAGAGCGTCCCGTGCCTTTGTAATGTCAGTCCACCTTTTGTTGCAGTGCCAATGCGGGAGTTCCCGACGATCTGACAAGTATTAACCCTCTTTCTGGAAAGCCATTACCCATTCTACACGCATCTTTTCTGACTCTCTCATATTATGAGGGCGCATCATCAACAAAGAGCCGTAATAGTCCATTACCCTAAACCCAACCTCTTGAGCAATGTCCATCAATATTGTATGAGTTGGTACGGGCACCTTTCTCACGTTGTTGTCCGCTAGTGCAACAACATAGTGTCCCCCTGGCCTGAGCACCCGTTTTACTTCGAGGAAGTTCATCCTCATATCCATGAAATATTTATATACAACGTAACTGCGTTTTTTGTCAACCTGATAGATGTCCTCCAAAATCTTATCGAGTCTCGGGATTCCGTAACGCTGTTGTTTTGCGTATTCTCTGGTTGCAACTTGCTCCGTTCCTATGTAATATTTCTTGAGTTCGCTCAGCTTATCTTTCCATAGGCCCAGCCAGTAGATTTGAAGTTGATGCGCTCTGGGGTAATCAATAGCGTTACAATAAGGGGGAGAGGTCATTGCCAGATCAATGCATTCTGATGACAGGTCTATGTCTCTAGCATCTTTTCCTATTATCCGTACAAAGTGTTCTCTTGAGCAACTCTTGGAGAAAAAGATCATTTTAGGCGTGAGCTCATTGACTTTCCTCACGAAAGTTTTCTTTGCATCAATTTTCCTTCGACCAGACTGCTCCCTCATTTTTCGGCTAATCGCTAGGGCATATAGGAATTTGGGGTCGGCATTGGAAACTTCTTTCAAAACAGATGAAAGACAGACGAAGAAGAAGTCTTTTATATCTGAGTCATCGATGGATCGAATACAGTCAGTTATGACCCCCAAGTCCTCTAACACATCAAGTCGGAACCAATAGTCTCGATTAGGAAATTCGGGGATGCCCACCTTGTGACTTGAGTAAATGGATCTTATGAGTTGATTTTTGGCCTTATGCAGACTCTTCTCATCAAGAGGTGTCGTTTTAACCTTGGTTAGAAGAAGTGCTATGGGATCAACGTCAATTGCATATGAGTTCCTATTGTGGAGTCTGGCTTCTACATTAGTTGTCCCACTCCCGCAAAAAGGATCGAGAACGCTGTCGTCTTGTTTAGAGAATTTCAGAATAGCCCATCTTGGTATCTCAGGTATATATTTAGCTGGGAATTTGTGGAATCCGTGCGTATAGTTAGATCTATCGAGACTGTAGATTTCCAGGATCTTTCCGCCAAAATCCCCTTCTAGTGGAATGTCGCCCTCAATAATGTTCTTTGGCTGTTCTCTATAATGGCGCCTTTCGTCCTCTGTCGTGTATATGTAATCCACTAAGCTGTTCGGTCTGCTTTTCCTGCTCTGAGGCACGAGAGGTCCCCTTTTCTTCGGAATAAATAGTAGCAGATAATATCATATAAGAGTTCGCATGGTTGGAGAAAATGCCTAGAAAATGTCTAAATATAGATGGGAACAAGATTTCGGCAGGTGTTGGACTTTCATAGAAGGGGCATCAATGAATTTTCGGGAAGGCTTGGACCCTTTTGGGTGTTAGTCAGGCCCAGCCAGAAGATCTAGGAAACGCACAGTTGACAGGACGTCGATGGACAGCTGCCGAGGCTGAAGGAGCACTGGCAGTTAAAGATCGGCCTACAAGTTTTCCTTTCCTGATTAATAGTTACGCGCTACTAACATTTTGTGATTACATTCTGTGTTCTCTGCTCGTGACTTAACTTTATATGCAAAGTTCGGGAGCTCTTCATCAGGGTGAAGCAAGTAATGAGTAGTGTCAGTGTTCCGCATGGGTCTGTTAGCGTTCTTGATAGGGTTGAGGGCGATCTGTACGTGGCTGAAGGGGCAACGGTAAGAGCCAAGGGTTCCAAAAAGGTTGAGGTTTCAGGTGCCGTTCAGTTCGAAGGCGACTGCACTTTCGAATGCAGTCTCTCCGCGGGTTCGGTGAAAGGAAAGCGAGGAGACCTTTCAGTCGAAGGAGACCTGTTTGTAGAGAAGTCAGTGAGAATCAATGACGGGGGTTTAGACGTTAGCGAAGGCCTTTCCGCAATAGAAGTAGAAGTGGACAATAGAGTCTCGGTGGGCAAAGACCTCACTGTTGAAGGCATCCGAGTAGGCGGAAAAGTCAGAGTCGGAGGCAAAACGAAGGCTAGAGAGATTGAAGTCGGGGGGTCATTTGAGGCGCAAGACGATGTGGAAGCCGAGAAGATAGAGGCTGGCGGATCTGCGAGGATAGAGGGGGCAACAACCGGCTCAAGGATAAATGTTGGCGGCGCTTTCCACGGGAAGGGCAGAATCAAAGTGGATCGGATAGACGTGGGAGGCACGTTCACCGGTGAATCCGAGGTCATAACTGAGGAGCTGCATATCGGGGGAACAGCGAAGGTTGCCGGCGGCGAGGTGAGAGGCAGAATCAACGTAGGCGGGGTCTTTGAATCGAGTAACCCGTTGAGTTTCGACTCGATTGACGTGGGCGGGAGAGTGGCTTTGCGTGGCGCAAGTAAAGGGCGGAAGATCGATGTTGGCGGAACTCTAAGTGTAGATGGCGGCCTAAAATTTGTTGACATCGATGTGGGCGGCACTGTCGAGATTTCAGGGGACGCTGAGGGCGAGACAATCGACATAGGCGGCAAACTTGAAGTGGATAAGAGCCTAACTCTGACCGGCAAACTTGACGTAGGAGGGACCGCTGAAGTTCATGAGGCTTTGAGAGCTGCGTCAGTCAATGTGGGCGGTTGGGTAAAGGCTCGACAGATCGAAGCTCAAGGCGCGGTCAGGGTTGGAGGACGTATCGAAACCGAGGAAGGGGTCAAGGCTTCCAAGGTTGAAATAGGAAGAAGAGGAAGAATCATTGGGACCGTCGTTGCCGACGAGGTTCTGCTTAGAGAAAGAGCTGAAGCGGACGACGTCTACGCGGGTCTCTTAACAATGGAGGAAAGATCGAAGGCAAGAAACGTTTACGCCCGAGATGTATACCTCGAGAGAGGTTGCAGGATAACAGGAGAGCTTATCTACACCGCGGAGCTGAGAAAGGAAGAAGACGTTACCTTTGGAAAAGAGCCTAAGAAGACGGAGAAACTTCCATCTCCGCCCATCTGACCAAAGGGCTGTTGATGCTGATTTCGGCTGCGGTTAAGAGTTGAGCCAGATTAGGAAGCTGGAGTTCCGTCTCGGTAGCACTCATCTTACTCTTGAGGTTCCACCTTTTTACGTCAATTTTGAGAAGAGAAACTTCGGCTCAATAATGGTCAGAAGAGACCTTCCAAAACAGGGCATTATCATCTATGTGTACGTGACAAGACGCAGGCATGTTGAGAACCTACTCGTTCTAAAGAGGCTGCATCCTGATTTGAACTTGCCCGAAGAGCTGAGGGAGTCTGCGGCCGCAATCGGGGAGCTGGGCCCTAAAGAGTTTGAAGGGTTCGTGAGAGCGATAAAGGTCGGAGGGATCATAAGGGCGATAGAGGAATTGGAAAAGGAGTGGGAGTACGGCGGAAACGGTGTCTGGCTGAAAAGAATCGAACCTTTCACGCTGTACATGATTTTAGTCATGAAAGAAAGCAGATGGACTGTCAGACCGGCTATATCCAAGGAGAATGTGAAGGGCTATGGGTTTGAGGTTCCGATCGATACAGGGCTGAGGGAAGCCTTCATGATGGAGTTGAGAGAGGGCGAGCTTGAGGAAATCCATAACCACGTCGAAAACCTACATTTCCACCTTACTGTGGACAGCCTTGAACGATGTATAGACCTGGCTAAAGACTGGGACTACTACTTCTCAACTAGGACGAGGTGGAGACAAACCGTTTTTCTTTCAGCATAATTAAGGTGCGATCTGTAAGAAAGACATAAAACCAAAAGTAGGTAATCATTCTAGCGAGCAAGGCCTCAGTCTTTGACGATCTATGTGAACCTTTCTCTGGGATAGATTTGAGGAAAAGAACGAGATACGACATATACCTTGACGTTTTAGAAACGGTTAGAAGGAAGGGCGCTTGTCCAATTACGAGGCTTTCCTATGGCGCAGGGCTCCCAGTTGACCGAACAAAAAAGATCGTTGAACTGTTGTTATCCCAAGGGCTTCTAAAAGAGGTAAACATCGGCGACAGAGAACTCTACAGAATAACGGAAAGAGGAGGAGAATTCCTCCAAGCCCTAAGAACCGTGAGAAAGTTTATCCAGTAGGATACGTCGGACGGTCTTCGGCTTGCCAGCAAATGGGCGGGAGACAAGGAGCAAGGAAACGATGGAGCAAAGTGTTGAAAGGAATCAACCCGCGGGAACCTAAAATTTTGAGGCTCGAGGATGACAGACATCCCCTTGCCGCCTCTACTGCGAAGTTTCCTCCTTTATCTTCTCCTCGAGGCTTTTGACCTTTCCGTGTTCAAGCACTTGTATGCGTGTTTGAAGTCGGACCCTTAGCCCCACGCGGAGAAATAGTCCGTAAAGCTCCTCCCCCGTGATTCGGCTTCTAATCTTGCCTTCAGTGATGAGTTTGACTAAGGTATTCTCGATCTGCTTGGCAGCCTCCGGGTATTGAGCCTTCGCAGCGTTGAGAACTTCCCAAGCCCTGCCTACGAAGAGTCGGTTCAAAACCTTTCTTTGGTCGCCTTCCTGTGGCTTTTCAGTTTCCACTTTTGTCTTGCTTTTGGCGTACTCTTTCATCTGCTTTAGTTTTTTCTTCCTCAGGGCTTCAAGTTCACGGTCAGACATCATGGTTCACGTTGTGGCTCCGGTTTCTAAGGTCATTGAAGAAAGAGTGGCGGCTAGACTATTAATGTTGCGTCTCGATTAATGGTTTGTAAGTTTGTACCTTAAGGTTGCCGCTATCCCGCCGAAAGACTTCCAAAGCATCTGCCCCTCTTCAGTCTCTGCTGAAATCATCTCCACAATTGCCCCGGTTTGCTCAGCTGACTCGGCTAACTCTTCGATGATGTCTCTTTGTTCAGTAACCTGAACCGTTGGAACACCGCATTTGGGGCAGGCAGTTCCGCTGAGGGACTGCTCAAAATCTGGGATTTCAGAGGCTTTCATGGTCTTGTATTCAATGTAGTCGCAGGAGGAGCATTCCACCTTGACCCTTGTTGTGTCCAGAGTTTCAGACAGAAGCAATGTGTCAACCAAGCCGGATGCTAGGGCTCTTCTAACATCTCTTTCGCCGTAGGTTGCTAGACCCGTGTCGTGGCCGATCTCGTAGAGGAACTTCTGCACAATCCGCTTCTCTTCGACGTATCTGATGTTCTTTATGATCTCCGGAGCCTTCTCAACCGTCTCTTCAACCCCTTGCTCACCAGTGTAAGCCGTGTCCACCGTGGTGATGACCAGGTCTTTGAGCCTGTAGTCGAGGTATCTTCCCTTCTCAAAGTCGAACTTCGTGGGTCCAGGGCCGCCGAGGATTATGCCCTTCAGCTCAGGGATGTCTAGGAAGATCTTGCTTGCGTGCTCGCCTATGCGTTTGAAGAATCCCACAACTTGGGCTTCACGTAGCCGTTCAAACCTTCGCGCAGATTGCCCGCCAGCCCGATGCTTCCCCGGTATGCCGGAGGTTATGTCTTCCACGATCTCTAGTCGTCGACCCTTAAGTGTGGCAAAGGTTGCACCGCTTGTGTCAAGCAGCAGTATCCCATAGGTTTCCTTCTCCTTCAAAAGGTCGGTCAGGTACTCAGTATGGAATCTCGAGTCGCACCTGTAGAGGTAGATGTAGACGGGTTCAGGAGGCACTATGACGTAGGTTTCGATCCTTTCGCTTCCGGGACCGTTCTGTGGTATGGCACCGCAGAATATGACTAGCCCATTGTCTGGAACTGTCTTAAAGAGTTTCAGGCGTTGGATGACTTTCACGATTGCATCCTGCACGTTCTTCCGGGTCGTGCTTGACTTGATGTTTGAGGCTGTGCCCCACTCGTCCTTAAGCATCTGGGTGACTTCGCTGATCTGTCGTCCAGGAGGCACGTAGAGCGAGACAAGTTCAGTTCCCCTTCCCTCCTTCGAAGTCAGAACGTCCAGTGTTCTTTTTAGACGGAACCTCTCCAGCGATGTCCTTTTCACGCTCATTAGAAGTCTCGCACCACCACTCAGACCTTTCCGAAGATGTTAATATTCAATATTCTTGTCTTCTTCCGTGTTGTTTCTAGATAACCGAAGCCAACCTAATTAAGCATTTAGGACTCATCACATGTTATCTTTTTGTAGATCCAGACTCGCTTCGGCCTGGCATCCTACTGATCTCTTTTTCGACTGTCCTCAAAAGGGAAGGATCGTTCATCATCAAAACAGCAAGCGAATGCGAGCATCTTCGTCTTCGAGCGAAGCCAGGGCAGTTGCAGTTGACCGTTCCATCGATCCTCCGGGCAACCGTGTAGGTTCCATGCTCGCCTACCACATTGTACAGCTCGTCGCCTATCGGTTCAATTCTTCTCTTCTGTATGAGCTCGTAAGCCTTCTCAAACATCCTGTCTATAGGCAAACCCCACTCCTCAGAGACAGGCAAAACCAAGAAGGAATATCAGCTAAATCTTATATAAATATAATATAATAATCACTAATTGAAAACAAAAATAAGTCGTAAGTTACTCTTATCCTATATTTTTAGATTTTTTAGTCGTATTGTCCATCGCTGTCTTTTTACCTCATTCTACAATATCTTGGTATCAACCAGATTCAAGCTTTGCGCCACTAACTATTATATAAGAATGACAACACATGATACTTGTGTTCACATGATAAAGGCAGGATGGCAATTTTGCCCTATAAACACAGGTCAAACTTCCACTTGGATGTCGGTCAAGACTTTAAAATATGCGCAACTACATTTTTCGAAGAAATCATGGGTTATACTAATTGTCATATCATACAAGGAAGAGTCAAAGCTGTTATGGTTAGCGTGGAAGGATATTGCTGTAAAGTGGTGGGCTGCTGCGATTGGGTTACTTTGACATATACACCATGAGATGATGACTTATGATTTCTTGTACTATCCGTTTTTTTCTCTACATTCTAACAATAGGTTTAATTGATCTAATTTTGGTGAAGATTGCCTTTAGACATAATCTTTGGACAACAATTGTCGATACTATATGCTTTGATGTCTATCTAGTGACTGTTCTGATAGGCATTGAAGGTATAATTACATTGATACAAAGAATGAGGGATAAACGACAGAAACTTTGAGCTTCTTATTTTTTCTCATACTTCTGTCTGAAATTATTTTTAGTATTTTGTGTGTGCATTACAGTCTAAGCTTTCTCTCTCTAACTTGCTCTTTCTCTGCACAAAAAACACACACAACACAAAAGAGAAGCACCTGCCTGCATTCCAAGTGTTCTATGAAGTAAATATTCATAAGAAAGTTCCTTCTGAAAAGGACTTTCACAAAGCATATCTTTCCGGCTAGAAGCATACCTTCTTAGAAAGAAATGACCAACCACCGAAGGTTCATATTGCTATTAGCTTTGTCAATTCTGGTGCTACAGACATTTGCCTGTCTAGGTGTTGTAGCAGCCTGTGTAGAACCATCACCATCAATCACCTTGACTCCAGGTTCTGGTATATCTGTGATAACTGTCGTAGGAAGCGGCTTTCCTAAAAACCAAGGTATTCATATCTTCTGGGATGGAGTAGCCGTCCCAGGTTGGCTTGGGGACTCTAGGACTTCACATGATGGAGCATTCTGTGTAATAATGACCATTCAAACACAGACTCCAGGCGTTTACAATATAACGGTAATAGTAGGCGGAAATTCAGCATCTGCACCATTTACGGTCTTAGATATGAGAGGTCCACAAGGTCCACAGGGACCCCAAGGTCCTCAAGGACCTAAGGGTGACAAAGGCGATACTGGTGCTACTGGTCCCCAAGGTCCAAAAGGAGATACTGGTGCTCAAGGACCAACAGGACCACAAGGACCAGAAGGACCGGAAGGACCAGCAGGATCTCAAGGTCCTAAGGGAGATAAGGGTGATCAAGGTGCTAAAGGTGACACGGGGCCTCAGGGTCCAATAGGACCACAAGGGCCGAAAGGTGATACTGGTGCTACTGGTCCTCAAGGTCCTCAAGGGGATAAGGGTGACAAGGGAGAAAAGGGTGCTACAGGTGCTACAGGTGCTCAAGGTCCTCAAGGGCCTAAGGGAGATACTGGTGATATTGGCCCTCAGGGTCCCAAAGGTGAGTCTGCTGTATTAGACGTTTTACCCTTGATAATAGCAATAGTTTTATCATCAGCGGCGTTCCTTTTTTCGGCATTTGCTCTTAACAGAAAAAGGGGTTATAAATTAAATTTTGCTGAAACTGACAAGCTATTGGATAAGGCAAAAGAATACATTTGATTTTGAAAAGCCCTAATTGTGGCTGCATATTTGATGAATACTTTATTAGATTTGGTTCTTTAAACCCAGCGTTTCCAGAATACGGATAAAGCTTAAATCACATTAGCTCAGACATGGGAAAAAGGGATTAGTATGGTAAAGAATTCGGTGCTAGTTTCAGTCTTGCTGGTCAGTCTTGTAGCCGGGTTGGGACTTGGCTACGGTCTAGCAAACCCGACACAGTATGAGCAGAGAATTGCAGGTCTGGAAAACGAGATTGCTGAATTGGAAAGCCAAGTTTCCTCGTTTCTCGAACAGATCGAGGCAAAGGACCATCAAATCTTAAGCCTGGTAACGCAATTGTCTGGACTGGCGCAACAGATTGAGATGAGAAACAGGGAAATGGAGACCGTGTTTCTCGGCGTCTACTTCAGCCCGAAAGGCGGCTGCGAAGACCAAGTCCTCTACTGGATAAGCAGGGCAAACGTGAGTATACATGTCCTCATTTACAGTTTCACTTTGGACCCAATAGGTGACGCTCTGTTGGAGGCTCATAACAGAAACGTAGAGGTGCAGGTAGTCTTCGAGGTGGGGCAGATAACCGAAGCCAGTGAGTATCAGAAGCTGAGGGCTGCTGGGATACCGGTTCGCAACGATACCAACTCCAGAGACATGCACGACAAAGTCATGATAGTCGACGGGACGATCGTGTTAACTGGCAGTTTCAACTGGTCCAGCAGAGGCGAGAACGAGAACAACGAAAACCTGATCGTGATGAACAGCACCTATGTCGCCGCAATCTATGAAGACGAGTTCCAGAAAATATGGATTTCAAGCGTCTGAGCCCTTGTCTTCGTCGTTGATGCAGCAAGACCAGTCGTTTCCTCTTTGCGCGTTGCCTCTATGCAAGTATTTTAAACTAGTTGTATCTACTTAGTTCGTGGCTTTGCGGCTCTGCGGGGCATTCCTATGCCTAGAATGCGGAAGGGCGCGGTACAGATAAGGTTTGAAATCCTAGAGTTTCTCTACTATCACACTAGACCGCAACTCCGCACCTACATATGGCGGAAGGCTACATCTCTTTCTTATGACGATTTTCTGAAGCACCTTGACTTCCTAAGGGAGAAAGACTTAATCCGCGAGGGAGAGGACGGATTCTGCAGAATAACGGAAGAGGGAAGGAAGGTCTACGAAGAGCTGCATAACGCATTGGCATCCATACTCTAGGCTTAGACAATTGGACGGTGCGCGCAAACTTGGAGTTTAGAGGGAGGCGGCAAAATGAAAAGGGTGGTAGTCATTTACAATACAAGATTCGGCAATACGGAAAGGTTAGCTTACGCCTTAGCCGAGGGATTGGAGGAGCAAGGGGTCGAAGTAAACTGCGTCAAAGTGGATGCAGTCGACGTTAACAAACTGGCCGAATATGATTTGATAATAGTCGGCGGACCGACCCACGCGTTCGGCATCTCAAAACCAATGAAAGACTTCATCGAAAAGCTGAAAAACGTGGACCTTAGAGGAAAGAAGGCTTTTGCTTTTGATACTGAGCTAAAGTCTTGGATTGCTGGAAGTGCAGCGAAGGGGATTGAGAAACATCTGGAAAGGCTTGGTATGACAGTTGTGAAGCCTCATTCTTCCGCCATAGTTAAGGGAATAGAAGGACCACTCGAAAAGGGCATAGAGGAAAAGTATAAACAGATAGGAGCCGAGTTGGCAGGTCTTGTAGGATAATGAAGATACTGCAACAACCGCCTTGAAGTCTTAGCAAACCAATAGAAAGCATTTGTCAAAAGCATTGGACGGAGATTTATGATACTTCAGAGATTAGGTAGGTCACTTGCATAGCCTTGGTTGGACACAAAGGTTCATGGGGAATGGTAAGCCTAATATTGATAGGCGGATATTGCTTTACTAATGAATCTGAACTCATGGTCGCTGAGAATGTAATGTTGGAGTTTGATACGATTATCCTTGAAGACGAGACAGGCGGTTACATAGCATTCGTTCCAGCATTGCCCGGATGCCACACTCAAGGCGACACATTACAAGAGCTTATAGAGAATGTGAGAGAAGCGATAGAGCTCTACTTGGAGACATTAACCGAAGAAGAAAAGAAGGAGCTCCTGAGACAGAGAGTGGTCGGGATACAGAAAGTGAAAGCACTTGCCTAAGATCAAACCTCTGCCTCATCGAGAACTGATAAGAGCCCTTGAGAAGACTGGCTTTAGAATCGTTCGTCAGAAAGGTTCGCATGTTATAATAATGATGAATGGTCATGGAACACGGATAGTGATACCAGCTCACCCGGGGAAAGATGTCAAGCCGGGGCTGATTAGGGCAATAATAAAAGAGGCTGGGTTGAGCAGGGAGAAGTTCCTCAAGCTTTTGAAGGAGACCTAGTCCATTCCGCATTCAAATATTCCTAGTTTGTGAGATCGGTTGTGCTAGAAAGTTTCTCGAGGACGTTGTCCCAGATTCTGTGGAACTTCTATGGCTTTAGTCCTCGCTGAAGTATCAAATCTGAGCAACCAGTATCTGGATAGGCAGTGAAGGTTACGGATTTCAGTGTGAGCATTAGAAACTTTGGTGCTGGCAATGAAGTTCAGTCGTCTCAGTTACTTAGAGAGGTGTATGAAAACTTCGAATCTACGTTGCTTAAAGAAATAAGGCAGTTCGTTGGCTTAGGCAGATTTGTATAAGAGTGGCTTTTCTCCGCCAAAGTCAGCGGGGAGATGATTGGTTCTATATAGATACGACCTTTGCCATGAAGATTATCACGAACTTTTGGGATCTAACAGTCTCTCTACATGAAAAATCACCGTTTAAGGTACCAACTGCAGGTGGGGTTCCAAAATATTTGCCTTGACGTTCACCTTTGGTGCATCATGGTTATCAAGTCGTGTCGGAAATCGGGGTTGAGTGCAAGATGAGCGGAAAAGAAGACGAGGAATCTTACCCTCTGAGGTCATTGCACGACTTCCTCAACGAGCTCGACAGAGAGTGGGACTCTTTCAGAACAGCATCCCTAATAGGAATAATCACCTCGGGCATACTCCTCGCCTTCGTAGCCTACCGTTTTCTCGCCATGCTTGCGACGATCAGACGAGCCGGCGGAGGCTTGTTCGCAGCTTTCAACGATCTCCTCTTTCTAGTCTTGGTTGCGGCCTTCGTAGTATATGAGATCTTTCTTCTTTTCAGGCAGTACAGGTTCTTCAAGAAATGGGAACGGAGGGTAGGCTTACTCATGCACTTGGAAGAAAGGCTGATGGGAGAGATCGAAAGAAAGGGAGAAGCCGCAACGAAGACCTAAGAAAAAGGGAAAGAATCACTGTTCAAGATACCACTAAATATTGATCATTTCAAAGGAGGACATTATATTGGAGACGTTATACACTCATTTGGGCCTGACCATTTAGTTAGCTCAGGCCTCGCCCTAACAACGGAGGACTTATGTGTATAGGACCTTGATCAGCGATGTATTTCCAGCATCGTCGTAATTAGTGTACCAAAGGTCTCTTCCCTCTTGATGTAGAGTTTGCATCACGGCTCAACTCGGTGAAGAGGGGCGTATCCGAAAAATATTTTTAGTATTTGAGGCTGAGATATAGCAGTACGGATAATGCTATACATGTGAACAAGTCTGGCAACATGGCAAATGGTCCAAGACCAAACGCACTGAAACCAAAAACCCCCTGCATAATGGGACTGGAGGCAAGTGCATTGAGAAGGAAGACTAATGAAAATATTATCAATCCTATTGTGAACTTTGACTTCGTCTTCCTATATATGTCAATGTATATGATCAACAGGCAAATCAAGAGTGCCAAATTTACAGAGGAAATCACCGTTTTGGCAATGTAGAACAACTCTATATCTCCAAAACGAGGCTGTCTGATGTGCCATTCATCTAACTTTGCGGCTAAGGCGGCTCTAATCGCCTCCGGGCTAGCACCAGCCGCCGTCATGTCTCTCAATAATCGATCAATCTCTTCTCTCTGTTCATTCGTGAGATCAAAGCGCCCCCACTGCCAACGTTCCATCTGAGCATGCAGACGACCTATGGTGGCCCAGAATACAACAAACAGAGCCACGGCTACAATCGCCAATATTAACCAAATAGTCACTTTCTTATTCATACGATGCTTCATCTATTTTCCTCCCTTTTTTCTTTTTTCCATAATCTTTCCCAAATCTCCTGGAACAATACATAGTTCTCTTCCATCTCCGAGGATAGGAAATATGTAAGACCATACTTCTCTCCCGCGGATGTGATTATTCTGTTGTCCTCAAGGACTTTGAGATGATGTCTTATCGTTCTATAGTCCATTTCAAGCAGATTCGCCAACTGATTTGCGTTTTGCGGAGCCTCTCTTAGAGCCCTAATTATTTGGGCGCGAGTTACGCCTCCTCGAGTTCCAGCAATAAGCCATCCAAGCACATACTTCAATGGGCGAACGCGATAAGACATCCACACAGCTCCGAACGTATAAAGTAAGGATTTTTCCTTTCACTAAACCAATTTAGGTCTATAATAATAAATTATATGTCCCGTTGCCAGAGGCTAAATAGTTTTCCAATGTTTTCGGCTTAAGAATACGTTTCATTTTGTTATTTTCGCAACTAGATTAGGAAGAGATTAGGGATAGATTTGGGGATAATTCTGAAAAACTCTTTAATAACCATTGGTCAGTAGACAAGAGGACCCAAAAGGAGGGGCGGTAGAACTAATGGGAGCAAAGCCTAAATTCTGCTATCAGTCGTAGCTATAGCAGTGATTTTGGGCAGCCTGGTGGTACTAGTATATGCGTACGATAACGGGAAAGAGATCAGATGTCCAGCAATTTGCTGATGGGCATCTTGCGCGCCGAGGTCTACACACCCGAGTTGACTCTTGGATTGCCAACCCCTGGGTCAACAAAAAACCAGACAAGATGCAGACCTTGAAAAAAGCAAGCGACTATTTTTCGTTCCCTCTTTTTGGGTCGGAGGCAATTGCTAAATGAAGAAACTTATCTTGTCTCTACTTATTTTGATTTTTACTGCATCTACGTTGTCCATTATACCTGTTGAATCTTATGATTTTGACTTCTTCGCACTTGTCAAGGTCTTCTGGGGAACAAATCAGGAGATACAAGTGTCCCCTGGAGACGTTGCAACCCTAACTGCAGTCATCAGGTATGAAACTCGTGGCTCTTTCCAGAACCTCGAAGCTTACCTTTTCCTACCCGCTGGCTTCGAACCCATAGGCGGTGGAGATAATGTCACAGTTTATTATACTGGAACTGTGTCTCAAGGGTCTCTGGTGAAGCTTGAGTTTCCTATATTCATAACACCTGATGTGGATAAAGGCGGCTACACAGCTAATCTTCACCTATATTATTCTCCATATTTCGACCAACCAAGCGACGAACTCCAGATTCCATTTGAGGTTACTGGGAAACCTATCATAGATGCCAGAGTTTTGAATGATAGCCTGCTTGAGGGAGAGCAGAAGGTTTTACTTGAATTGTCCAATGATGGTGACGCGATTGCGAAGAATCTCAAGATAGTGGCTATTTCTTCAAGCAGTGCATTGGTTGAACTAGATATTGCTGGATTTCTGGGGAGTCTTGAACCTGGAGACAATGCCACTGTGCCCTTGCGCCTATATGTGCCAACTGGTATGAACGGGAAAATCCTTTCTTTGGGTGTAGAGGTTAGTTGTTTGGGTCCTAAAAACATAGTTTATCAAATATCGAAAACTCTACAAATACGTGTTGAGGAAGCTGAAGAGGTTGAGGAATCTGAGGTCAAGATCACCACGAAATTCCCGGATGTAACGGTTGAAGCAGGAAAAGTCGTTCAGTACCCGACCACAATAGCAAACTTGGGTGAAACAGATAGGCTTCTATTACTATCAGTTGAGCCTCCCGCTGATTGGAAGGTGGTTTTCAAATCTGGAACTTTGGAGGTGTCGATGCTTTATTTGGTAGCAGGACAATCTGAGAATCTGATTATTGAGGCAACTCCGCCAAGCACGGTCAACATGGGCGCCTACATAATACCCGTTCAAGTTAAATCCGAAACCGGTGCCATCTACAAAGAGATTGAGCTAAGAGCCACGATCGTCGGCTCCTATGCTTTAAGCTTGGAGCCATCTACCCTTCTCACAAGCGTAACAACTGGAGGCTCCACCATGTTCACAGCGAAGGTTACAAACACTGGGTACAGTTCTGTCACAGGCGTTAGGGTCAGCGTTGAAGCCCAATCAGAATGGGAATCATCAATAACCCCTATACAGGTAGAATCGCTAAAACCAAACGAATTTTTCACATTTACTCTGGTGGTGACGACGCCGGGAGACACGGTAGCTGGAGACTACCTGATTACGTTGACAGGTCTAAGCGATCAGGTTGAGTCAGATCCTGTTCAGGTAAGGGTTACCGCCACAGCCCCAACTTCGTGGGGATTGATAGGGATAGGGTTAGCCGTCGTGATGGTTGTCGCTCTCTTATTCGTATTCATAAAGTTTAGGAGGAGGTGAAAGCAGATGCCTCAACCCATGATACAAACCCAGGAACTAACAAAATACTACGGAGATGTCAAAGCTGTCGATCACCTAGATCTAACCGTCTATGAGGGGGAGATTTACGGTTTTCTTGGACCAAATGGCGCTGGTAAGACTACGACGCTTCTCATGCTGATGGGATTAACTGTGCCAACTTCAGGTACGGCAACGGTAGGTGGATACGATATCGTTAAAGATTCAAGAGAGGTCAGAAGGATTGCTGGGTTGCTACCGGAAGGCGCAGGGTATTATGAAGACTTGACTGCCAAGCAAAACCTAAAATACATTGGTCAGCTGAATGATCTACCCACACCTGAAATAGAAAAAAGGAGTGGAGATCTCCTCAAGGTTGTAGGCTTAGCAAAGTGGGCAGATACAAAGGTTGAGAAGTTTTCCCGCGGTATGAAGCAGCGCCTCGGAATAGCGGAGGTACTGATCAAAGAACCCAAGGTTGCCTTTTTCGACGAACCAACGATTGGGCTCGACCCCCAAGGGACAAAGGAGATCAGGGACGTGCTGATCGGACTCAATAAGGAGCAGCGTCTAACAGTCTTTATATCTTCCCACTTATTGTATGAGGTTCAGCAAACGTGTCAGAGAGTAGGCATTATACGTGAAGGCAAACTCACAGCTGCCGACACGATTGACAACTTGTCCTATAGATTGGCGAGGAAAGAGAAGATGATAGAGTTTGAGTTGTCAGAGATAAGCCCAGATTTAATCCAAGAGATCAAAAATATCAACGGTGTGACATCCGTTGACCGAGAAAATCATAAGCTTTATGTGCATATGGAACGCGACAAGTCTAGGGAGGTCTCGGAGACTATCATGAAGCATGGAGCAACGATTCTGTTAATGAAGCCGAAGGAGTACAGCTTAGAAGAGATATTCCTAGAATACTATAAGGAGGAGGTTTAAAGATGGCAGGCACGATGACGGTATGCCGGAAAGAACTCGCAGACCACCTAGGGAGTAAACGCTACATTGTCCTATTCGCTTTAATACTGCTCTTATCGACTTTATCAGCATATCAGGGCGCAGAGTTCATAAGGAATAACCCTCAGGCAGGGTTCATAGCCATCTTCTCAGGTGCTCGATTCGGCTTCTCTTTCATTTATTTGATGGTGTTTTTTGGGCCTATCATCGGTTTAGCCTTAGGCTTCGACGCCATAAACAAGGAGAGGACAAGCGGAAGCCTCTCAACACTTCTCTCCCAGCCAATATATCGAGACTCTGTCATCAACGGTAAGTTCCTCGGAGGAACCGCAGCTCTCTCACTGTTGACAGTTAGCACAATCGGAATCATGTGTAGTGTAGCTGTGCCACTTCTCGGGTTCGGCCCAACGTTTGAAGATGTTTCAAGGATACTCTTATTCACGTCGCTCACGATACTTTACCTAGCATTCTGGCTTGGCCTAGGCCTTCTCTACTCAACGGTAACCAAGAAAACATCGACGTCCGTACTCATGTCCATTGCCACATGGCTATTCTGCTCCATCGTAATCACCATCATAGCAATGCTCGTAGCTAACATCATGGCGCCTATCCAGATGCCAACAATACCTAGGGGAGGGGGATTTGGCCAAGGTGGACAAGGAGGCTTGAACCTAACCCAGATAATAGAGTCACCAGAGTACAGGGCACAATTACAGAAATATTCTGCAATCCAAACGAGCATCCTGAGGGTCTCACCAGCCAACCTCTATAGCGAAGCCGGGTCAGCCATACTAGGCATAATCGGGGGAACTTCAGGGTTCATGGGGCCTGGAGGAGGAACCCCATTCCGACACTTGGAGTTAACCCAAGGTCTTATTGCAAGCTGGCCTCAGGTCACAGCCATAGCCGTTGGCCTCGTCGTGTGCTTCGCCGCATCCTATATGCTTTTCTTGCGCCTAGAGATCAGGCCTGGAGGCTAAGATAGGCAGACTGGAAAGATGTAAATACATCAGTTGCGGTATGTTAATGCCACTATAAGTCTAAAAGATGAACCCACTGCTAATGAAAAGCATAAACTCATGCTGGAACGAAATTCTGATATTTAACTGTCCTCGCAATGATTTAGTAGGAAATAAGGCGTTGAATCTGTTATTGGCTTTTAGTGAGTTCAAAAAGAGATGAATTGAGTTGGCGGTTTTCCCTGGCTTCAATATGTTTTCAGAGTTTCTGGGAGCAATCTATAGAGCGGTCCGGTTTTCATCTATACTCTGTTTCACCTCAACAACATTTGTAGGAGCAATATTAGCCAACTCAATCATCGATTCTAGAATCCTTTGGCTGTTGATGTTCTCAGCATCCACTACATCTTTCGGTTTCGTCGTAAACGATTTATCCGACGCAGAGCTTGACAGATCAGCCAACGTGCTGAGAAATCCTTTTTCGACAGGCGATCTCAGTAGAAATAGGGGCATCATGATTTCATGTTTTCTTTTCCTAGTCTCGTTAGCATCTTTATCATCCTTAAGCATCCAGAACCAGTTATTTGGCATAGTCGTTATCTTTCTCTACTTCACGTACTCATGGATTGTGCGGGCAAAGGCTCGACCAATCTTAGACATATTGTATCATGGCTCCTGTCTTGCAATCCTTGCAACTATGGGATACGTGGAGTATAGATGTCTTGATCTTGCCAGTCTTCTATTAGCCTCACTAGTCTTTTTCCTGTCTTCTATATCGCAGATCCTTCAAGAGGTTAGAGACTATGATAGTGATAGAAAGACTATCAGGACAACGACTGCATTATTAGGGAAGAAGAGATCCTTGATCCTGTGTTTAGCATTCTACGCATTCGTTTTAACGATCTTCATCTCTTTAATTTCCTACGGTGTAGTGCCCTTCGAAATTCTACTTCTAACACCAACGGTCTACTTCTACATTCCCCCCTTCATCAAATCTATAATCAATGAAGAGTATGAAGACAAAATGCTGAAGAGAATCCGAGGGAGCCGATTGCTAATAATCGGTGCGATAATCACTATCCTAATCTTATGGAGAAGTTATGTTTAGTATGAGTCTAAGTTTTCTACGATCCACCCACATAACGGTAGCTGGACCGAAGAAAATAAGGATAAAGGCCGACGTTTGTGAGTCAAACTGGATAGATCCTAGGATACACGTCACAAAAGGATCGGGTGATCTGATGTGCCATGTGTCAACCACTTCTTCTTGAGTTTACAGACCATCGTATATGCGGGGTCAAAAACGTTTCCAACCTCATACTCGACGCATTGGCCTAGAAGAATGTGTGCGGCACAAGCGTCCAAACCATAGTCTTCCTGAAGCGACCTCACCATCTCAGTTGTCGCGTGCTGAACGGCTTGGTCTAATGGGCGCGCATTGCCAACGGTTAGGATGTATTCTTCGTTCTCTGCTCTGGGCCAATTGATTTTTTTGTCCTTTATTAGGTGAATAGTGAATTGCATGTCAAAAGAGACTTCAATACCTGTTCCCACTATCTCTCCTTCGCCTTGAACAGCGTGGCCGTCTCCGATGAAGAAGAGGCCTCCTGGGGCAAAGACGGGAAAGTAGACAGTCACGCCTGCAACGAACCCTCTATAGTCCATGTTGCCCCCGTAGACTCCGGACGTGGCAGAGGATATGGACTGTCCTTCTGGCGGAGCCACACCGAAACATCCAACCATAGGGCTTAGGGGCAGGACGAGGCGGCCAAGTTTTGTCTCGGGTTTAACTAGGGTAACTATGCCTCTCTCGAGGTCTAGTTCCCACTCGGCTAATTTGCGCTTGCGTGATGGCATCTCAGTGACGTACCCCGAGTCTACAACATTTGGAGAGATGACGGTTGAACTTCGGCCTATGCGCCTATTCGGCCATAACCTGTCAAGCCTGACAGCCAGAGTGTCTCTCGGCTCTGCGCCGTCCACGTAAAAAGGACCGGTTAGAGGATTTCCGCTGGGTGCAACTTGCCGATCTGAGGCGTCTCTGCCATGGCAGTCCAGGGTCGTTGTTGCTATCGTGTCGCCGTCTTGAACATGCAATACTGGCTCGTAAAGACCTAAAGCGTTATAGTATTTACTTGTTTTGAAATGATAAATTGCCATTACTTTTCACACCCGTTCTCGGCATTGCTCTAGATAGCGCTAGTTCCGTGTATATCTAAGTTATGTAGAAATTCCTTTGCATGCAACGAAGAAACCCTTTACTGTCAGAAATGCTTCCCCCAAGTAAAGTAGGACTTCATCCTCAGATACAATAACCCCTGCGTCATGATTAAGCAGGTCCTCTTTCCTTTGGAAGGTTCTTTAAGCAACTTTATCGTTCGTTAATCTGAGCATGTCATCTGTTGATGTGGCGGTAAAGGTTCTGACCAAGATTGAACCTGAAGATCTTAGGGTACTCTTAGCTATTGAACTTGGCATGAGCCGGCACAAATTTGCGCCTGAAAATGACATTCCAAGACTGAGCGGATTGACGGTAAGAAAGATCGGTTACCGACTGGACAGGTTGAACGGTTTTGGCCTAGTCTACCGTTGGGTCGGTCCCTATGTTGGTCATGTCTTGAACAATGCTGGGTATGACTGTCTTGCTATGAACGCGCTCGTCAAGGCTGAGGTTCTGGAAGCTTTCGGGAAGCCTCTGGGCGTGGGGAAGGAGGCTGACGTCTACGACGCTTTGGCGCCCGGCGGGGAAAGGGTCGCAGTGAAGTTTCACCGTCTAGGCCGAACGAGCTTCCGTCAAACGCGAAGGTTTCGAGGATACGTGGCTGACCGTAGGCACATATCGTGGCTTTACCAGTCCCGTTTGGCTGCGGAGAAAGAGTTTGAAGCCTTGAAACTGGCCTATCCATGCGGGGTTTCTGTTCCCAAGCCCTTAGGCCAGAACAGGCATGTAGTTGTTATGGGCATCATAGAAGGCGATGAGCTCTATCGCGGTCCAGAGTTGCATGATCCTGAGAAGGTCTTGGATGAAGTTCTGCTCAACGTGAAGAAAGCTTACCTCGAGGCGAAGGTGATACATGCAGATCTAAGCGAGTTTAACGTTATCCTGAAGCCCGACGGACACGTCTTGATCATCGATTGGCCGCAGTTCGTAAGGGTGGGTCATCCGAACGCTGAGATGCTTCTGAAAAGGGACGTAAGGAATGTCCTAAGGTTCTTCAGGAAAAGGTTCGGCATAAAAAGGGACATTGAAGAAACGTTGGATTACGTGAAAAAGCCCTAGGAACAGTGTTTCTCTAAAGGAACTGAAGAGCAAGTTCTAAAAGAGGGGATCGCTTGAAAAAGAAGCCACGAGACTGGATCTCAAGTTCTCTTGCCTCGTTCAACTTTCAGGTATTCCTTGCCGCGGTCTGCCAGATGGAAGACATTGTCCCTCTTGACGACGTAGCCGGCGTTGAGCAGGTTGTATAGCTCATTCGCCAAAGTATCGGGCTTACCATCCAGTTTCTTAAGTAGAGTGAAGAAGTCTGAGGGCTCCTTTTCCAGAGACTCAAGCACCTTCGTCCTCAGCGCCATCCTTCATACCTTCTTCTCTATCATCTTCTCTCTTCAACCTTTAAGAATATCTAAGTAGCCTATCCTGAGACCAATAACTAGACCCATAACAAGGTAGACTGCAAAAGTAGGTGATGGACGTATCTCTGAATGGAGAGTATACTGGCTGGACCAAAGGTAAGAACAAATTATGAAAAAAAGTAAAATGCTTAGTTTTAATCTACCCACCTATTTCGGAATTCTCCCATATGGGTGCATGTGTTAATTTTCGCTTAGGACACACATATCCGCCTTCGATAAATGCTGAAGTGCCTTTTCTCTGTACTTCTTGTCAAGAATAGCTATGTAGGTTTTCAATGCCTTTAATACAGCGAAGCCACCTACCTTTTGATCCAAGGACATCCTCAGACGCCATTCCTTTTTTGGCAAAGAGACCTGTTCTACATTTACTCCGTAGTCCTTCAAAATCTCAAAATGTTTCCCCCAATGGGTCAAGTTTCGTCGCTTTTTCTCTTTCATAAACGTACTGCCTTCAACAACTAAGTATCCACGATCTTCTTCCACGAGCTCACCAACACGACCGAAAATCCAGAGCGCATTATATGTAAAATACCGTTGTTTCTTAAACCCTGCTTGATCAGAGTAGGTATCAACATTGCTAGATAATAAAGTCGTTAGCAGCTGATGCAGTGTTTTAAATGTTTTTCTTTCGGATTCGGTAACCGATAGTTTTTCAGGGAATTCAACAATCTCTGTTTTGAGCGGCGGGACTCTGGTCGGTTCAACGATTTCATCTGACTTAATCAAAGCACGAATGGCTTCTAGATGTTTTAAGCCTTCAAAGGGTTCGATGAACGTAAGATAGTCTTCTTCGGGAATTGGCGCTCCATGTTTTGCTTCAAACACTTCTCTGGTCCATTCTGTCCCAAGTGCCTTCACTGATGCGCAAGGGAACCGAGAGCAATAGGCACAGTTTTCTACTTCTGTCTTTATAGCACATATTCGTACTGAACAGTCGCGACGTGGAAGCAGTGACCCCTCAGGTAACTCTCGGTCTGGTGTCTGACAACTCAAACAATTTTGGAACGATTTGGTTGGTCTGAAGCCAAGAATCTCTATGCATCTATTCCTAAACTTTTCGTATTCCTTGGCTGTCATGGTCTCTCGCACACTCTTAGACCAGGGGCAATGGCTGCAACGCATACCGCATTTAGAATAGACATCTGACACTCTGTCTACCTCCTATTCTTCCATTGAACAGTAAAGATATTTCCCCCTTTTATACATGGCATTGAGGACAAAGGAATAATTGACCTCCTCCTAAACTCAGCTTCTCTATGGGAGTCCCACACACCGGGTAAACCTCTTGTCTCATTTTGGGACCCATGTCTGGCATGTAGCCCCCTTGATTTCCATAAAGGTCATTTCCAGAAAAATGAGGTATGTAGCTAGCTAGCTGAGGGAATTGAACTCACACAGAATACTTTAGAGATTTTCACCTTGTTCAAGCAGGGGCAAAGTTTCACACACGTACATGCATACAGGGAAATCTAATGGCTTTCTTAGTTAAGACTTTATATGAAAATAGCTAGCCTGACTGATTAGTTCAATTAAGATATAAATAATGAGAGCTCCATAAATACCACTGTGGTTGATATGATGCTTGATTTGGCGACTGTAGCGGTCGTGGTATCAAAACCAGCGAAGAAGGCAGCAGAATGGTATAGGGATAAGTTGGGCTTTGAGATTGGTGGCGAGACTGAGGGACATTGGGTTGTGGTTGCCCCAAAAGGCAAGGCAGGAGCACCAAAGGGTCCTTGGCATGGCATCCATCTTTGCGAAGGAGACGAGCTAGAGCCTGGCAACACAGGTATCCTCTTCCTGACCGATAATATTGAAGCCACGTATAAGGAGTTGAAGGCAAAGGGCGTAAAGTTTACTCAAGGATTAACCAAGGAGCCTTGGGGTACATACGCTATGTTCTCGGACCCTGATGGCAATGAGTTTTGGCTAATGCCTAAAGAATAGAGCCAAAAGTGTGTACCTTGGTTCGTTCACACACTATGAAGCTAGATCTAATACTTAGAACAACCAAACCGTGCTAGCTAGCTAACTATTCGAATAAAATAAAAACACCGATCAGGTGGTGGTGGATTAGAGGTTATCTTCGGAAGATTGAAAAGCGATACTAAGAAAATACTAGGGTTTCTCGAAGCCTTCCTCTTCCCTAAACTGCATCCTGTAGAATGAGCTGTACGTTCCGCCTTTTCTCATGAGCTCTGCGTGGGTTCCCATTTCAACGATTTCCCCTTGATCCAAGACTATGATCTCGTCGCAGAGCCTTATGGTTGAGAGCCTGTGGGCTATTATGATGGTCAACCTTTTTTCGAGGAGCTTCTTCAACGCGTTCTGGATGACGAGCTCCGTGTAAGGGTCGATGCTTGACGTAGCCTCATCCAAGACCAATAGCCTAGGATCCATCAGGAGAGTTCTTGCGAAGCTTATGAGCTGCCTCTGCCCTATCGAAATGTTTGATGAACCTTCTTGTATGACGTAATCGTATCCGCCTGGCAGCTTCATTATGAAATCATGTGCGCCGACGGTTTTGGCTGCTTCAACAACCTCCTCGTCTGACGAGTCAGGCTTACCGAACCTTATGTTATCTCTCACACTCATTGGGAAGAGAAATGAATCTTGGAGGACTATCCTCATGTATTTGCGGAGAGAAGAAATCCTGGCGTTCTTCACGTCAGCGCCGTTAACCAGGATTCTTCCTTCAAGAGGATCGTAAAACCTAGCCAGAAGGTTTATGATGGTGCTTTTACCTGCGCCTGTCGGTCCAACTATGGCCAGCTTCCTAGAGTTGTCAAGGAAGAAGCTTACGTTCCTTACAACTGGGATTATGGGATCATACCCGAAGATGACGTTTTCAAACCCTACGGTCTCAATTATACCCAAGTCCAAGATTTCGCCCGTAGGCAGCTCCTTGACTTCTTCGGTTGTGTCAATCAAGTCAAACATTCTCTCAACAGCGGCCATGGCTGATTGATACTGGTCATACACCGCAACCAAGTCCATGAGCGGCATGAAATATGCGAACTGATACTCTATGAAGGCAACGAGGGTTCCTATCGTAATTTCTCCGCCCAAGACCATCAATGAGCCAAACCAAAGAATCAGCGCTGTCCCAATGATCCTCATGAAGATGATGATGGGTTGATACGAAGCTGAAATCGCTATCGCTCGAAGGGTTGCACTGACGGTCTTATCTTGGGATTCCTCAAATTTCTCGTTAGCTTTCTCTTCCTGCACAAAGGATTTTATAACCTTCATCCCCGAGAGGTTCTCTTGAATCCTAGATGTCAGGCCTCCGACGTTGGATAGGACCGCGCGGTAGGCTGACCTTGAGAATCTCCCAAGGAGCCATGCAGTGCCGACTGCCAAGGGAAGCACGGCGACAGCGAGGAAGGCAAGCTTTACGTTCAGGAAGAAAATGATGATGAGTGACCCTAGTATTGAAGCTGTGTCTGTAACTATGCTTGTCAACCCCATCCTTAAGAATATTCTGACCGTGTTCGCGTCGTTTACTGGTCTAGACATTATCCTCCCAATCTCGCCTTCAGAAAAATACCTAAGCGAGATTTTTTGTAATCTAGCCATCATCTCGTCTCTCATCTCCGCAACGATATTCTCGCCAGCGATTCTCATCTGGTAAAGCTGAATGTATTGGAACCAGTAGTTCGCCAGGGCTACCAGGACAAACAAAGGCAGCCACCAAAGGAATCCTGAAAGGTTCCTCGGCGCAATTATCTGGTCTATAGCAACTTTGTGGAGGTAGGGCGAAAGCAGACCAGTCAGAGCGCTTAGGAGTATGGCTCCCACGCCCGCGGCGAGATTTCTCCTATAACCTCTAGTATACTTGTAGACTCTCTTCAATAGAACCCTGTCAGGAACCGTTCTCTTCCTAGTCTCTTCGAATCTTGTGAATACTCCGAAGGGGCTCCCCATCTCAGCTCACTGCCTCTAAGGTGCTTTCAGGACTCTTTTCGAGAAACTGCGTCTCGTATATCCTTCTATAGATTTGACCCTTGGCCATCAGTTCACCGTGTGTTCCAAGCTCCGCAACTTCGCCGTTCTCAAGGACCAGTATTCGATCCGCGTTCTTTATGGTGGAAAGCCTCTGGGCTATTATGAAGCATGTTCTGCCCTTCATCGCCTCTTCTATGGCTTCTTGGATCTCCTGCTCAGTCTTGGCGTCTACGAAGGATAAAGAGTCATCAAGGATCAGAATCTTCGGGTTCGTCAAGAGCGCCCTAGCAATTGTTATCCTCTGCCTCTGCCCGCCTGAGAGTGTCACACCTCTTTCGCCCACAATTGCGTTATAGCCTTCCGGTAGTATTTCTATGAAGTCATGTATCCTCGCGTTCTTAGCTGCAAGCACAATTTCATCCATAGACGCGTCAGGTCTTCCGAAGGCAATGTTATCCTTGATTGTGCCTGCGAATATGAATACGTCCTGCAGGACAAGGCCCATCTGCCTTCTCAATGATGAAAGCTCAAAACTTCTGATGTCAGTGCCGTCAACCAGAATCCTTCCAGAATCAATATCATAAAATCTCGGGATAAGATATGTGAGAGATGTTTTGCCTGAACCTGTAGAACCTAGGATTGCTATCCTCTCGCCGGGATAGGCTTTGAAGCTCACATTCTTCAGAACGGGTCTATCCTTGACATATCCGAAGGTCACATTTTTAAATTCAACCTCGCCTCTGTCTATAGAGATCTCTTCGGAGCCTGGGTTGTCCTTAACATCTACCGGCACATCCATGACCTCATAGATCCTTTCAAGCCCAGCTGAAGCGTTTATCCACATACCTGAAAGCATCGCAAGATCGCGTAGAGGAAAGCTCAGCCTCATCATGTACCGCGCGAAGAGAATGAGGTTTCCTATTGTCAGCATTGATGCAGGCGAAGCAATCATGTTACCTCCGTAAAGATAAACCACTGCTATTCCAAGGGTCAGTATGGCTTGTGCAGAGGGCATGTACTTAGACTGAATCTTGCCAGCCGTAACGGCAGTGTCAACGAACACCTTCTCAACTTGTTTGAATCCTTCCTCCATCTCGTCTTCTCGCTGGAAAATCCTGACAACTTTCATCCCTAAAATGTTCTGTTGTACATATGCGCCTAGTTTCCCAAGTATGAGCATCATCTTTGCGAAAAGGGGCATGGTCTTGATCCAAAGCTGCGCCGTGAACCAGAAAATCAAAACCATGGGCAAGACGGATATTAGGCTCATGGCTGGGCTGATCGAATACATTATTCCTAGCACGATGATGACTGTGAAGACTGCATTGGTCGACGTGCCGATCCATGACCTGAGAAACATATCTACGGCTTGGAGATCCATTGTAGCTCTTGAGACAAGATCGCCCACGGCTGTCGCATCGTAGAACTTGAACGACTTACTCTGAAGAGAGGCGTAATAGTCAGATCTTACATCTCTGACTATCAGCTGGGCGAGATACCCGTGAACATAAGTCAATATGAAGTTGACTGCTCCGAAGCCAACCACAGCCAAGACAATTTTCGATATGAGATCGGCTAAAAGTTCATGCTTTCCGCCCAACAAGACGCTGTCGATGATCTGCGAAGTATAGATCGGTTCCAGAGTGAAAAGGTAGGACCTCAGAAGGGACAAGACAACGATAGGGATAGCCAGATGAACGTACGGCCTATGGTACACGGCAAGCCTCTTGAAAGCGCCTATGGAACGAGAGAGCTCAGCCTGCGTCTTGATCGTTTTGACATACTCAAGAATCGGTTTGGCTGTACTCATCAGTTGCACCTTACTGATCAGCGGCGTAGCCTTTAAGGGAGTATTGAACCCAGATGATTCCAGTCGGGAGATATAATGTTTATGGCGTCTCTTCCCAAAGTAAACACGGCTTCAGTCAGATTTGTTCATCTTCTTCGCTAGTTCTCCTTTAACGATGCCAATTACAGGGTAAAAGACATATTCTGGCTTTACCTTGTTATCTATCTCGGGAAAGTCTTGTATGAAGAGGCTTATTGTCGGGGTTGATCCCGGCGTCACCGTTGGCTTTGCAGCCTTGACTCTAGACGGCGTGCCGGTCTTCGTCGAAAGCAGGAGGAACTGGAGCTTATCCAACCTTTTGAAGACTGTTGCGGAGCTAGGTGTTCCCACGATCGTTTCGAGCGATGTTTCACCAGCCTCGGAGGTTCTTGAGAGGCTTTCAGCGAAGCTGAACGCTGTACTCTTTGCGCCATTGATCTCCATGGGGACCGACGAGAAACAACAGATTGCCAGGACTTATGTAGACCGTTACGGTCTCCGATTGAAGAACGCACACGAGGTTGATGCCATAGCCGCGGCTGTAAAGGCCTACCAACACTACAGAAACAAGTTTGAACAAGTTGAGGCGAAGATGAAGAAGCAGGTCTTTGAGGTCTCAGTTGACGACGTTAAGGACCTAGTAGTTCGAGGCCACACAATGAAGCGCGCAGTCCAACTTCTCCACGTTCCAAGCGAGTTCAAGGCTTCCTCAGTGGTTAGAAGGACTGTCCCGAGAGAAGAGCAGATGAAAAGCATGATCGAGGAGTTCAAGGAACGGCTGACACTTGAGAGGGAGAAGTCCAAACATCTGAGAGCGTCAAACGAGGAACTCCGGCTCAAGGTAAAAGAATTGAAGGCTGAGATATCCTGCCTCAAGACAAGGATAGAGGAGATAAGGGGCGCCCAATCGGCTCAGGTAAGGCGCGAGAGAAGATACCAAATGCTTCTGGACGAGTTAAGAGGCGTCAGAGCCAAACTTGCAGAGTACTCAGCTCAGCTTGAGAACTACCGGAAACGGTTCGACCAGATACAGCGTTTAAGGGAGCACGAGTCACGAGGAAGGCTCGTGCTATTAAAGCCCATAGAAGCCTTCACAGAGAACGGGCTTAGGAAGGCCTTTGAGCTCTACGGGGTTAAGGCTGGCGACTCGGTGATTCTTCTCGATTCGAGCGGTGGAGGAGTAGCGACAGCTGAGACTCTGGCTAAAAGAGGTGTGAAGGCCGTCATAACCCAGGGGACCATGGCCCACCAAGCCCTCGAAGTATTCGCCAAATACCTCATTCCCGTCCTGCCATCAGAAAGGCTGGGGATGGAGTGGATTGAAGGTTTGCCCTACGCTGACACCGAAAGCCTGAGAAAAGCCATAAGAGAAGCCGGTGAGAAAGGGGTCTCGAAGGCTTACGAAGAGATTAGAACCATACTGGAAGACCATAGAAAAGAGATCAGCGAAGAACAGACAGAATTCTAAACCCATGATACTCAGTGATATTGAAGGACACGTTAACTTAAACCTTTCAAAGGCCTCTCCGCAAAAGCTCATCAAATTCCTTTATGTTCTTTAAGATGATGTCTGAGTAGACTATGATCCAGGGGCTCGGGTTCTTGATCCGGCAGATCATCACAGTCTTCTTGCCCCTAGACTTGGCATAAAAGAGCTCCATGCATGTTCCAGCCGAAACTCTGGGCAGATAAGCAACCAAGATGTCACATTTCTCGATATCTTCAAGATCCCTCTGGATGAAACCCTTAGACGGCACGTTTCTCCACCACTCTTTAGAGGGTCCCCGGTAAAGAACCTTCTCGCGCTGCCAAGGGTCAACCGGCTCATACCCGTAACGCAGCAGTAGCTTACGCAACCTGTCCCGATAGTCCTGTCTCGTTTCCATGCCTTGAATGGGGCCGGACAAGAAAACCCTCTTTCCCATCCTTCACTCACCCCTCCAGACTCGTACTGAACGAAGATTATGTTCAGACAAAGCTGCATAATCTTTACTTTTGAAGGGCGCTTGTCTAGTAGGCTAGTTGGCTCTTTATGTAGTCCGCGTATTCTTTGAACTTTTCAAATGTAAATTCGACGTGAATCAAGTGGTCCGAGCCCGGTATGTAGCCGCCCATCTCCTTAAGCGTTGGCACTTTCGAATCGACTTCTCGTTTCATCGTTTCTCCGCCTTGAGCCAGCTTGGTCTTAGCCAGATTTCCTACCAAGAACAACCTCTCGCCATACTTTTCCCTTATTTCTATGGCGTCCATTCCTGCGTTCACTTCGAGCGGCCAAATGCCTGTGATTCCAGCCTCGATTAACAGGTCTAGAAGGGGTTTAAGGTTTCCGTCGCTGTCCATCAGCACACGGTTAATCTTGTGCTTCCTGAAGAAGCCTGTGACTTTCCTGTAGCGGGGCAACAGAAACTCTTTGTAGAGCATGGGAGATATGCATGGGCCGTGTTTTTCAGCCATGTCCTCCCACCAAAAGACCAAGTCTAACTGGTCCCTCAATGTTTCAACAGCGTCCCTCACGGCTTCCACCGTGAAGAATTCCCAATGCTCAGCCATATCCCTAATGAGCTCAGGATCTTTATAGAACATTGAGATGAAGGAAGGGATGCCCATCAGCTGTGCACCGAACCCGTAGAACCCGCTGACAGAAAGGGCTGTCCCGCCTCGCTGATAGGTCTCGAAGGCCTTTACGTAAGCTTCTTTGTCCCAATCCTTCGGATACCTTCTGAGATCATAAGGGTCCAAACGCTTCTTGTACGATTCCCAAGTCTCGCGGTCTTTAACGGGGAACTCTAGAAACATCGGCATATTGTACCATACATACTCAGCTTGCTTCAGCCGTCTTTCAAGAGCCCCAGTCTGGGTCAAAACGTCAATGTGCCTATCGCTTTCACGTAGGATTCTCTGCTTGAACCTGGGTAATGGGCCGAGGTCAAGGGGGACAGAAAGCCCGCTGTAGTTGCTGCATCCAAAATACCCGTAAGGGTCAAAGCCCCTAAGAACCGGCCAGTTGAGCAGCGAGACGCTTCCAACTCTGACCTCCCAGTCTATGACGGCCAATTTCTCAACCGGCAGTCCTTCGCTGAACCATTTGACTAGGGTCTCGTCGAAGAACTTCTCACACCACGGAAGCACGTCAGGCAGCCTAAAACTGATGACAGCCTTGATCCTCTCCCTAGGAGTCATTACCACTCTGATCCGCACCCTTAGCAATTGTCACTCGTACAAGATAGGGTCGATGGCTATTTCACTCTTTTCTCATCTGAAACCTATCGCGGTTTGGCTTTCTGTTTGTCGAAGACCTGAGATGAAAACTCTAACTATACGCCTTGGCTTTCGGAATTCTTCTACAGCGGGTAGGTTTTTGTCTGGTTTAGGACGGCTAGTGGGCTTATGACTTGCCAAGGTCTCGGCTGAAGCTTCAGTGATAAATTTCTTGTATTCTTCTTTTTTGGGGGTTACAACCTTGGAACTCATAGGGTTTCAGGTTAACCCAACCATGGGAAAGCTGAAACCAGCAGAATTATACCTCCTATGATGATTAGATCAAGAGAGGTTAAGTCCATGGAGATATTCCCTTACTACGTACTTTGCTGAATTAACGGTAAAGTAGAATTTTTAAAAGAGGCCGAGTTGCCGCATATTTCGATGAGAAATGGGGAACTCAACAAACAAGACAACCAAAAAAATTGAGTATTCCTGAGAAAGGATGTAAAAATTTTGAAAGCCCTCGTTTGAAGAGGACATTTTCAAAAGTTGTTACCACGAGAATTAGGTCAAAGGATACTACATAATTGCAAAAAATGACTTTCGGATTATTGAGGTTATCAGAACGCCAAAACTTTCACTTATACGCCTATGAGTCCCTATAGGAGGTATCTGCCTTCAGGCCCAACAACTTCCAGCTCGCCTGTAACGGGGTTTGGCTTGAGACCCAGAGTTTCAAGAGCATAGACTCCCAGTATGGGTGTGGGCACGTCAAGTTCGGCTACGAAGACTGGACCCCTCCTACTCTCAGCTTCCACCTCGGCGAGGTAGAGCTTTGCCTTAGCCTTTCTCTTATCCGCGAGCGTTAACTCCACCTCGAAGGGGGTAGCATGAAGTCCAATCTCAGAAATGGTCTTAGAATCCATCACCACATATGAGGAGCCTGTGTCCACTAAAGTTCTAACATTCTTAGAAATCTCACCTTTAACCACTAAATCCACATATGTGTAGCCCATTATCCAACCCCCATCTTCTAGGTACAATGCTCAAGCGCGCTTATATTCCTACCGTCTCAGTAAACATGAGTAATAAAGCATAGCCCAGACATAACCTCACTGCCTAGATTCAGGTTGTGGCGTTGTTGCTTGCAGTGCCAAGGTCCCGCTTACAATAGTAGTGGTTTCCCTAAGCCTATGCAGCTAGAAAGGTCCCTACGAAAGCTTGGATTATCATCTATTTTCCAGCGCTAAGTTCTTTTGATGAATCGGGAGCTTCTAGCTTATTTTGAAGAAGGGAAACATCCCCTGATTGCTGTCAAGATGAACCATCTATTTCATTTGTGATTATACCTTCGTGTTCTGTCAATCGGAGATAAAGGAATCTATGTAGACAATATTTCCTCTGAAGAAAGAAAAAGAATAGAGGAAGAGCGTAGACGAAGGATAATTGATGATTGAAAATTACGACTTGAAGGCTATGCAATAACATTTGTTCTTATTGAGCCTAAGTCTGTACTCAAGATTATCCTTGGGTTCTTCCACAGAAGATAGACTTTGGTCTGGGCTAGGACGGCTAGTCGGCTTATGACTTTAGATAGGGTCTCAACTGAAGCATCTGAGATGAAATTTCGGTATTCTTCTTTCTGAACGTAGGCTTTGCCCGAGGCTTTCAGGCGCTTATAGTATCCCTGCGAAACGTTTAGGAGGGTTTCCTTGATCTTTAGCAGTTCTTTAGGTTTGAGGTTTTTCAAATAGTTTAGGTTGGTTTCTCTGCTTGTTAGAGCGTAGGCTTTGAAGCCTATTTCTTCAAGTCTTGTTATGGCTTGTTGTATGGTTTGGTCTCCGCGGGTTTCAGCTATTCTTTGCATCCCCGCTTTTTCGAAGAATGGGTTATATTTTGCCATGACGGCTATGGTTTCCACGTAGAGTGTCCCAGCCATTGGCAATGTTTCCTTTACGAGTTTTGCGCCTAAACCTATGCTTCGATACTTAGGATGCAAGACAACCCTCGTGATTGTGATCATTTCCTTTTTCAGTTGTTCGTATCTTCCTTTCCATGCTTTTCTCCTACCGAAGACGTTTGGAGGAGGGTGGCTGTAGACTATTACTCCGCAGAGCTCGTCTCCACGTTTCAGCGTAAAAGTTCTATGTGGTGAGGGGCATCTGCTAGTTCTGTAGTGGAACTCAGCCAACTGCTTGTAATCGTCAAAGGCTCCTTCCTCTATCCGTAGGTCTCGGGTCACGCTGCAGTTTTCGTTAAGCCTGTCCGGATAGTAGTAGACTTCTATCCGTTTTCCCCAGCCTTTATGTATATGGACAGTCGGCGCCAGGTCATCGAAGAGGTCGGTGTGCGTCGTGGCTGCAATCACTGCTCGGCCTGCCCGTCTCGCCTGTTTCTGGACGTTGAAGGCGACGATCTTGGCTGTGTCCCGGTCAAGCGTCGCGCAGAACTCGTCCATTATCCAGAACTGTTTTCCTGACTCTATGAGTTTCGCTATTCTGTAACGGTACCGTTGACCATCGCTGAGCTCCTTGTAACGCCTTATGAATAGGAAAGCGTCGTTCAACCCGACCCGGCTCAGCAGCTCAAGGGCTTCTTCCAAGTTTTCGCCAACGGTCTCCACAATCGGCCTATCTGGGTCTGGTTGGATGTTGTCGATGTTTATGGCTTCGTCGCCCAGGTCCTTTTCCAAGGCTTTGAGTAGGACTGATTTCCCGCTGCCGCTTTCGCCAGTGATGTAGACAACGTCTCTGGGGCCGATCTTGATCGTCACGTTGTCGTAGACTACGTGCTCCCTGTATTCGTCTACACCTATGCCGAAGGCTTCCGCAACCCCAATCGTTCTAGGCGTAACCTCCGTCTTTGTCTTGTACCTTATGTCTATGTGGAACTTTCCCTCCTGCCGGTCATAGGTGCGAGCGTACCTAGTGATGCGGAAGAACTCTTTTCGTCTCACTCTAGGTCCACGCTCTAAGCAGGCTCGATGGCTCCTGCCTCTTCATGACTGACGCCCAGACTCCTAGCGCCAAGCTCCAAAGCATGTCGTCGTGGCTGCCCTGCGGGTGGCTGAACTGGAGGTGTCCGCTTTTGCTGTACGTGTATTGTTGCTCGTTGATCTGTTGGCAGAGCCTTCTGTCGTAGGGTATGCGCAGGCGTCCCTGTTCCATGGCGATCTTGAGGCAGCTGAGCAAGTTCTCTTTAGCCTTTACAGTGAAGGTTAGACCATCAGCCGGTACCCCTTGGTTCTTCAGCTCTTCGAGAACCGATTCTCCCACGCCCGTCTGGTCGACCTGCACGTTTCTAACCTTGAACTTCTGATTGGCACAGGCAAGATGACCGATTACTTCGGAGTAGGGTGTCTCGAGGGCAAACTCCTTCATGTAGACAAGGTTGACTGTGTCGCCTTCTCGCCTCAGAATTGTGATTACGCTGTGGTCTTGAAGTTTCCCGAAATCGCATCCTGCGTAGTACTCTCCGTCGGGTACACTCATCTCAAGGCTTCGGTAAAACTCGAGGGACGGGTCGACGCATCGCCTGATAAGGTCCTGTGAGAAGTAGCTGTTTATGGCTTCGACGAACTCGGCCTCATACTCCATAAGATAAGGAGATAGATGGTTCGGCCAGCGGGAGACCTTGCGAGGTCCCTAAAGGGCCTGCTTGAAATAGCCCAGGCACAACCTCATTGATGACTTTCAACATTATCCTCAGCGGAATCTTGGTTTTCACGGCTTCAAGCGTCACTGTCGGGTCAGCCTTGCTCCAAGCCTTGAAAAAAGCTTTTGCGCTGAGTTCCAACGGGTCTTCGTCGCGTTTCTGGTAGATCTCCGCAAAGTCTTCAACAGTCAGATCTTTGTAGTGAATGTTGCCGCCGAGCTCTTCCACGTAGACCTTATGCTCCGAAAGCTCTTCCGCCTTGGCGAGAACCTCAGCGAAGGTCAGCCGTCTCTCCACTGGTCAACCCTCTTAGGCAATCGCAATGCTCGCGGATTTCGCTCTGAACCTCGTCGTTATGAAGGCAGGTGCGTTCTTTGGACTGGAGACTGAAGGCTCGGGAAAGATGCAGCCTGACAACGTAATAGTTATCTTGCTGCCTGTCCCACCGTCCCAGATCAGCTTCATCGTGTACTCTTCCAGGCTTGTCTGGAAAGGCGGACTTCGTTCCAGTTGCTTCTTGCCGTCTTCACCCACTTTAAAGCCTTCCTTGATTGACCCTTCGTACGTCTTCAACCCAGAAGCCCACGCTTGAACCACGTCTTGGCCTAGAGTGTCTATGCCTTCGACGGCCTGCTTTGGTTCAAAGGTAACCTCTTGAGCGATGAAGCTGCCCATGTCTCCCTCGGTCGTCTTGGTTATGGTCACCTGCACGTTCTTCCCAACATACACGCTCATTCTCCTCTCATTCCTCCCTAACTGATGGTTTTGACTGTCCTCGCCTTGAAAGGCGTGACAATGAAGACTGGCGCATTTTTCGGTGAATGAATGCTACCTTCTGGGAAGGTGACTTTGTCCAAACCAATCTTGACGGCTGAACCGCCTTGATTCAACGTTACGATCATACCGTAAAGTTCCACATGGTTGTCGGCTAAGGCTTCGACGCGTCTGAGTTGTCTGTCATCTCCAGGCTTCAAAGCCTCTTTCACGCTGCCTGATATTTCCCTCACAAGGCATGCCCAATGTTGAATTGTGTCGCTCCCAAGAGCATCCAGACCCTCAACAACCTGTCTAGGTTCAACCGTGAGTTCCTGAGCAACAAAAGGATCAAAGTCGTAACGATACGTGATGTAGACAGTCTTACCGGCATCACCTGCCGAAAAGGTCACCTCTTTCGTTGTATCATTAACTTCTATGGGTGTCACTGTCTCGCCGATTTCATCGACGACGGTGACATGCGCAACCTCATTGGCTACCCCGTTCTGGTTTAAATCACTAATCGGGCCTTTGTTCAAGGTTACCTTGTAAGGTGGACCGCCCGGCACATTTTTCTGTTCACGATCGACCGGAACCTGAATCTTCACCGTCACGTCTTTACCGACATACACGCTCATCTGTTCATGCCTCGAAAATATACATGATCCTGAACCTGAGGCTCTTCCGCCAAAGGGGTGGCTTGACATTAGTCTCATCGAGAGCCATAACAGTGGAGCCCTGAACATAGATCGTTCCGCTGACCGGATTCCTCAACAAGCATTTTTCCACGGCGGCTGCGATTCGATCTCTTTCCTCAGCATGCCTTCTGCTCCAGCAGTCAACCTGTATGATGGCGAGACACCATTCAAACCGTCTCAAACCATCAAAAGCATCGTTGAACGCGGGAACCTCAGTGTCTTCGGTTACACATTCGACAGTTATGCAGGGCATGTGAGCCTCCTGTTGGATGAGACTGTGATAGATGGGCCATTGCCCACGAAGGTCCCTGGTCAGCAGGCTTTGCAGCGTCAAATCAGACTTTAACAAGTCAATTATGGACCTTTTAACCCCGATTATGCCGCTTACAATGGCAACCCATCTGTCAACCAAGTCAGAAGAGCCAACTGCATCGAGAACTGTAAACAGCTTACTGGCTGAAACCACATCCATAACAGTTGCCGTGTCTAGCAGAGTAAGACCCTTGTGTGCTGCAGAGACTTCAGCAATCGCTACTAAATCTGAGACACTCAAGGTCCGAAGTGGGACGACGGCCTGATCTAACAGCGAAGACAAGTCTACGATCGGTAAGGTCTTGTTCGCGTAGAGAGAGTCGCTGAGGCCAAGTGAATCTACGACTTCCTTAATGAGTACTCCTAAGACGAAGGCTCTGGTCCCGTCTTCCAGCAGGCCGTCTATCCTTCGTCTTCCCCACTCATCCATGGCAGCGTTGATCATCAAGTCGCCGTATTCAGTCAGGTCAGTCAAGTCTTAAGCCTCTTATTTTTATTTTGGTAGACACGAATTGTCTATAATAGTAAGGTCTATAACTAGCATGAGTGGCTACCATAGCGGCGTTCGATGAAGACTTGTCGCCATAAAACATTCTGAACATGCAGAATTGGTCTTTAAATTTCACTACGTCAAAAACTTTGGGCGCAGTGATAGCAGGCGTCTCACCATCTTCGTGCATTGGATAAAACGCCCCTTGACCTACATAATTTGGGTTGCCTTGTGTCAAGACTGGTTTCGCCGATAGTTCAGCGAAATTACACGGATAGGCAATTCGAGGTTTGTTTATAATTAGCAGCCTACTCAATATGACGAAGTATGCCTTGTAGTCGTATTTGCTGTCTGATTGGTTTGACCACAATGCAATTTCAAGACCGTCTCCTACGGCAACATCATAAAAGAAAGCGTTGACCGTGTAATACGTATTTGCTCCAACAGAAGAAGTCCCGGTATTCACGCTGATACCGTTCTTCTTCATTCGCCACGAAAGAGTTCCAGCAGTGACGAAATTACCTGCCGCGTAAAGATATGCTATCCATTTTTTTGCGTATGTGGTTATTGAAAATGTTGGCAAATCTCCACTTGCAATGGTATAACTCACTTGTGGAGTTGCAGGTTCTGAAGTTGGGAGAGTTTCAGGTGTACCTAAAAGATTCTCTTGAGGGCTTTGAAAAGTAGTCTCTAAAAATCGTTCAGACGTTATGACAGGAGTTACCCTCACCATTCTCTCATTGCCCCTAAAAATTCGACATTCTTACGCAGCCCTTCAGCCTTTGCTTCTACATCGGCAATCTGGCTTTCGTCAGCAACATCGCCGAAATCCAACGTCAACTCGCCCGTCAGTGGAGAATATGACCAACCGATTAGTTTAGGAAGTCTTGTTCGCAGTTTTGAATCTAAGGAAGATATCTGAGCGGCGGTCATGTCTTGTTTCTTGCCGGTGTTAACTGTCACTCTCATTTGCTCTGAACACCATCGTAACCTATCAGTTTCGGTGTTGTTGCGGTATTCTTTACTCTGACCCGTCTCGTGTTTGTCACATGGAAAGCATATTTGGCGTAAACTCCGGCGCCGGTATCAGTATCGAATACAAGGGCATTTGTTCCATCGTAAAACTCCAGTTGGACATCGCTCTCATGGAAGATATTATGGATGACCCACTCTTCACCGGAAGGCGGCTGAATGTCAAGGTAGGCGGAAGCGTTAACGCTTGAGAGCCCAGATTTAACATCACCGACAGCCATTCAGACCACCTACGAGAAGGACACTTTGAAGCTAAGAGTCCATGTTTCTCCCGATTGTTTCGAGCCCTTGCTGGCAACTTTGCGGTTCAAGTTTTTGCCTGAATCGTCTGTTGCGTTGACAACCGTGAACTCTTCCCACGCATGGTTGCCTTCCGCCGAACCGAAGGTTGCGCGCCACTCAGCCTGCTGCCCAGAACGCTGCGGATAACCAGTGTCCATACCCTTGAAGGTTTTAACTGCGCCCTGAAGCCCTGTCTGCGAAGGATCTTCCGCCGCGTTCGAATCACCAACGCCCAATCTAGCATTTGCATTGTCCCATTTTGTCGGCGCGCCAAGCCCGCAGATTATGTCGATGAGCTCGCCGAGTCCCTCATTTAAGGCAACGTTCTCCTCGAAGAATTCTGAACCAATGTAAAGGCCTCTGGCTCTTACCACGGCATCCTCGACTGACGCACCTTTCTTCAGCATTTCTCCTATCTTGCCGTCTGGATCACGGAATCTATCGATCCGCCACCTGCTTCTCCAACTTACGCTGTCCCGTAGACTGCTCAACGTTCTTTCATGCCTCCAACACGTGCATAACTTTGAATCTGAGACTTGCTCGCCACAATGGCGGTTTAACATCGGTTTCGTCAAGAGCCATGATCGACGGCTCCTGGACGTAAAGGGTTTGACCAATCAGATTTCTCAAAAGGCATTTTCGAACCGCAACTACCAGTCGATCTCTTTCCTCAGCATGCTTATTGCTCCAACAGTCAACCTGAATCACCGAATGCCTCCATTGATAGCGCTTAACGCCGTCGAAACCGTCATTCAGCCCAGAAGTTTCCGCCTGACCCATGACATCTTCCACCGTGATACAAGGTTTGTGAAGCTCGTGCTGAACAAGGCTGTGGTAAACGGGGTAGTTTCCCCTCGAATCCTTGCCCATCAGTCCCTGCAAGGTTTCGTCGGCCTTCAGGAGGTTAATGATCTCTGTCTTGACGGCTCCTACATCGCTCATTCAGTCACTCTCCTCAACTTCGCTTCGAGATGGCTCAAGACGTCCTTAAGATAACGCTTGTCAACCGTGAGAACCTGATAATTAACGCCTGCGGCGGCTATTCTGCATCCGACGGCAACCTTGCTGTCAGTCTTGAAGTAGCCTACTGCGTCCCCGACTTGGAGTTCGCCAGCCTGAACCATCTTCTCATCTCCACTGAGCGGCGTTATGACAGCCTTCTCGCTTGAGACGTCGGTAAAGGTCCAAACAGGGTTTCCGTAATGGTCGTAGCCGCCGAGCGTTCTCTCCTTTACTATGACTACCTCGCCGTAACGCTCGACACAAACATCAAACCGACCCGAAACCTGAGCCATCTTCGACCTAGACCCTCCCCAACGATGAAGGCGAATCTCGCAGAGCCTTCCCATAAAATGCATAAATACGCCTAATCTCGCCCTCCCAACGATCTAAGGCCTCTTCAACCTGATCCTGCGTGACACTAACATCGCCGATGTGAAACCCCTGCCTCAAATCGGGCCGCGAGTAGACCTTGACCGCTGTCAGAAGGCTCGAGAGATGTCTAATCCTTGTCGGAGCCTGAGCTGAGAAACTGCCGACATCATCATCGATCTGCTGATCGCTGAAAGCAATCAGGCTCTCAACCTCACTATCACTGAGCATCTCAGATGTCGCCCCCGTCAAGACACGCACATCGGCAACAGAAGAGTAACCCATGAAAGCCGCACCTCCAACGAGACACTGCCAATACAGGCTTGATCTGGAAGTAATTCTAAGAAATAGGCACGATTTAAAGATTTTTGGGAAATAAAGAAGCAAATTGGTAATTAATCAAGCGATTGACAGGAGAACGATCAGATCGGCTCGAGGCTTCTCTTTCCGTGAGAAAGAGACTTCGAATTACACTCTTATGAACAGAGCGTGATAGGTGCTTTAGCTTACTATGATATTTCACCCAAGCTCCACAAAAGAGCGTCTTGATGGAAACCTTAAAAGGCATAGGAGTCATATTCTTATGCACCATGGGGTTGATTGAATGGGTTCTTTCCCCGATGACGTAGTGAGAAAGGCTTGGTTAAGGGCAGGCACAAGGTGTGAATGCAAAAGGACCACACATAAATGGCATGTGGGACGATGCGTTCAGAACCTGTCTTGGCGTGACGGAGGAAAGGAGACAATAGTCGGCTGGGAGGCTCATCACAAAGTATCTCAAGACAAAGGCGGAGAAGACAGTCTAGAGAACTGCGAGATACTGTGCATGGCTTGCTACAAGGCTGTAACTTCTCCAGGTTGAGATGCAATCCCTAATAAAAAGGGAAAATCAAAGAAGTAAGGAAAAGCGGCTGACTTAGCTGAGACATATAGTTAAGTAACCCTCCGGGTGCCTTGCTGATCTCTTCGACCATTTGCGTGAGTTGACCAAGTTTCATTTTTATGTTTTCGAGCTCACCTGTCAATTCAGTGTCCAGTATCCTTGAAGGTTCCAACCCAAAACCTACTCTAAAGGTTATGATGCAAGTTGTAAGAACTGGTAGCCCAACGACTATACTGGTCGACATGTCCACATCTCTAACCCAGAATAATAAAGATTCGAGCGAAAGGTTTATATCGATATTGATATCAAATTCGATAGAGGTGGATACGAAATGCATCCGTTCAGACATTGGAGGAGACATATGGCTGTAGCTCCAAAGGGTTTCCTACGCTATCAAGTGCTGAAATTGCTCAACGAAAAACCCATGTCAGGGTCAGAAATAATGAGTGAGATAGAGAAACTGACCGATGGACACTGGAGGCCAAGTCCCGGCTCAATCTATCCATTATTGGCTTGGCTGCAGGATAAGGGCTATATCGAAGAAGCTGCTCAGCAAGAGGTCGGATCAAAGCGTTACGTGTTAACAAAGCAGGGTAAGACTTTCTTGGAAGAACATGTCAAGACTCGCGAAGAACTTCGCAGGCGTTTCGAACATTTCGTTCCCGAACCCGGCTTCTTTGGGCCTATGTGGCCCATGAGAGGACCCATGTGGTTTAAGCTCGGACCGGAGAAGGCTAAGGAACTTCGAAGGGCCACAAGAGATCTTGCCATGGCTGTTCGCGACCTCCACGAAAGGTTGAGTCGAGAAGAATCGGAGAAAATGGTAGAAGAAGCGAAGAAGGTGCTGGAAGAAGCCACTAAAAAGATTGAAGCCGTAACGAAGAAAACACAGTAGCAGAACGCAGATCTTCTGTAAAGGTAACTCGAAATCTTTGAGACCTGACTGCCATTTCTGGAAAACATTGGTCATTTTCAATTAAGGATATTAAAGACCATCGCAGTGCGGGAATTTAGCTTTGTGGTCTTTGTCAGCCTCGTTAATAAAAGGTAAAATCTTGGTTAGAGCTTCGTAAAAAAACAGGAATTGTATGTTTAAATATGTGTTTAAACATTATCCACTTGGCGCTCAGGTTTGACCAAGACAATAACCATAAGAGATGAAGTCTACAGGAAACTGTTACAGGTTAAAAAGGAAGATGAGAGCTTCAGCGAATTGTTCGAGAGACTAATAGAAGGCATAAACCCCCTTGAAACCTTAATGAGGCTCAGAGGGTGCGTGGAATTCAGGGACAAGGAAAAGATGCTTTCTGAGAATGATGCCCTAAGAGCTGAACGCAGAATATGATGATATTGGACACGAATGTTTTGATTGAAATCTTTGACAAAAAATCCGAAAAGGGTGACGAAGCAATAAAGAAGATCATCGACGCTGGAGAAGAGGTATCCACGACTGTCATAAACCTCCACGAAATCCTTTACGGTCTCCAAAAATATGCCAAACCTGTTAAGGATGTCCTTCAGCTCCCGGTCCTAAACTACACGAGAGAGGACGCGAGCCTATCCGCAGAGATAGAGCTAGAGGCAGAAAAGAGGGGTACTCCAGTGCGAAGAACAGAAGCCATGATAGCCGCAATAACAATCAACAACAAGGCAAGCCTCTACACGCTTGATCTAAAACATTTCAAGCCCATCAAAGCACTAGGCCTTCTAAACCTCATCTTCTAAGGTTTACCCAATCACGTTACATCGATATCAAGCGCTACGTTGCTCAAGGATCTCCTTTATCTTCCTCAGCTCAGCCAGCATCTGTTCAGCAGTTTCTATGGGCGCTGCAGGTTCTGCGGCAGCTTCGACGGCGACTGGTTTAATCCTTCGCACCATGCCTAGGATGAAGTCCTTCACTTCTTCGAAGTTTTTGACACCGAAAATTTGTGCCTCCGCAATCGCTCCTGCAGCTCCTGTTGCGCTGTAACCCGCGGTCTGAACCCGAATTTTCGCTAAGCCGAAATGTCGAGATAATGGGCCTTGGCTTATGTCTATGTTTGTGATGCGGTTGTAGGGGACGGTGCTTTTATGCTTCCACCAGACTCCCCTCACGAAGACAATCTCGCCTTCAGTGAAGAGGAAGGAGACCGAAAGGTAGTATTTGGGAATCCAGAAGGCGATGAGCCATACGGCGAGAAGGAAGGGCAGAATCAAGGAAGCCACCGCTGCCAAAGCCTGATCCATGGGCAGAATGACAACAGCCGCGATGACCGTTGGCAAGAGGACCCCTGCGAAGATGATTGCATCAACTATCAACAAGTAGGCGTAGTAAAGCTTCATGAAAGCCCTGTCAGGCTTGAAGGGTTCGCCGATCTTCATCACGGCGGCTCCCGCCTTGCATACGTAGGAAGCAACGGTTAATAAGCCTTAAGCCCAAGAGACAGCCTTGGCATCAACAATATTTCTGACATTGGGGGATATCGGAGCTTACAGGGAGGACTCGCTAGGTGTTGGAGAAATCTCTGCCAAACTTGGCAACCATGTTAAGCCCTATTTAGGGAAGGTTCTGTCTTTATAGTCTGAATTCTGGGCTGTTGTCGAAGAGTTCTTTGTACATTTGGGTAAAGAGGGTTATGTAGTCATCTGCGCGTTTTGTGGCGATAAAAAAGGGTTTCTCCTGGTTTTCGACTGTTGTGAGGAGCCCTTTCTTTTTGAGGAATTCGATGTGTCTCTGTCCAATTTTTGAGTTTAGGTTGCATCGATTGATTACGCTAGTAAACGATTTGGGTTTTCTGCAGAAGGTCAGGATTTCCCAATAGATTTCGTATTGGGTTCTTTTCTGTTTCACTTTAGCTGCCCTCTAGTTGCTTCTCAAGTTCTTTTTCTGCTTTGGAAGTTTCTTCAAGTCTGTAGTCCCAAGCGGAGCAATACTTGCCAAAAAAATGGGTGAGGAATAAGCTTACGGCGCCTACTACGAAGTTGATTGTTGCGGCTAGGGCTTGAAGCAGTATATCCCATTGTGGCGCTCCTGAGACTATACTGGTTAACACGGTTGTCAGGTTGAAACCTCCGCCTATGAGGAAACAGACTCCAGCGATTTTACTTACAACCATCATTTTCTTTATTGTCGGTTTATTCCGTCTGTAGTATGCCATCATTTGGACAATCAAGCCTGTGAGATCCTCATCTGCTAGGTTGGCTTTCTTTTTCTCGTAGTCGTCTTTTATGTCTGTGGCGCCGTCCAGAATCTCGGTGCTTGAGATGAGCCATCTTAAGGAGACGCCGAATGCTAGGAACCCGAGTATGCCGAAGGTGAGCTGGGGTGGTAGCAGGCTTTGAGCCTTCACAAGTGCAAGTATGTTCTGGACGCCGATGCTTATAGCTAGTGCCATGGCGATTCCTCCGAAGGCTATGTTCATTATCGCGAGTGCGTAGAGGCTTATCAATTCGCGTTGAACCTTTAACGCAGTTTTGGTAGTCACCTTTGTTCAACCTCAGATAGCCGTAATGCGTATTGGATAAATAAAGGGACGGGAAACTCAGTTACATACCTGAGGTTAACAGCGTAACTTCGTGTTGCCGCGAGATTTTTCCATGTAATGAGACTTTCATTTCCCTTCCGATAATCAGAGTTATAGGAAGAATAATAAGACGATTCGTGATATTCGGTCTTGGGGTTCAAAAAAATGGATAAGATTCAAATGAATAGAGAGGAATATCGAGACAAAGTCTATGCATGTTGGTTGGGGAAGAATATTGGAGGAACTTTGGGGGCACCTTACGAAGGAAAAAAATTCGTTAATAACCTGGATTTTTATCGTCCTGTGCCCCAGAAAGCTGCACCAAACGATGATCTAGATTTGCAGCTTGTCTGGCTTAAAATGTTAGAGGATGTAGGCATAAATCCATCATTAGAGGACTTTGCTGGATATTGGAGACGTTATGCTTCTGCCTATCCTTGGAACGAATATGGCTTCCTATCTCGGAACCTAGAACGAGGATTACTGCCTCCTGTCGCCGGTTGTTTTGAGAACTACTTTGTAGACGAGATGGGTTCACCCATCAGAAGCGAAATTTGGGCGTGTATTGCGCCCGGAGATCCTCAATTATCAGCTTCCATGGCTTGGAAGGACGCGGTTATCGACCATTCAGGCGGGGAGGGAATGTACGGTGAGATGTTCTGGGCGGCTGTTGAAAGCGCAGCGTTCTTAGTGGAGGATACCGAGACCTTGATCTTGATTGGTTTGTCCATGATCCCGTCACATTCAGCAATTTCTAGGGCCGTCCGTGAGGCTGTTTGGTGCTTTAAGAACGGAGTATCTTGGGCTGAAGCTAGAGAACGAGTGGTGACCTATTACGGGCATCATCAGCCATGCCACGCGCCTCAGAATCACGCCTTCATAATACTAGGTTGGCTTTATGGCAAAGACTACGGAGATAAGCTCTGTAAGGCAGTAAACTGCGGTTATGACACGGATTGTACTGGAGCAACGTTAGGGGCTCTGCTTGGAATTATTGGCGGAACGAAAATGATACCACAGAAATGGGTTTCTCCTGTAGGTGAAGAGATTGTTCTACATCGTTTTACTGGAGAATTTGACGCGCCAGAGACGTTAATTGAGCTAACTGAAAGGACAGTGGCAATAGCAGAGAAAGTTTTCAAAGAAAAATCAGACTCAGTCATGTTTGGTGAGGAGAATAGAATTCCCAATAGCTTTCTATCGTTACTCTTCCGAAACGAAGAGTCGTTAGCCGCATTGAAACAAGACACGCAAGCTGCCATAGCTATGTGTGGCGATGTAGAAGTTACATTGCACTACTTTGGTGAGCCGATAATAAGACCTAACCTTGATAAAATGTTAGGAGTTTCATTGAGACAAGGTGGCGTGAATATGGAAGCAGACATAACATTAGATGTACAGGAAAGCTGGATTATTAAACCGATGGAACATGCAATGGGACAAAAACGTTTTCTCATCTACGCTCCAAAAGTACAAGATCGCAACATGATCAACGTTTGCATATCTCTCACTGATGGACACCGCGAAAAGGAGTTCGTGATACTAGGTCCCGGTAAAGCAAAAGGCTATCCGAGCGGGGAAAACGTCCCCACTTGCCCCAACTGTCACGCTTGGATACATGCTTGTATCTGTAAGAAAAAAAGAAAATAGACTGCAAGAAAGCATTATATCCCTTCCATTATACCAATCAAAAGCGACCTATCTTGGAACGCAGTTCTCTTAATCACGGTTATCAGAAATATTCTGCTAAGACAGATAAACCTTCAACAATGGAAAGGTTTTCTAGTACAGAAGCATTTTTCGTTCTGAGTACAATATGAGACGAATAAACTGGATAATCTTGTTGTGTGTCCTTTCATCCATATTCTCTTGGTATCTACCGTCAAACGAATATGAGATGGCTCTTAGTTATCTAGCTTTCAGTGGCGAGAATCTCATTCAGGGAAAAGTGTGGACTCTCATCACAGCCCTTTTTCTGCATGCATACCCGATGCATTTAGCTGGTAACATGATCTTCCTTTTTGTGTTCGGGAACACGCTGGAAAAAGAGATAGGATCAAAGAAGACGTTAGCCGCTTTCTTGATTGGGGGAATATTATCTTTTCTCCTAAGCACATATTTCTACGATCCCGGAACCCCTTTGATTGGTGCCTCGGCAGCTATTTTCACGCTAACCTCTATAGTCATGTTGGTGAAGCCCCTGAAGTTTTCAATCCTTTTTCTCATGCCTCAAGGACTTATCGCAATCCTCTATTTCATATACAATGTAGCTGCAGTTCATTTCGAAGTTCAAGGCAACATAGCCTTCAACTCTCACATAATTGGTTTCATTCTAGGAATGCCATTAGGCATAGCTTGGAGCAAGGACTGGAAAAAGAATCTAGCAATAACATTTGTCTTATTGGTTATTTTCTATATTCTGCAAATCTTCCTACTGCAAATTTTATAATAGATAAAAAGCAGGACCTTCTCGTTTTAGATGAAATATTCCAGGAGTTCAGCAGTTTGAAACTCATGCGATATAGTGGCTGAAGACCCCGAAGCCTTCATCTCAGAGCTTAAACGAGCCGTGCAAGGCTAAGACTCCTTTGCCCTGCTCTTCCGGCTAGATGTTGACCGAAAGGCTTTAACAGTAATGCCCGAAGTAGTCGGTGCCAAGTTGGTGGCGAGATATGGGAGCCGACAGAAAATTCATGATCATTCTGGTTACAGTTTTTCTCTGCACTTTCCTCCCGACAATAGCCTCGGTGCCCTTCCCAGCCGAGGAAACCCCGCTTGTAATCAAGGAGGTGATCATAGAAACCTCAAAAATGTACATGTGGCTGAGCCCAGTGGTCCACGTTTCAACGGTGGTACTTCTCATTGCCATATACGGGTATGGGCGGAAGTTGGGAAGAATCGTGGACGCCTATTTCGGCATCCTCTTTCTTTTCTTTGCTTTCACCCAGCACATAGCTGTGACCGAGCACTACGGGTTCGTTGCTGTCACTGGGAACCTTGTGATAATTTTGATCGTGGGCCTTTTCTGGATGTGGGAGACGTACAAACCTCGGAACGAGTACGCCTTTCATCGTCTTCCAATGTGGAGGTACTGGGTTTTACCCTTTGCTTTCATAGCGTTCTGGTTTCCAGTAGGCGCCGATTTGGGTCCAGATCTCAACCCCATCCTCTTGCTCACCTCATCCTACGGTGTCGCATTCTGCCCCACAACGCCAGTTGTGGTTGCCATCCTTACGCTGATCTATCCAAGAGTCAACAAGCATCTTCTCACCGTCACCAGCCTCACAGGCTTTCTCATAGGGTTGTTCAACGCGATCTCGCTTGTCGTGATGCCCGGCTACACGCTATGGATGCTTTTCCTTCATGTCCCCCTCATCATTGTCTCTCTTTATGGCTTACTGATTCCAAGAATAGTGATTGACCGATTCCCCTAACTCAGGTCAAACGGCGATTAAGGCTCGGTGACGAGGGTTATATTGGGACGTAGATCATCCCGTTTGCTTGACAGATAGGGCCATAAACTTGAAAGGGTCACGTTCCAGAAGGTGAACACACTGTTCCAATTTATAGAGTAAAATAATACCTTCGCCTTTCATTAGCTGGGTCATTGAACTACTTCTGCACGGTAACTTCACGCTTGGTTAGTTCTTTCTCAATCGTTTTTTCCATAGCTCTTATGCAAAGTGCCGAATCTAAGGCTATTATCTTTTGCACAATCTCGTTTTCCTCGTTCAGTTTATAGAGGTTTGATTTCCCAATTCTTCTTGTTACCTTGACGATGCCCAATCGTTCTAATTCCTTCCAATACCTGAAGAATGTAGCTCTTCCCATTTCAAGGTTTTCTACGATCTCGTTCTTTGTGTAATCAAACAGTCTGTTGTCCAGAAAGAAATCTACGATTCTCAGCGATGGACTGTTTCCCAAAGATCTTATTAGCAACGTTTCCTCCATATTGACCATCTACGTTGCGATGTATATTCTAGTGTGGTCAAGCAAAGTATTTAAATTTATACCGTCAAAGTACTGAAAATGAACTCCATGGTCACAGATGAGCAGATCAAGTCAGCGATCCTTCTTAAGCTTCACAAGAGAGGCAATTGGGGAGCAAGCCACACCTCTTTCGATAACATCAAGAGAGGCTTTAAGGAAAAAGACCTAGGTAAAGGAGGCCTGAAAAGGGTAGATCGCATAGCCAGGGAACTTATAAAAGAAGGTTTACTCTTAACGAAACCAACCCGCTATGGGCTACAAGTATCCCTCAACCCGAGACAGAACCAGACCATAAGAGCAGCGATTGCTAAGTTCTTTTCGGAATATAAGTGACTAAATGTTGCTGCATCATGGTCGTGGTCGCTTCATTGTCCACTGACTTAACAGAAAAATCTACGCAACGAGAGGTGTCTGTGTTCTGGAAGGTGGACACATTGTTCTAATCTATAGAGTAAAATAATACCTTCACCTTCATTGCAGTGAGATCGTATGGGCCCTAAGTTAGCTACTTTGATGGTCATCCTTGCCATCGTTGGATCAATTGGCACATTTTTCCTATTCTCCGGTCTGCCTGCAGCCTCTGAGAATGAGATCGTTTGCCCCGAGAACGGAAGCCCTTACGTCTGGACGGCAATCGGTTCGAGGAGCGAGAACTTCAATTGGAGATGCCTTCAATGCGATTATCGTTGGACAAAGACATATCGCGAAGAAGTTTACCAATCTTGGCGGAACGCTTCGTTGGAGCCCCCGTTCGTTAGAGACTACACGTTGCTATATCTGAGGACGGTTTTGCAGCTGAATGTACCGGATCCTTTCACTTTAGATTGGAGTGGTGGAAGGGAGACGCCTGAGGGCATTCTCGGGTATGAAGACTATGTTTACAGGGCTGATGGCATTTTCGTCTCCATCGGCTATCCGGTCGTTCTCCCAGAAAACACCGTTTACAGGATTAAGGTTGAGGTGAAAGGCGAATCTGTCTGGGAAGGCAGACTGCACCGTAGACAGTTTTTCGAATCTGTCGCGCCTCCGCAGAACGAGTTTAGGACTGTCTACGAATATTATGGGGGCGTTGGCATATTCGAAAAGGGCATCCACGTTATCGCGACGAGCCAAGACCCAACGTCCTTGGCAGGCGAATATGAGATTGTAAACGACTACTGGAGGTGGCTGAAAGAGAAGCAAACTCTCAGAGCTTCCAGTGAAGACTTCATCAGCATAATCATATCTCGGGGAGACTATCCCACAGGAGGCTACGTGATCCAGGTCAAGTCTTTCAGCTGGCTTGAATCCTACCCAGTCAAACTACGGTTTGAGGTGAACTTCACTGACCCCGGTGAAGGAGTCTTCGTCACGGAGGCATTCACCAACCCATTAGTGCTTGTCCCCCTCGGCAAGCTTTCGCCCGGAGAATACGTAGTCGAAGTTCATATAGACCAGTACATACTGACATATGACAAAGAAGGCAGGCCAGTCTACACGTTGTTGCAGACCTTCAAGGAGGAGGTCTGGGCACTGACCTTCATCGTAGAATGAGGCTGTTCTCTGGATCAAGAGACCTGTTGGCTTCCTGAAGCATGTCGTAAGGAAGTATACGGTATACTTATATGTGTCAGCCAACTATTCCACTGTTGATGTAAGATGGCTAGGACAAAGGTAACAAGCAAATTTCAACTCACAATCCCGAAGGAAATACGGGAGCAGATTGGTCTAAAGCCCGGGGAAGTCGTCGAGGTCCAGGTTGATGATGAGGGAGACATCACCATCAAAAGGTTTAGGAGAGTCAAAGATCCGTTGAAAGTGCTCATCGGCAGTACCACCTTTCCCCGTCATGTCAGCATAGAAGAACTCGAAGAGAAGGCTGAGACGAGGTAGACTCTTGGAAACATACTACATAGACAGCAACATCTTCTTCTATGCGAAGATCATGGACAAGGAATACGGAGAAGCCTGTGCCAGAATCTTAAGCATGATCTCAAGAGGTGAGCTCCAAGTGATAACCTCATCATTAGCCCTCATTGAACTCGCGAACGCTCTACGGAAGTATGGCTTGGGCGATCAAGTTACGGGTGTAGTTGACGCGGTTTTCTCTCTCGACTTTCAGATCGCTCAAGTTGATCCCACGGATGTTAGGAATGCCATGGAGATCTTCGACGAGTTCAGAATTAGCCCTTATGACTGCACACACGCAGCCATAATGAAGAAAGCGGGGACGAGTAGCATAATCTCAGCGGACAAGGACTTTGAGAAGGTAACATGGATAAAGCGAATAGACCCCAAGGTCCTCTGAACCATGGATGAATCTATTACAGTATCGTGTCGGAATAGCTCCTATTGTGCAAACCCAGCTCCGTGTTTTTTCAATCTCGATCAACCGAAGAGGGATTTCGTGTCTCGTGATGTGCAGCAGTTTGATTCAGTAGTCATGGCCATATTGCCGAGTTCAATGGACCTAAGGTGCTTCATTTCTTCTTCGATACGGAGACTTCCGCGAGAATAAGCGTTACTTGATTAGGCCGCGGTTGCGGAGTCGGTCTTGCTCCCACGTCTCAAAATTCACTGGGGGATGAATAATCTCTTCTTCCGACTTGCGTTGGAGTCTTGCCGCGCCAGTGGGACATCCAGTGGCGCACAAGCCACAGCCAATGCACCGTTCACGATCAACAGCAGCCACTCCATCCATTTCAGAGACGGCGTACACTTGACATCGGTCTATGCACAGTCCACAATTCACACATTCGTCGGCGTTGATCACTGAATAATAGTTGGCGTGGGCTACAGAGTTCTCGATGCCCCATTCGTTTATGCCCCGCAGTATTCCACAGCAGCAACCGCAGCAGTTATAGACGTAAAAAAGCCCCTCCATCACGTTGCTTACGGTGTGGACCAGGCCGATTCTCTCGGATTCATCAAGGAAAGCCAACGCCTCTTCTTTCGATATGTCGCCCTGACGTGGGGGACGCTCCCTTGATGTGAAGCTTAAGCATGTCTTCAAGGGAAAGTTGCACTTGCGTCCGATGTGGTCTTGTTGCACTCGGCAGATGCAGTCACGGAGACTAAAAGTCCTGCTGGCTTGAATTATCGCCTTGACATCGTCATATGGGAGGATCCACTCAGACTTGACGGCACGTTGTGAAGGGACGACACGGTGCAAAGCAGGTTGAGGCTTCATTATTCCTACGGCTCCACCGTCTGCAAGATACCTCTCGACAAGATGGGCAAACTCATGGTCCATGTTCTTGAGCTGAGATTCATAAAATCCGACAACGAAGGGCGCAAGTCTGAACCAGAGCTCCCCGTCGCGTTCATCGAACCAGACGAGACCTCGCTTCGCCATGTCCGTCAGCCTCGTTTTCACCTTCTCTGCGGGAATCCCGATCCGTTGCGCTATGCAGTCTACGGGTTCCATCTCCCTGCCTAGATGGCTGGCTAAGGTGGCCTCCTCAGGTGTGAAAATCCTCTTCAATATCGATATCTCGACGCCTGAAGATGTTCTTGGGAAACCATTGGGAAGCCGGTCGAGTGCGTCGGCAAGCTCTCCATAAACATCTTCTGCCATAATCCTTCCTCTACTCTTTTGTTAAAGAGCTAATTGTCTTGACTTGCTCTGTAACTACGGTGGACGGTTCCTTTAAAAGTTCCTCTATGTTGTCGTAGAAACACGTTCCATTGTGTAGACGCAAATTTATTTAATCTAACCGTGACTAGTCTTGAAGGTGATTACATGCCTCATAATGTGCAGAGGTTTGGTTCGGTAACCGTAGCCCGAGCTCGAAGATCAGTTGACTTGAAACAGCTGTTCGAAGATCCTTTGTTGAAGACTGACACGATCGTCATCAAACCAAACTGGGTGGGCACAGATCGTTCTTATGGATTTACAGAATGCGACGCTTTACGTATGTTGCTGGAGGCGTTGGACCACAGGATTGTTGTTACCGAGTCCTACAACCTCGGACGGGGACCTCCGGATAGTGGCATGAAGTTTACAGTGGATGGGCAAGAGGTGAATTGGCGGTGGCTCTTTATGGGTAAAGGGTGGAAGTGGCTTGAGAAGAACCCGGGCTGGGACTGGTTTAGGGAAGGAGGACATTGGGACCTTATTAGAAAGCATGATAAATGGTTCCTAGACGAATACGGCTTCACCGACCTCTTCAACGAGCATGGAGTCGAATATGTCAATGTCACGGAAGAGGTCTGGCAGGGGCGAGTGACAGATCCACGAGAGATTAAGAATGCGGTTGAAAACAAATTTCTTCCGGTCTTTAAGGAAGAGTTATGCGGCTGCATTCCCAAAAAACTCTACGAGTTGCGGGGAGCCACGTTCATTAGCTTCGCAAAGTTAAAGAAACCTTACAAGGATATTGTCAGCTTCACATTAAAGAACTTCTTCGGCTTACTTCCTGACCCTCTTAGAGCATGGTGGCACCAATGGTTCGACAGTAGTCTCGTAAACACAATCAAGATCTACTCATCGCTTTTCAACGTTTACGGAATCTGCGAAGGCATACACTACGTGCCATGGTGGGAGAAGAACAAAAAAATACTCAAGGATCTAGGTATCGTAGCCTTTGGGCGACACTTGGTCTCGGTGGACGCTGTTCTTTGCGGTCTCGTAGGCGTTGACCTTGAAAAGGTCTCGTACATCAAGGTCGCCGAAGAAACCTTCGGAGCATACGATAGACGCCATGTAGAAGAGGCGAAGGCTGCAGGAGCAGATTGGTTTCCGTCCTAAGTAGGAGATCACGAGGCATAGTGTTCGTAGAGAACTAGCTTGTACCTTCTAGTTCTCAGAAAAGAGAAAGAAATCGCCCCTTGCCTCATGTTTTGCTCAGGGCTTTGATTATTTCTTGGCAGAACTCCGGAAGGTCGTCTGGCACTCTTGCTGTAATGATGTTTCCGTCTCTGACCGCTGGCTGATCTACGAACCTTGCCCCAGCGTTTATCAGGTCATCCCTAACGGCGACATAGGAGGTCACCTTCTTCCCCTTAACCAGGTTGGCTGAGATTAGCACTTGAGGTCCATGGCATATCGCCGCAATGATCTTTTTCATGCCGTTCATCCTGGTAACAAGGTCTAAGACGCTCTTTTCAAGCCTTAGGGCGTCAGGCGAGAAGCCGCCTGGAAACAGCGCGCAATCGATCTTTTCAGCGTCTAGCCTCTCAATGTCAGAGCATACATACCTCTTTCCTTCCTGCATAACTTCCAACGGTATCGGCGTTCCATACCGTCCCGAGACTGGTTTCTGAGCGACCGGTCTGGGATGCAGTCCGCTCTTGACTGGGACAAGGATGATTTTTGCGCCTTCCTCACTCAAACGCAGAAGCGGATACAGCAGCTCTACGTCCTCAAACTCATAGGCAGCTATTATCGCTATAGTTTTACCGTCTAGTTTACCCAAAACTTCACACCGCATCTTAAATACTAGGAAGACTACGCTTAAAATTTTCGTCTACCGGAAATTGTTATGGCTTCATAACCTAGAAAATGGTTGTTAGTTTCTGGGTCCTTCCTGTTTTTGCGGCTATGTAGCCTTTCTCTATGATCTCGATGACGTGTCTTGCGTGTTGCATGCTTTCTATGTTGTCGACGACGATGGGTTCAACGTCGTTCTCAATACAGTGGACAAGATGCATAACGTCATCGAAGACATGGGTTTCCTCGGGCAACGCTTCTAACCCCAGACTTTTCCGCATGCTCTCCCTTTCTCGAGGCGGAAGCCTCCAAGCTGTGTGAGCTAAACCCAATTGCTCCACATATGGCAACGTACCTTCATAGCTAAGCTCCTCTGTTCTTCTTCCTTTTGGTATCCTGTTACTCATAACCTCCAGCCTTCCATGCTCTGTGACCCTGATTGCTCCTTCACTGCCCGATATACTGAGTGGGCAACCGTCTAGATAAACAGAGAAAGTAGCGAAGAGGTAGGCAAACGTGGATTCCCCGAAGTCTAGCAAAAGCAATGTGTTGTCATCCATCTCCACTGGGATCTTTTTTCCCTTGAAGACCCTTTCCTTGAGCCCTATTCCAGACATGGCTGTAACATTTTTGGCAGGACCAAGTATGGCTGTAACCTCGTGGAGGAGGTAGACTCCATAGTCGTACATGGGACCACCATCCTTCTTGTAATACCATGCTGGATCCACACTAGCCACAATGTTGTCTGGGCTCCGGAAGCCTTCATACTCGTGCCCAGAAAACCCTCCGCCTCGTTGAGCCATGTACACCTTTCCAATGATTCCTTCCTTAATGAGATTCTTGGTCCTTCGTACCGCAGGCTGTCTGGCGCTGTTTCCTGGCGAGGAAACTACTTTGATACCCCTCTTTTTGGCACCCTCAATTATGTCAGTGGCCTCTTTCGCGGTGGTTGTTATGGTTTTGTTGCAGTGAACATGCTTCCCAGAGGCTATGGCTTTCATAACCTGTTCATAATGAACACCTATTGGTGATGCAATTGTGACTGCGTCGATGTCTGCCTCCGCAAGCATCCTGTCGTAGTCGTCATACCATTCCTCCGCTTCAAACTTCTCCATGCAAGCCCTGGCTCTTTCAGCAACAGGATCCATCGTCGCAACCAATCGAACCCTGCCTTTAACATCGTCTAGGGCAAGGTGAGCCAAGGTTCCCCTTTGAGCGACGCTTCCACAACCTACCTGCGCAATTTTGACGGGTTTTGGCATATTATCACCACTCCACTCAGTATCGTTCAAGGAAGGCTCTGCCACGTTTCAACGAGGTTATGACATCTCTGCCCGTCTCGTCTTCAAGGGCATACCAGCCATCGTACCCAATCGATCTTAGGGCATCAATATACTTGTCCCATGGAACAAGACCCTCACCGACTGTTGCGCTTTGCGTTTCTGGATTATAGTCCTTAGCGTGGGTGTGGACGATCCAAGGTCCCAGCGTCCTCACACCTTCAACAACACCGTGTCTCAGCATATTGGCAGGATCGTAGTTGACTCTAAGAGCCTCAGAACCAACATCCTCAAAGAAACCGCGAAGCGTTCCAGCTGGCTCTTGGCCCGTCTCGATGCAGAAGATTCCGCCCACCTCCTCACCGTGACAGGCGATGTGTCTGCAAGACTCCTTCATCGTTTTATACGTTGGAGTCGATCTGTCCTGAGGAATTGCTCCGGGATGGGTGGTCACGATGGGAGCACCAAAATCGGCAGCAAGCCCCAAACACTTCTTCGTCTTCTCGACTCGCTTTTTTAACCCTCGTGGATTGCCTAGAGCTGAACCTGGCCACCCTTCCCCCGGGATGCTGGGTCCTACAAGCTGGGCACAGAAGCCGCTGATCCCCAAGCCATAAGACTGGATCATCTCCCTCATTGCAGATCTTTTCTCTTTCGCACAACGGTCTGGGTCGAGAACGCAAGGAGAGGCGGGGTCATTGTCAATACACCAAAGCTGCACTGACTTCACCCCTATCTCAACTGCAGTTTTCAGTCTTTGCCTAAGCTGGTCCTCAGTTGCTGTTGATCCAAGTGACCAGAGTGTTAGACCAATCTTTAAAGTTGCCATTTCCTTTACCTACCAATATTTCGCAGTTACCTCTTTCCACAACTTTATGTTTTCCTCAGCTTCATCCATCTCAACCTCGAAGACCCAGTACCAGTCGTAGTATTTCTTCAAAGCCTTAAGCATCAAGCCATAGTCAATGTTCTTCGTGTCGATACGTCCCGAATGCAGGCAGACTATTCTCTCTCCGACCAGATTGATCTCCTCGTGAGGCTGTGTCGTTCCTCGCGGCCAATAACAGTGTTCATAGACGCCGAACCACTTGCTTCCCACCTCGTCCACCATCTGGCATAACTCCTTTAGCCCGCCAAGTCCGATTCGTGCCCATATGCCTCCTTCAAAGCCGACCCTTACTCCTCTCATCTCGCCTTCCTCAGCCAGCTCTTTGATCATGTCCTTCGTCTGCTGCCAGCTCTGAGCCTGGCTTGTGCCAAAATGGATCAGTATGGCTTTAGCCCCAAGGTCTTTAGCCAAACATATGTCTTCCTTGAGAACTTCTATGCCCCTTTGCCAATACTTCAGCTTAGGACAGTAGGTGGAGTATCCCCAAGCCCAATCGGAGGAGAGACTGGCAATCTCTAACCCGTAGGAGTCAGCAACCCTTCTGATCTTGACCCTTTCCTCAGCCTTTAAAGAAGGCGACCAAGCCAAAGGACGCCATCTCGCCCAAGTCTCAGGTTCCAAGCACAACTCAACGCCATCATAATCTAGGTTCGAACAAAGCCTCAAGGCAGGTTCGAAAGGATGATCACCCTCTTTCTCAGGCTGACTAAAAGAGATGCGTAATGAAACCTTCAACTCAACCAACCTCACAAGTCTGTTCGCTTACCACAATTATTAAGCTGACGCTTATCAGGGTTGGGCAGCATACTCGCTAAAAAATGCATTTCAAAAGTAAACGTTGACCCAAGTCTAGACATCACGCCAGGACTTCAACCCCTTAATAAATTCGTCATAGTTTCGAATTCGTCCTTTTTTTGGATCCTCCTCACCTCTCAACTAAGAAGATAGGTCAATTCCGCATGTTTATGGTTTCTCCTATGATCTGAGATATGCATTTTTCGATGTTGACATTATGAAAAAGTTTATATGTTAACATGTTTACTAGTTAATCATGTTTAGGTGGTTTCGGATGTCTGGAGAACAGAAGGATGTAACAGCGATAAGGGGACTTGATTCAGACCTATACAACAAGATGCATGCAAAGGCAAAGGAGACGGGCAAAAATGTCTCAGAGCTGATGAACGACGCGATGAAGCTCTACTTGGATCAAGTCTTGGGAGCCCCAATCGTCCACTACGGTGCAGGCGCGATCAATCTTAATGTGTCTAAAAATGACCTAAGTAGACTTGGTAAAGTCTCCTTCAGAAGAGTGATCGGGCTCAGGTTTTCTGAAGACGTGGATGAAGAGTCCATTGAGAATCATATAGTCTCCCTTGAAAGCTGCGTTGACGTTAAAGTTCCTGAACCCATCTATGTAAGCGTGATGAAAAGGGCGAGAGATTGCGTCAATGTCCAATCCTACCCCGTAGGTGCAAGCAACACTCTAGGAAGGGACATCACAAGGATAGGGGGACTGGAAACGCTGGAGATCTCAAAAGAAGACTTGAAGTCACTCGGGAAAAAAGTGGTTCTAGAAGACATCGAGGAGTTGAAGCTAGGTCCAGATGTCGATGCTGAGACGGTGAACCAGTATATCGAGGTCATTAAGGATGTGCAAGAGCTGACAGTTCCGAGAGCCATCTTCATGCTTATACTGACCAAGGTAAGAGACTGCGAAGAAGTCACAAAGTACTAGACCAATGCGGCTTAAAAAAGCAGAATAGTACCGCGTCAAATGGCTACGTAGTGAACAGAAAATTAGCACCGATACGGGTCTCTTACGGCTATCTTATATTGAGACGAAGGTTATGGAATATCGAGTAACCTGGTTTGTATTAGCCTAAGCTCGGCTAGTCTTGAATCGGTCGTAATTAAGGTTGCTCCGAGCACTTTTGCAGCTGCCACAGTATAGGCGTCAGCCAGAGAAAGTTTGCCCTTGTGGATGCACTTTAAGCCTGCAGCGACACGGGTAAGCCGTTTGTCTATGGCCAATACTGATATCTTGGAATGTCTGATGGATGTATGTCTTAATTCAGCAACTTCGCGACCGAACTTCTCACAGGTCTTGTAGTAGAACTCTGCAAGGTTCACCTCGGAAGTCCAGCCTTCAGCCCTGTCAGCTGCAACTTCATCGAATAGCTTCTTCACTCGTTCGTCTTCGGCGAAGAACAAAAAGAGCGGACCCGTGTCGAATACGAGCCTACTCTTCTTCAGACGCCTCTTTCCTCCTCTCTTCTTGTAGTTCCCTCACCATCTGGTGTACTGTTTCTGTTGCGGTTTTGTCTGCGCCAAAGAGGTCCTCCAGAGGGATGACGGGAACGAGCAAAACGCCTTCATCAGTTTCGACGAACTCAACACGGGAGCCCTTCCCCAACCTATACTTTTCTCTGATCTTAGCAGGAATCGTTACGGTGCCTTTCTCGGTAATGGTATAACTCAAGTGGTAATCACCATACATATATGGAGAAAGTATCATATTTAACCCTTATGTATTACTGAAAGCGCTCCACCTATGATAAGGGTTCTATTAACAAACGTTAGAACGGGCGATGGTTAAATGATACAAGAAATTCTGACTACAGCTTTCAAGCAAAGAAATCTGAGAACAGATACTCAAAGGCAGAAAATCTAGTTCAGTGGTGCGGGGGTGGGATTTGAACCCATGACCCCTAAGGGATTGCCAGTCTCAGGGCTACACCTTTGACCTGGTTTGGCAACCCTCGCCTAGGCTTTCTCATTATGTGGCATCTTTGACCTTTTAAGAAGGGAGTTATACTTTTTAGGCAGGCTTTATCTTCTTAATGATTGGTGCTTTAGTTGGGTTTCGTAAGGGTTAGGTGTCCATTTGGTTCAGCGGATCGAAAGAGAATTAGGGATGTCGAGTTCCTCACTGATACCGGAGCATATTATACGACGATACCCTTAGAGCTGGCTGAGGAATTAGGCATCAAATCCGTAGCCAAAACAAAGCTCACACTAGCGGACAAACGAATAGTTGAAGCAGGAATATCCCTGGCATACATTAAGATCCTTGATAGAGATGGCATATTCAACATAGCCTTAATGAATGTGCCCGAGCCACTATTAGGAGTTTCAACCCTTGAAGGTTTAGGCATAAAAGTGGACCCAACGACAGGAAAAGTGGAATACTCAAGATCTTATGGACTCGCTGTGCTCTAACCCTGCAGATCCTTCTTTTGGTGCGGGGAGTGGATTCGAACCCACCTCATAAGCTTGATATGACACCTCCATGAGTGAAAGCTAGCTAGCTTATTATTAGCTGAGCAGGTATAGGCTAGGTAGGTGAGATTTTTGAGTTGTCCGGGTAAACCTTTTGAAGGGAAGGTTGCTGTCGTCACTGGTGGTGGCGGGGTTCTCTGCTCGGCTGTGGCTGAGGCTTTGGCTGAGAATGGGGCTTCGGTTGCTATCCTCGATCTGAAGGAAGATGCAGCTCAAACTGTCGCTACGAGCATACGTGACAAAGGAGGGAAAGCGTTGGCAGTTGTAGCTGACGTCACCGACCGCGACTGCGTTGAGGAGGCATGCAAGAAGGTCTTAGAGGCCTTCGGAACCGTGGACATTCTCGTAAACGGAGCAGGAGGAAATATGCCTAAGGCTACGACTGGGCCTAGTTTATCATTCTTCGACATCTCGCAGGAGGCTTTGGAATCCGTGATTAGCCTGAATCTTCTGGGCACAATAATCCCATGCCAGGTTTTTGGGAAGGTTATGGCTGAGAAGGGCTCAGGGGTCATCCTCAACTTTTCATCAGTGAACGCTTTCAGGCCTCTAGCGAACATTCCGGCGTACTCAGCGGCAAAGGCGGCAGTCTCAAACTTCACTCAGTGGCTAGCCGTGCACATGTCACATAACTATTCCAAGAAGATTAGGGTTAACGCTGTTGCTCCCGGCGTCTTCTTCGGCCGGCAAAACCGTTACCTGCTCCTAAACGAGGCCGGTGAGCTCACTGAGCGAGGAAAGGCCATTATTAATCATACGCCAATGGCAAGGTTCGGGGAACCCAAGGAGCTCATAGGAGCTGTTCTCTGGCTTCTCTCAGACGAGGCAAGGTTCGTCCACGGCGTCATCGTCCCGGTTGACGGAGGATTCACAGCCTTCTCTGGTGTTTAACGTTTCAGGCAGGCAAGAGTGTTGATGAAATGACTCTAAAAGAGACAGAATGGTCATATGTTAACTGCTCGGCCTCATCTTAAGGGATGAGTAGCACGCTGATCTCAGATCTAGTATAGCGGTTCGAAGCCTTGAGTGAGATTTCACCCTTCTTGTTTTCATCTGCAAAAATTTCGTCAGCGATTTTCTTGGCATCTTTTCTCATACTCGGCGTGATGATTGACATCATATACGAACTGCATTTTCTGCCTTCTGATTCAATCACCCTGTCAATCATCTCTTGGACAGCTTCCTCCAGAGTCTTTCCTTCAGAAAAGAGGATTTGAGCTTTCCCGGTTAGCCTATAAAGCACTCTTCTTCCAACTCGTTCCTTTATAACAAAATGGTTCTTGACTAACTCCGAGACAGCTCGGGAGACAGATGCCCTGCTAGTTTTCTCCCCTACCATTCCACGCCTCTCGTTGACACTTTCAGCTACTTCCTCTGTGCTCATGAGTTTCTCTGCTCTTGCCAAACTTTCCATCACTTCAAACCGTAGCCAAGGAGGCACTTCCAAGCCTTGCTTAGGAGGTGGTATGCCCAATTCTAGGATTTTTTCGTATCGTTGATATCCTCTTTTCATATCGTTAATATCCTTTCTGAGTTCGGCGATCTCCTTTGTTAACTGCTTTATAGCCTTTTCAAGTTCATTTTCAGTCATATTCGTAACATCCTTGATGTCATATATGTAATGTAAGACATTTATATTTTGCGTTTTTGACATTCCATATATCGAGAAATAATACTTTTGCGTTCTGTGGAAAGGCTTTAATATCTCTCAAGCTGGAAATGAGAGGACATAGAAATGGTTAGGTTGTGAATGTTGATGAAGAGGCTCCTTATGTTAATGCATTCGGCGGGTTTCAGGCATGACTATCTCCCAACAGCCCGAGAAGTCGTACAGTCCCTAGGTGAAAAATCTGGGCTTTTCGATGTTCACGCCACCGAAGACTGTGCAGTCCTGAACGGAAAAGACTTGAAAAAGTTTGACGCCGTCCTTTTTGCGACGACGGGTGAGCTTCCCATCTCAGACGAGCAGAAAACAGACTTCATAGACGCCATAGAGGCTGGCAAAGCCTTCATCGGCGTCCACAACGCAACAGACACATTCTACAAGTTCACCGACTATGGAAAGATGATTGGCGGATACTTCCAAGCGCATCCGTGGACCCAAGAGGCGGTCTTCAAGGTTGAGGATCGAACACATCCGGCAACCAAGCATCTTCCAGCCTCTATCAAGGTGAAAGAAGAGATTTACACGTTTAAGGAGTGGAGCCGCGAAAAAACCCGTGTCCTCATCAGCTTGGACAACGGCAGCGTCGACCTGAGCAAGGGAACGAGACCAGACAACGACTATGCCACGTCTTGGTGCCACAACTACGGGAAGGCAAGGGTCTTCTATACGGGCTTCGGCCACTTCAAAGAACTGTGGCATGAGAAATGGTTCCAAGAACACCTGCTCAACGGCATACTATGGGCAATGAAACTGAAAGAATAAGGATCACCTTGTAGCCCAGTGGGCGATTTCGTCGAGGGCTTTGATCCCTTCGGTAAATGCTTTCCGGGCATAATCGTGATCTTGTCGTACACGGTCCCAATCAGATACATACTCAAAGAAATTTGAGAAGTGGCCTTCAGACCCGATTCCTTTTTCGACCATGGTTATCATTTTGTCGAGTTCTAGTTTAAAAGCAGCCTTTGGTTCTTTCGTCAGCAAGATTGAAATGGAGTACATGTAGTTTTTCAAGGTGGCGCCTACAAGCCTAACGTTATGAGCGATTTGAGTGTCAGGTTTGTCAACAAACTTTGCCACATTGCTCCGTCTGGAATATTCAATACTTGATAAAGAAAGATGTTGTTCTGCGAAACGGATGTATGCATCGTCATCCAGCTCTTTTGCAGTTTCAGGCAAGGACCCCCAAAGAATCCTGTATGTTCCTTTTACGGGTGGAACCCAATCCTTTGGATACTTCTCCGAGTTGATAAAATAAATCTGGAATTGGCTGACCTCAAAATCTGCTGGGTCAACTTGTCCGAAGGCTCTCTGAAACTGGACAGCATATTTAGCTTTCGGCACATCCTCACCGTCCATTACCTCGGGCTTGAGGAAGACATGGAAGTCGAAGTCTGAGTAGCCCGGGATAAAATCGCCTTTCACCGCTGAGCCTTTCAATGTGACGCATACCAAATTCTGGGCAAAGGCTGTTCTGCAGGCTGAAACCACCAGACCGACGGCTCGGTTCAGGGTTTCTGGGCTCGGTGGATCGAATCTCACAGTCCATTCCATCCTTGACGTTCTCTTCTGCTTAGAACAGGGAACAGAATTCGCCTTAATTAATGGTTTCGGAGCCCTGCACGAAGGCGGTTTCGAAAAGCTGCCCTCCTTGTCCGCGTTCACGTGTTTTGATGAGCTGCGAAAATGATAATAGGTCAAACCCCTTTAAGGAGAGGGTTAACAGGCGAGTTAAGATGAAGAAGAGTGTGACGTATTTTGAAGAGACCGGACCTAGAAACACTGAAGAGACCATTAAGCTGGCTCGGGAAAGGGCGGCTGAGCTGGGTATCCGGGACATTGTGGTTGCTTCTTCGCATGGCGGCACAGCGTTGAAGGTTACTGAGGCCTTCGGGTCGGATGCCAATGTAGTCGCCGTGACCATATGCGAGGGTTGGCGCAGCGAAGGCTGGACAATGACCGAGAAGGAGCGGAAAAAGGTTCAAGCCAAGGGCGTCAAAGTCTTGACAGGTATCCATGCGTTGGGCGACGATGTGGGCTCAGCCTTCACAGAAAAGTCGGGAGGAACAACACTCAACGAAGCTGTCCGAGAAACCTTGTATAGGTTCTGCCAGGGCATGAAGGTCTGCGTCGAAATAGTCCTGATGGCTGCAGATGCTGGACTCATCCCTGTCGACAAGGAGGTCATAGCCATCGCAGGCACAGGCGACGGAGCAGACACAGCCATCGTCGTCAAACCAGCCTACCCAAGAAAATTCTTCGATCTACAAATCAGAGAGATAATCGCAAAACCAAGAGAACTCTAGTAATCACTAAGCCTTGCAGGGTTCTTGCTGCATAAGGTGAATTCTGGATTTATATTTGTATTAGCCGATGCATACGTATGGTTCTTGCGCGGTCTTGAGGGGACACCCTCCTCCGCAGACATTGAGGCTTGGACAGTCGTAACATTCTCCTTGGACATACTCTCGAGCTCTAAGTTTGACGCAGAGCGGGTGCCGCCAAATCTTCTTCCAATCTTCCTTCAAGATGTTGCCCAGCGGCGTAAAATAGCTTTGGCACGGAATAACTGTTCCATCAGGTTCGATGCACATGCTTACGCGGCACGCGCTGCAGCTCTTTATTCCCAGCTCGAGTTGCAGGGGGTTGAGGACACAGTATTCCGTAGGCGTGTACCAGATAAACTCCATTCTCAGCCTTCTAGCGTGGTCTCGAATATTGGTCAGAATGGGCGCCAGAGAAGCTTCGTCTAACGCAAAGTCCTTGGCGGCTTCCACAGCTTTCCCCGAGTATATGATACTGTTACAGGCGAACTGTTGGAGCCCGAGGTTTTGAAGGAAGTCTATCGTCTTCAGGATGTCTCCTACATTGTATCGGTTCAACGTTGTATTAGTGATGGTGTAGATGGGAGAGGCGATAGCGTTCTTAAGCCCGAGAATAGTTTCATTCCAGCTTCCCTCGACGCCTGTGATCCTGTCATGAACTCTAGGGTCGTATGACTCAACCGTTATCTGGACATGGTCTAAGCCAGCGTCTACGAGAGAATTAAAATAGGCCTCGTCCTTGAGTCTTCGACCGTTAGTAACGAGGCCGCTGACCAGCCCGATCTTCTGGGTATAGGCGATGAGCTCAGAAAGATCATCTCTCAGCGTGGGTTCGCCGCCCGTGAAGACCACATGAGGGATGCCTAGCTTCAAGAGTTTATCCATCACCCTTCGCCACTCGTCAGTGGTCAGCTCTTTAGTTTCTCTTGGACCGCCGGCGTAGCAGTGAAGACACCTGTTATTACAGCGGTAGGTTATGGCTAGGTCCATCCGATAAGGCGCGCTCAGCTCCTTCTCAAAAGGCTCCATCTTGTCAACGCCGAGATAAGAAACAGGGCAGACATCAGGCGACTTCGCAAAGGTATTAACAACGAACATGACCTCCTGATAGTCCTTCCGCGCGGTTTCAGCGTCAACCCTGTAATGTTTCCGAATCCTCTCAACCGCTTCCTCCTCTGTCTCTTTCTTGATGAAGGAGTAAACATACTCCGCAGCTGTCGGGTTGAGGAAGAGAACCCTTGAAGCATTGATGATGAGCACGCCGTCGCCGTCCTCCTCGAAGCGGAGATGAAGACGAAGCCCTCTGTATTCGCCTTCCTCCACCTTAAGATGATGAAGAGCCACCTTATGCTTCAGACCCAAGAGATCGCCAAGTCTTCTCAACTACCTCCCACCTCCATGAGCACAGGCACATGCACAGCTTACGCAAGCGCAGGCGCAGGCGCAGTGAGCACAGGCGCAGACGCAACTGGATTGGCCTCTGACCGGCTGTTGCCTTGCGGCCACTGGCGCTGGAACTAGGCGGTTCGTGAAGTCTTGGACGTTCTTGACCATGCCGTTCGCCGCTTTTTCTAAGCCTCGGACAATGTTGTTTGCGAAATCTTGTCCAGGTATTGGTTTTGTCTGGGTTGGAGATGTGGGAGGAACGGGCGCCTTGCCAGGTGGGAAATGTGGTCCATGCCAGTACCACCACCAATTAGGTCTGGGAAGGATTATGATTTCAGGCGGCAGGGCTACTCTGAACTTTTCGTCAAATCCTTCGTCGGCGAGGAGCCACTCAATATTCTGGTCTATAGCCTCCCCCTTCAACTCAGGTGTACCAGCCTGCGTAACCTGCTCCCAAGCCTTGCTGACGACTGATCGATAATAATTCGCCGTGTCCGCCCTGGAGTAGCCGCGCAGCTTTTGGTCTACGGTGTCCCTCAGCTCCAGATAGGTCTGTGCAAGACTCGTTTCTTCAAGGCCTCCTTCTGGCCGCAAGGCTCCTAGATAATCAATCTCATAATACCACAGGCGGGGAGAAGGCTCGTCCGCCGATCTTTCAAGCCTCTGAAGCTTGATGAGAGGGTCCACGGCAGTAACGGCAACAACTCGCTTCAAAAGAAGACCGAAGAGAACCATGGTCAAGACGCGAACAGGCTTCAAATCAAGGACAACAGGTGCCTCAACAGACGTGAGACCTCTCGCCGCACCCAGCGCCTCAATAGATATCCGCGGCTTTATATAACTGGCCTTTCCGAACCTAACATAGATTATCAAGATGACTCCAACTGCGGCCACGATTGCTGCACCGATCGCAACAAATTGCAGTATGTTGGGTCCAAGGTTCACGTATTTTTCTGGTAAGGAGACACCTGCTCTGAACTCTTGATAAGCTGGCCAACTTTTTCGTTCCCAGTACACGACAAGGTTGCTTCCCTCTGTAAAGACATTGTCAAAGGGCATGCCAGTAGGATACTTCACCTCGCCGCTTGTCACGCCTTCTGGAAGAATTATAACTACACGGAGGCTCTCTATTGGACCAATAGCATCAGGAAAAGTGGTTGGAAAGAACTGCATCCCGACATTTCCAGGGTTTGTAGCGTCTGTGGAAACCATTCCAGGAACAACAGCGTAAATTATGAAGGTGTTTGGGCGGTTGAGGACTATTGGGGATTCTAGGGTAACATCGATGCCATAATAATCCCCGCTTGAAACATCATCATAATCGAGGTTGTTGCCTGAAACATCCTGAACGTAATCGATTCGGAATCCACCTCTAGGCATTCCAACGGTGACGATCCCCTGAGGAGAACCGCTCCTATAGGTTAGAGTGATATTGTACCTGATGTCGATAGAACCATCGTTGTTTATCCAGACTTGAACCCATTCTTGCTCAACACTGTAGGTCACAGCAGCATGGACAGGGCAAATTGAGATCAGAATAAACAGAATGCTTAACGCTGGCAGAATAAAGGCCAAGCTGAAGCCTCTTTTCGCAGTCACCATGTAGGCTCCTCTGTCAACTCAACCTTGCTCTTGCAGTAACTACAGGTGACATACGGTTTACCATCAATCACTTCAGCTTTGGTAGGGTCGACGACGGCGTTGCAGACTGGACAACGAACCTCCTTAGCCGTTACAGGCCCTGTTACGGCCACAGTTTGCCTAATCTCCAGGGGCTTCTTTTCCCTACTGAGAATTAAGAGTATCATTGCGAAGGCTAAGAAGACAAGTCCTTCAAAGAAATAGATGATTCCAAGGTTCGTGGATATCATAAAGATAGCCCCTAAGAAGGTTAGAAAAGCCGAGGCCGCATAGACTAGATACCTCAGAGATCTTCTCACCATCTTCGGCATCTCCAAACGCTGACACTTCTAGAGGGTTATCTTTTCCAGTGACGCAGAGCGGCTGCAATTGCTAGGACTCCGACGACGTATAGAAATATAGCCGGAAGGTAGCTGGCAAGTATCTGACGGTTAAACAGAAACCACAATAAACCCAAAGCTGAGATTATGACCCCCCAAGAGAAGATGCTAAAGGGGCTACGTCCATGCTTTTCTTGACTTCCAATATGAGGCCCTGCCGTAATCATAATCCACACGCCAAACAAGGTAATTACCAGAGAAGGCACTTCGACCAGCCCGATTAGCCCGCCAGCCGATAACGTTAAGCATACTGCTAATATAATGATAAAAATGCCGGAGGATAGAAGTCCAATAGGTCTTTTCGCCACCATCCAACTCTCCATCAAAGAGCTATGTGAACTTCTCTCCGCACTCTGGGCAAAACTTAGATGTCGCCGGAATGGATTTTCCGCATTTCGGACAGTTCTTTGTCGCTGATGTCTGCTTCTCTATTTTGTATCCACATTCTAGACAATATTTCGACGTTGCCGGGATTCTGGCGTTGCAGTTGGGGCAGATCATGACAGCGACAGATGGGACGGATTCCGGCCCTGTGGGATACATGACCTGCGGGATTAGAACCATTCCTGTTCCCAATGCTGCCCCTGGAGACTTGCCGAGCTCTTTCGCTGCTTCCTTCACCGTCTCCATTCTCAGGACAGTCTCGGGTGCTGCTCTCGTCGACTTGAGCCAGAACAGCCTCTCACGGTATTCTGGGGTTGTGTCCACGCCTTCAAATCTGAGATCCACTAGGTCTAGTCCTATTCGCCTAAAGGCGTCCAAGATGATGTTCTTCACAGCGATTGATGTCTCGTCTAACTTTGTGAATACAGCTGCAAGGTCATACTTCGAGATCTCGTCTATTATCCTCTCGTTCACAAAGCCTCTAATGTAACTGTCCACATCACTTGTCGAGTACGCGTTTTTGCCACCCACGACTTCCATGACGAAGAGCTGCGGGTTTTCAACCTTGAACCAGAAAGACCCGAAGAGCTGAAGGGGCGCAAGCTCGGTTGTCTGAGCCCGCATACCGAATTTTCCAGCAATGTTTCTCGTAGACACAAAAATCACCGTAGCCTTGAACGGTGTTTGTCTGTACCCTGCGATTCGGGACAAAACGCCTGTAAGCAGCGGAAGGTTCAGGGTTGTGAGCGTATGTCTTCCCGGACCTAAAACGTCATAAGCCTTTCCATCCCTGAAGAACACGGCTTCTTCATATTCATGGACAATCAGCTGGGCGCCCCAAGTTATGTTTTCATCAGGATATCTCCAGACAACATCCTCCGGACTTGGATTGGTCCATTCTATGATCTGAGCCATAATGTTCATCCCTCCAAAATTGCTTCTTTCCTTGTATCGAATACTTCCTCCAAAGAGTCAAGCGACTCATTGAGCTCCTTAATCTGGTCCATAACCTTTTCGAAACGGCCCTGAGAAACCTCCTTCTTGAAAGCTCTAGCCTCTTCACAAATCTTGTTCACTTGCTCGATAAGCCCATTGTCGAAGGCCAGCATCTTCTCGAGCTTCTCTACATCAATCTTCAAGATGTTGAAAAACCCAGCGTAGCCATATGACGCGTGATTAACCTTTTCGTTAACTCGGTCAATTTCCATAACGAGCCTATCCATCTTAGCCAAGGCTTCATGAAGATGCTGATCTGAGAGCGTCTGAAAAGCCTCTTTCAAATCGCCCCGGGCTCCGCTTAGGCGGCGGTAAATACTGTTTCTGACCAGCTTGTCAGATTCTCTTCGAAGTTCCTTCTCCTTATAGCCTCTGAAGCCAGGAATCTCGGCGAGAATCTTTTCCAGAATCCTCATCTCTTCTTTCGCTTTCCCGTAAAGATCTTCTCTTTCACTCAAGGTTTCCCACTGCTACAATGTTTCTGAATTGAGAGATTTAAACTATCGCTTTACTTAGGCTTTCCGCGGCAGCTGCATCTCCTTACATAAGCGTCCATGTGCCTAGATTCCATGGCAACGATAAGATCGTATTCGCCTAAGTCTTTCTCGTCAAGGCTTTGAGGAGCCCCCTTGAGGAACTCTTCTGCACTGCCGATGCTGGACTCATCACTGTCGACAACAGGCTCCTTACGGAAGCGTCTGAAATCATGCTTAAAACCGGGTTGACCTACGACTCAATACACGCCGCGGCCGCGAAACGCGCAGAAGTCAACGCTGTCATAACCGAAGACGCAAGACACTGGAGCAAGGTTGAGGGCGTAGAAATCATTCGCCCCCTAGATTACGGAAGAGTTAGGAAATGACTTAAGCCAAAGGAATCAGGTCTTCGACCTAGAATAAAAGAAATAACGGCGAAACACAGAGAACCAAAGGAAATAGCGAGATAGGTTCAGCAACAATCTAAACTATTAAAATTTGGTCCTTTCTTCATCTTTTAACTCTATCTATTACTGTCATTTCTTTTCTCTACTCGAATAGTTCATTGATAGTCATGAGGCTTACTGCAGCCAAACTTGGGAGACATATCGTTGTCATAAAAGGATCTATCTTCAACACTAATCCAGCAGCGATTGCGCTAATCCACAAAAATATGTGACCAATAATTGCTCCGAATTTCTTCTTATGAAGAAGAGCTAGCCCATCATAGGCGGCTGTTCTGAGAAGGAGGGTGTACGCAGCCTTCCCTATAGGATTCAAGTCGTATCTTCCATCCTTCAATTCAAGAAAGGGAGCAAGATTCCTCAAGTGATATGATAGAGTCGGACTGTCATGAAACTTTGTAGTGTTCATTATCTCAGTAAAGGTAGGTTTCTTTCCTTCACCTATGAATCTTAGGACATCTCTTCTTTTTTGATGATCCAGCGCCTTGAACACTTCTTCCTCAAGACTCTTGACTTCTTCACTTTTTCTCTTGCTCATGCATTATTCACTAATAGAAGCTATACAAGCCAAAGCATAAAAATACCCATGTGAAACTGGTTTTAGTAAAACTCTCTTTACGTTTGGCTGTGAAACATATAGGAAGGATTGTTCATGAGCAGAGAGGAACAGAGAGAAAGTCTGGAGGTTCTTCTCGTATTCTTTGTGCCTTTGGTCTTTGCAGTTCCCCTTTACATGTTCGGATATCTAACAGAGGTTTCGGGTAACTTCGTCTTATACACTATCTACATCACTTGCTCCATCTTGCTGACCATACGAAAAGGAAGGCCATTGGAAGAAATAGGGCTAACACGAAAGGGATTGTTACCTAGTCTATTGAATTCTGTAGCCTTGGTTATAGCTGCTTTCGTGACAAGGTTCATAGCTGCTGACCTGAAGCTTGCACCAGAAGCGAGTTCATGGCCAACTGTTGTATACATTTTTTTCTTCTGGTCGCTCAGTGGATTCGGCCAAGAGATTCTATTCCGAGGGCTCATCTTGTTCACCTTCAATAGATGGAAAGGCTGGAAGATTGCATTACTGGTCTCTACGATTCTTTTCGGACTTATCCACTTGCAGAGATACCTGAGTGTGTCTGGCATATTCCTGGTTAGCATTGTAGGATTATGCTGGGGCTGGATAGCCTTGAAGACCAAGAATATAGTAGGAACCAGCATAGCTCATAGCTTGTACAACTTCCTCTTCGCTTTCCTGCTTACATCTTGAGCCAACGCTGCTAGATAATTCATATTATTTTTTTGACCAGGCCATTTCTAAGCCAAAGCAGTTACAAAACATCTTCTGGAAACAGTTTCTTTACTTTTTCTGTGTATTCTATAACACCCAGTTGTCTTAGGAAATCCAACATGTCACGGACTGACTTTCTCTCCACAATCTTGCCATCAATTATGCGATAGATGTTAACAGCCGTCCATGTTATCTTCTTGCCAGTAGGGGCGAATGTAATCCCAAAGGCATTCCATTCACCTGTGTGTGTCCCCGTAACTTTCCCAAGAACCCAAACTTTGTCCCCTTCAGCGATTATATCCTCAATAATATCCTGATAATCGGGAAAAGCTTTGATAAACATAGCCTCGAATCTTTTGTAACTTTCCAGACCTCGCAGTTCAAAAGGTGTGTTAGGTGCGTCAACAAAATCGGGTGCCATGAGCTCGTCCAGTAATGCGGGGTTATGCTTATTGAAGGCTTCATACAAGCTGCGAATGATAGCCTTGTTCTCTTCTAACGACACAGAATCACCTCCCTTCTATTTCTCTAGAAACCTTTTCAAACTTTTCGACTCTCCTTCTATGTCCTTTAGCATGGCTCTCTTAATCATCACCTTGTCGAGGAACTTCCCGAGAACTCCCCAAGGCATTGTATAGTCCACAGCATATGTCATTTCAGTTCCTGCTTCAGTGGGTTTCAGGTGAATGTTCCAGTCATGTGTACTCCATGAATAGGTGAGGTACGAAATACAATCTTCTCGTTTTTCAGACTCTCCATGATTTCCATATCATGGTCTTCTTTATCCACTTTTATCCAATGAGCAGATGTTCCCACTTTGTACCTGTCCTCGGGAGTGTGCACCTCGGTAATGTATTCCGAACTCTCCAAGTCATCCATCCATTCTGGCATCCTGTCCAAAGCAAGCATTTCCCATACCTTCTCAGGTGTAGCATTTATTATTATCGAAGTTTCTACTCTAGTCAAGACATCACCTCCGTATTTCCCCATCAATCTAATTATCTCTTCCTTTTTACATTTAGCAATTATACTCTTACACTCAGGTGTGTTGTTTGTTGTGAGAGGAGAGGAGAATAGAACAATACAAGACTACAAGAAGAGAGAGAAAAAAATTAATTTTTTATCCCTAAACCCTAACAAAGTTGTTATATATAAAGAATAACCTTCATATTTTGCGGGATAAACAGTATGAGAAAATTTTATTATGATCGTAAGACGAAATTATGGATGGCGCTTTTTCTGCTCTTACTTTTGCCTGTGTTTTCCAGTATGCGGCAACCGGCATCCTTTGTCTCTGCTGAACCTGAACAACCTGAGATGGTACATTCGGGTAGCATGACCGCCTATCACGGCGAGACTGAAGGTGATTTCGTATCATACAATATTGCCTTGAAGGGACAAAAGATCTTAACCTCATGGTTACAAAACTTTGATTCGAAGGTAGTCGAGGGTCCGAAGCTGTTGTTCACGACGGATCTTCAAGGCGGGGTTCCTGCCGGACCATTCCCTGCTATTACTTTGGATTCCATGTATCAGTGGGTTTTTCCTGATGTTGAACCCGGTAGGGGGGTTCAGGCTAGTGTATTCTTTGATCCCAATCTCGTGCCAGTTTCATTCACCCCTGCTTTCTCAGCGTCACGAACAATCACTCCAAACAAACTCGAATACCCTGGGGGCAATCAAACGATTACCCTTTCAGTAACACCACAGAAGTCCGAATTCGCTGGAGTGGCACGCGGCATCGGTCTCGGTGTTGGGTTTTTCGAGGATGATAACTTGACGTTCTCTGTTGTTTCTGTGACATGGCCAACTGTCGGTGAAACTGAAAGCCTAACCCCAGGTCAAACCGAAAAGTACGTGTCAGCTTCTATAGGAAACCCGAGATTAGGCGTTACATACACTCTTGTGGTTGTCATCAGCATTGAGCTAAAAGAGGGGATAAGAACAGTTGAGTACAAGCCCGGTTCCGAGGTAAGTGACACCGTTATATCAGCAGGCGGCGGCACGGCGTATGGAAAAGGCAATCAAACGTTCGTTACCGAGAGCGGAACTTGGCAATGGAACACAACAAGCGAACATAACTGGGTTATAGGGGGAGCGGACACCATAATGGAAATTGTTCGCTTCCTGCCCTCTTCGCAGCTCTCTCTTGGTTACAAGCTAATGATGCACAATATGCCTCCTGGTGCGGATTTTGAAACTTGGGATAAGGGAGGCATTTTCTCATCAGAGGATATTCCAGTTTCGTTCGTAAGGGAAAATACAACTATCTATTACTATGCGGCGGAAAAGACTAGGTACAGATTCGTCGGTTGGAGCGGGGATTATGATTCGAGTTTGTTCGACTTCAACATCAGAGCTAAAAATTCGACAGTGATTTATACGAATTGGGGAAAGGAATATGAGGTAACGATTCAGCTTTCGAAGGACTCTTCCCTAGTCGAGGAGATACAAGAATGGTATGCTGAACATGAAACCCTTCAATACGAAGCTCCACAAAGGATGACAAAAGACCTCTTCTTCGACTACGTACTCGACCATTACACGATCAACGGCGTTATCCACAGAGAACAAGGGATTTCCATTGATGTCATAGAGCCAATTGACGCAATAGCCTATTATAGAAGTGAAATCAACATCGTAAACATCTCGATAGGAGTTCTCGTTCTGATAGCGGCAGTTGCCATTCTCATCCTCCTAGGAATGCGGAAGAGAAAATCTGTTGCACCAGGGCCCGAGCAGTCTGCATGAGTCATAGACTTGGAACTCTTGGTTCGCAAAGTACAAGGGATCGAAAGACAAGCCATAAGTTACTCTCAGAAAAGCCTCAGAAAATCAGGTGGTACACAGTATCAGCCTTCCTTCTAAAGGCGTAAAGACTGAGTCTTAGCGTCGTCCAATCTTACCTTTCTTTGGTTTACCTACAAGCCTTCTGTAAATATCGCGTTTCTGTAAATACCGCGTTAATGCCACAATGCTTATGACCGCCGCTGCGACAGCCGTGGCTATTGCTCCGTAAATAACCATTAATAGTGATTCTATCGCGGACAGCCTAGATGAAAGGTTCTCCACTGAAGTGTTAAGAGTTTGGATGGCATTTTCAAGTGTTTGTGTTTGGTTTTGAAGACTTGCTAGTTGACCTTCAAGTGCTTCAAGCCTTTCCCAGAGTGCTATGACTTCAAAAGTCGTCTCCGCTGTTATGTTGGCGGACGAGTCGTAAACATTTACTTTCCACATGCCTGGCTCATCTATTATTTTCAGTGTATAAATGGCTCCTATTGAGTAGTTGCCGTCAGAAGCAACCTGACCTTCGCTTTCGACTTTTGTCGTATTGCTTGGATTAAGTAGTTTAATGGATACTGAAGCGTTTGGGGTGGCTGTTCCAGATATGGAGATGGAGTCCCCTATATTGTAGGTTGGAGGACTTTTGTTCACTTCGACTGTAAGAGAGTTCGCTGAAGCTATTGCCGGCGCTGCTACGAGCATTGTTAGAATTGCTAGTAATGTGAGAGATGAATTTCGGACTGTAGGATTTAGGGTCTGATTCTGTAAAGCGTTTCTCATTTTCCTTCACTCTTCTTACTCTTTTCTCCATAAAAGCCATAAAAGCCTTTTTCAGAATTTCACCTTAATCCATTGATATGAATTCAGGTAGTTCTAAAAAGAATTTCAAATCTGATTTTACATTTCAATTCCTTTTAATAGTTCAGTCTTGGCTAAAAAAATTATTTCACCTTTTTAGGATTTGGGTTTGGGTGACTAAATTTTAACCCCAAACCCAAACCTTCTTTCTATCCCGATCCTTCTCTCACCAACTAATTCACTCTCTTATACTCTCTCTACACAAAAAAACACGCACACAAATTGTTGTTAATCTTGTTACAAGACTAAACAAAAAATAGGAGTAGCTCTTAGTTTTGAGTCTAATCTACTTCGAAGATTTAGCCTTCCATTCCTCTCTCGACAATTCGAAGCATCCTTCTCCGATTGTCTTGAAACCTAACCGCTTAAGCAATCGAACAGATGCAGTATTCACGGTCGGTGTCCCTGTAACCACTCTTTTTGCTTGTAATTGGTTGAATGCATGGTTAAGTACAGCTTGGCATGACTCTGTTGCGTAGCCTTTGCCGTGATAGTTAAAATTGAAGACATAACCAATGTTGAACTCTCCTTCTTTTTGCTGCTTGTTAAGTGATACAAATCCGATATATCGGTCCACATCTTTCAGACAGACAGCAAAATACTCGTCTCCGCTTGCAAACCACTCAGTGGCCTTTTTAATCCCTTCTGGCGTTGTTGGCCATTGGTTAGGCTCATAAGCTGCAAGCCCTGATGCTACATATTGGATGATTGTCTCATGAAGAGCTTCCCAGTCAGTGATTCTAAAGTTCCTAATCGTAAGCCTTTCTGTTTCAAGTAATGTCATCCTGACACCTCAATCAGTAAAATGCATGAATAACAACAATTAATAAAAATAAAAGACTTATTGCATATCTCAATATTCTAGGAATCCACTTTTCTCGTTCATCTCTCAAATATTTGCAGACAATAAGTATTTAGTTAGTTTGTTTTGTAGTACATTGTAGTACACATTACACTTCTAGATAGGTAGTTAGATTGGGGGAAAAAGTCTAAAATTTAATATGAACATTTTCAAAGGTTTGAGTTTCAGAAGTTGTTGCCGTGATTAAACCGCATTTTATCGGCGTATCGTAAACTTTGTTGGTCAATAGTTTTGTTTTTATGCGGGTAGTGCGAAGACGACTAAAGCTCGTTCTTGTGCGGACCCAGTGGCAAGGAATGAGAATACCCTCCATTGTATTTTGATTGTATAGGTTCCTGGAACAATGTTCTCCCTATAGAAGGTGATCGAGTATGAAGCTGGTGTAGATGAATTTGTCATGATCATCCAGTCTGAAGTCGGATAGGCTTGCGTCGTCGCGTTAATCATAGCCCTGGCATATAGGTAATTTCCTCCGCTGGTCCAAGCCTCCGTGCTAAACATCATTATCAATGTGCTCCTCCTGGTTACAGTTATGTCGACGGACATGCCGGGCATGTCCACAAACTCGTCCGATCTCATTGATACTACTGTTGTAGACTGCGTTGCATTGTGCGGAATTGCAGAAGGTGCCAATTTAAGATAGGTTATTGCGTTGTCAGCTATCTTTGACGTAGTGACAGCACCATCAGCGATTTTTATAGTTACTACAGCGCCTGAAGCTAGATCCGCAGCTGTTACCGTCCCGTCTAGAATTTTTGCAGACGTCACTGTGCCGTCAGCCAACTTTATTGTTACAATAGCGTCGTCAGCAATTTTGGCTGTCGTAACACCGCCATCAGCAATCTTGTCACTCGTCACCACACCATCGGCAATCTTGGCTGTTGTCACTGCACTATCCGTAATCTTGACAGACGAGATCGATCCGTCTGCTAAGTCTGACGCAGTTATCGTTCCATCCAGTATTTTTGCTGAAGTCACACCGCCATCAACCAACTTAGCGGTTATGACAGCATTGTCCGCGATCTGGTTGGTTCCAATAGGGGCAGTGGGAGCAAAGTAAACAATAGCCAGAGTAGTAAGTAAAGATAGAATCCACGTGACAATAATTATGGGAATTGGTTTTCTCAATGAAATTGTTCCTTCAGTCACTTTCTATCACCTCCTCCATAATTTTGCTCATTAATTTCATATAATCCATTAAAAAGGTTTTACACATACTTTCTCTGTGCGTGCGGGGTCAGAAATTAAGTCTGGGTTTCGGATTAGAATTCGATCCCGAACCCGAAGCGAAAGGAGAAGACTTTATGCATGTGTTTCATATTTTTTTTAACTGGAAAACATTTAACTGGGCTCATCCCTAAGAGTAGGATCAGAATGGTGGAAATTCACCAAAGCAGCCGGCTTTTTACGGAAATTCAAGTGACAACTCAATCCCTAATAATCCATAGTGGATAGAAGATGCGGTGAGTAAGGAGAGGAGGCTTAGGCTTTTGGCTAAGAACAGAAAATGCGAAAAATGCGGAGCTAGTTTGAGTGACGAAGATGTGATGAAGATAAAAGTTGCGGACGGTTCCTGGGAAGTTGTGCCCTTCACTCTGTGTCCCAAGTGCTTCACAGACCACATGCGTGCGCTTGCAGAGGCTAGGCGGAGAGGCTTGAAAGAACCTTAAGTTACACTTGCATTTGATCTGTCACCTGGTCCATTTGAGAACCCGATTGCGTGTACGGCTTTCTGCTTGAAGTCGCTTTCTCTGCATTAGAAGGTGTAAGTCACGAACCATCGCAGCTTGCAGATAATGGCATTTCTTGGAAGGATTCTGGTCTAGAAAACGAGGAACGAATAGGGCACGAAGGCCATAGAGTGTTTCTGAAGATAAGCTGTTCAAGCTTCACAGGTTCGTTGCCAGTTCTGTGACTTTTTGTTTTATTTGATTGAATACCTTTTCTGCGTATTCTTCAGGCATGTGGTATGGGTCTGTGACCTTCCAGACTATAGTCTTGTCTGCACATCGGGGACACCTAGCCAAAACAGCATCCCTATGCCTCTGCTCCATGGTCACGATGAGGTCATATTGGTCAATGTCTTTCCCGTTTAAACCTTCCGGATCCTCCTTAAGAAACTCTTCGGCACCTTCAACCGCCAAATACCTCCAAGCAGACTCGGCAACCGGAATCACCGGATGCACTCCAGCCGAATCTACCTTAATGTCAGGTCTAAGCTTTCTCAATAAGGCTTCAGCCACCGGGCTTCTGAACGCGTTCCCTGAACAGACAAACAGCACCTTCATACCTGCTCACGCATAGGTTTCTAGACTCCAAGACAGCAAACCCTATTAAACCTTTACTTGCTCATCTGAGCCTTAAGTGGGAACTTAGAAGATAGTCAGAGCTCCCAGCCGTCTAGGTTCTAAAATGCTGATTGCAGCCTGTTAGGTTTTAAGTTAAGCCTACGAGCAGTATTGGGATGGTGAGTATCTCGCTGAAGATTTCTATGTCTCTCTTCACGTTGTAGAACTTTGGCTCCTTATAGGTTGAGGTAACATAGACGAGTACGTCAAGTTCACCGCGTTGCTTCCCCAGTATTGCTCTCAGGAAATCCCGGTGCGCGGCGTCTATCAGGCTCAACTCTATTGAGACGGCTACCCCATCCTTATAAGCGTCCCAGGTCCAAGAGGCTTCGGGAAAGATTCGATATTCCAGCAGCCAACCCTTGCCGTCGAAGGCTTCCTGGATCTCCTTGTGGTCGACTCTCCTGATGCTTCGCAGAACCGTCTTAACCTCATGGTACAATCCTTTCTCTTCAAGAATCCCGTCGGCCTTTCGGTAGATGAAAAGCTCAAACTTAGCCAACACAAACCTCCTCGAAGGAAAGCCAATCTCTTTTTTGAGTATTCTCTTATTTAAAATTTATAGCTTGGAGCCTTTCAAAGACTAGCGCAGTCATGGCGAAGATGACATCCAATACTGGCGAGTCATCTTTACCTTCACTGCATAGCCATAGAAATTGCCTTTCAAAAGCACCCAGAACTGAGGGGGCTCTTTCCAGGTTCCTCTAGCGGGTAGTGGTCTTTTCTGTTCTCTTTCTAACGGCTTCCCAGAGGAGTTCCTCAACGAACTCTGAGAAGGAGAATCTTTCATCCCTGTTCAAGCGTGTCTTAGCCTCCTCATACCATAGAAGGTTGAGCTTCCTGAGTAACCCCTCTGACAGTGAAAGAGACTTTGAACGTTTCTTAGGCAGGCTCATTCCAACCTAACCTCCACGGGTTGGCGATTGCTAAGACAAGGCGGATCATGAGCATTGCAGACGTAGAGAGTTCGGGTTGTGGCTTCCCCTCTCTCAGCGACGCCAAAAGGGTCCCATGCTTGGTCTTCTTCGTTGCGGTAGACTTGGGGGCTCAGATCAGAGGTATAAGGCTCCATCAAGCCGCCGCACAACGGGCAATACTTATAGCAGTCGCATGTGACGACTATTGGCACTGGGTTATCCCTTCGAATCTTTCTGCCACAAATGCTGCAAACGCCTTGAACCAGACCCAAACCGAAACCACCCCCACAAGGAAGGGTTTAGAACCCAAAAAAGTGGGAAACTTATATGGCATCCTAGAACGTCAGTCCTCTCAGCAGTTCACGATTCTGGCAACCGCGTCCTTCCTCAAGGTTCCCAAGCCATACCGGATTGTGCAGATGACGCCTTGGCTCAGCCTCTCCTCATATGGCTGCGTCAGGATGTCTCTTCGCAAGAGCAAGACAGCGCCTTTCGATGTGTCGATGAGATGAGCCTTGGCGGCTGTGCAGAGGTCGGTTTCAACGATTTTGAAGCCTAGATAAGTCTCGCCTAAGACACCAAGTCTTACGTCAACGCCGTCGCCGAAGTAGAAGCTGTGAATGAACTTGTCGTCGTTCCAAAGATCGGCAACCTGATCTGAATGGATCATCGCGACGTCAGGCTTGTACCCAGCCTTCCTCACAGCATTCCAAGCCTTGACAAGATCTGCCCAGACCAAGGTGCCAGCGGAACCCGCCGAGATCTCGGCTCCTCCAGCCAAGTCACCTGCTACAATCCCCTCATATAAAGCCACCACGTCCTTGGTCAACTGTTCCTCCAGCAGCTGCGCAGCGTCCTGAACCGCCCGTTCGATCACGTCGAAGGGCACGTCCTCGAGATATGCCTGGCTGAACAAGGCGTCGTAGCCGTACTCGTAGCCAACATTGACATCCACGGCCTCAAAATGTTCAGGAGTCTGCAATGGAGGCCCATCGTTGACCCGCCAGACAGCCCCACGCTTGCTTAGGTAAAAGCGGACCTTCGGACTCGTTGTCGGCACAAGACATATGAGGTCTCTTCCTACAGCCCTCTTCTCTGCTGCTTCGACGGCCAGGTCGTAGACCTTGCCCAGTGCCTGCGAAACGTCGCTGAGCACGTACTCCTTCATAGTCCGCTGGAAGAGGACGTTGCCTCTTGCCTTCCCGACGAAGGAGTCCTTCCAAGCCTGCTCACCTAGGTCGGGGTCTTTTAACACGGCTTCCATCAAGACGTTTCTATGCTCTGAAACTGTTCTATTCATTGTTCTCAGCCTCCCCTCTCAGGTCCCCGAACCGTGAATGTCCGGGCAGACAAGCACGATGAATTGGTCGTCAGCTTCTCCAGCGCTCATCAAAGCCCGTCCGCCTGAAAGGCTTCCGTCAGCTGCTAGGGCCGCAACCGCTCTGCCTTCGTTGTCTGTTTTGACGGCGGCTCCGGCAGACACTACTCCGCCAGCATACATCTTGACAATGCCGTAGATGCAGACTGGGACGTAGTCGCCGTTGTTACCCGTTTTTAGAGCGACGCCGAAGACCTTCTCTGTTGAATCGGCTTCATGAACCACCGGAGGCCAATTCTCACCAACTGCAACGGTTACGAAACGGCCTTTCCGCACGTTATTCTCGTCGCACTTGCACGTAAGTATCAAAGTGTTTGAAGAGATCACTTCCCCAAGCACTGCTTGCGGAACCAGATCTTCAGCAACCATTGTCTCTCAGACCCTCCCTTTTCCCCTAAATTTTCTCGGCTCTCACCGTTCCGTCGCGGCGAAAGCAGTCACAAACGTGACTATGACAGATCATCGTCGGTTCTCCTGTTGGTTTGCTCATTCTTGCCTACCTCTGAGGCTGTCCGCTAGTTTCCAAACGTCTGATGAGGTCCTTCAACCTACGGTTCTGGAGGTAAGCGCCGTAACTCCAATGCTTCGGGACACGTTCATAACAAGCCCTTTTTAGGTCAGCTAAGACTTCAGCTCTGCTGACCATATCGCCATCATTGCTTGCGACCGTTGGATCGATAATGGCTTCGCCGAGAAAGCCTTGCCCGTCTAGAAGTTTTTCCAAAGCGTCCACACGGTTCTTCAAGACTTGGTAGTTCTTCTCCATCTTCTCGGCCAGTTCAACGATGGCTGAATTGACCGCATCCAAGGTCTCAGGAGCCTCTAAGGCTTTAGAAGTTTGCTCCTTCGCGTGTTGTTCCTCGGCTTCTTTCAAACGTTTGGCTATGGCTTCCCAAATCTTGACAGTTGTCTCTGAGTCTCCAGGTTCGTAGTCTTTTAGGAGGGCCAAGCCGGTGAAGGTTATCCCTCGAGGTGCAACCCCGTCGACCCTTTCAAGGCTGTCCCACTCGTACTCTATGCTGCAGTGCATAATTGTTCCATCTTTTACCCACCGGAGAACCTGCTCATCATTCAGCTCAGCCACATACTCAACCGCTCCATCCACGTATGTCGCTTCCAAAACCTCACCCTCTAAGGGCGTGGCATGATCCAGAAGAAGAGGAGCGCCAATCAAGGAGCCAACGGCATTCAGTAGCTCTTCCTCTAAGTAGACGCGGACACCGGGCCACTCTTCAGGATGAAAAGTCTTTATGGGATGTATAGCCTTCCCAGTGATCAGATTGCCCTTCTGAGCCGTTATCCCGCCTTCCCAACCGATAACTTGAGCCCTGTTCTTCTCTTCCAATCGGGCTTTAAGGGCGCCACATATCCGCTTGGCTGATCCCTCAGATTTTCCCTTGGAGACAAAGTCTCTGACGCAGTCCTCGAAGCTGCTCCACTTTCCAAACGGCATAAGACATCAGAAAACCCTGAAAACATCTGGAGATAAAAGTCATATTATACAAATAAAATGGATCACGCTTCTTTTAGAAATTTAACGAAAAAACAAACTGAAAACTTAAAAAGAGGTTAGACTTGTGTCTCATCTTGCTTCGCACATCAAGTGGGACAGCTAGTCTCTGTGAGAGATATCGTAAACGCGTTCACACTGGTTCACACATATTATTCGGCGCATTAGCTACATAATCACAAGGGCTATAAAAAGAGGAGTTGAAAGATGTTTACCGGAAGTGATGAGATGTGATGATGAGACCCAAAGATGATATTCGAACCTTGTTTGGGATAATCCATGAATGTTTACGGGAAGTTCAGAACAGCAGAGGATACCTCAACGTGCGGAGAAACATTGAGTACCCCTTTGCCAAGAACTCAGAAGCCGACGTTCTCCTCAGCTGGGAGAGGATCACTCAGATCACGCTTGAGAAACTTGAAATCCATCTAGGTCTAGTTGACTACGGACCGGACAAGGAAGAAGCCCTAAGAGTCGTAGACCAACTCCACCCGGAGTTCAAGTACAAAGAATCCTGAAACCACTAAAGGATATTACTAAACACATCTGGAAGCCAGGGAACAATATTTCAGAGCCTAATGCGTCGTCCTTAGTTGTTTGGGGAAGAGTTTCCTCTGGATCAAACATGACAACAACCACAGTAGGTGAGCCCTTCTAGCATTCTACTCATTCTTTGATATACATTTCAGGGTATGCCCTTCGCATAAACATCCTCAATTCACAGCAAAGATGGCATTTGTCTATGTATTCTGCTTCAAGGTATCTGAAGCCTTCGCTTTCTGGAAGATTAGTCAACCCTAACGGTCCCTCCTCCACCAAGGTCTTTGTGATTGGATGCTTTTCCCAGCTGTAGCTTGTTAGAAGTTTCGACAGTGGTACTTCCTTGGTGTTGCCTATCGCCATGTTCCAACATATAGACGCCCAGCCTGCAGGGTCTAGGCTGATGCAATTCGGCCTCACCAATGTAGTTTCTTTTTCTGGACAGGCGCCTCCCAGCGGCTGTTTCGGAAAAAAGTGCCTTAGATTGCGCCTGGCCCTCCCTTGCGGCCATATTTTGTTAAAGTGTACTTCAAGATTTGCCGGTTCAAGAATTTTGACTATCTGCCTAGTTTGACGGTCAAACTCGTTGGGCGCATCCAAGCCTTCAAGGACGGCGACATTCCAGCTAACCCTCTTTATACCCGCCTCAACTGATGCTGTCGCGGCGTTGCGAGGCCAGTCTAGGGGAATGTATGGAAGGTGGAACCCATCTACGCTGATCAAGACATCTGTAACACCTGCTTCTTTCAGTTGAAAGGCCAGAGTTCTAGCTTCTTCAGGATCTTTGCCCCAGGACCCGTTGGTGATCAACTCGATCTCAGGTATCCCCAACTCTTTAGCCTTCTGAAACAGTCTTATTGTGCTTTGTGGGTAGAGCATTGCTTCGCCTCCGAAGATCATAAAGGAATCCAGCCTAGTCACTGAGGCTGTTTCTACAAGATAGTTAAGGCCGTCTTCAACCTTCATGACCCCTTCTCTTTCAGGAGAGTGGTCGCCTTGGCAGTGGGCACAACGAGAGTTACACTTCTCCGTAAGCACAAACTCCAGCCGTTTGACGCTCAACCCATCTACACCCTTTAATCTTGAAACAATAGCTACTGTGAACGGGATTTCGCAGACTCTTAGGTTAAATATTCATTGTGGATCGATAGATTTACATGTTTCCCAGATAGGCGGGAGTAAGGAAAGGGGACAGTGCCGTCTTATGGTTTACGAACTGAAGGACAAGTCAAGGAAGGTTAGGATGATGACTCTAGGAGAACTTTATAATACTGTCCACCGTAAGGATATTTTGAGGAAATGAATATCCTTTCGGTATCCTTTCGATCGCTATGACTGGTGCATGTGTGAAAGGAGGGATTGTAAGCATGGGGAGGAAGAAAAGGTGTCCCAAATGCGGCTCGAAGAAGATAGATGTCTACTCGGTTCCTCAGAGATGCAAGGTCTGCGGATACACGTGGACTGGTACGGGTAGGAAGAAAGCCCCAAAAAAGGACAAGGTCCGGTTCTAACCAGACTGCGGCAACCATGAAATAGACCATGTCGTTCTTGATGCGTGGAACTTGGGTTGAGGGGAAATCTGGGATGGTAAAGATCGTGTTGCACAAATTTGCCGTTCCAGATGAAAGGTTTTGTGAGAAAATCTTGGAGATTATCAATGATTGTTACGATAGTCTTCCTGCTCGTGCCGTGGAGATTGTCGATCTCTACGTTTTTGATAAGGCTTCTACGATGAACGCCTTTCTGAATGAAGAGAAGAGGAGATTCGGAATTAAGACGGCTCCCTTCGACTCCTCCTTCTTCGCGACTCACGATGCTTGGCTTGGGACGCCTCGAATCATGGTATCCCATGATGGGATGGCAGTCCTTCCAGAAATGGTTAGAATCGGAGGATTACACCATGAAGTAGGCCATACAGTGCTTCACGGTTCTTTAGAATACTATTCATTCCCCTTCCCAGAGCTGTTGCTCAGACTGGAAAAAGAAGGCGTCGTTTCAAGACAAATAGCCGTAAACATTCTCTATCTAGCCTCAATAGCCGTGAAAGACTATGAAGTTACACGCCTTCTATACGAAAACGGGTATGTGGAAGACCAAGTAGCCTTCAACAAGTACTTGCTTGAAACAAGTGAAGAGGACTGTGAAGCATGGAACCTAGCTAAGCAGGACAATGCTGCCCGGCTCCTCGTTCTGGTCTCACTTCTCAAGCCAGCATGTTGTGCTGCACCATTGCTGAAAGATGGAAGGCACGGTGAAGAGATAGCTGAATGCATCGATAGGAGCATGGGATTTCTGCCGAAAAAGCTGTCTGTACGCCTCCCAAGAATACTTAATACCGCTTCAGAGTTTGGTGGGAACACGCATGAGAATGTGGATCGATTTCTGAGGAAGGTTATTGAAGAGTTAGCTTAGATGATAGTGGATATGTCGGATTCTGCCATCCAACCTCATAGGCTTGGAATGCAAAATCTAGTGTTGGTTTTGTTTCTTTCCTATTTCCAGAAGCTCCACGATCTTGTCCACTAGTTCGAAGTATCTGGATTCTCTTATGTGTGAAAGACGGGGTCTCGGTATGTCAATCTCCACCTCTCCGATGACCCTTCCAGGTCGAGGCGTCATAACTATCACCCTGTCCGCCATGAATACTGCCTCCTCAACGTTGTGACTTACCATTATGAACGTGTTCGTCGGCAGGTCAGGGTCACGCCATATGTCAAGAACCAGTTCACGAAGGGTCTTGGCTGTAAGCTCATCCAACGAAGAGAAGGGCTCGTCCATCAGGAGAACTTCTGGTTTCAGTGCCAGAGCCCTTGCGATCCCTACACGCTGCTTCATTCCGCCTGAAAGATCGTGGGGATAGGTATTGTCAAACTCTTTCAGTTCTACCATCTCCAGATATTCTTGAGCGGTTCGAGTCCGTTCTTCCTTGCTCGCGCCAATAACCTCCAATGGCAACTCAATGTTTTCAAGAGCCGTCTTCCACGGCAGCAAGCCGAAGAGCTGGAAGACCATTGCAATCTTTGGATTCGGTTTGATGATCTGTTCTCCGTGAAACCTCACTGTTCCAGAATCTGCTTGCTCCAAGCCTGCAATTATCCTGAGCATTGTTGATTTTCCGCATCCAGACGGGCCGACGAGGCAGACAAACTCGTCACTTCCAACCGAGAAGTTTACGTTGTCCAAGACTAGGATTCTGCTCTTCTCCAGTTCAAAGGTTTTAGTCACATTTTCTGCCTCAATAACCGACAAGTTCTACACCTCGACCCGATATTTCTCAAACTTCCTAAGTAAACGCCTCCAGATGGCTCCTTCCATGAAGAGCACGATTGCTGCGATTACGCCGAGCAGGAAAATGAGGATAATGGTATTTCCATACTCGTATCCAGCCTTATCCAACAATGAGCCTATGCCTGGAACTGAGAGCGATGGAACCCCTGGCTCTGTCGATGGCATGTACTCGGCAAAGATTATAGTGTTCCAGCCCGTTCCCCACGAAAGAATGCTTCCTGTGACGATTGCAGGTAGAATGTAGGGGATGACTAGGTGTCTCAGCCTATTGTAACCTTTAAGCCCTAAGAGCTGACCGACCTCCCTGAGGTCAGCAGGGATATTCTTCACTGCGCTTAGAATGTTGATGAACATGTACCATATCATGTCAAGGACCAGCATTATGACGCATGTGAATTCAAGGGCAATTCTCGGTGCACCAAGAAGCTGATTTAGTCCGAGGAAAAGGACTGGAAACAGAGCTAGGATTGGCACTCCTTGCCCAATGTCATAAAAGGGATAGATCACAACAGCCAGCCTCTTGTGCTCAACGGCCAAGATGCCTAAGGCAATCGCGACTACCAACGATATCCCATAGGCTGCCAAGAGCCTCATCATTGTCAATGAGACCAGAACTGGCAGCCTCCCCAATTCTTCTGAAGGCGGCTCGCTGAAGCCCCTCATAATGGTGTCAAGTGTGGGGATATGATGACCCTCGCTCCTTAAAACTAAGAAAATCATAAAGAGAGCCAAGACCACCGCGATAATCTTTTCTATACGCGAGTATTTTCGTAGACGTTGAGAGGTAGCGAAAAATGATTTGGGCCAGTGACGTCTGAAATGTAGCCAACCATTCATCCGGGTGACTCCCAGTTTCCCAACACCTGAAAGATCAATTTTGAAGACAGGTTTGAATGTGCCCGTGCTTACCCTATCCATCAATCTGTGCCAAGTCAAAACGTTGAAATAAACGACGATGAAGGTTATGAAGAGAAGTAGAATTACGGATAAGTTCATGTCCTTGTAATAGTAGGCAGCCCGTGCAAGGAGGTAGCCTAAACCTCCTGAAGGAGGCGGCACAACCCTTCCCTCATATTGAATGTATTCCGCAGCAATCATGAAGAACCAGCCGTCACACCATGCTAGATTTGCTCCCGAAACAACAGCAGGTGTAATCGCTGGTAACACTACATGCCTGATGTAACGCCAACCTGACAAGCCGAAAGCTCGCGAGGCTTCAGCAACGTTCGCTGGGATGCCGCTCACCGCTCCCAAAACGCCGAAGAAGATTGCCCAAGCCATGGATGTGAAGAGCAGGATGATGACTGAGAATTCGATGCCCAAGGGACCAAGAGCGAAAAGGAAACCTATGACAACAGGGAAGTATCCGAGTATGGGAATGGACTGGAGTAGATCTATGAAAGGCGTGACAATCAGCGATGCCAACTTGTTTGTGGCGGCAAGTATCCCAAAGGAAAGCCCCCAGGCAACAGAGATTAGAAGGGTGATTATTATTCTTGAGACTGTAGCATAAGTGTGAAGGGGCAAGTTCTTGACTTCGGGATACGCTACGAAAGTTACGATTAGCCAAGACATGACGCAAAGGACAACCAGCCCAACGATGAGGCTGACAAAATACTCTCGCATGCCTAGCGCCCACAACGGAATATGAGCCTAGCTCAAGAAATCTGGGCGATTTAAGGATTACTTTAGAATAGCCTAGGCGGAGAGTGTTAGACACCCTAAGGTCTAATTGTGTCAAAGAATCTATCCAAACTCGCCATACATCTGGTCAGGAGCAAGCATGTCGGGATATTTTTCCCGCAACTTACAGCGCGCCTCGTAACACAAATGGCATGCGTCGGCGTAAAGTTGGTCATGGGGCAAGTCAAACTTCTCGACCAACGCCGTTGGACCGCCAAGGGTTAAGGGTTCAAGAATCGGGTTGCCAAGGGGGTTGTACTCTCTGATTATTTCAGAAAAGGGCTTCTGCCAAGCGTTGCCTATGGAGATACCTTGACAGACATGAACGTGTCCGAGAGGGTCGACATGAACTCTTCCTGGATTGGCAAGGTCCTCATAGGGGCATTTCGAGAATTCACGCCAAGGCTTTTTCTCAGCCTCTTGCGCCAATTCGGATGCCGCTCTACCGCGGTACATCAAGTCGCCTAAGCCGATGTTCACCCCTTCCACCTCATTGGGGCACGGAGTTATAGCTCTTGAACATTTCACGGCGAGCACGCTGGCTTTAATATTCAAAGTTTTCGCGATTTTCGCAGCGTTTCTCGCCTCGTCTGTTATCCAATTTTCGCCGTGGTATGGGTCGCTGCTCAGGCTCAGTTTCACGTCCCCAGTCTCAGCTATGGGTCGAAGCCATTCCAAGGCGTCCTCTTGACAACTTGCCCAATAACAGTTTGAAAGCACCTCGACGGCGAACCCGAGGCCAGCGGCTTCTCTAACAGCCTTTATCATGATTGGATAGTAAAGGAAGGGTTCCCCGCCCTCGATTGAGACATAGGTCACAGTCCCCAGCTTCTTCGCCTCTGCCAATATGTTTCTTATGCCCTCAAGCGTGAAGACTCCCTTAGATTTCGGACTGCCCCAAACGAAGCAATGGTCACATTCAGAATCGCATCTATAAGTTAATAGAAGATGTACTCCTTTCAATGACATCTCAAACCACCTTTTGGAGAGTAGAAAGTTTCTTGGAATAGATTCGCCATTACAACACTATCTAGCAGAGCATATATGGTTAATGAAGATTGAGCCTGCAACAACTGCAAGGAGCTTCCCGGACTCATGTTTGACCGAATGGCTGGGGTATCACAACAGCGTGACTCTGACCCCGTCTTCTTCCTATTTCCTTTTGTAGAGTAGCAATATAATTGCAATCACCGCTACAACAACCAAACTCGCTATGTAGATTCCATATTCTTCGAAGAAGGTGAGAGGCTCAACCGTAACTGTGATAGTGTCCGAGTTGCTGTTTCCAGCTTCATCCTTGACTGTTAATGTTGCAGTGTAGGTTTTCGGTTCCTTGTAGGTGCGAGTGGCTATCTTGCCGGTTCCCGTAGTTTCGTCTCCGAAGTCCCATTCGTAGTTCACGATTCCTGCATTGTCGCTAGATTCGCTCGCGTCAAAACTAACTTGAGTGTTCAGCTTCACTGTTCGGTCGCTTCCGGCGTCTGCGATTGGCGGTGTGACATCCTTGGCCGTTATCACAATTGTGTCTGTAGCGAAGTTGCCTGCGGCATCGGTCACATTTAAGGTTACCACATACGTACCCGGATTTGTGAAGTTGTAGGTCACTGTTGCCCCTAAGAGGGTTTGCAGTGTGAGGTCCGTGAAGGTCCACGTATAACCTATCATGCCGACATTGTCCGATGATTTGGAGCCGTCGAAGGTCACGATCGTGTCTTCGTCAACCGTCTGGTCAGCACCCGCGTTAGCTAAGGGAGGTATCCTATCCCAGGAATAATCGTGCAGGTCAATTACCTTTTCCAACACTTTCGAGTTTACATCTATGACTGATATACTATCTGAACGCCAATTCAGAGTGTACATTTTACTATAGTCATCGCTTGCAAACATGAAACTCGGGAAATATCCCTTTAACGGAATGACCTGTGGTAGAAACTGGTTATTGTTTAAGTTATAGATGCTGATAAAACTCCGATCAAGGTGAGCAATATAGAGATAGTTTTCCTGAGGGTGATAAACTAAACCAACCGCATTGATGTAGGTGAAGGGGGGTTGCCCTGATCTAAGACCCATAGCCTCGGTCACATCTTTTAAATAGATCACTTTTTTTATTGTGTCTGTATTAGTATCTATAGCTAGGACTACGTAAGTAGCGCCTACAAAAAGCGTATGCGAACTGGAATCGTAGGCAAATGGATAATTGGGACCGCAGGTTATGCCTAGCGAGCTAAGCTCGTCAAAGGTGATTGTCTTTTGAATGGTATAGTTGTTTGTTTCGATTACCTGAATAACTACAGGACCATTCTGTTGTCCACCTAAGGCATACAACTTTGAACTATCCGGCAGTTCGTAAGGTTTATCTATGAAGAGTCCTCCTTCGAGCCTGACAGATGCCTTCACTTGGAAGTTTGTAGTATCGATTGCGAGGAAAGTGTTTGGATTATGTTCTCCCTTCTTCGGATCATTCCAAATCGAGTATAGCTTCCTTTGATCGTTGGAGAGGACAAAACTCCACAGTCCTGCAATGTCGCGCGGAAGCGGATGAGTTTTTATTAGATGCATATCTTTCGCATCAACCTCTAGTACGGTTTCTCCTTGAGCTATAAACACTCTTCCAGTATTATCTATCGCTATGTCGTACCAGTAGGCATCATCACGAATCTTTGGGAATTCGACCACATTCGTTATGGTAGCATTGTTAAGGTCAAGCTCAAGTGCGTTCGCACTTTTGCTGATAAGAACGTACCCAGTAGCTTGCATTGGTCGCTTGATGAAGAAATGTGACTGGTAGCTTTCCTCGTTGAGGACTAACATGTCTATAAGGGTAAGGTTATCAAGGTTTACTTTGATGAAGGCATTGGCATCGCTGCTGGTAGCATAGAGAAGATGGGGGTGTGCAGGATCGATCTGCAAATCATTCATCTGTGTATAAGGCCAGCCATATTTGTTCTGGCCCAAGTAGATATTGCCCGTTATGTTATCAGACTGGGTATCAACTATAAGGAGGTTGTTAGTGTTTGGTATAGGCCAGCCAGTACCTAGGTACAGCCGTTGGTTGTCGGGATCCGCCTCCAGACATGTTGCGCCGCCGTCTATAGGAACAACCTTGACTTTTTTTTCAACCAGGTCAACGGAATAGAGCCATCCATAGGCATGATATTCTGGATACCAGCCACCTAAGGTGGCCAGATAGAGCTTCTGTTCGTTGGGTAAGACTTCGAAACCATGCGCGCACGGCATGGGTTCATTCTCATGCATGGGAACTGAATAGTTCCACGCCTTTGCTTCATAATCATAGATTCCTACATCGTATCCTGTGGCTGTCTGGCTAACGACATACCATTGACTTTGATCATACCTGCTTTCTTGAATCATTGCGAAGAACATCTTATCGTCTATGAATTTTGTGACCTCATACGTTTCCGTATTTACAAATTTCACCGTGTTCCCACCATCCCAAGTGATAAGGCGGGGGCCATATTGTGATTGAGTAATCGCCTGCATCGTCCCTCCGATATTGTCGATAGTGTGTATCACACTCATATCTTGTATATCGAGGACGATCAGTTTCCGCCATGCGGGTGTGTAAACAAAGAGTTTCCCCTCGCTGGCGTCCAAGGCAATGTCCTGACAATGTATCGGAAAATAATCAGATAGATCAGCCACGGCCTCGACGGTTAAATTTTCAAGACGCATCTTGAAGATGTATTCCGAGAGATCAAAACTGAGGTAAGCGTATTCTCCATTCTCTGTGATTGCTATGGCGATTGGGGAGAACCCTTGGTAAGTCTGTTCTCCCACTTGCAACATTTTCGTTCCGACCTGATTTGGGTCTTTACCTTCTGTAGCCCCAACAAATATCAAAGTACCAACAATTACCAGCGCTAAAGGCATCACAATCAAACATTTCGATTTCATCATTATTCCCTTTACAGCAACTTTTTTCTCATATTACACATTAATCAATAGTTATTTAGTACTAAATTGCGGGTGCACTAAAGTTCTCAGTTACGTACACCCCCAGTTTGTAGCGTAAACTGTTGCATTTCTTATGATGCATGATTCTTGTAATGGGAATAGACATCTGGTCCACACTGCCTGACCTGTGTAGCTATATTCAAATTCATCAACTTTGAAGACTTCTATATTTATTGAAGGCGGTGTTTGGTCAAAACTTTTCCAATTCTCTACTATAACATCTTCAACAATTATTTTTGAATTATTCATATTTAAGAATTGGTGAACAGTACCATTCTTACCTAAGAATGCAAAGTAAAGCGCAGTTTTCAATGTTATTTCCGAATCATACAAACGAATTAGAGAACTTGCCTTAAGACTATAATGACGTCTTTTATGTTCTTGAGAACCAGTTCACGACATTTATCAACAACGATGTTATTAACCTTTAGCGAGGTAGCACTAAGATACGTACTGTGATGTTGATAGATATCCACTGCTTCTGCATCTATCCATAAACCAATACTGTTATCCCATGAAACATTATACAGACCGGCATACGAAATGCTGGATCGTGATTAGAACACAGCGTGTCTGAACGGTTAGGTGGTTTCGATCCACTTCTTTTGTTTCCCGCACTTCCTCAAATCCATTCTATTAATGCTTGAAATTTACTGGTAAATTGGAGCATATCCAATCTATTTATACTCAAATCCTACTCCTCATCTAAATCAGAGAAAACATATTTGCCGGCAGATTGGCGGATATGTCTGAATCCAAATCGAATAGATTTATTCCGATTTTGCAATAAATACCTCAAAAATTATGCGTTAGACTTCTCTTGCCATGGTGATTCGGTCTATATACTTATTGTTCTTGTGAAAATATTTAGGGATTCGTCCAGTCTCTTTGAACCCAACCTTCTCGTAAACATGCCTAGCCCTATCGTTCGTCGAGAAGATGTCCAAAGTCAGCAATCTAAGCCCCTTCTTCTCTGCGTGAGCAATCAGAGTCCTGAGCATCTCGGAGCCGATTCCGGCATCTCGGTAGCCCTTCCTTATGGCGATCCCAATCTCACCGACATGGCTTGAATGACCCTTCTTCACCGTGAGCTCAGAGTTTGCTATCACCTTACCTTCAACCTCAGCTACGAGGCAGAAGATCCGCTCGCTCTCCAAGTCCGCCAGTCTACGTCCCAGCCATTCCGCCTCTTCTTCTCTTGAAACCTTCCGGTCTAGGCTGATGTCTGCGCCTTCTTCCACGACCGAATTGATGAACTCCATAAGATCGTCAAGATCCTCCCATCTCGGAGTCCTGAGGACGACTTCTCTTCCGTCCCTAGCTGTAAACCGCAGTATTACCTGACCAGTCTTCAAAGCTTCTCACCATGCTTCTAATCATCATCTCATCTGGTACTATAAGATTCTATGTCGCATTACTGTTGAATTCAACATAGGCATCTCACAGCCACAGAAAAAAGTTCCTACTCAGGGACCTTGCTAAGGGTTCAAGACTATTTTCGCACATTCTTTATTCAGAAATGCTTTGAGGGCTTCGTCGAATTTCCGAAGTGGAAATCTGTGGGTGATCATCTCCTTTACTTTTACCTTACCTGAGGTTACCAAATTGAAGGCAACTCGATAATCCTGAGTTGAGCAGCCCCAGCTGCCAATGAAGTCAATATGGTCACGAAGAACAAGCTTAAGGTCAAGGCTGAGGTTTGGTTGGGGTACGTCCCTGAAGTCGCCGAAAACGCATAACTTGCCCCCTTTGCGGACCAAACCTGTTGACTCGCTAACTGCATGAGTTGAGGCGACCGCCACGATGACAATGTCTGCTCCTCGTCCATCAGTCAGCTCCATCAACTTCTCTTTGATATCGACTTCCTTCGAGTTGAAGCTATGATTAATCCCTAGTCGTTTGGACAGTTCAATGCGATGGTCGTGGTGTCCGCTAAGCATCACTACTGAAGCTCCAGCGGCCCTTGAGATCTGAGCGTTGAGTAGACCCATAGGACCATCGCCAATTATTAGGACACTGTCGTTCTGACCAACCCGACATTTTGAAACGGCTCTGACACTGCATCCTGTAGGCTCTATCAGTGTAGCCTCCTCGTGGCTCAGCTCATCTGGTATCCTAAGGATTGATCTCTGAACGAGCCGTGGAACTGCGCAGATATATTCGGCGAAGGCGCCTGGGAAGATCGATTGTTCCTGGTATTCACTGCACAGGGGCTGTTGGTTATGTGTGCAGTAATAGCATTTACCGCACTCGGCGCGGTGGTAAACCGCAACTCTGTCCCCAACCTTCAGGTTACGCACGCCTCTACCGGTTGCTGCAACCTCTCCTGAAACTTCGTGACCTAGAACCGAGCCCGGCTTGCTCCCGAGGTATAAAGCCTTCCAGATGTCGGTGGAGCAGAGGCCGCAGGCTTTCACCTTGACTAAAATCTCATCGGGGCCTATCTCTGGTGTCGGTACGTCCTCCCATCGGAAGTCTTCGGGGCCGTAGTATACGATGGCCTTCATCCAAATCATCTGCGCCGGATGATTGCGAGGTTACTTGCAGACCGTTATGAACATTGCAAGAAGCGGTTTCTCTCCCTGATTTCTCATACCATGAGAATCTTCCCCGGAGACATAAAGGGTCAATCCCTCTTTCGCAGGAATCTCCTTGTCTTCAACTGTAATAGTTCCTGAACTGGAAAGAACGTAGTATATCTCTTCCCGTTCTGGATGTGTATGAGGTCCAAAGACTTCGCCCGGGGGAACCTCGATGAGACCAAATCCAGCGATTCTATGAGTCCCAACCCTTTCCTTTTCCACTATTCTCTTGATGCTCGAGATGCCCTTGGCGTAGGGCGCAAACGGAATCTGGTCAGACTCTATGAGCTTCCACATTTCTCTCCCTCAAACAAGCTGAAGAATACTGAAGAGCCGCAGATAAGCCTATAGCATCTATCCCATTCTTCTCGTCACCAATCTAGGAATTGGTAAGATATTCCTCTGGAAGAGTCGGAGTCTCCAGCTTTGCCAAAAAGAGAACAACTTGTGCCTCTCGGAATTGATCTAGGCGAGTATTCGTTTGATGAAGATCTCCAAACAATCAAGAAACTAAGGGCAAAGAAAACCATTTTTACACAATCGAAGAAGTCTGGAGAAGATCATATGACAACTACAAGAGAATGGAAGATCAGCTAAGAGAATTTAACATAGAGTTTGCATATGATGGCATGATGATCAAACTTTAAGGTCTTCATCAGGACTGTTCCTTCAATGTTTGATTGCACCGATAACGAGGAACCATGGTATCCGTTCGCATTCATTGCCGAATTCCCTGTAATGCTCCTCCATGTCCTTGTCTGTAGGGACGGGTTCCTCGAAATCTGTTATGACAAACCCGTTCTTCAAAAGGACATTTATGTAGTCTGAAAGAGGTCTATGAAAACTATAAACTGGTGGAAAGTCAAAGTATCTCCATTCTTCTACACTCCGGTCGAAATACCGGTCCACCATCCAATATAACCAGTCTTCCTTTCTATTGCTGTCAATAGGTTTCCTTACCCACCCATGAACAGGTGGACTTGAAAAGCAAGGATGTAGAATCGAGAATACGATCTTACCATCAGGCTTCAAGACTCTGTGAATTTCTTTTACAGCCTTATCGAGGTCTTGAAGGTCAATGAGAACAATGTTAGAGACAACAGCATCAAACATCCCATCGTCACACATCGACAAATTGCAGATGCTTCCCAGATAATACTTTATGTTCATTGGCTCCCTACTTTCAAAACTTCGGGCAACCTCGATTGACCTTCTTGACACATCAACGCCTATCATAATGGCTCCCCCCTTGGAAAGCAACCGACAAAGATATCCATTTCCGCAACCTGCGTCCAAGATTCGCTTTCCTTTAACTTCACCGAGGATTCTAAAAATTGCTGGGTCGATGAGATATTGCCTATTTACGTCGCCAAATTCCGTGTAGCCTCTGAACCACATATCTGCAACTCTGTCCCAAGCCTCACCGACCATCCCGTCACTTATGATACTGCCTTCAGAGAGGAAGAAACGATCGACAGGACTCTTAGTTTCTCTTTCAGGACTCAAGCCTATCCGCTTGCTTTGCATTTCAGGATGAAGTTGCCAAGGATGTTCCCCCTGGAATTCCAGTCTGTCCAAGGCGGGATGCCGCTCACCACAATCTGGGCATCCTATGGCATAGTACGCGTCCCATTTCCAGAATCCGCCCTTAAGAAACCTATGGTCCTTACCGCACCCTATGCATTTGAATTTCCGTGTCTTCTCACACCACGTGATCCCATTGAAGTGCCTAGGGTTTCCGCAAATGTCGCATGTATATCTCCAATGCCAATCACATCTCGGAAAGTCACTGTTCAAGTCCCTTGTAGCTTCTCGCAGGAGATAGGATTGATCGACTGAATGGATCAGCTCACAATACTTACAGATCATGGCGGAGAGACTCCATGCAAAGAAAAAAGGACAAATAAATGGTTAAGTTTTTGGGTTAATAGTAATATTACATTCGTTTGAGGACTCTCATGGTTTTTAGATTGGAGCTTGTCAGTAGTCCCTGACATGAAGAACTCTGAATTGCTTTCTCGCAGCTTCGTAGAGTGTCATGTCAGCTGTGATAAGTGGTATTCCCATCTCATCAGCGAGGAAAATATATGACGCGTCATAAATTGTCAGATTGAGGTCACTTGAGATGTGTAATGCTTGAGCTGCCTGAGCCCAATTCAACTCATGCAGTTCAACCCTCATGTCGTTTAAGGCTTTCAAAGATTCATCGGTATCCGTTTTAGAAATTCTGTTCAGTCTTTCAGCCTTCCGAAGGGCGTTAGCTACTTCCAAAACAACAAGACTGAGCGAAGATAACTCTATCAAGCCCAAAACATAATCTTCCTTCAGCCTTACAGCCTTTTCTTGGAAGGGCTCGCCAGGTAAAACCCATTTTGCTATAACGCTGGCATCCACAACGTATTTTGGCGTATCCTATCTCTCCCGGTCTTCCCTGATCCATGATACTAGCTCATCTGTAGGTACAGGCCTAACTCGCAATCTAACCTCGTCAATCTTGGCAGAAGCAGCTCTAAGACTCGCCTCTTCCACCTTCTTCATAATAGCCTCCCTAAGGTATCTACTCCAATTCACCTTGACCTGTCTCATCTTCTCTTTCAGCTCGTCTGGAACCTTTACCGTAATGACACTGACCTTACCCATGGTATATCAAAACGGAATATACATAGGTAATACTTTTAAGCATTACGGATATTGTTATACGGACCTGTTGCCCAGAAGACTCAAGGCTAAAGTTGCTTACTCCTTTCTTTCTTCTTCAAATCTGATGTTTTCTTAGTGTTTTTATCTGTTGAGCATTCTAAATGAGTTTGAAGCTCCTCCAACAGTCTAATGCAGAGGTTAAAGGTTTTCTGCGCTCTTGCCACGGCGTCTTCTGCGTCGCCCTGGCTGATTATGTCCTCAGGTGAAAGGAATGCCTCCTCTCCGCCGTAAAGGCTTGGTTCCCTTTTTTTGACGAGGATCTTGGACGATTCGGAAAGAAAGCCTGTCTCTTCCTGAAACCAAGCGGGAAAACGAGACTTGACGTCCACTAGGACATCAGAGACATCGTGAATCTTCGGGTACTCTATGCCCACAGCCTTCAACACCGCTTTCAGGCTAAGCTCAACACATTCTTGACTCAGCCTCACCGCATATGGATAGTTCTTTTCCAAACGGGCTTCTTCAGCATTTTTCAACCTTGCTTCGGCTTGACGGAGATAGGACTCAGCCATCTTGACCAATCTCAAATCGGGATCTCCTCCCCAAACCTGTAGTCCGGCTTCAAGTCCCAATACCAATTCTCCTCGTCGATGAAAACTCTTTTTGCGCCAAGCTTCAAAAGTCTCGCCTTGAAATCAGTCAAAACTCGTTCCAGGAAGCGGTTCTTGTCAAAGAGGATGACCGCCTCTTCGGTCAAGTCTAGGAAAAGAAGCGGCATCTTCTCAGCTTCCTCCTCCCGCAGCGGACAGAAACTCAGGCTTATATATACACTCTTCTTCCTAAGCCAATCCAGTTCGTTCTTGACCATCTCCTCAATTTTAAGTAGGTTTTCTGACCTTGAACCGAGGCTGCCGGTGAAATCGTTTGATATGACTAGGATGTCTATGTCGCTGTCGTTTCTCGCTGTTCCGCGGGCAACTGTCCCATAAACCGCAAAAGAGGAAAGACTGAAAGCCTTCGATGCCGAACGGAAGACGTCGCACACCAGCTTCACGTATCTTTCCTGAGGAATCTCGGCCACATTCTGCAATCTTTCAGAAGCCAATGTAACAAAATTCTGCGGGTCTAGAAGCCTGTAAAGCCTAGGTTTTGTAAGTTCGAAGATCAAAAGGATTCTTTTCGAGTGGAGTTTGCTGAAGGCCACGGCGAGCTTGTTCTCGGTGAAGGAAAGGTGTTCTTTTGCCTCCTGAAAGGTGAAGAGCTCACTCTCGAACCTTGTATAGAGCTCTGAGTAGATTTCACCGAGCCAAGATGGAATCCACATGTAATGCACTTTCTAAACAATTTGTTAAGGTTAACAATTTATTAAGGTTTTCTCCGATTCCTCATGGCTGATTCCCATCCCGGTCTAAGTAGACTTTAGGGGGGAGAAAAGATGATGTGCTTCTTCAAGCTTGGTTCTTCTTATATCTTCGATCACATCGATGGCGATAGCCCTGCTAGTCGTGGGGCTTTGTGTTACACTGAAACCTTTATTGGTTCGGTAAGGTCAGCCTCAACAAAGCTGACTCCAGAAATGTCGGATACAAGGTTTCTGAACTCAGAGTTCTGGTCTGAGGTTCCATGGATTGGGATCAGCTTCTTAGGCCGCAGGGTAGCGGTTATGCTGTAGGCTTCCTGAGGTGAGGCTGTCGGTGAGGGTCCGCCTGTTGGTACGAATGCTATATCGATTTTTCCTGCATACTGTTCGAGTGACGGGTTGAATCCTGAGTCTGATCCGTGAAATATTGTAATGCCGTCCGCTGTTATGATGTACATGAGGGGCAACGTGCCTCCATGGTTTGACAGAACAGCCTCAATAACTATTCCGTCTACGCCTGTTTTTCCTTCGGGCTCAAGTTCAACCATCTTGCCAGATTCTAGGATCAACCCTTCAAGGCCTTGATAGGCGCCCTTGTTTGCCACGACAACTGCGCCAGAGGCTTGTTGGAGCTGGGATGTAGTGCCTGCATTGAAATGATCTCCATGCTCATGGGTGATGAGGATCGCGTCGACCTTTCCCAACGCCTTGACATCGTTCGACGAAATCCTCGTAGCAGGGTCCACTATTAAGGTGTGACTACTTGTCTTAAGTACAACAGTCGAGTCTCCTAATAGAAGCACACCAATCTCCTCATTCCCGATCTGCATCTTACTCACCTTTGTAAATGGCGACTCGGTTCTTAGCAGGAGGAAGGTCCCTATGAGGGCAACAGTTGCTACAACAACAAGCACAATGGCGATTATATATAGTCTTTTCATGTGAACTCTTTCCTTTATCATGGTTGTATAATGCTAGGCTGTAAATATTTTCAATTCATAAAATTCTTAAGTCTTTCTTCGAAGTTTCACATTGTACGTAAAATGCTGTTCGGAATATTCTGTCTCGGGATTCTTGGATGCTTCCTTTATCACTACAGGCCAAGAAAATATATGGGGGAGACTAGGTTCAAGCAAGTTCTTCGTTAGTTAGAATTTGGAAAACTCCTTTTCATAGGTGAATCCATCTTCATGATTGGTGTCAATCATATGGATTTAGTACGGATGGCTCTTGAAGGAAGGCTTCAATCGTGGATGGAATATTACGATATTTTCCTTTACCCTCTTAGTTATTTGTGGAAAATTGGTTTTTTCCATGATATGGCATTGTCTATAGCTTGTGTATTTCTGCCCTTTTTCCTTGCCTGCCTAACCCAGTTGAAACTTGTTAGACCTTTGCGCGAGGAGAAAGTTCCAAGCCGAAAATGGTTCAGTCTGTTACCCATGATGACGCTGTCTTTCGTAATTTTCATGGAAGTCTACTATACTATTGTAATGCCTTGGCTCAGCGGGTGGAGAAAGTTCCTCTACTCTTACGACGGATTATTATTTGATCTCATACTTTGGAATTTTCTCTTCTCCTGCATGATAGTAGGAACCCTTTGTATAGTATTAGCAGAACATAAATCTAAGAAACTTGTACGGGGCTTTTCAAATATGGGTGTAACTAAACTCAAGTTTGATGACGTTCTGCATTGGTCCGAATACAGTATGCTATGTTTTATTTTGTCTAGGTTTTGTGCCGCTTTGGTCTTGCAGATTCGCTTAGATTATCCAATAAACTTCAACATCTTTTTTCAGAATGCAATGCTCTGGACATTTTTCTTTTGGATCATTTTTCTTCTTGCATTATTGACATATAAGAAAATTGTAACCGCTAAGGAAATGGTGGAATTCAAGAGAACATCCCAGAATGGTCTACTTGTAATTATGAGGTAAGCTTTCAATCTAAACTTTTGTTTGCATATGAGATTTTAGTTTGCAGTTGTAGAGACATGATTCGCATAGCACCGTTATAGTTATATGCTTGTAACGTGCATATTTCTATTTGAGGGGAGCTGGGTTCGACCTGGCTGAGAGGACGGTTGAGTGGACCGTCGACCCTTTGAACCTGATCCAGATAATGCTGGCGGAGGGATGCGTAAAGTTGAGTAGTTTAAGATCAAATGCCAAAGTTCTCGCTGAAGGGACAGTCGTCATCTCTTTGACAGTCATACTCAAAGACATTCTGCCACCCATCGTCGAACTTCCCCAAGGAGGCTCAGTGAGCGCCGCTGGCATGGTGCCGCTCCTCTGGTTCTCGTTGAGAAGAGGCTTACGGAGCGGGCTTGAAGCAGGCGCAGTCTACGGAATGGTCAACATGGCTCTAGGGGGCTATATTGTTGACCCAATTCAAGCCTTGCTTGACTATCCGATAGCGTTTGCCGCCCTAGGCTTGGCTGGAATGTTCCGGAAACATTTGGTGATCGGTGTCGCAGTCGGAATCCTCGGAAGGTTCCTGGCTCACTTCGTCTCAGGAGTCTGGTTCTTCTGGATGTATGCGCCAGAAGGTATGAACCCGATTGTTTACTCAGCCGTTTACAACGGTAGCTACCTCAGCGTTGAATTCGTCGTGAGCGCGGTCATCATCTACATAGCGGCCAGAAAACGGTTGCTCGAGATATACCTCTAAGTAAATATCACATTGACATCTACTTTGCTTCAAAATGCCTAAGTACGTGAGATCACCGCTAGAGGAATTCTATGATCTCCGAGATGCTATTAAACTGGAAGTCTGGCTCGAAGTTTGGGTCTCTCGCTTTGTGGGTTGTCCTTTCTCCTTGTCGAACTAGGACAGTCTTAAGCCCAACTTCTTTTGCCCCTTCCAAGTCGCCGATCTCGTCGGATATGAAGACGCACTCTTCCGGCTCTAGCCTGAGCTTTCCAAGCGCTTCTTGGTATATGCGTCTGTCCGGCTTTAAGACCCCCACCTGGTATGATAAAATTACTGCCTCGAAGAAACAGTTCAGACCCAAAGCCTCTAAGACATCGGACAAGCCTATGGCGCAATTCGAGACTAAAGCCAAACGGTACTTCTGCTTCAAGTTATGCAGGACTTCGATTGCGGCGTCATAAAGCCTGAAGGTTGTAGCCACGTAGCGTCTTCTTCTAACTTCTACAAGCTTCTCGATCAGCTTTGGCTTCTGAGGTATGCTGAGTTTTCCTAGGAAAAGTGTCCAGAACTCTTGAAGGGTCTTCACTTCTCCCTTCGTGCTTCCCCTGTAAGTGTCGTCTAAAGCCTGGCTTACTCTTTCAAAGGGCAGTTCGCATCCATGCTTCGTGAGAATTGAGTGAATCTCTTCTCTATATCTTTCATCTTCCTTTTTGTCAATGTAAGCCAGAGTGTCTCCGAAATCGATGAGAACGCCTTTAATGCCCGACATGCAGGCTCAGCCATCTTTCTCATCGTGTCCTTTTACTTTAGCCTTTTCCTTTTGAGGATTCTTAGAACTGTCTGGCTACAGATCGGCTAAGATCATATTAATGATATATACTTTTACTTGCTATGTATCTCCCGGTTTACTGGCAGTAGACCACCATCAGATAAGAAAAAGCCTATGGTTTGCCTTCAGATAATTGGTGGTAAATGTGGAAACGTCTGATTCACTCCTGATCAGAGCTCTGGGCAGCTCACCAAAGCTCAGAATTCTGGACTATTTCTTAGACTACAAACTGAATGACTTCACAAAGAAAGAGATCGTTGAAGCCTTGGGGATGAGTAAACTCACATTCTACAAATACTTCAAAGACCTAGAGGAGCTCGGCTTGGTCATTGTATCAAGGAAAATCGGCAGGGCTAAACTATACAAGGTCAACCTGGAAAATCCAGTGGTCAAGATGATTATTGAGTTCGAGACAAAGCTTTCTCTTCAGATAGCAGAACAAGAAGTAGAAAATGTGAAGAAACCAATCCCGGCAAGATAGCCCTGAGTTATAGTCAACCTAAAGAGTAACCTTTTTGGTCCGCAAATCATTGAAGATTCTTTGCTTAATAAAGTGGAAAAGTTGGACCTTAACATTCGAAGTTTACGCCGAGATGAGCTGGAGAAGGCTTGGCAGCTCCAAGAGCAGGGGTTCCCCTATCTTGATGTGGTAAGCAAGGAAGACTATCTCAGATGGCGTTCTAGGCCCGGGTTTGACCTCGACCAGATCATCATCGCCGAAGTGGACGGCAGCATTGTTGGGAAAATCGAAGTTTACCCCTGGTTCGGGCTGAGTACGGCAAGAAGAGGGTTTGTCGATGGCTTCATCGTCAGCTCCGCCTACCGCGGAAAGGGCATAGGAACCCACCTGTTGATTGAGGCCGAGAAACGAGCTTCGAAGAAGGGGATAAAACAGCTTGAACTTGGCGCAGAAACCTTTGCCGAAGCCGCCATCTATCTGTACGAAAAACTGGGATACAAGAAGCTCCACAAGGTTTTTTTCCTCAAGGCATCAACTGAAAGGCTTCAGATTTCTAGGTTGCCAAATGATGTTAATGTTCGTCTAGCGGACCCTTCGAGAGACGCTCAGAAAATGTTCAGAATTAAATCAGCCGTCTGGTGGGGTCAATATCCAACACAGAAACTCCTCAAAGCAGACATAGAGGGAAATCCTGAAAGGTTCTTAGTTCTAGAATGTGGCGGTGAAGTCCAAGCCTATATGAAGTATGATCTTCGTGAAGCAGTAAGGATCTTCTCTTGGGGGATCTCGAGTGAAAACACTGTCCAACCAGTTCTATTGCTAAGGATCTTATTGTCAAAGGCATCAGCCAAGGCCATGAACCTTAAGACTACATATATTGAAGTTGACGAAGGCGAGGAGAGACTGTTGGGGGCTCTAAGGTCTCTCGGCTTTGAGGTCTACGAGACTGAGATTCACATGAGGAAACGGTTACAACGCACTTCTGAATAGAAGGAAAAGGTTTTTATTAGTCTCAGCAGTTCGAAACGTGAATCTTCGAACGGACAAATCAGAGTCTTTCTAGCGAACCCCTTCCAAAGAAGGAGCTTGACTTTCGCTTGTTGTGTCTGCTTCTCCCAGCGTCTTCTTGGCAAAAATTGGGAGTTCCATAGCCATATGTGACACGGTTAGGAGAGCTATGTGGCCCATGACGGAGATGAAGTATCTTCCTCTCTCGTTTTTGGTCTCTACGTATCCTGCACGTTCAAGCTCCTTCAAGTGATGATATAGCTGCCCACCCTCGAGGTCTGTTTCTGCAACGAGCTCTGAAACCGTCTTCCCATTCAGTAAGCCTTGATGCAAAGTCCTTAGAATAGATATCCTCTGTTCGCTTGAGAAGGCTGAAAGGAATTTTGTGATCTCTTTTGGGGGAATATTCAAGGGGGCGTCCATCCATTTGTCCATGTTTGCTGTGTTCACCCAGATGCCAACACGTCTTCCATTCTTTACGAGGTATCCCGCGTGAATTAATGCTCCCCCTTCCTCGACTTTCCCCGTCATCTCCTTCATTAGCCTCTCTATGAGGACAACGTCTTTCGGCTCGTGCCTTAGTTCCCCTGTGGCATCTTCGACTACGACGAGTTCTTGACCTTTGATCTTTTCGACTTCCTCGGTGAGTCTTGAGAGTTTCTGCTTCATCTTTTCTATCTCGGTTCGTAAATCTTCATCCATGGCAGAACGCCTCAGCGTTGTCAGTATTACAAAATTACAGAGATACTTATAAAGATTGCCGGAGCAAACAGATCATAGGGAATAATGTATGATGAAGATCTCGCTCGACGATGACACCTACTGGAAGCTCCAAGAACTGGAGATCAAAATGAGGTGCAGAACTTCAGGAGAGTTCATAGACAAACTGTGCAAGAATATGGAGAAGATATAAGACGAGATCCTCGGAGAAGCACACGCCAGACCCTTAAAGAGTCGGACTATGGTTTCTCCTCATCAGACGCAAAAAAGGGCAGGTGTGTAAGGCCCCCAGTGTGCCCTACAGATGCTGGCCTGTCACTTGAAGGTTCAATGTCATCGCGTTAGTCTGCGTTCCGACGGTTCCCGAATATTGGTAGCCTTTATCCCTTAATTATTACTTGAGAGAAGAGATGCAGCTACTAGGATGGATCCAATTATGAGCGGGCAACCGACTGAAACTGCTATATTCAACCGGGGCGATGGCGGCTCAATGCCTTCAACTTGGAAGATTGATCCACAAAATGGGCATTCTACGTTTCCGGAGTAGCCTATGACGTCAATTATTTCGTTGCAACTTGGACATTGTGCGAGGATTGGATCTAAGGCGAGAATAGTTTCAACCGCTTTCTTTCCCTTTTCCTTCATGTGTATAGTATTAGCTTTCCACTTCGCCCAGGTGTCATACGACTTGTGCTGTCCCCATTGATCTATTTCTTTTATCTCTATGAGATCATGTTCTGTGGCTACTTGCACTCGTCTCGAGACCCAAGCCTCCGACCTGTTAATAGCCTCAGCTATTTCTTTCTGGGATTTTCCCTCAAGCCCTTGCTTCTCCACTGCAACGAGAAGTGGACCAACATTCTCCAAGATTTTTGTAGCCAGTTTTATCATATCCAATTTCACAAACTGAAATACCTTCCAAAAGGTCCTAATAAACGTGATTGCATCAATCTTATCATGACGTTGAGTGTCATTTAATGTCATTGAGACGTCAGAAGAACATCAATCAATGTAAAAATTGTCTCTGGAGTCGTCAAAAACGTTATTTGACATCAGGAGTGTCTTATCATGAATGGGAGTTTAGTAGATGTTAAAGCAGAGATCCTGAGATTCCTAAAAGCTTCCTATGCAAAGAATGGGAAGGTGCTTTCTATAAGGGCCATTGAAAAGAAGTTCAAGAGGCAGGGGGTTACAAGAGCCACCTTTTATGGTCTTTTTCCAGAAGGACTGGAAGAAGCTTGCAGGGAAGCTGGAGTGCCAGCTCCAGACAGACTGAAACAAACGGAACAAGCTTTAAAGAAGAAGAAAGAAAAGTTCTCGTTGGTTACTTTGACAAGGGATGAGCAGCCCTCTTCTTTCAGGCTTAGTCTAACAGAGGAGCAGACTAAGCGTCTGTTAGCTATAAGTCACCTTGAGGGAGGAATGGACTTATCCCTCATCATGGACGACTTGCTTGACTTCGATGCTAAGATGCGTAAGTCTCACAAGCTTAACTTCCCGAAAGTCAAGCGTGTTTCAGACTTCCTAGAAGTAGCTATTGAAAGAGGATGGTCAACGAAATCCGTCCCTAATGTTGTCAGTTTTGTAACCGACCTTTGGAACTCTGGATGCAAGAGTTTATCTGGTGCCCAAATTAGAACTGTAGCAGAGTTTCTGGATGGGATGAAGAAGTTCGGCTGGAAGCCTGAAGAAATCCCAGAGTTTTTGACCAAACTATCACATCGCGGCTTGAATAACCTTTTGCCTGAAATAGTCAGATGAATGGTTGAAATGCTAGACGAATTGAAAAGGCATAACTGGCAGATAAGCCAGTTTGTTCAGGACGCGATTAACTTCGGTGGCATAACCTATTGGTTCCGTCAGTATAGGAAGGGAATAATCTCAGCTGAAGAGGCTAAAAGGAGAGTGGCTTCGAACTCATGAGTTTGAATGAATTCTCCAAGGCGATCATCAAAGACATTGAGGGGAAAGAGGCTAAAAGGCAACGAGAGATGCAAAGGGTAAGAGAGGAGGAAGAAAGGAGGGCAGAATTAGCAAGGGCTGAGCAGGAGCAGAGACGACTGCAACATGAAGCAGCCGTTCAGGATGCCGTTGATGAGTTGTTGGGGTTTCAGTCTTTAATCAAAAAAGCTGAAAAAACATTAAGTGTTGATGCTTATCTGATCATATTTAGCAGGTTAGAAGAACAGGTCCAGTCGAATCCGTATTATGTAGCTGGAGAAGCAACTTCATACCGCGAAATCTTGGAGGAGGATATCAAAAAGGCGAAGATTCAGCAGGAAATTAATCAATTAAAGCGTGAGCAAGGACAAAGAGACTTCATTGCATGTTTCAAGCTATTGTCTGCACAGTCTAAGATGCCTTCTGATAATGAGCTTTACATTCAAACCTATAGATTCTGCGAAAAGATGAAAGTCCTCTTTTCTAAATATGTGGAGAAGCCTGACCAAATGAAGCCTATACTACCAGTCATGGAGTTTTTCTTATCAATAATCAAAGATTGTGACTGTAAAGGAGACTGGGACTGTATGCGTGAATGCTTGTTCAACAAGGTTAGGAAAAATAAACAGCGGATCTATCGAGAAGCATTAAGCGGGTCGTCTTATGAATGGATGATTCCATATTTCTAGTAGGTATTACGATCTAAAAAATCCTTTCTAATCAGTATCTTTTCGCTTGGTAGTAGTCTGTACGTCCCATCCTTCAGCTATATACTGCTCTAGTTCGTTCTCGTTAACGATCTTTTTTCCTATAGTGTTGAACCGCGATTTCGTTTATTTTCAATATGACCTCCTAAAAGCAGTATCTACACCACTCGACAGCTAGCATCCCTATGAAAACTTTGATCAAAGACAACAAGAAAAAATCGTATACAGGAGGCGAACTGAACATTATCTTAGATAACCTACTTCATCCATTATTTCAAAAGGCGAGGAGTGGCGTGGAGCTCCAGCGTTAGTCGTTCTCGGCGGCTTCTCAACGTGATAATTAAAAGCACCGAGGGAATAGCCGCATTCAGTCCCTTAGCCATTCTGGTGTGCAGAGACTATTTCCAAGCGAAAGAACAAGAATGTCTTCCCAGCGCCCCATTAACTGCAATTCGTGAGCATATATGCTCAGAAATGCACATGCCCATTTAAAAAAATTTTTTTTACACGTATAGCCCAGAGTTTGCCTATGTCTGGCTAATCATAATGATTTTTCTGGGTATTGCAGCGTTGGCAGACAGGCTTTCACGCAAAGAGTAGTGGTTAGATGTCTCGTTCTATTAAGGATCCTTCCACTTGGCAAGACGCTGAGGAGACTGTAGCCAATTCCACACGTATCGAAACCTTCTCTGACCAGAACCTTTCCGATATCCTCAATTACAGGAATATTCATGCAGGTAATTAATGAAATTAGGCCATACTACAGCTTAGAAGACTTCAAAAAAACTCTTGTAGAGGTAACAGGTGACACCAGCATTCTAGACCTGTTCTCGCAAAATGGTTTTTAAATGATGCGATTTGATCAGGCATTCGATTATTGCTATATTAACGTTATATATATTACCTAAAGCAATTTTAAATCGCTGGGCTAGAATCAGATTGGATCGATTTGGTCAGATCTGCCTAAATTGATGTTCCAATAATCACTGTTTTTGGAAAACTATCTTCCAGAACTATCGATAAGTTAAAGCGGATCATGTAGATTGCTATTAATGAGTTTGATAGACAATGCCGCTCTCTTGGCAGGAAATTGAGGAAGACTGGCTGAAAGGGTCTTCGATATGCTTTGCTCCCAGTCTTGTTGTCGAAGCTTTCAACAGTGTTGAGGCGATTTTTGGCAGAGAGTATCTCGAGAAGATTAGGCAACGGGGAGCTTCTGTGACATTGAGAATAGTAGAGCTAGGTCTAATTTTGAAAGAAGTAAGATTGCTCAAGGATTCAAATAAACTCCTTGAAAGGTTGGGAAAGGGCGATCCAAGCGCACTCTCAGAGGCACGGCTAATAGCACATTATAGGCAGCATAATCTCCCAGTTCTAATAGAGCCCAAAGTCAGTTTCGAAGGCGTGGAGCGCTATGCCGATTTCGCTGTGCAGTACAAAGGCAAATTGATTTTTGTGGAAGTTGCTCAACCCCTACCTTCAGACGAAGAAAAGAAGACCAAGAAAGCTATGCATCAGATGCTTGATGAAGTAGGGGATGTACAGCAGCTATGTAAGATCCATATTTATCTCTACAAATTACCGAATGACAAGGAAATCGAGAAGATACGCAATGCTTGTCTAGACTTAGTGGAGAGAGAGGACCAGCCGTGTGAATATGAAGTCGGCAAAGTCGGAATCATTCTCTCAGAAACATTGGATCCAGAAGAAGAACACCATGAAGGTATGAATGTTCTTCTTACCGTTTCTGACCTCGACATACCAACCAAGTTTGACGAAATCTACGGCAAAAAGCCCTTTTTCTTTGATGTTCGTGTCAATTTTCGAGGGCCTCCTATTCGCAACATAAGCAGATTACTCGTCCACATGCCCTTCACTGACTTACGGGCTGACAGAATTCTCCATAGAGAAATGAGACAACTCTCACCCGACGAGTACAATATGATTGCTTTAGATATCTCAAGAATACCCGCTATCCTCAAAAGAGCAAGCCCTCTGAACTGGACATACTTGATACGAGGAAGACTTCAGCCTGATCTCAATCGAAGGGTTGGAGCAGTATTGCTTGTTAGGCATTGGTTCTCTTCGAACTCAGTCTCTGTGGAAAGGAAGGTAGTTAGACACCCTAATCCATACAAGAGCCTTCCCGACGGGTTCTTAGAACTGAGTGAAAGTCGTAAATCCCCGTTAATCGCTAAAAGTGATTGATTGACATTGAGTATTCAAGCTTAGAATAAAACGAGAATCAATTTTTTCCGATAATTAGAGATATCAGAAGCAGAGGGCAAAGTTAATATTAGTATTGACTTCTTAGGCGCGCGCAATCACTCTTTTTCCTTTTGTTTCTTCATTTTTTCAAAATACGCAGGGTGTTCTCGGTAATCTTTGTAGATTGGTCTCGGAATATTTGTACTTGGAAAGTATGGGTCTTGCTCTGGACCTGGAGGGACAAGAGGCTTCATCTTTTTTACAAACTTTAGATAAAGGAAGCGGGTGGCAAAAACATAAAAACCTGTTAACACTGCACCTCCGCCAACATTTTCATTGTGAGAACGGTGATCTTATCCACAATTTTCTTAATTCTCTCCGCATCTGACAAGTCCGTTCACCCACCATTCAAAGGCATATAATGACAAAGGGGATGCGTCATCTTTCACTTTGCTCAACATCATCATGTATCTTTTCTATAAGTTCCCTCCACGTACTGCACTTCATCTTGACCTCTAGATCTAGTAGTTTCCAGTAGGTTTCATCGTCTAAAGATATCTTCCTCATTTGCCCTCCCTATACTTTTTTTACTCGGGCAAAGGTTATAAGTGTTTTCATGTAAACACAATAATTAGGGCGATATAGATGGGAGAAGAGATACAAGTATACGAGATAGATGATTCATGGACGCCGCAGTATCCCGTTACTCTGGAGATTTCGACAGTCGAAGTTGAAGCTAGAGTTGGCGGAGTACGGGGAAAGGTAGCAAAAGCAGAATTGCTGGTCAAAACTGAAGAAGGGGTCTTGCATAGGTTGGCTTTGACTCAAGACGACATTTCTTCGATGATTTCTGTTCTGCGGGCGGCTCAGCAGAGAATGGAGCCCATCTCAACTAGGGTTCCTCTAAACGTCAAAGAAAGGTTCTCGGCCAAGGCGGAAGAGTTAAGGAAGAGCCAAGCCGAGTACTTGAGAGAATTGATCGAGAGGGAGGTAGGTCGATGATGAAAGAGGTTTTGAAGGAGATCACCTTAAAGGCTATTGATAATCTCGGCGACTGTGTTTTAGGCTGTGTTATTATTGGGGGCTATGCTAGAGGTAGACCAGGAGACATCGACGTAGTACTTGTTGTTGACAACAAAGAAGCGGTAGAAAGGGTTAAAGAGCTTCAAAAGAAGGTCGAAGGGGAATATGACTTGCACCCCACTACTCTAGAAACGTTTGAAAGCAAGATGTTTCTTTGACTATAACTCCCTCATCTACTAATCTATCTAGAGACGTTTGCCTAGAACTATACTGTCTGACCCGTCTGGATAGTAGCCTATTCTGCGTCCTTCAGGCATCAGTCCATTCATTATGTAGAAGCATATGGGATCGTCTTCGACTGAAGGCTCAACATAGAGTCTTCTCATACCTCTCTTCCTCGCACTTTCCTCACCAGCTTGGATGAGCTTGCTCCCATACCCCTTACGTTGGTGTTCCGGGTCTACAGCTATCCAGCTGATGTAAGCGATCTTAGCCCATTTCTCCGATCCCGGATACTCCATCATTATGTAACCTACGACCTTGCCTTCTACTTCAGCCACGAATATCTCTGCGTATTCAACCGTTGGAACCCAACTGATAACATCTTCAGCGTCCTTTCTACTCTGTCTAAGAGGACCCACGGTCAATTCAACAACCTGCTTATAGTCCTCATTTCTATAAGGCCTCACAACTACATCTGTCATCTTGCATAACCTCCCTCTTTAGTGATGTTTATTACGTCTCTGGGAATTGCCGCTCAAGAATAGCATCCCTGCGGGTTATCCCGAAGTAGGGGTGGCCATCATCATCGCTTCAGAAAGGAAGACACTTTTGACTTCAGACACGACCATGACAGCCACCTCCCATGCGATGTTTTGAGATACCGCATGTCAAAGACATCATATGATCGCTAGGTATATAAAAGCTAGACAAAAATACCGCCGACATGTAAAGCGCTTCTACTGATTCTGATGACGCCGATTATTAGAAAACAATTGGAAACGAATAAGTTGCTGATACTACTTTGGTTCTTCGTTACAATCTGCACGCTTTCTAGTAGCATTCTGGAGTTGCATCAGGTAACGAGCCGTCCAACCATGGTTGAGAGGGTAAGTAACAGTCCTCTATTGATAGGGAGTCAATTGTCATTCCAGCTTGGATGATTTTGTCTGTCTTCTTTCTGAGTTCCCATAAGCTTCGAGGTTCAATTGTCAGTGTTCCTTCCTTCAGCCTCTGCCAATTGTGGTGAGGAGGGATGATGCCTGCGACATCCAACTTCTTTATGTCTTTTTGGGCTGTCTCTTTTTGAAACCTTACTTTAAGATGGATGTGAGCCCAATTTTCGATTCTGGTGAAGTCCGTTCCAGCTAGGAAATAAAGTTTCTTTGCCTTAATTAATCTGTTTAGTCTCCTTCTGTTTCCCCTTGTCTCATGCCAAGCTCATCACTCAGGTCCTTAGGGTTCCTTCTGACGTTTCGTTTCAAGACCCTGATCACTCTCCAGTCAGTATCGTCTAACCACATCTTTGGCACCTCCGTTTGCTCTAGTCTCACTATAATCGTCTGATCTATGCCATTGATGTTCTTGATCTTTCGTGTCTCCTTTGCGAAACCTTCTTCACCTCTAGCGTGGAAGGTAACTGACAGGTCATGGCTACTGCCTGTGGGAATGACTGTGTAGGTCGTGGCTTCATCAAAATAGCTCAAATTAGCTTCTAGTTCCTCAATCAAAGTATTCTTTTGCAATGGACTTTGTAGCTTAATCAAGGCTTCACCCCAGATCCATTTCCCCTCATAAATCTAAGGCGTTAGGTTCAGGTCGTAGTAGAGGATACTTCGTGCTTCTTCTAATCTTCGCAATCGATCCTCAACTACCTTCTCAGAGACATCTAAGGTTTTAGCGAATTCCGTAGTGGTTCCTCGCCAAACATTTTCGGAGCCCTGAAGAGTTTTCAGAATCTCGACATCTATACTCTCAACGATCATGAAACGTCAACTCATAGTGTTGTTTTTTCTCGGTTCTTTTCTTTCTGCCACTAACGCAAGCATTGAGGTAGGTTTCGGCGTGAGTCCTTTCTCAGTTAGATCCCGTATAGTTCGAAGTCTTGAAAGTAGTATCTCTTTTTCGAGAGAATCCTCTATGGTTTTAATTTGCCTGAACAACCGTTCAACATTTTCCTTCATAGCCGATTCGGGATAGGAATTGCTTTTTGATACCCTAAATTGTCGCTCAGCAATTATGTTCCAACCCGTCTCTTTCAACGCGTTTCTGATCTCTTCAGGATGAAAAAGTCTATCAGTCTTCTTCCCCATTCTGAGTCTATTGGCATCATTGCTGAGCCAGTTGTACAAGAGATAGATACTTTCTTGGAATGTGCTAGGCGCGGGGATATGATCGGCAACTCCAATTCGTTTAGTCCAGTTTCTGATCTTCAATAAAACTTCATTCAAATCTTTCAAATAACCAAGGAATTGAGGGGAGTAGAGTAGGAGAATCATATCGAAACTGTCATTCTCAAACTCCAAGTCCATCGCATTGGCCAGCTTCGTTTCAATGATACCTTCAAAACCCACTTTTCTTACGTAGCCAATGCAGCGTGTTATTTCCTCTTCAGAGTGATCAACTGCCAAAACATGCCCCTCATTTCCCACAAGACTAGCTGCTGCGACAGAAGTTCCACCTGATCCACATCCGATGTCCATAACTGTCCATCCTTTCTTGATCCCGAAGAACCTGCAGATTCGACGCTTCAACTCTATGTACGGATTATGGTACAGTTCATATTCCTTCCAGCTAAACCCATTTTGCAGTAACCAATCAATGACAGCTGACTTTGACACGGGTTCTCTTTCGAACCCTCTTTTCCTCGCAGCAATCAACAGCTTTTGATAGGACAGCTGACTTTCCAGTTCATCTTTCAGGCTTTCTCCCAATTAGACGAGAACCCCTTTAAATTGAAACTTACTTTCATAGGCTAAACCTAAGCGCTAGATATATGTTAATATCTACTGGCAGGTTTCTGATAACATTGATTACCGGGATAGTGCTGGTTATTAAGAAGATGTGATGCCATATGGGTAACCAGATTCATGAAGATGGAGGGATGTCAAAGTGGTTAGCGTTGTTGTGGTAGCTATTCAGTTGAAGCCTATAACGGACGGTACAATCATGGGCATCTTAAGAGAGAAGACCGTTAAGAGAAGCTTGGAACTCATCGATGAGGCGGCCACGCTGGAATCGGATATTGTCTGCTTTCCAGCCTTTCTTCCTAATGTTGGAAAGCCAGAAGGCGATTTTACTCCCACAACTGTACAAGATACGAACAAAACCATTTGCGCAAAAGCAGTAGAACATGGTGTCTTTATCATTGCGGGTTGCATTAGTAAGGTTGGTGAAAAGTTCGTTGTAGATGAGTTGCTCATCAACCCCAGTGGTGAAATAGAAGGCTCCCAAAGACGGATTCATCTCTGGGCTGACGATGAGAGAATTCTGATACCTGGCACCGAAATCAATGTCTTTGAAACAAGATTCGGCAAGATAGGAATAGCGGAATCAATATATGTTCCGGAAGTATGCCGGATCCTAGCTCTCAAAGGAGCCGATATCATTTTTCATCCGTCAAATATCTTTGTTCCTGAAATGAGATCCTGGCACACGCTGGCTAAGGCCAGAGCAATTGAGAACATCATATCTATCGTGGCTGTGAATCCAGCACGATGGCGAACAAAGGAGGATCTAACGAGTGGGCAAAAGGATACGCCTCAAGGTGGAGGAAGCATAATCCTTGACGTAGACCTAACATACTCGATTGAAAAGGTTCCCTTGCCGCAAGTGAGAGTTGTCTCTAAAGCCGATTCTGAGGAGAAAGTGCTAATTGGCAGACTGGACCTTGAAAAGACTAAACGAGCAAGGCGATATTGGCTAGAAAGAAGAAAACCACAACTCTACGAGACGATCACTAGATCAACCCTTTAGCTTTATGCTCTGATAATCGCTGTTATCAGAGACTGGTAGGCCTGATGCTGCAAACCGTTGTACGTTCATAGCTTTTTTCGTTCCTTAACCAATCTTTTTACATATCAAGAAAAGGAACCTGTTGAAGGCGGCTCCTTCTTCCATCTCCGACAGCTTTTTCTCAAGCATTTCAAGTTCTTTGCTTTGCTCTATAAACTTTTTCCCACATGCTTGGAGGTAATTCATTAAAGCCATTAAGCCCATAATTTTTATAATCTTCATACCAGCAACAGAGCACATATCCACAAGTTCTGTTTTTTCAAATGTTCGAATTCTGGGAAGTTCACCTATATTCACGTATAACTCTCTAGAATTTAGTCTTCTTACCGCTTCTTGTAAGTTGCCTTTGAAAGCTTCAATGATTGAGAAGAAGACTTTGTTTTCTACTATAAGCGAGAGGATTCCATTTTCTCTCAGAACTCTCTGGAATTCATTTAAGGCTTTGACGGGGTTTGGAAAGTGACAGAGCGCTAGATGACACAACACAAGATCAAAGGTTCCATTGGAAAAACCCATGTTTTCCACGTCACCAAGTACGGTTTCAACTTTCTCCGTCTTATCCCTCGCCTTCATAAGCATCTCTTTAGAGAGGTCTAGGACAACGATATCTTGCCCCTTAGCAATTAACGGAATAGAGTAGAATCCCGTCCCACCAGCAGCATCCAAAATCCTACACTTTTTGCCAGCGATTATTTCTTCCAAAGTAGAGAAGACTATATCATGCCAAAGTTTTGCCTTGATTGCTGGCTGATACCTTTCATCATATGTTTCCGCCAGTGAATCATACTGGTCAGCAATTTCTTTCTTGCTAGTCATCTCTTCTCACTTTCCCCATAATGAGGCTTACTATTCATCATGAAAAACCTTTTCATCCAATTCAAGGAGAGATTTATATATATTTAGGCTTAGTGCTTCTGGCGAAACTGAAATCTTCCGAGAATATTCCGATAATCGCCGTTATCGGAAGCACTAGCTTGGGATACTCAGATAGTGCCCATTACTAGATTTGAAAGACCAGGCAGATTAGATCAAATGAAAATACTTCAGAGTTCTTTATGGAATTGAATTAGAATAGCCTAAGGAAGTAATCTTGTAAGCGTGTGAAGTCTATTTAGCCTTTAAACTTTTTGTCAAAAAAGTTTATACGACTGTACTAGTACAATGATATAACGCTATGTGCCTTGAAGGTTTAGAGAATGGGAGATGAAAAAGAGCTAAATGGGCACAAAATATGCGAGGCTTTAAGCCAGCCTCTTAGAGCAGGCATACTTCAGGAACTCGTGAAGGCGTATCCGGAGAAATTGTCAATTTCTGAACTTCAACATAGAACTTCGGAACCTCGGATGACCGTTTGGTTCCACACAAACAAGCTCAGGGAGGCAAACCTCGTCGAGCAAAATGGATCTAGAAAAGGCTTTAGAGCCACAGCAAGGGCTTTGACTATAAGATTCGATGGTAATGGGATTCACCTAGAGGAGAAGAAATAAGATGCGGAAAGAAGCCATGCTATATGAACAGCTGTCTAGGAACAGGGTGGAATGCAACCTCTGTGGGACCATAGATGTAGAATTTGCAGGAGCGCTGTTGCGTCCCTACGCCTCTATATTGAGGTCTATGGTTGTTAAGGGACAAGAGGCAGCTGACATTCTAGAGGCAGCCAGGAAAGCTGGACACAGCTTATTATAGAAGGTGCGATTTCTCCTGAAACCCTCAAAGTCATCGGGCGTCCGTTGATCTCATTAGAGGAGATCTACCAGACATATCAACAGGCGCACCGCAAAGCAATAGAACAGTCCAGTTCAAGGAAAATGCGCAAAAATCTTCAGAATCCAGAATCCGGACCTAAAAGGGGTGATGTATCTTGACCCGCCTTAAAAGAATATTGCCATTATCGCTGCTGTCTGAAATTCTCAAACGAAAGTTGGCAAGCACATTCCGATAACCGCGATTATTGGAATGTGGCAGAAAACGTTAATTTGTTAGATCCATGTAGAAGTGCACCTGCTTCGTCCCTAGTCCCCAATCGTGTTCTACATATCCACATGGTCTGAAGCCGCAAGCTAGGTAGAACTTGATGGCGTAATTCATGAAATTTCCTGCGTCGGTCCTGAGAACTTTGATTCCCAGAGACTTGGCATGTTCTTTTGCCTTTTCAATTAGCGCTTTACCTATTCCCTTTCGTTGATGCTCTCTTTGAACAATGATCGAGTCGATAGCAAGTGCAAAGATATTCTTTCTCAATGTTATATAGCCAACTATGTTCTCATTCAACAACGCAACATACACGCGGCCAAAATCAGGATTGCTGTCTCTTCTTATGTTCAGCAATTCAGCCTCGAGAAACGGTTCACCGAAATTGTCCGCCTTAAGTATGAGATTATTAAGAGAAGGCAAATCATCCTGTTTGAATATTCTTATGGTCAAGCCTTCTGACATCAGTGTCTACCCCACATATCTAAGTGTCGAAATCTCGGATAAATCTTAACCTCCTTTTCATTAGCCAACAGTTTTTCCAATAACAGTGAATATCAGAAAGAAAAAAGGCTTTTTAGGCTATTAAAGAGACCACATGTTATTGCTAGATGTGGCGGCGATGACGTTGAGTGTAAAAGTGGCGTTGGTCTGTAATCGTCTTTCACCTGATATAGCGAGTAACCTCTCACAATCTGCTCGGTGGATTAAAGAAGCTGCACGCAAGAATGTTGACCTTGTCTGTTTTGGCGAATATACCTTTCAGGGGAAAGAAGAAGATAATTACGAGAAGGATATTAGAGTAGCGGATACGATACCCGGCATCATTACATCCAAGTTATCAAAGCTATCCAAGCAGCATTCTCTTCACATAATAGCGGGAATCTTGGAGCGCGAGCAGAAAGCCCTCTACGATTCAGCTGTTCTCATAAGTTGTACTGGAGAAATTACATTGAGATACAGGAGAATCAACCCACAGTGGCACGAGCGAAACGCAGACAAAGACCTCTACAGAGAGGGAGCCCAATTCAGAACTGCATCAATGCCATTTGGTAAGGTCGGTGTTATTATATGCGGAGACTTCTTTGATAACTCAGTTTTGAAAAGAGTTAAGGAGGTAAAACCTGACTTTCTCGTGGTTCCAGTTGCCATTGCAATCGCCCTATTTGAGTCATCATATGGGAATTCTGCCTCAGAAAAATGGGCAACATATAAGAAAGAATGGATTGACCAAGCGAAAAATCTGGACACCACTTGTATCTTGGTGAATAGTGTTTCTAACAAAGAAAAAGGTAGTCATTCTGGCGGCGCTCTGATCGTTTCGGGAAACGGAGAATTATTGGCTGAGGCTGAAATTGTGAAAGAGATGATAATTTACCACGAGTTGCCCTACCTGTAATTACAATTAACTAATGACCGTCAAGTGTTTCTGCTGATATCTTTTCGGCATAGGGAACGCAGTTTTCAAGTTGTGGAAGCAAGATATGCATAATTTCATGAAAAACGGTTAAGACGAATTTTTTCAGACACTTTTCAAACTCTTGGTCCCAGTTACAATACCCTACATATATGAAGATGGCTCCATTTGGATGTTCATCATCGATAACAAAAGTTCCCTCGATGCACGGAAAGACATAGTTATCTGGCAAGTTCTGGACTTGTTCCTTGGAAAGGCGGGGCAAGCAAAGGAGTTCCATTTTTCACAGATCCTTGGTCAACAGAAAGGCGTCGCCTATCCCTTTTCCCCAGAACTCTTCAAGATATCTAGCGAATTTTAACCCGTTCTTGGATGCGAAGTTTATCATGGCAAGATTTTTGACAGACGTATGCATGAAGAGTTGATGAAGCCTATTTTCTCTTCCTCTTTCTTCAGCCTTTCGAAGGAGCTCCCTAGCAATACCTTTACGCTGGTAATCAGGATGAACATCAAACCAGTCGACACCAACCGCTTCATTTTCAAAAGACTCACCTTTATGTCCCCAAACCTTGGTAAATCCAATCAGAATGAAGCCAACAGCTTTTCCTGCAACCTCAGCTACCCAGATCTTTTCTTTCTTGTTCATTTCTACTCTCTTTACTGCTCGCGTCACATTTTCTTTGGCCTCTTGAATACTCTCACAGGGCCAAGTCTGCAAGAGAGTTTCAGCTTAGTTGTCAAAGTCAGTGTCCCTGTACAGGCGAATCGTGATGGTCACCGTTCTTGAAGTTATATCGCTCTTGTTTATCAAGCTTGAGAACTCTCCACCTTCTTTTTTCTTTTAACTCCGATTACCGGAACTTGGTTTGGGCCGTTCTCGAAAATCTTATTAGCAGGATCAAACGATGCATAAATAGGAACAGGTGGACCGAATGCACATTGCTTAAGAACAATACTGTTCTTGTTAAGTCTGCATAACCTGTCCTACATCTATCAAATTTCTTAGTTTTACTCCAGTTCTTTCAATTTAGACATTCTAACGATCTGCCTGTTCTGAGTATATTCCCGTGTCCCCAAATAAAGAGGTCAGAGAGAAGATGGGTAGAGAGGAAAGATGTCCTAAATGTGGTTCTAAGAAAATAGACTGCTACCTAGTTCCCAGGAAGTGCAGAATATGTGGATTTACTTGGGCTGGGAAAGACAGAACAAAGACTCCTAAGAAAGACGAAGTCGATTTTGAATCAGTAGAGGTGACCCTATTTGGCGTTAGTGATAAGAGGCTATATACAAACGGATTCCGAAGACATCATTAGGATTTATAATGAGTCTTTTAAGAACATACGTAGTGCTTGGGCAAATCCGATGACATTAGAATGGTTTATGGATAGATTTGGAGGGGCTCTAAAAGGAAAAACAGGAACAGCCTTCATAGCGGAATACGATGGTGAGCAAGTAGGATACGTCCTCGTAACAACGCAAAGAAGACCTCAAACGGAATTGGTCGCTTACATCTCGGGCATTTGTGTACTGCCAAGCTTTCAGAGGCAAGGAATAGGCACAAAGCTTATGGAGATCGCAATGGACTGGGCGAGAAGTAAAGGCGTGGTGTTAATTGAGAATGATGATGAGATCATTGAGAATCTAGGTGCCATCAACTTCTTTCAGAAACTTGGATTTGAGATCTTTCATAAAGGTGCATACATGTCCAAAGATCTTACGCTGCCAGACATATTCTCTCGTCCAAAGACATACGAGATAAGAGAGCATAGGCTTGAGGATCTGGACGATCTACTGATGATTAGGAAGGAAGCCTTCAAGGAGTTCGTGCTTGGTACTTTATAGTTGACGAAGAGGGATTCAACATGGGCATGAAGGAGAGAATCGGAAGAGATGATGTCAAGGTTTATGTGGCTATCAAGAATGGTCAACCAATAGGATACGTGTATTGCCAGACTTGGAAAGATAACAAATATCGCGCGAGTGTACGAAACATCTCTGTTCTACCAAAATTCCGCAATATGGGTGTTGGATCTGCTCTAATGGCTCGTTCGTTTGAGTTTCTTCGAAAGAATGCAGTTCAACCCGTTAGGACAGTCACAGAGACAGCTGAAGGTTTTTACAAGAAGGTAGGATTCAAAGAGGATGCAAGATTCATGAGGGAAAGAAAATGGATATCAGAGACTCAAGATTAAGGAATTCGCCAGCTCTTAAAGAGTTTCTTTTCAAAACAATGAAAGTGCAAGGTGTAAAATATAGAGTGGCGAATATACCGGAGATTAGGAACTACCTTTTCGAGTAGTTACATTCAGAATGGGAAGAAGAAGAGTTCAACGAAGAATGGTATACAGAAATGGACAAATGGGAGTGGTCTGTACAGACATTGAAGATTTCTAATGTCAAATTATGGAAGCCCTTAATGGATGACCCCGCTTTCCTTTCAGACCTGGAAAAAAGAGTTGAAGCGCAGAAAAAACGGATTTCGATGGACGAGCTTATTGAGCCTATTGTAGTTCGCGGAAGAGATATGGTGATTTATGATGGTTACGCCCGTCTTCACGCTCTAAAGCAACTAGGGAAGCAAAAAGTGCTAGCATACGTCGGAAGAAGCCAGTGATATCGCCTTGACAAGAAACATTCCCGAAAAACTCTATCTTGAATTCTTTTCAAAGAAGCCTAATGAGTACGTTTTTCCAGATAGGCCCAACAAGAATCTTATTGAGTTCACAGAAAACTTCAAACAGGCGGACAAAGAAATGATTGCAGTTGACCTTGGTTGTGGAGAGGGGAGAACCTCTGTTTTCTTAGCTAAAGAAGGATTTAATGTCATCGGTATCGATCTTTCTCCTACTATAATAAAGAAAGGAATTGAGAGGTTCGGCAGAAACAAGAGAGTCGATTATTGTGTTGCGGAGATCACATATCTGCCGATTCGTTCCGAGACCTTTCATCTGGCTATTGACATAACTACACTTAACAACCAAAAGTCAAGGAAAAGATCAAAATACGTCAAGGAGATAAAGCGGATCCTAAAAAAGAAGGGATACTACTACGCTACGGTCGTTTCCCTGAAAGATCCTTCATGCAAGGAGAAATGCCCGAAAAGACATTTTATACTACGAAAGAATGGATCTTACCAACAGTTCTATTCAATTGGGATCTTGAAGAAGCTCTTCATGAGGCATCTTAACCTAATCTCCATAAAGGAGCGGAAAGATGGGGTTTCTGAAGCCGATGAGTTTGAATCTATAGAAGTCATTGCAGAGAAATGACAGGGACCTATCATCGGAATCTTGTTCCTTCACCCGTTCATAGCAACATGACCTGTGTTGACCTGTCACTCGAGTTGTAAATGTTCTGCAGAGATTCTGCCCCCTGACTTCAGGTACAGAATTGCTGCTGGGGCTAGACGGTCCAGGGAAGCAACAGTATAGACCCTCAGACTTTCAATCCCCTTCTCCGGGCTTCGTCCAAAACAACTCGCATCAAGGTTGATCCCATCCTTTCCATCCTGTGCTCAGGTAGAACATACACTCCGAAAAATCTCCCGTTCCCATTTCGTGACATGTAGCCAGTTATACCTACAGGTTCATTGTTCTGTTCTGCCACAAGCCACTTCAGCTCGTTTGATATGGAAAAGAACCGTGCTTTCATGACTCTAGCAATCTCTTTAGGCCGTAATCTCTTATCATCCAATCCCAGAAAGGTGTGAGCGCCCTCACGAAGACATCTGATATTTTCTCTGGATTGTATTCGGACGCACTCTTGATTAAGATATCCTTTCTAGTTTGGAGCGAAGGCAGTCTTTTTCCTCGAGATCCCAATCAATCCTCAGGATGCGCCTAGTAGGCATCAAACCTTTGTCGATGTAAGCAGACACGTACGGCTCAATGGAGAGAGTGTAACCCCGAACCAGTTGAGCCTTCTTTCTCCTAAGGTAAATGAGAGCTTTCTCCACTAGAAGCCTAGAGACCTGACCTTGCCAGTATTTTTTAGATACAGCAAGATCCCAGAGTTCGTAATAGTTTTAGCGGTGGAGAGGTTTTATCCTTATCGAACCAACGGTCTCTTTATCAACCTCGGCGAGAAAAAGCCAAGAATACATAGTGAGTGCTTCACGAAAGATAACTCGGAAAAGAACATTGACTCTTTTAGACTGCGCGTGCGGAAAAGGCTATATCACTTTCATATCAAACTACATACTAACTTCGAAACTCAACCGAGCAGCCTATTTCATTGGGATAGATAGGAATTCAGATATGATTCGCAAGTGTGTTGAAGCTCAAAAAATGTTGGGCTATTCAAACATGGAGTTTTATGTCTGCAACGTAGAAAGATTTGATTCCAACAGACGACCAGACATAATCTGCAGTCTTCATGCTTGCGATACCGCTACGGATGGCAACTTTAGAGCAGAAAGACTACATCACGTTGAAACGGACGCTCGGCGCTTACGTAGATGTGCGAGATGAAACACTGATCATTTGGTCAAATCGGGTTGGTGGTTTTATTGATCTTCCGGCTTGATTGAGGGCTTTCAATTCTACCTTAGTCCGATTTCAACATTATATTAACTTGTCTACTTGGAATCGTCTGGTTTCTTTCAATTCTACCTTAGTCCGATTTCAACAAAACTTTCGACAATAAACACCATCAGGAGAAAATGCTTTCAATTCTACCTTAGTCCGATTTCAACATGTTCAATAGTTGTAAGGGGTAATCCACATTTCTCCTTTCAATTCTACCTTAGTCCGATTTCAACGCCTAGTCAACTCAATCGCCGCTTGCACCTACCTCTCTTTCAATTCTACCTTAGTCCGATTTCAACATATTTTGGTGGCTTTCAGATATCCCTCTTCATCATCTTTCAATTCTACCTTAGTCCGATTTCAACCAGCAGCCGTCCTACGCTTCAATAATGGAGAGCTTCCTTTCAATTCTACCTTAGTCCGATTTCAACACCTATAAGGACGCTGTACTGCGGCATCTGCGGAGCCTTTCAATTCTACCTTAGTCCGATTTCAACATATACTAATACCTGATACTAGCTACGGTGATATGAACTTTCAATTCTACCTTAGTCCGATTTCAACAGGGCACTATTCTTCCCCGTTTCTACTATTTGGGAATAGAATTTAAGTCTTTTCTGTCCCTAGGAAAGTTAACCTCAAGTGATGTATCTTGTTTATAAATGTTGACTCAGATTATAGATGTGATTTCGCTCTTCTCTGTGCCCAATGTCTCTCTTGTTATCCATCTTCTGTCCCTTGTCTTATAGATTATGACGGAGTCTGCTTCTTCGTTTATGATGTTTTTGAGCCCTAACCTTATCTTCTCGATCTCTCCCTCCTTAAGTTCTCCTTCGAAGGCTGAGTTTTGCACCCAGTTTAGGTACTGCTTCAGGTATTGGCGGGCTTTGTCGATTCTTTCTACGGATATGTCATACACGAGGATTACGTACATCCCTTCACCACCAAGCTTTGAACCCTTCGTACGGTTTCTCGCCGATCAGATGCTTTACGAGTTTATAGCATTCCAGCCTTATCAGTCTCTGGTATGAGACTTTCCGTTTCAGGGTTTGATGCATGACTGTTGTCTTCAGTTTCTCGTCGTATTCTCTGATGAAGATTTTTCTCCCGTCCTCATTCAAGTAGCAGTAGTTTAATTCTTGAAGGAAGTGCTTTGGCTTTATTATCCGATTGTTTATGAGGTTGAAGATTGTCCTGTCTATTATGACTGGTTTGTAGATTTCGCTTAGGTCTAGGCTCAGGGAGAATCGTCTCTCGCCAGGTTCATGAAGGTAACTGATCGTTGGATTTAACTGTGTGTTGTAGATCTCGGATAGGGTTGTCGTGTACATGAGGGAGTTGCCGAACGATATTAGGCAGTTCACCATGTTGTCAGGCGGCATCTTCACCCTTTTCTCTAGCTCGAAGCCTCCCCTGAGGATCTTGTTGAAGCTGGCATAGTACAGGCTTCTTATCCTTCCTTCTAGGCTCATTAATTCGGAGATGCCCTTGACATTGGCTATCTCCCTTCGTACGTTCTCTATCTCATCGGCGTACTTTCCTACATCCTTTCCGTGTTTGTCATAGTATTGGAGGTTTTTCAAAACGTTGTAACTAGCTGAGTTTATAATCTCTTTTGCGATCTTGAGCCTCTTCTCTCTGTCCGTGTAGTGCTCAACCTGTTTGACTATGAGGAAGCCTGAGTGCAAGTATTCTCTTGGGTAGTAGGAGCCTGAGTAGAAGCCGTAGTAGTTGAAGAAGTGTATCGGGATTCTCTTCTGGGTGAGGAAGTTGAGGAGCTTCGTGTTTATGTCAAGTTCTCCGTAGGCGTAAATAGCGTATATGTCGTTCACTGGAATGGCTTTCTTCTCGTTAACGTTTTCGAAGTAGACTGTGTTCTCTTCTCGTCTGAGCCTTCCGCTGCTGAGTATGTAATAGTTCTTAGCCATCCTTCACCGCCCCCTAACACCAACACAACTCATAATAACTGCACCGCTTACAGAAAGGCTTCCTCTCAACCAGTGGAGGCTCATCCTTCGAGATGATCTCTCTCATTTCCCGTAAGACTGTTTCCAGCTCCTTCACTTTCTCCTCGGTCAACTCAACATTCACGGTTCGCTTCAGAAGCGGATAATGCAGGACGCCCTTCACGTCAACCCCGAACCTTCTTAGATAGTAAATGTAGTAGAGGAGCTGGAATAGGTGGGCCTTCTCCATACGTCTAGAACGCTTGACCTCGTGGATCTCGCCACAACCACGCTCCAGAAAGTCAATCTTAACCCTACCGATGCTTACTTCTTTAAACTTGCGGGCATATCCAGTCTCATGAAGAAGCTTGCCTAATAAAACTAGGTCGGAATCCGCCTCAAGATCCAAATCATGCGAGAAAAACCAGAGCTTACGCCAACAAACAAAAAAATAATTAACCTGCGAGCCAGTAAAAACCAAACCTCTATGTAATATCTCTTGAAGGGTAGAGTCCAAAGTGTGCTCTCCAAATCCAATTCTTTTTCTGATCTAAATTATATTATCGGCGGGAGGCTCCTTAGTCAGTTGTTGAATGATTTTAAGGGCAAAACCCTTATCTGTGATAGAGAGATATAGTAGCGCATCTCCATCGAATACAAGAAGTTGTTGGCTATTGTCTGTCTTAAATTTTTTAATCCTCCAATCCGTCAAGTAATAATCTTCGGCTCGAATATACATGCCAATATGATCTTTGAAAAGCTCCCCAAATCCGTAGTTTTCTCTCTTCCTTTGGATGATAAGATCATCACCCTCACAAATAAAAGGCACATATAACTCGTGGGGCTTCCGCGTTGCAATGGTAAAATTGTACTGGTAATCATAATCATCTATTAAAACCATTGGCAGATCTTCATCTGACCATGCTTTAGCCCCCGGGCGAAATCTCTTCATTACGGTATAGAATATTTTTTCGGGTTCTGGCAAAAGTATACAAGGCGTACCTTTACCTAAGGCAGTAGAAACTTCTGTTTCATAAATGGGAATTCTTCCTCTTTTTTCTTCGCGCTTATCATATACCAAAACAGAGGGTAAAGTTGATCTAAAACTGACTGAGTTTAGATAGGCCCTAAACCACGGTCTTTTTTCTATTATTCTATTAATTTTTCGCTGTCTAATTTCGTCTATCTCAAATAACTTATAAAGTCCATCGGTGTAAGATTCTGTTAAGCTCTCTGCTTCATCCGGGGCCTCTCCCCATCGTCTTAAAAGTCTCAGAAGCCTCTGAACAAAAACGTTTGCTTGAAGCATACCATAGTCCGACATTATGAAATCGGAGTATGACGAATAAGTGGAATAGTGTTTCTTAATTGTTTCTTCAAAGGTATCCCTATCTATTTTTTCTAATTTCGAGTCATTTAGGCACTCATATAAGTTTCTAGGTAGAAAACTGTACGCGGTCGCGATCTGACCTTCTATCTTATGCCTCCCTATTCGTCCGAACCTCTGCATAAACGAGGATACGTCGCCAGCGTCAAATATTAGAAAAGAGCATTGAAAGTCTATACCTACCTCAATTGCATTAGTACCTACAACTATATGAGATTCTTCGATTTTCCTCTCAGATTTATTCATTAAACCATGATAAGGACATACGATCAAGTCTTGATTATGTTGTATGATTTCTTCTTCAATATGAATAGCATCTATTACTGAATTTACTATTATTACGCACGGAACATACTCATTGTTTTTGACATTCGCTTCCCTAAGTTTCTTTATATCTTCTTTTATCTCTTGAATTATTTCAATAATTGTGCGAATAGGCAACTCATCCATAAAAAGGCATGGTTTCAGCAGCACTGGTTGCAGTGCAAAATACGGCTCCGCTTCTTCATAATTCTCGATTATTTTTGGCTTTTCAACATTAAACAAATTGATTAACAAGAGTTCTAAATCTTCGTTAGATGTTGCACTTAAAAATATCTTTTTCTTGAATGCGTTAGGAATCAATTTTTCAGCAAATTTAAGCATAAAAACCATATTGGCCAATTGCACACCAAAGTACATGTGAAATTCATCGATGACGATAGTTTTGTATCTCTCTAATGCTCTGACTACATTAAGATGCTCTCGGTACGACAACGCAAGCATCGCAAACAAAGTATCAGGATTCGTAAGGACTATAGTTTGTTTCGCAGGGTCATGAAGGATCGACTGGATTATCTCTCCCCTGTGAGAGTATTCTTCTAAAACTTCACGATTTATTATATGAAGACATACTTCTGCCTCTGCTAAAGGTACATGCTCTAAGCCGATATCTATCATGGATTCGTTACGAATGTAAACTTTTTTGTTCAAAATCCGAGTAAGAGTTTTATAAATATTAATAAGTTGATTCTTGATTAAGGCATTCGTGGGATAAACAAAAATGGCACTATCCCCATTTTTAATCAAAGGAAATAAAGCCGCTGCAGTTTTTCCAGAGCCTGTTTTTGTACTCAAAACAATGTTCTTTTCATCGTCATATGCATCCATCGTGGCAACTTGATGAAGATAAATAGGAAAATTCTTTAACTCATTCCATTTAGAGTACCATGCCCTCCGAAAGCTGTAGGCTTCTATTTCGATCTGTTTCATTTAGTCTGATCTCTCATAAAACTCCATAATCTCTTTACTTTTATCTATGGGGGGGGAAAATTGCGTAATGCTTGTTTTCCTTGTCCTTAGCATCTATATACTGACCATCACTTACTCTGCAATTTAGAATCAAAAGATGGGGAGGAATAGATAATAGCGATATAGGAAAGCGGTCAGCAAATTTTCCTTCAAATTCTAAGGGATTTATAAGATGAGACGGTTCTATTGGATTTTCTTCTTTCGCTTTCCTCAATTTTATATAGTTAAGTTCTTCAGATTTCACTATGCAATAGCTATCTTTTTTACCAAGTCTTATTATCCTTCTTGGTGGCAAATCATCAAATGAAAAGGCAAAGAACTCGAAACTAGAAAATTCAAAATTTTTCCTTCCACGTAGCATTTGAATAATTCCCAAATCAATTTTATGATATTTGCCAACGGTAGGATAATTTCCAGTGGCTTCGGTGCTCATATCTAAATCATTTACCGCGTTATATGAGAAAGCGATTTCTGGAACAGCGCTTAGAGGACGCGCCGGCGTGACTCTAATTGAGAAATTTTGTAAATCTAAATCATATTCCGGTTGAGAAGAAAAACTTATGATTCGTGATACTTGGTTTATTGCATAGTTGAGGGCTGTGCTATGAATGACCTTTTCAGTCACGCCTATTTTTGCCAAGTCTCTCGAGGCAAAAAATAAAAAATCGTGAGGTTCTAAGCGGCATATATACAGCTTCATCGGTCTCACTGAGTTTTTTCTTTGAAAACTTTAACATCTTTGTCTAAGCTCTCCAGAAACTCCTTGTCAAGTTCGAAAGTCTTTATAGAATCAACTATTTCTTCCAATTTTTTATCGGTGAATATTTGAATTTTATCGCTAAAAATCGCTTCACTCTTGTATTTCTCCAGAATAGAGGTTAAGTCGCTTTTATCATCTCCATCTGCCCAAACGCTGAGTTGACCATTTGAATTGGATGTATATTTCTCATATAACTCTAAAGAAAGTTCAAGAGGCGTAATGATTTCTTCCCATCCAGCTGTGATACCAATAATATGATTTCTAACCACTCCCCCAATTCTACTCTCTGCACCGTAATTTTTTGTGGAAAGAAGCACCTTGAATACCATAACTAATTCTCTCCAAGTTGCACAACGCAATGTAACTATGCTTGGAAAAATCGTCGCTGGAGAAACCGTAAATCTAGTTCCCAGTGCCCGCCCTGTGCTCGTTGTTCTTTCATCAACCGCATTAAATGTAAAAACAGCTTCGAGATCCTCATATGGCATTAATGAAAATGCACTGCCATAACTAATTCTATGTTTAATCGCTTCTTGTTGTCCTCTTATGGTTTTGACAGCACCAAACAATATACATCGAGGGCAACTCATGCAAAGATTATCCTTTAGATAGCAATCTTCATCCTGCAACCCTGTGGCATTTTTAGCAGTTTTTAGAATAGATCTGAATGCTCTGGATTCTACTGCTTTTTGCTTAGAAGCCAGAAATACGACCCTTAAAAGAGGAGTCATATCTATAGTCGAAGTCGGCGTAACCACGGTATTCAGTTCCCTTGTGGGTTCTGTTCTCAAAACAATAAAGTCATGAATCTCTCTCGCTAAAAAAATCTGAACGGTTTCTGCTCCCAAGAGTGGTTCTGGCAATTCTACCAGTCCATCTTTCAAACTGCTTAGGCTTTTTAACTCATTTGGAATATCAATATTTTTCATTCTTCCACCTCTTCTTCAAGAATGATTTCTTTTCTCAAATTAGTAAATTCATCAACTACTGTCTGTAGTTGCTGTGTGCGTAATCGTCTTGGCAACTGTGCAATGTCCAGAAAGTTTTCAATTTTCCGTTTCTTTGCAACGTCCTCAAGTTCGCATTCTTTAATTAACACTTGAATGTCCTGATATTTTTTCTTTAGGAATTCGTCAAAATCCTTTCTCCATTTCTCCCAGAACTCTACATTAGCTTTCTCTCGTTTATAATAGACTTTATAGTCTACTATCTCAATAACTTTAGGTCTCATATGTCTGGGTACCCTTTGCAGAAGTTGCGAAAGCAAGACAATTCCATCCTCTAAAGGCTCAAGAACTTCAGAACTTAGTGGCACTCTTATCGTATTTTTATGAGTATTTATCCCGTATCCTTTTAGAAATTCTGCATCCAGCCCTTTAACCCGTGCCTGCTCTAAAATCTTTCCCACGGGACCCATCAGCGCCGATTTTGTCGCTGCGAATATGTTTAATCGCCCCAGATAGTCATTAAATGATACTGACACTTCTTCTATAAGCTGGTTTACATTCTTTCCTCTTATTAACGGTTGATTGAAGTCAAACCTCTCATATTTTGATATTAATAATGGTCTCATTTTTCAGCACTCCCGTTGTCAATAATTTATCAACCATATTTATTAATCTGCTGTCTGCCCTTTTAGGGGAACCGGATTGAGTTTTCTGAGATGTAATACGGCCCAAAATATGCCCCGCTGTAGGCTGAATTAAAACTTCAAATATGCCACTCCTATTCGAATAGTTCCCTTCTTTTGCAAGTTTTACCGCAGCAGAAATAGCGATTATCCATTTTTCAATATCCAATATGGAAACCCAATCTTCTTTTATAACCTGCTTTAAAGTTGAATTAGGTTGAACATATACCATCTTTCTAGTTTCAGGTATGTGTATAACCTCTTTACCGGGAATTATCATTACGGCACAGTCTGTGAGCAAAAACATGTAAAAAGCGAACAAAAGGCGTTTCAGTATTATATTTACTTCAGCTTCATCATCATCGTATTTGAATGTAAACGAAAGAGAGATCACTATAAAGTTTGGTGTTTCGTAGATAATTGAGTAATGAGTCGCATTCACATTTGCCATTACTATTATATCGTTTCGCGCTAGCTCAGGAATCGGGCATTTTTTTTCAAAAATATCTTCAGCGATTTCCTGAAATGTCTCATATTTGGTAGAGAATTCATTATTAAACGCGTCTACAGAATTCCAATCATTTTTCAACAAAGTTTCAATCTTGCTTAGATCATTCTTTTTTTCTTTTTCCCCGATTTTGAATCTGAAAAGCTCTATGAATTTATCTGGGCTCAATTCCGCTGAAATTTCTTCAGCTTTCTTCTCAAATATTTGTGACGCAAGGACTTTCAATGAACGAAAGTCCTGAAACCTTATTCGTTCATTTAGATTAGGATTGTGATAAGTATAGAATTTCCCAAGCTTATTATCAATATCTTTCATTAGCTCCATAACATTTGAAGCCTGTATTCTTGTGAAGTTCAATGAAGGAAATAAAAGAATCAAATCAGAGGGGGTGCTCCCTAAAATGACACGTCTTAAAATCAATTCACCATAACATAGTAAGCATATATTTACTCCCCCTTTTACAAAAGTCCCTGCCACACCTTTATTATTAAACACTTCTGTGCCTGCATCATCTGAAAGTAAATCTGCTCTGAGAAGATTCTTTTCAGGCATAAGTTTATTGCATACAGGACATAATCTCCGTCCTTTATGTTCACCAAATATGTTTTCTTTACTTTCACCCACTACATTAAGTTGTTCTCGTGCAATTTTGATTATGTCCTGTTCTAAAGGTATTGGATAAACTAAATCGGAACCTACCAATAGCTCAGATATCTTGGCAAAGAATATATCTTTTGGAAGTCTGGAACATTCATCAATGTTGTTTATTAATATCTTTGATAATGTTTCAATAAGGATGTTCTCTTGTTCATCTTTTGGCAAATATTGAATTTTATGTTTTTCTTCAGCAACCAAAAAATTTTTAGGATTTAGACACCAATAAGGCTCCACCAAATCAGCGAAATCAATATATGGCATGCTGGTACTTTTAGCCATTACATTTTCAAAAAACCCAGTTCCAAAAGCCTCATCAAAATCTTTCTTGACACTCTCTACAAATTTGGCTTCGTTATATAGATTATCTTTTACAATCTCCTTAAATAATTGGAACATATATTGCTGCGGCTTTGAATCATGAATTTTCGCTTTAATTAATTCTTTATTTTCCTCAAAATAACGCTCAAAATTAGGGACTAACTCTTCCCGTATCTTGTCATCATGTATAATGCTATTCACAAATTTCTTTTTCTCAGAAATAGGTTTCTTTAGAGCTTTGGCGGCCGTTTCTGTGGAATTGTATTTGTTTAATATTCCTTTGTATATTATGTATTTTATTACATTCTCATCTGAAGTTGGCGATCTGCCTTTAGCTTTCAAAATAGTAAAATATCTTTTTAACTTATTCTTAGTTAGGAATTCAGGTAAAAGTAGAAGTTTGCGATCTGCACGCCCTATAGTCGCACTTACTTCACTAATCAAATCTATCTTTTCTAAAAACTCTTCAACTACATTTTTGAATTCAACACATATTTCTTTATACAAATTATCTTCAGATGTTTTTTCTTTTCTAACCCTAAAATATAAAGTTCCATCTGGATAATATAAAAAGGGCACAAAACTGTGTTTTTCATGAGCCTTTTCGCAGGCTTTGTGTAGCAAGGAAGTTAATATTCCACGCACATGGGAAATTTTATGATATTTGAACTCCAGCCTTTCACTGAACATCTTGTATTCGTTTCTACTCAGCAATTCGACCGAAGACTCCACCGACTCAAGAGAGACTATATCATCAAACAAATCTACGAGATGAGCAATCTCAGACCATCTTTCGCTTTTATGTTTCCTTATTAGTTCATCAAAAACAATACGTGGATTTTTCGCAGCAGCACTCATATGCAATGCTTGGGCTGAAATAACATCATTAATATCATGTTGATCTAGATCAACTTCTACTTTTTCCCTATTTAAAAAATCTATAAGTTCGTTTACAAATTTTCTAGCATATTCTGGACTAGAGTGATGAGGCGGCTTCTCTCCAAGACGTATTTTTTCCTGCCACTCTTCAGTTTCTTTTTCACAATCATGAGTGATTGAAGCTATATAGAGCTTTACAATCTCCGACTCATTAAAGGGGTGAGCGCAAGTTTGTAAATAATTTTGAATTGCTCCTAATTCGTTAATCCCGTGAATAAAGAGTGATTGTTCAATTGGCGTTTTCTTTGCGATTTTCAGCTTCCATCCTCTTTTCAAAATAAATCCCTGAAGTTTTTCCATCTCCATGGCTCTGCCGCCCTCCTATCTATTTCGCTATGTTCGTAAATCCGAATCCTAGGCTGTTTAGTTCGCCGAATCCTGCGTCCAAGCCGAACTGTATTATCTTTTTCTTTTCCTCACTTAAATAATTAAAGATGAATCTCCACAAGGAACCGAACACTTTAACCTCTTTTCCATTTATTATCACGTGGTTGCAGACCTGCTTCTGAAAGATAAACTGTTCAAAGAGGGGGAAAGACACAACTGAAGCCCCATAGAACAAGCCATACTTCTTGAACAGGTTGTCCTCAAGTTGCCTAATGAAGGCGTCAAAAGGATACTGTTTCCTCCAATAGACATAAGGATAATCTTTAGGAGGATTGATGCCATATCTAGCGTAATTAGCCTTTGGAATCCTAGCAACAACAGGAGTCCCAGTAGCCAGAACACATGAGCCCCCAACCCTAGGTTTCAGGATAGAAACACTTCCAACACTGAAGGACATCTCACCAATATTAACACAGCCACCAACATGGTGCAAATCATCCAAACTTTCCTTAAAGACATGGATAAGCCCAGTCTCAGGAGAAGAAACCAACAGATTCCTGAGTTCACCCTCATGCATATCAACAGAAGGAAAAATATTCGAGAAAGAGAAGAACTTGTAACCCCGTCTATTATGGAGGTCCCGATAGACCGACTCCTTCAAAAGGTCATAAAGAAAACCTTGAAGCTTATGGTAATACATTAAATCATAAACACAATCGCACAAAGCCCTAAGCTCAACAAGTAGCCTCATAAAACCCCAACATATAAATGAGCGACAAAAGATAAAAGTTTTCCCCGTTAATTAAGACATACATACTAATTCACGTTCATTTATCAATCTCATTAAAGTTTTTCTCGGCAGAACTTGGGAAAACCGAAATGCTGAGCTCACAGAAAATCCCATTCATACGATTAGAGAGCGAAGTTGACTAACTAATCGCAGGCTTGCCTAGATGTATGGCGACGTTTTGCCAGACAGCGGAGAAAACTAAAATATTGAAATACTTCTTTCCAAGTCCCAAGGTTCTTTCACAATTTGCACTACAAGGTTCATGAGCGACAGTCCAAAACTCAATTGGTATAGACCGATCTTTTCCAATTTCTGAGAACTCCTCATATGGTTTAGCCCTAGACGAAGATCCCTTATCAGCAGGAAATTCTATGCAGCATTCAGGATAGTCATATAAAATAACTCCCTCTCAAGTCTAGTCGATGACTTCAGGAATTCATTGAGAGCTCTTTCCCTACCTGAAATGACAGAGTTTCCTTCGACATCGTTAAAAAGAGAACGGAACAAGTTTCCTAATCATAGCAGACCATCACTCTAGTTTGCTATAAATCTCTCGGTCCATCTTGGCTTGGGATAAGATGATTTTTCTCACAGAACTTTTGAAGCTATTCTCTAACTTTTAGAGGCACAACTAAAGTTGCAATAGGCTTGACTTTCATAATAACAGCTATTAAGAGAATAATGTCCCCAGTATGCAGTTTGATAATGGGGTTCAGCGAATTTCTAAGGTCATTTCTGTATCTTTATCTTTAAGTTACTACTGGCTTTTGCAGTCTTGACATACGCGTCAATCCCCTGAGCCACAACTTTTATTGTGAGTGAGCCAGTCTTTTCGGGGTTGCATGAAGGGTATAGGTCTTAAACTCTCCAGAGATAATGACCCAGAATGGGTTCGCTGCAAAATGCATAAGTGCCTAGGGATGAGAGAGCTTTCTAACGAAGTCATGAATGATTTAGGATATAGAAAATGTTAGTGAACAGGTAAGAGGATATGAACTGATTCTGGCTCTGTAGGTCCTGTATTGAGCTACTATGGGGTTTTCAGCTTCTTTATGAGCCAGACCATCTTCTTTGCGAAGTTTCTCGCAGTGTTCATGCCTTCTTCGTCTTTTGTGACTTCGCCTTTTTCTCTGCCGAAGGCTATGTTCCAATAGGTTGAACCTGGCACAATCATCCCCTGTTGGAGGAAGAAGAAGAGCAGCTGAGCGAGGGTGAAGTTTTGCCCAGCCCTCCTAGCCACGACCAGTGCACCGCCGACCTTGTTCTCGAAGACCCTTCCCTTAGCACCAGAAAGGTACCCAGCTCGGTCAATCAAGGCTTTGATCTGAGGCGTAGCAGACCCAAAGTAAACTGGCGAAGAAAGGACTATGCCGTCAGCCTCAACCATCCTGTCAAAAATGGGCCTGAAATCGTCTTCAATGTGGCATTCCCCATTCTCTCTGCAGGACAGGCAAGCGTCGCAGGGCTTCACCTCCTTATCAGCCAATCTCAGCAGTTCAGTTTCTGCGCCTTCCTCAGCCGCGACCCTCAAGGCTTCTGCCACGAGCTGCTCAGTGTTTCCCCCAACCCTGGGGCTTCCAACAATGCCTAAAACCCGGATCATATGCAAGCCGTCCTCATTAGTTTCTGGAGTCGTTTATCTCTGACTTGCCTTATTAAAGATAAGTCTATAATCTATTCTGCATCCGTAGGTGGCACCGTGACCAAGTTAATATTTGCGCTTCAGGGGAGGGCAAAGTCTCTTCTTTGGTGACCAGCTGTTTGGGTACTTTTACCCATAATAGTTACCTGTAGTGACCACCCCCAATAGTCCGCAGAGAGAAATGAAAGGGGGAATGTGTATGGCGATGGAATTGCCAGTCAATGTAGAGATAATGGCGATCTTGAAGGTCTACGCTGTCAACATACTTGCTGTAGGCGGACTGCTGTTATTACTACTGTTGTTATAAAATAGTATACGCAAAGACGACGAGGGTGGCAAGGCAAACAACGAGTAAAAAGGTTATAGGTTGCGCCGGAAATGTTTGACCAATGGCTAGTAACATGGGAAGACGTTCGCCGTCCCGTTTATTAGGTTCTATCGCTCTCGTTATCCGAAAGCACCTTAACCCCTACCGAAAAGGAATAGAGGAAGATTATATGGAGACACTGGCAAACCAGACGACTTTCAGGAGCTATCTCATCTTCTGGATTGGGCAGCTTGTTTCGGTCCTAGGCTCCTCAATTGCAAGGTTCGTCGTCGTCTGGTGGATAACCCTTGAGACTCAGAGCACCTTCTACGTCTCAATCGTCTTCCTTGCGGGATACGCGCCTGTCGTGCTCTTAGGCCCCTTCGCCGGCGTGTACGTGGACAGGTGGAACCGTAAGGCGTTAATCGGCTTAGTCGATTTCCTACAAGCCTTGACTTCCCTAGCACTCATCGTCTTCTTCTGGTTAGGCGTCGTCACGTATTGGCACGTTCTCGCGCTAACCCTCATCGGAAGCGTTTTTCATGCCTTTCACATGCCTGCGGTCTCAGCTCTTGTCCCGTTGCTGGTGCCCCGTGACAAGCTAAGCCGCATAAACGGAATAAATTATCTTTTTACGAGTGTGATGAACTTTATTGGACCACTTGTCGCGGCTTTTCTGATGCTTTTCTGGAAGGTTCAGCAGATTCTCTGGATTGATGTCGTAACCTTCTTAATTGCGATTGTTCCTCTTTTGGTGATTGCCATACCGTCCGTAAGGAAGAGGCATGAAAACAGCCAGGACAAGCCGTCCTTCAGAAAAGAGTTCACCGAAGGCTTTGCCTTCATCAAAACGGGCAAGGGGGTCCTAAGCACGTTAGCTCTGGCCACGGTGATCAACTTTCTCTTCATGCCCATGGCTACCCTCCTCTCGTACTATGTGAGTGTTGACCACATGGGAGGGGCGTCTGACTACGCATTCGTCGTGTCATCTCAACAGGTAGGGATGTTTGCGGGAGGGGTATTGATGTCAGTTAGAAAAGGGTTCAAGAGAAAGATGCTTGTTGCGTTTTTCTTCCTGTACGTCCTTTTTGCGGGGTATGGGATCATGGCTCTTGCCCCAAAAGGGTTCTTCTGGTTTATGGCGATTGGCGGGTTTGTCGCGTTTTTCGCTCTGCCAGTAGTGAACGTATTGGTTCTGACAATCATCCAAACAGTTGTTCCGCCGGAAATCTTTGGAAGAGTGAACTCAGTCGCAATGGCACTGACTAACGTCGCAAGTCCTCTGGGAATGATCTCATCTGGAGCCTTGGCGGGATTCATTGGCACAGCCAACCTTTTCCTAGGCTGTAGCCTCGTTGGAATGTTGACCGTGACGTTGTCTTCGCTTTTTACAGACATCAGACATCTCGAAAAGCTTGAGCAAAAGATGGACCAGCCGGGAAATTCGACTGTGGCTAGGTAGCAAACCAAGCTTGTCTTCCGACCTACACCTATCTTTTATTCTTCGTGAGAGTATGATTTCTTGAGGCTGGCTTTATGACGGCTTCCGATGTTGAGGTTATTGATGCAACCCTTGACAGTCGTTATGAGAGCTATCTCTACAGATGCCTTGCCCCAGCGCCTTTCAGGAAATATCGGCATAGGCATGAGTATCTTGAGGCTACGGTTCCGAAGGGATTCCGCAAGAAGCTTCTCACCTTCAAGGGCAAAGTCGTAGGCCAGATTGAGTATGCACCCTCTGAAGCGTCAGGATACCCAGTCATGGGTAATGGCGTCATCGTCATGAACTGCATCTGGGTTCTGCGGAAGGCGAAGGGCCACCGCTTTGGTACATGGCTCATGAAGGAAATGATGAATATTGAACGGGATGCCATAGGCTTCGCAGCCATAGGCTTAGAAGGCCATTGGACTGGCTGGCTGAGGAGAGACCACATGGAGAAGCTTGGCTTCCGCGTGATCGATTCGTTCTGTGTCTCCCACAAGACAAAGCACATTGGCGAACCATTTTCAATACATCTAATGTGGCTTCCGATGCGGAGCGACGCCGAGCAACCAGCGTGGGACAAGAACAAGCTCCTCGAAGGCGTAACCTTCTGTATGGGCCACCCACTTTACCGCCCACAGACCTACAGCCAGAAGGAAATCCTGCAGGAATTTAAGAGAGAAGGAAAGTGAAGACTTCAAGGATTATGGTGAAGAAGCTCCAGGAGAAGGGCATAGTAGTCTCAGCGCGAATGAACGGCGTAAGGGTTTCGCCACACTTCTACAACACCGAGGAAGAGCTAGAAAGGCTTATCGAAGAGTTAGAAAGCTTTAAGAGCACCATGCCCTTTTCGACTGTCCTCTCATGTGTTAAATAGCATGTCTTTTTGCCTGTAAATCGAGACTGTCCAACTAACCTTTAATAGGCGCAGTAAAAGATGGTGAAATTTGGATGTCCAAGCGCATTGGCGAGGAGAGATTCTATTATCATCCTTGGCTTAACTCAAGAGACACTTCGGTCGACTATTCCAAGAAGTTAGAGGAAAGAATGCGCGTCACGAAGGAGGATATCGAGGAAGGCCTAAGGCGGCTGGGATTGGGAAGAAACGACTTGGTTATGGTTCACAGCTCTCTAAGTAGCCTTGGATACGTTGTAGGAGGCGCCGACGCTGTGATCGATGCGCTCTTGGAGACTGTAGGTCCCGAAGGAACAGTGGCAATGCCTACATATTCAATCAACGCTTTCAAGTATGTGGAGGAGGAAGACCGATGCTATGAGCTTAGTGAAGAATTCATGGAACCCTATGACCCGGAAAAGACACCGGTCTGGACAGGGCTGCTACCGGAGACTTTCAGAAAGAGAAAAAATGCGATCCGAAGCCTTAGCCCACGCTACTCCATCGCAGCAATAGGTCCAAAGGCTCGTGAGATGGCGGAGGGTGATTGGGGTGAGAAACTGCAGGAGCTCGATGGTTACGTCTTAATGTTGGGCGTCAAAATCACGAACAATTCCTTGGCAGAAGGAGCCGCCGTGTATGCGTTGGGGGAAGCCGGATACAAGGAAAAGATTGTGAGAAAGGGGAGATACGCCATAACGTTGGGACCGTGGCCTGACCTCACGAAAATGGAGGAGCTATATAAGAAGGAAGGGGTGATGAAGGTCGGCAGGATCGGGCAAGCCACAGCCCGCTTGTTGAAGGCTAGACCCATGGTCAGCCTCACCATGGAAGCCGTGAAAAGTGATCCGGAAAGATTTTGTCCAAGGACCTACTGACTAAGATGATCGGATGTAATATTGAAATCTAAACTTACGTATAGAAAACCGTTTTCACGCTTCAAGTTGAACTATGGCTTGAGGCGTTTCTGCTTGCTGGTCATTTTACTCGTTAAAGTCTTTATACCCCTGCTCTCTGCCGCTTTGATGAGTTTTTCGTCATCAGTTACGAGTATCTTGTTAGACCTTTGTGCTTCAGTTATGTAAGCAGCATCGTAGTAAGTAATTTTCAGCTCGCCTGCCAATTTGAGGATAGCGTTGCCTAACTCCTCATCTTTCAACAAAGTTACATCCATTGCTCTTAGTATTGCAAAAATGGCTTTCAGAAGTTGCGAAGCTTCTTCTGGACCTATCCTCTGAAGCAAGAAGCACTCCCTCCATAGGGCGTTTCCCACCTCATAGTAAGCTAGGGATATGGTTGAGCCTTCCAATAGTAGATCTGGAGCCCTTCCACGAAGTTCCTTTATAAGCGTCAAAAGACTACTCGCATCAAAAAGTAAGGCAAGTTTAGTCAATGTGCTCCCTGCTCATGCGGATAGCCTCAACGAGTTCTTCAGTCGGAATCTTTTGAAGAATCACCCCAGCTTCCTCAGCGAGCTTTCGAATTCTTTCTCTCTCCAAACGGTTTGCCTCCAGCTCTAGGGCTTCACGTATCAACCCACTGAGGTTTACTTCTAACTTTTTGAGTCTCTCTTTGAGGTCCGCATTTATCTTCGCGGTGACTGTAACGTATTTACGCATTAGGTATCACCAATTTGATAATACCAAACTTCCATATAAAAATACCTAATTCTATCCGAGGTTTGAGACTATGGGGCATCAAGGCTTTCTTATTGTCTCGTTAGCTATAAAACGGCATGTTGGGCAGAAGATATGCCCCTTCTTGTCCGTCATGCCTATGTGTAGAGAGAAATGCATTACGCACAGTTGATCAGAACAATGTTTCAGTCCTAAAGTGTGCCCTAATTCGTGCACTGATTCCTTCAAGCCTCTTTCGTGGAACAACTGCTCATCTGCGGGTTCACCGTAAAATTCTGGTCTAAGCCTGAATAATGAAATTAAGGCAGCTTTGCCTGGACATTGAGCTTCGCCGAAGACGAAGTTTAGCCCTGGCACGTAAAGGTCGACGTCAGCAACGCCTAGGACACGGTGAAACTTTCCAGCCTTGGTCTCAACGTAGCGTATAACTTCTGAAAGGATCCTTGTTGAGACATATTGACGTCTGGAAGGGTTGTACGCCTCCTTTGGAACTGGTAAAAAATGCTCCTGCACTTGACAGAGGCTTCCAGGAAACACCTCCATTAATCCTCGCCGAATTTCTGCCGAAACCTTCCCATTCACTACGCCCACTGGCAGAATAGCAATCCTCAACCATATCCGTCCAAGTCTTTATGCGTCAGGATTTTTAAACGGTAAAGGTATCTCCTGGGTTTGGTGCTTTGGCTTCTAGTCCGGCTTCTTCCTTTATCCACCTTGCGAACGTTGGGCAGTTTCCTTCGGCCCCGTGAACGGTGTAGACTGTTGGGTCTCCCTTGAGTTTCTTTACGGTTTCTTTGAGCTCTTTTGCCCCAGCGTGGCTAGAGAAATCGAAGAATCCAACCTTTGCTTTGACCTTCCTCATCTTGCCATCTATGACACATCGACCTTTTTCAAGCAGCTCTTTACCAGGGGTTCCCGGAATCTGGTAGCCGACCAAGAAGACGGCATTTCTGGCCCTCTTACCAACGCTCTCAATATAGGAACTCACGGGACCACCCTTCAACATCCCCGCTGGTGTGATGATGACTCCAGGCTTATTAGCCGCGTTCACGCGGTCTCTCCAGCCCTCAACCCAACTTGCCATGTGAACTGCGTCCATGAACAGCCGAGGGTCTCTCAGGAAGTCGAGGTGTCCTATCATGATTCTCGTCGCCTCTCGGGCCATGCCGTCCATCAGCACAGGATGCTCGAAATGGTAAGCCGCGAGAATGCAAGTGATCTCCTGCGCGCGGCCAACGCTGAATGCGGGAACGAGAACGGTTCCACCCGCCTCCACTGTCTCAATCACTTCGCTGACGAAGTTCTTTTCGAGAACCTTCCGTTCAGTATGGTCTTCATCAGCGTAGGTGCTCTCAATTATCATGGCGTCAATCTCCCCGTAGTCGAGGTCTGCTGCGGGAAGTAACCTTGTCTCTATGGTGTTAAAGTCGCTGGTGTACACTAGCCTTCTCCCCTCAGCCTCCACCAAAACCGAAGCGCTGCCCGGAAGGTGCCCCGAGTTTAGAAGCCGTAACCTTATGTCTCCAACCGTAATGTCTTCTCTATGATGGACCTCTTTCCGGCTTCTCATCATCGAACGGAGCTCAAGAAACTCAAAGGGAAGGTAATAACTCGAAAGGTGTATGAAATCCTTGATCAGAATGCTGGCAAGGTTAAAGGTTAGCCGTGTCCCATAAACAGGCTTCTGGTCGCGAATGTGAAAGATCGGGACGCCGCCTGAATGGTCTAGGTGGCTATGGGTCATGACAACCGCGTCAACCTCTTTAGGCGGAACATGCATTGGAAACCCGGGCGTATGATTGAGCAAGACGCCGTAATCCAAGAGAATCTGGGTCTTCTCAGTCTTGACTGATATTGCGGCCCTCCCAACCTCCCTTGCTCCGCCTAGAAACTTAATCTCCAACGGAATCATCTTCACCATCCATATTTACAGGTTGTACCACCTATGTTTTTCATCAGCATTAACTCGACAGCACCGAATACCCGTATACTTGCCGCACAAGAACTAATAAGCCTTTTTTCAAGCTTCATACCTAGTGGTTGAAAACTAAACCCGGCTGGTTCGTCTCCGTCTTATCATGAAGACCGCTGAAACTACTATTACGGCGGCAGCTGCACCCGCTATATACACAGTATAGTCGACTGGTTTGCTTAGAAAGTTTTCTGGGGCTTCAAAGGTAACGTCCAAGTCTGCTGGTTCTATTAGGTAGCTTCCCCAACTGTTCCAACCTGCGCCGCCTGCTAAGAGTTCAACTATAACGTGTTCATTGGCTGATATCGAATGGACGCCGCTTTCAAGGAGTCTGAATTCGTCCTTCGCCATCTGCACTGGTGCTCCGCCGTCTATAGTGACACTTAAGGCTTCGGGTGCGAAGACCAATGCCATTGTCGGCGCGTAGAACCGTATCTCCTGATCTGGCTTAGACCCGATGAACGTGATGTCGTCTCCTAGGTGACTTATGTCCGCGGTTCCTTCTGTCTGACCAGCCATGAAGCAAATATTGCCTGTGCTCTCTGCTATGAGGATAAACCTTCCCACACCCATCTCGTAATACCAGTATTTTCTGTCCGAAACATCGCTCGTAGTAAAGGAATGAGTAGCAATCGCGTTGAGGTTTTTGTCGTAGACCCTGACTTCATCTTCTTCTATGGGAACTGCTATGAAGGCCGCGGTTCGACCATGCTCCTCCAAGGTTACGGCTAACGGCGCATAGAACAGTTTTCCAACGTACCCTCCTGTAATGGCTGGTACGGCAAGAAAATCTCCCAGTGCGCAGCATGAGACTTCGACATCACTGCTCGTTGTTAGGTGGAAGACGACATCATTGCCGGCGCCACCATGAGCCCCGTCGCCTGCTATCCTCGATTGCAACAGTATTGTCCTGGTACCTCGTGGAGACAAATGACCGCCTGTTGACCATAATTGCACGGAATCTGAAATTGTCCAGTCCGTCTCATCAAGCGCCATGAGATAGAAGTTATATCCGATTCTGTCAGCTGAATAGGCTTGTGCATGTGTCGGTGGAGCTGCGTTGAAGATGAATTCTTTGCCTCTGAAGCCGCCAGTTACTGCTGGGTAGAACGTGCTTGTCCCTGACGGGAAAACCTGTTCAGATAATAAAAGGGTTATCCCGCCGCTCAATAATGCAGCTACCCTTTTCGAGGCTGTTATTTTGAAGTAGGTTCCCTGGTAAATGTATATGACCTTCTTTTCGAACTTATTTACTACTACAGATTGGATCTTATGTTTCAGAAAGAGATCCCATACCTCAACTGCTGTGCCGTCCTCCAATCCAACAACATCCAAGATAGCGTGGTTTGCAGGAACGTCATAGGTAATCTTGGTCCCGCCGATTAGCTCATCCACTTCGTCGACAGTGAACGTTGGTGTCGGAACATAGCCATAGTAAACGTGCTCGGTTGCCGACACCTTCGCATCTGTCGGCACAGATTTGAAGGTCATCCCAGCTAGCAAGAGCAGGGCAGATGCGATGATCAAGGCTCCGAGTCTGTTTCTCAAAAGGAGACCCCAATTTGAACTTAGAGCGAATTATTTAAAAGACTTTGGCTAGCGCTAAATGCGTAATCGCAGCCATTCACCTGAGACAAGAAGGAGTAGGCAGAGAAGGAAGAGCCTGGCGCAAAACCGGAAAACAAAAAATTCAACGCCGAAGGAATGAGGTGCACCCGAAGAGATCATAACGGCCAGCAACCGATGCAGAGCTAGGGCCACTTTTCAAGACTGCTTCTCTGCTTGTTTCACGGGCCGCCTCTGCAGGATTCCAAGTATGCCTGAGGTCCATATGCCTAGCCCAAATATTGGAAGCGAGATGAGCGAAAGCCACTCCCCCAGCGGTTCAAGGGGCCGGTAAGTCACCCCTCTGTTTAGCGTGATCTGCACAAAGCACGATATGGCTTCTTGGTTTGGATTCACGGCTTCGACCCTGTAGACGCCTGTCTTCAAAGCCTTAATGTTTGCATAAGTATATGTTGCCGTGGTTTCCGACCAGACTGCAACGTCATCTGGATCGTAAACATAGGTTTTGCAGGTCTTTGCGGAAGCGTCGACGTCTCTGATTTCAGGCGAGACAGAGACCGTCAGAGTGTCTCCCTCTTGGACGCTTAGCGAGTAGCTCCAGTTTCCTAGACCATCGATCGAAACGGATTGGTAGAAACTATCCTTGGTCTCGGGGTAAGTCGCCATGGGCGAGAGAAGCATACACCACAGTCCGCTCAGTAAAAGGATAGAGGCCAACGTCAAAGTGACAGCCCCGCCCATCTTCATATTTGTTGTCACCCGTCGGGCTACCAAGATGCCGAGTACTATCAGAAAGATCACGCCGAGGATCACGGCGCCCACTATAATCAAGGGCCAGATCAAGTACGACCATGCCTCAGAGGGCATTACCTGCGTCACCCTCATCAAAACTTAACGTCCCCTATGAAGTATGGATACGCAATATATAACCCTATACTGCTGGAACACAACATCCGCAATGAGAACACCTCGCGTCGGATAAGAAAAAGTGGTTAGCTACCAAAGGTTAGCACTTCAAGAGGTATCCCCCTTTCGCGGCAGATTCTGCTGCAGATGTCGGTTACCTTTTCCTGCCATGTGCCGGCTTGCTTGAGCATTAAGACTTTCTCGTACTTCATGGCTTCAACATATTCCTCGGCTCGTTTGGCCACGTACTCAACGGTCTCAAAGTCCGGCGGATAGGCATATTCATACTGAGAAAGCGGATAGACGCCCTCAAGCTCGTTTGGTATGACGCCGAAGGGAGGGGCATAAACACAAACCTGCACCTTGCTCCTTTCGATGCCCAGCATATCGCAGACTGCGTCTACGGCTTTTCGGTAACGCTTAGACCTGCGAGTGCGTTTAGGCCAAAGGTCAGGTAGCAGAATGAGAACTTTGGCTCCCTTGGGCGGACCGTACCTTTCAAGAAGCCTCTTTCTGTACCGGACCACTTCTGGTCTAGCAAGCCCTATGGAGCTGAAGAAGAAGAGTCCGCTTCTCTTTGTGACGGGACTGTGCCTTTCAATGTATTCGCTATATTTGCCCAAATGCTTGAGGGCTTGAAGTAGGGCTGGGTGGCTGTGAGCCCTTATCTCTAAGTGCTCCCAAAGTCGGCCGTCAACTATTGCTTGCTTAATCCGCCTTATCTCGGAAAAGCAGACGTAGAGGTTGTGCCTAGTCAGCTCGCGCTCGCGTTCTTCTTTAGGCATGGTCGCCAAATCCCCTGTTGTTCTTCTAACGCAGACAGGACACGTACATGGAAGGTACTCGAGTTTACTGAGCCGGGCGGTTCCATGTTCCGTTAGGTATCGGTCTTCGCTAGCGAATATGGAGTAGGCGGCTGAGTCGAAGAGGTCGCATCCAAGAGCGACCGCCAATGAAAACATGAAGGGGTGGCCTGCGCCGAAAAGGTGGAACGGTCGGCTGTGAGGAAGATTCATCTTCGCCGTCAAAATCATGTCAACAAGCAGATCGAACAAGTACTGCTCCATGACGGGTGTTGGGCTTCCCAATGCGTGGACTTCAAAGGGCATCTTCGCCATTTCTTTGGCTGACATGGCTACAAGGTCTAGGTAGCGTCCGCCTTGGACGGGTCCAACCCAGCCTATTTCTTCCCGGGTCTTTAAGCGTTCCAGCATCTTTGCCCTCTTCACAGTCTCTTCAACTGTGTACTGTGCGCGTTCCTTCGTAGCCTTCCAACCGGTGGGCAGGTCGAGAATGGTGGCAATGTCGGCGCTAACCTCTTCTTGGAACCTGACTATCTCCTCCGGAGTCACGTCAACCTTACCATAGGCAAGAATCTGGTAAGCTCCGGAGTCGGTCATGACCACGCCTGGAAAATCTAGAAGCGAATGAACCTCCACTTTTTTGGCCGCTTCTGCAAGCTGCCTCTTTATGATATAGGCGTTGGTTATGAGCATGCTACAGCCGAAGTCGTCATAAAGCTCTCTTGGGGTCACAGCCTGCTTGGCGGGGTTGATGACGGGTAGGAAGACTGGCGTCTCAACGGTGCCGCTCTTCGTCTTCAGCCTGCCTATCCTTGCAAGGAGGTCTCTGTCACGAACCTCGAACTCGATCATGCTAAGTATCACTACAATATCGAATTCTGGCTCTCATGTGCTTAAAATTACCTTTGTACTGATTCTGACCCGTCATAGTTCTCACTTATCAAACGGGCCTTTTCTAACGAGAACGAGTCTATATTGTCTATTCTCAACGCAATCAAATGAGTCTCTCCATGGATTGTACCAGGCACTCTTAGAATTCTCCAAGGATCTGTTGTCACAGAAATATCTACTATTATCCCTTCTTTGGATAGCTCGCTAAGGATTCTGCTTCTTTCTTCCTTAAATTTAGTAATACGATCCTTTGATTTAGGATATTTTTGGGGTATATCGTCCCAGTCCCAATAATAAATATGAAAACCTCTTTTGCCTGAGAACACAATCCAAGATGGTTTTTTTCCGTATTTGCCTTCTATATAATCTGCAAGCATAATAGTCATTTCTGTTGCCTTATGAAACGATTGAGTGGGGATTATAGCACTATCAATATCAAAAAACAACGGACTTGACAACATATATTCAGTGTGCAGTTTACTTATATTGATCGGATCCAGCCATTTAACTGGCGTAAAATAAACATTTTTAGGACGTTTTCTCAGGATTAGGTCCTGAAGCTCTCTCTTGAACTTTATTGTTTGCCTGACTCTATAGAATTTTCCATCTGGAAGTAATTGAAACCTAAAGTGATGCATAGAGGGTTTCATAGGTAGGACCAAGTTTCTAAGGAAAAAGCTGGAACTATAGTATATTCTAAAAGTTTCGTACTCATTTTCATCCTTTTGTTTGGTGTTCATTTTCCGCCAATCCGAGTAGTGAGAGATATATTTATAAGTAGTTTCAATTTATATAATTTTGACGACACTAAATGAGGATGACAAACGCTCGGTGGTTATGAGTCGGTTCCACGATGACGGAACCACCAATTATATGTAAATAGATTAAGTGTTCTTCCCCCTTCTTCTGATTCTACTCTTATAGATTATTTCCGCTTCATCACTAAGAACCAAACTGATTTTTTCCTTTATTTCCCCTTTGAGATCATTAAATTTCGTAATCAATTCTGGTCTTTTTTCAATATAAGTGTTCATGTAGTCTTCATTTACATAGTAGAAGAACATTGGCGTATGCCATGAAATCTGGTCAATAAGCTCCTTCGTTCGTTGAAAGATTCTTTGTTCAGAAAGGAAGCCAATTGCCCTTAGAGTCTGGAGATCCTCATAAGCCTTCTCATTATAGAAAAAGAGACCAGATATCCTCTGACCGGTTATTTTTCTCATACTATAACTGAAATTTAATATTTTATTAGTATACAAAATAAACTTATAGACTGACGATCTTATGCCTAAGGTTCCAGTTCCTCTTCTCTTCTGAATAGAATATCTAATATCTTCTAATGCGCTTTCGCCATATTTTTCTTTGAGACTATTTTTTATAGTTTCAAATATCTCGTCCTTAAGACGATGCACAGCGTAAAGTAACAGTAGAAGGCAGTCTCGATCTCGATCGCGATATTCCTTTATGCTACTATCAGAATAATATTGCTTGCGTATTGATGTCGTCAGTTCCCCGATCAATGGACGAATTTTTTTCTCATAGAGGACCCTTCGGTCCCCATCCGTCGAAAACAGATTTTCCTTAATTGCCATTGCATATTTTTGACACTCCCCCAAAGACTTCTTAATATAGATTCTAATACCGCCGTTCTCAATCATCACGGATGGGAAGTCACCTATCACTAACGAATAATCATATAGAAATAAGTAACCAGGGACTGCTGACATAAGTAAAGACGTGGGGAACTTTCCATGGAAGTAGATGTCAACTAAGAAATCTTCGTCAAACTGTCTTTTCAGAGCATCCTCTAAGGCTTCTTCAAATTCCTTACATTTTTCCCCATCATTCCAAATGATCAGGAGATCGTGCCGATCATGGGGTATAAAATCCCTCCATTTAGATTCACAAACGCAATTGTATTTTGTGGCTTCATTCATGAGTTCTACGAACGAGCAACCATATTGTGCTTCTAGAAATGCCATAATATCTTCATCTTTTCCGTTGATGAAGAAATTGGAAAGTATTTCTATGCTTTGCTTCCTAGAACCACTTTTCTCTAAGGCTCTCTCTATCTTTCTTATTAAAAACATCTCATATTTTCTACAGTTTTCGTCAGTAGCAATACGATCGTAATGATATTTTCTAGCAATAAGAAGACCCTCGATGAAGAGAACACCTCTTTCTGTGACGCCTATACTCCACCATTGTTTTCCATCTTTGTAAAGGCTGGTCAATCTCAGTTGATGTATAAGACTATATAGTTCGATTCCTGTGTGCCTAAAACCAACGTGATGAGTGTCCCTCAGTAGATAGTCGATTCTATCAGCATCGACCTCGCTACTGATTACCTGTGCCAGGACAGCCAAAACGTCGTCATCCTCAATTTCGCCTTTCATTATCTTTAGGACGTCCTCAAATACCGGTTTCTCCTCGTCAGGAAGCTCTGAGATAACTTCCTCTATGACATCGCGGTACTTTAGGCAAGCTATTAGAGTGAAACTCTCGTGTTTATCGAGCTCGTTGGGTATATATCTGTCCCATAAATTTCTGTTCTTCTTCTTAATCTCCTTGAACTCTTTTATGCTTTCAAGTATCTTTTTTGTAATCTTGAGTTTTGGATTTCTCTTCAGGACTTGTTCGAGGGAGTGGGAAAAAGGACCATGACCCAGATCATGAAGTAAAGCAGCCAGCCTGAGAGTATTCCTATATTTCTCTTTCTTTAATTTGCCGATCAATGTTTTCATCGAGTAAACATCTTTAGACTCACTTCTAGAAATCTGCACTTTCTCGTTAGTTAACGTCTCATACATTATGCCAGCTATATGCATTACACCTAATGAGTGTTCAAAACGCGTATGTGTGGCTGCTGGGTAGAAATAGAAAGCTACGCCTAATTGCTTTATGTGTTTCAACCGTTGGAGGAAACTTTTTAGGGTTAGTTTCTTTTCATGATGAGATAATTCTATCTGCCCATAGATTGGATCAATGACTATATCTGAGTATCTGTGTTCGTACTCTTTCGAGAAGTAGTCTTCCATATCTTAATATAAATGGATTGTAGGCTTAAGTTTTATGCGAATCTTCAGTCTGTCTGTCCTGGCAAGGAGGTCTCTGTCACGAACCTCGAACTTGATCATGCTTCAAGGCGCCACCAGCAGGGATATTTTGTTCTACAAGCCTCTTTAAGAGGGCGATAACCTACCCTTTAATATTTAAATATAGAGATAAAGTCATCCCTTTGATGTCGATGTTATACGGGGACACTTTATGTCGAATGTTAGCAAACTAAGCAAAGTAGCAGAGCAAGTAATCGAAGAATCCGAGCCTTCAATCAACAAAGCCGTCGAAATCCCTCGAGAAGAATATGGGCAAAGGTGGAGGAAGCTTCAGGAATCCATGGCGGCGAAGGGATACGATCTGCTATATGTTTGCGGAAGCGAGCTGGATAGAAGCGACGCCGCATGGCTAACTGGCACGTTTGACCCTATGATTGAACGATACGGGGTTCTTTTACCTTCCGGAGGGAAACCAGTCATCTTAGCCGGATCTGAGGGAGGCCATGTACTTGAAGAAGCTGCTGAAAGGTCAGGGGTGGAGATAGCTCTGCTCAAAGAATTTCAAATCTCAGACGAAGAGTACAGATGGGCTAAATTCGTTAGCCTTGACCAAGTACTAAGACAGCTGAGTGTGTCTGGTCACCTGAAAAGAATAGCCATAGCTTCACCGATAGAGGTCATGCCAGTCTCCCAGTTATTAATAGTACAGTCTCAATTTGGAAAGGACAATGTGATCTTTGACCCTGAGATCCTTCACATGGCAAAGTATGAGAAGTCGGATAACGAGTTAGCTGTGATGCAGGAAGCAAACAAGGTTGCCGACGTTGCTCTGAGGGGTATGCTGGCTGTCACGGTTCCAGGACTAACAGAGCTCCAGGTCGCTTCGGTTGGGGATTTTGTGATGAAAGCCTTGGGCGCTGGTAGAACAGGCTTCTGCACTATAGTGACTTCGGGTGAAAGGGGCTGTACTGTAATAGGTCCTGCAACGAACAAGGTCATCCAGAAAGGTGAGATAGTCTCCTTAGGTGTGAGCCCAACCTTCAACGGATACCACGGGGTCGTAAGGCGGACTGTGAGGGCGGGGAAGGAACGAGACGCTGGACAAGGGGGTTTCATAAAGGCAGTTGAGGATCTATATGTCATTGTTATGGAAGCCGTGAAAGAGGTTGTTGAAAAGGACCTTCCGTCGAACTACATCGACAAGCAAGGAAAGAAATTTCTGGAAAACCTTGAGTTGAGAGCCTTAGATGGGAAGCTTCGAACCCCTCATGAACCATATACATTCATCCACAACATGGGATGCTCAGAATGCCAAGAAGGCTATGGCGCAGTTACCCCCTTCACACAGAATCCACTGGGTAAACAGGTGGCACTCGCAATTGATGTCGCTCTTCAGGGCTTCGAAGAAAGAGGCAGACCGTTGTTCCCAGTTCTCTACGCTGTCGTTGAGGATGCATTCTGGAAGAAAGGGCCAGAGGTGGGCGTTTACAATAGAATCCCATTGAACGTACAGCATCTAGTCGGCAATACTGAACCCCTGGGCAATATTGTGAACCCATACTATCAAGAATTCAGGTAATGTATGGAACTCAAAACGATAGCAACTTATGGCTTGTTTGGAAGGCTTGACGCCGTCCTTACATGGGAGGCACCGGACGAGGCTAGAGCGATGAAGTTTAAAACGGGAGTCCAAGATGTCCTTCAAACCGAGACCTTCCTCGCGATACCACCCCAGGTGCCCAGGGTATAGACACACGTGCTGGACCCCCTCATCTCTCCCTTTTTTTCAGTTAAAGTTCTCAGAACTTCCATTCAAACTTTGCTACGTTTTTGCGGCATCATTCCGGACAGTCAAGCCTAATTCCACATCTTTACCTAGGAAACGTAGCTCAATTCAGCGACCTTTTCTCTTTTCTCGGGTGTCTGCTTTCGTCCTTCTGATCCGGCAAGCCTATCTATTATGAGCTGGATCCACGATTCAAAGATAGCGTAGAGGGTTTTTCCAGCATCATAAATCAAAGCCAGCGAAGTCACAAGTACGATGATGGACATGCCGAAGGAAAGCCAAGGACCTATGCTGGGGATCAAGAGCAAAATGGGCGTGGCCGCGGTGCTCAGGAGCACAAGGAGGAATGCGATAATTACCTCTTTCAAGGCTCTGATGATCGAGATTCTTTTCCTATCGTTCAGCCCAGGGATGTGCTTCACTAAGAGGTCTGACCCTAGATCCACCAGCTTAAGAGCGTCCAGAAGGACCCTCAGAGCCAAAAACGTAGAGATTATGACCAATATTAGCATGAGGAAAGAACCGACAGAGAGACCCGAAGTCGGCAGAATAGAGAGTAAAGCGATGATACCAGGGATTGAGAGACCAGAGGCAGTAAGGATCAAAGCTAGTGCACCAAGGTTAATTATGATTCTGATGATTCTTTTCTTGATGTCTTCGGACATAATCGCCCCACAAACGCACGATGTAAGTGGCTTCTTACGTCTTGTATTGAATTGACGTAATCTATATCGATGGCTCAAGATATAAATATCGAAGGTTAATCTTTTTGCCTTGTTCACACCCTTGACTTTATAGCGATTACGGGCTAGAAGAGTAGCGGTTTCGGCGTTGCTTTCCACTATCTTTCGCTACGATTCTATGTTCATGTAATGCAGTTTCAAGCGAAGGGTTTATATGAGAAAATTGTGGTAATGGCATGTGGTGATTCCATTTGGAAGTTGCGATCGATAAGCAGGGAAGGATAGTCATACCTAAAGAGGTTAGGGAGAAGTACGGTCTCCGTGAAGAGGATAAGTTGGAGTTGGTTCCTCGCGAAGACTCCATGGAATTGATTCCATTGGTTGAAGAAAGCGATTTAGCCATTCTTTTCTTAAAGGAGCCCTGTGAAACCGGTGATCCAGAGGCCCATGATAGGGCCTTTTCACGGGAGAAGGCTTGGATGAGATGAGACTTGTCGACGCGGACATTCTTTCATATGCCCTCTTCCGTAGACATGACGCTCATCCATATTGTTGGCCGCTACTGCAAAACGCGATTCATGGAAGAATAAGTGTCGCAATAGCCACAACAACTCTGTTGGAAGCATATTACGCGTTGGTGGAAGATTACCGTGTAGAACGAGAAGATGCCTTCCGTAAGCTTGATGCATTAACCAGAAGCAAGAAAATAAGGTTTCTATTTATGACGATTGAAACAGCGAGAAAAGCCCTAGAGGTTTCTAAGGTTTATAAGGCTAGGTCCTTCGACGCAAACCTGATAGCGTCCGCGGAAACCAACGGGATATCCGTAATCGTGAGCAACGACAAACATATCGCTAGACTATGTAGAGAAAGAAGCTTGATCCTTGAAAACCCGATACCTGAAGAAGTTGCGGAGAAAATGAGGCTTTAGATTTTTAGATTAGGGATTTAGGGTGGTCACCCCAATTGCTATTTGATGTAAGGCTCTAACACTTCTTTGAGATAATCAATGTAGGCAGGACACAGTTCTACAGCCAAATACTCAAATCCCTCATCACCCCAACATACCAGACATTTTGCTCCTTTGATTCGTTCTCCGACCATTGCCTCCACGACTGGACTCTCTATCTTACTCCATAACTCTTTTTTTGACTCCTCCTTTAGGCCATTTATAATGTTTGCATACTTGAGGATATCACTTAACAATGCCATTTCGTAATGATCAGGACACCATGTCATCATTGGCTGCTTTCCATTGGAACTGAGAGAAAAGTCAATATTCCCAAATCTGTCTTGCTCGAATTTTCCTTTTCTAAATCTCAGGTTCGACTTTGAGCGGTCATCATAGAAATGGAATATCGCCAGAAAGGTCTTTGTCTCTTCTTTCCATTGCCATCGCACAAATACTGGCATTACATTTCCCAAACTATGTATCACAACTGGCAAATAAAAGAAACGCCTACCCAGACATACTTGGAGATTGACTGCCACAATAATCTTATTAGAGTGCCCACGCAGTTGGTATTGGGGGTAATTGTTGACTATCGTCAAGGCAAAATTGAGGTTGGAGGGTCTGGAGGGTCAATCAGAAGGTATTGCGCTTGTTGACACTGGAGCCTCCGTTACTTTAGTTGATAGAGAGGTGGCTGATAGGGTTGGCACAACTCACGTCAAACGTACACTCACACTTACTACCGCTTCAGGACATAAGATGGAGGGCGAGTTAGCGGTCATTAACAAACTCATTATCGAAGGTGAAGAATTACCCTATGCCCACTTACTCCTCCTAGAGATACCGGAGGAAGTCAAGGAAATGTTACGGTCAAAGCAGCTGAGTGACTGGGTAATCATCGGGTTAACAACCCTTGAGCTGCTGAACCTGATGCCTGATACAACAACTGGAAAACTTAAGAAAGCCGAATCCTTTATGCTAATCTAGCGTTTTCCTCTGCAATCTATCCTATATTGGTGCGGGGGTTTGGTCAAAACTTCGGTTTGAATTCTCGGAATTGTTGATGGCGAATTTATATAGGGCGGCATTTGATTCACATCTTTCTTTCAAAAGATTTGCTGAAGCAGCAAGTATGAAGTAACAGAAAAATGGGAGTTCGAACTTTTCTGGATTACCAAAGATAATTACTTTTAAGCTGCCGAAGATTCTTATCAATAAATTGACTGAGTCTAGAATGTAAGGGTTAGTGAATTGTGAATGTGTTCAGTACGCGCGCCTGTTCCCCATCACAGATTTGGCCAGACAACCATAGCGAAAGTGAGTAACTCCGATGGGTTGAGACAGATGTTGGTTGACCCTTGGTTTGAGTCGGAGACGATTATCATTAAGCCGAATTGGGTGTCGACTGAGCCTGCGGGTTTCACTGATTCTCATACTTTGAGAATGTTTTTGGAGGCACTTGACTCTCGTGTCGTGGTCACGGAGTGTCTCCACATAGGGCGTTCGATGAACTTGCTCAAAGAGGGGATGAGTTTCATTGTCGGGGGCAAGGAGGTTAATTGGAAGTGGCTTCTTAAAGGCGATGGTTGGAACTGGCTTGTTGAGAACCCTGATTGGGATTGGTTTAGGAAGGGTGGGCATTGGGACCAAATTAGGAAGGAAGATAAAGCGTTCCTAGATGAATATGGGTTCACGGATTTGTTCAAGAAGTTCAATGTGGATTACGTCAACGTGACTGAGGAGGTTTGGAACGGAAGAGCGGCTGATCCAGCTGAGGTGAAGAGGTTGGTGGAGTCGCGTTTCACGCCGGTGCAAGCTGACAGGCTTTATGGTATGGTGCCGAAGAAGCTTTACGATTTGCGTGGGTCCACGTTCGTAAGTCTTGCTCGGTTGAAGAATTACCCTAGTTTCACTATGAAGAACCTGTTCGGGTTGATTCCTGATCCGTTGAGGCCTTGGTGGCATGGTCCTAAGAATTCGAGGATTGCTCGGAGCATCGTTGATGTTAACAAGGTCTACCGTGCTCTTTTCAATGTTTACGGGGTCTGTGAAGCGTTGAATACTTTAGCTGTCCCTCATTCTGAGGGTAGGTTTGAGGCTATTTACGCGGGTAGGTACAACATTGTGGAAGGCTTGGGCTTGCTCGCGTTTGGCAGAGATCTGGTGTCGCTTGACGCTATTCTCCTTAGTCTCAATGATCATTTGATGTTGCAGGAGACTAATCGCATGGCCCTTGAGGTTGCTGAGCAAGAGTTCGGATCCTATGACAGAGACGTGCTCAAAGAATCAAAGATGAAAGTGGGCAACTGGCTACCACGCTAGCACTTCTCCTGTTTTAGGGCTTGATGCCGAGTGCTTGATGATGAGGCCCTCAAAGAATCAAAAATGAAGGTAGGACTCAGGATATCGTCCTAGCCGTACTGATGAAAACCCTAGAAATATGACACGGCATCATAAGTAGTGTATGCCTGTTTTGGTCGTAGTGACCGAGAATCTAAACGCAACTTGAGAAGTTTACCAGTAAAATAGTGCGGAAGTGGAATTTGAACCCCTGTCTCAATGGCGAGTCAAGCAAATGCGCATTCTGAAATGATATCTTAATTATTGCTGTTCTTTATAGTAGCTTAGTCCTGATGTGAAGCTTGTTATTATGGACGAACCATATGATGGTTATTGATGGTTGTTGGTGCTCTCCCTCTTGACGTGCATGCCGAGCGGTATACTAAATAAGGAGTGTTTTCCTTTCGAATGATGATTTCATCGAAGCGAAGAGGCTGGTTTAATGAATGAATCTTTCATTATTAAGGAGTTCAGTAGAGAATACCTTTCTGATTTAGTTGGTCTAAAAAAGATTTGTGAAGAGGAAGCCAAATGGGTTGCACCTGACTGCTACCTAGAAGAGTGGTCAAAAGTTGTTATGGGCATCCATAAAATAGATGCAAATTTAATCAAACTGGCCTTTATGGACGACAATCTTGTTGGATATTGCATCTCCGTCAAGGACTTGCATAACTATGACGGGGTGGTGCTTGACATCACATGGGGTTCAGCTTATATCTGGGACCTGTTTGTTCTCAAAGAACATCGAAGCAAAGGTATAGGCAAAGCATTGCTGAACCAAACCATCGAGTACATGAAGTCAATTGGAAAAGACAAGGTTGGACTACTTGTGAATTATTGGAACGATCCCGCCAGGAAATTCTTCGAAAAACTCGACTTCAAGTTGTGGAGCCATTTTCTCGTCAAACGAATCAAGACAACCGAAAAACCCGTTATTTCTCTTTATAGTAACTCAACCCAGCGCTTACTCCAGTGGAAATAGCGAACCATGTGATTGTTGCTGTTATGCTTCATCGGCTGACTGTGCGGGCTAAGTCCGCTGAGGCGCCATTAAGAAAACCAAAGGTGGCAGCCGTGTCCCTTTTCTGGACCGTTCCTTCCATCTTGCCTCGAAATAAGCAAATCTATACCGATGGTTCAAAACATAAATATCGAAGATTGAACTTGTTGCCTCTTGGTTGAAGCTTCAAATGTCGTTGACCGCAGCTCCAGAAGACGGAAAAGCCAACTCTTCAAACACGCAAGCCGAGAACAAGTCAGCATCTTTAAGGCCTCTCTACCTGCGTTCCATAATAGGGAACTTCGGAAACGGCGTCATGGGGCCGTATACAACCGTCTACGCTGTTCAGCTTGGGGCTTCACCGACTGAGATGGGTTGGTTCCGGTCACTGACTAATTTTTTCGCCAACGTAATGCAGATTCCTTGGGGAACCATAAGCGATAGGACTACCAGACGTGCGCCCTTTATTATCCTCGGCGGCGTCCTATCATCGCTTTTCTGGTTACCAATGATCTACGTTAGGACGTCTCACGAATTTGTCGTATTAGTTGTTGCTCAAGCATTCATAGGCTCGATGGTGGCGCCGGCATGGTCAGCATTGATAGGCGACTTGGTGCCCCATTCGGGTAGGGGTTCAGCAACAGCGTCGATCAACGCGGCGGCATCCGTGGGCTCCATCATAGCAACCTTGATCTCAGGTTACATCATGACGATCGTAGGCGGCTCGTTAGCACAGATGTACACGATACCCCTTATTCTTGCTGCTGTATGCGGTTTCGCGGCTTCGTTGACCATGTTAACTCTTCACGAAAAGAGGGAAACTAAGAGACGTGAATGGGGCAAATGGCGTACCCTCCTCAAAGGCAACCCGTACTACACAACTTTTTGCATGATAACCCTGTTTCACAGCTTCTTTATGGCCATAGCATGGCCAATCTTCACGATCACAGTTGTAAGAGTGGTCAAGGCTGACACGATGCAGATCGCCTATCTGTCGGTGATTCAGGGCTGCATGGCTTTGACGGTTAGGCGGTTCGTCGGACGTCTCGTCGACAGAGCGGGCAGAAAGTCCTTCATCGTCTTCGGTCGCTCAAGCATAGTCATAGTTCCCATAATATACGCCGTCGCCACCAGCGTCTACCATCTCTATGCCGTGGAACTCGTCGTCGGCATTGTGGTCGCAGCCGTTGAGATCGCAGTGCTCGCTTACCTGCTAGACATCGTGCCCGAAGAACAGAGGGCTGGCTCCATCGCCCTGTTCAACATGTTTTATGGGGTTGCCATCTTCCTCGGTTCTTTGGCTGGAGGATACTTGGCAGACACCGCACCCACCATGGGATTTGGAGAATTGGCTTCGCTTCAGCTTGTCTACGGCGTCTCTGCGGTTGGAAGACTGGCGGCTGGGCTGTCTTTCGCACGGATCAAGGAGCCCTATAGGTATCCTTCAACGATAAGAGAGGAGCTGGCACGGATCATGCGTGAAGATGCTGAACGTGCAAGAAAAGGGCTTGAACAAATAGAGGAAAGAGGAAAAACCGCACAAGAAGACCTAGAGAAGGATTTTGAATGGTTTGAAAGCATCCTGAGATGGAAAGAAGACAAAGAACGAAGATGACGCGGGTGACCATCATAATTCTTTAGTGAAATGAGGGCAATCCTATTCCCACCAGTTATCAGACAAGGTAATCAAAGAATAAAAATCCTGAAAGGAGGTTCTGTTAAGAAACCGGTTCTCACTTCTGTAAATCAATTTTTGCCATGTTTCTGATCTCTGTGCAGAAGCACTTTTTTTTGCTTTTCATCAGCCCGATCTCAGCATGCCATCGTTCGTTGAGGCGAGTATGGATTGGCAAGCACAAGGCTCAAAAGCAGGTATCGTGATTACACTACCAATTCGTCTGAGGCTAAGGTGCTTGAAAGCAAAATCCAGTGAAGCGACAGGCACGTTCGGCATGTGGGGTAGAAATGCGAGGGTGCTGGTGTTAACAGAGCCCTTCTGGAGTCTTCCGATGAGCTGGATCTACTTTTACAGAACCATATTTCTGAGCCAGTCCATCGGATTGTCTGAGGTGCAGATAGGCCTTCTTGCCACTGTATATACGTTCCTTTCAACTATCGCCCCCTTAGCAGGAGGATATTTGGCAGACCGGTTTGGGAGAAAGAAGACTCTAATGCTTTTCGATAGCGTGGGATTCTTGTCAGCTCTCACTGTCTGGTTCATAACCAAGGACATATGGTTTGCTCTGATTGCATACTTGTTGGAAGGTTTGCCCGCCGTCATTTTCTCGGTTTGGGAATGCCTCTTGGTCGAGGACACAGCTCCTAAGTATAGAGCCAGCATCTACGGATATGTCTCCGCTATATATAATGTCGGAGCACTCTCAACCCCTATAGCGGGATACCTGGTCGGCCTATACGGCGTGGACATAGGTTACAGAACCCTTTGCGCGGTGGCCTTTGCTTTGTTAGTGCCAATGTTTATGATCAGGGTTATGTTGCTGAGAGAAACTGAGATAGGCCATCAGATCATGGAGGAGAAGACTTTCTCGGGGTTTGGGGGATACGCGGCCTCTTTATCCATAATAAGGAGGAACCGCGTCATGGCTGCCCTGCTTTTCGTCTCCATTTCAGGAAGCTTCTACTATGCCGTGGCAAGGTATATGCCATTATATCTGGTGGATGCGAAGGGGATAGGTTTGAGCAGTGAACTAGCCTCTTTGGTGCCCTCAATTTCCTCCATATCTGCCCTCATGATAGTTTCGTTTGTAGTTCCCAGGTTATCTTCTAAAGGAGATTACGTTGGAGCTCTGGTCTCTGGTCAAGCGTTAGGATGTATGTCCATGCTCTTGCTGTCCTTCTCGCCCACAGGCAGTTTGCCCTTTGTCTTGGCTTCGGGAGCCGTCTTGGGAGTTTTTAACGCTACGGCTTTCTCTGTTTCGAGAACTTTCTTGACCAACGAGATTGAAGCCGTAGACAACAGGGCAAGAGCCAAAATCCTCTCCATAACGATAACCCTTTCGTCACTTCTCAATCTGCCCGCCCCGATCTTAGCGGGTTACTTGTACAGCCTGAACCCCAAACTACCCTTTCTAGCGATGTCCAGTGTTTTGGTGATAAGCTTGGCAATATTGCTTGCTGCTAAAAGACAGAGGGAATAATATATAACCTGCGGTCATTTTCCCGGAGATAAGGTGACTTGATGTATAACCAGCTAGGCAAGAATTCTCATATACAACTGATTGCTCTAGAAGATCATAACGGTCTAACGGTCAGAACATGAAGTATGGAATTTAAACCGATACCGCCACTTCAGAACACTAAAAAAGGACAGCTGAGACTGTTTTTGAGGCGAGGTGCCTTAGAACGAGGGTTTTCACCAAGCTCAAAACTAAATGGATGTGCAGTAAAATGGGGAAAGCTGCGTTGACGCCGGTCTACGTTTCTTTCGCCTGGATTCTGATGATCAGCTATCAGCTGTTCACCCAGACAGCCGTTGTCACCGTTGTCGAAGCCGTAAATACATCTTGGCCTTCAACGATAAGCTCATGGCTTGTCTCACGAGTAGATGTGATAGTCTTCGTTCATGCCTTTGCTTGGATCTTTTTTCTATCCTCCGTCATACCGTCTATCCTTCTCAGAAGTAAAGGCAGCGTCATGATCCAGTTTTTCGTCTGTCTACTGTTAGCCTTGGTACCAATTTGGGTGAAGGACAACCTAGCCCTGGTCGCCGAAAGCCGGATAGTCGACCAAATATTCGGTCTAGCTGGCTTGTTCAACGATCCCGTCTACGCTGGGCTGTTCTTGATGGCACCCTATCTCTTCATGTTCTTGCTTGATATCTATCCGAGGAAAGCCAACCGCGGGAACAAGGAAACAGAGAATGAGGATCGCATCCCCCAAGAATCGCCCTAGACTCGCAATAAAGAAGAACGGTTAAATCCCGAGTCTCCTTTAAGTTTCAGACCGTGGTTCAATTGAATAGAACACTTACGTTCTTACGTTTCCATTTCAAACGGGCCTTCAGATCCGGCCTCGTTGGAGCCGAAGGCGCTCTTGTACAGTTAGCCATCACCTATGTGCTCACCGAATTTCTACAAATTCATTACATGTATTCAGTGACGATAGGCATCATAGTAGCTTTCACTCACAACTACTTTCTCAACTACTACTGGGCTTTCCGAGACGTGATAAAAAAGGGGAAGTCACAGACCTGCTGACCGCCAGACCTTGTCCATGGCTTTTCCTGTTTTCTTGACTACTTTTTCTCTGGGCATCTCTTTGAGGCTTTTATCGAAGGGCTCAGGCGTGACCGGCCCGTCATATCCAATATCCCTTAGGGTTTTCAGGAAGCCGACTATGTTGATCACGCCGGTTTCTCCCGGCAAACGTCTGACCAAATCCATCTGTTCGTCAATCGGTATCCCGGGCGGAGCATCATTCACATGCACATAGACCACATCCTTTCCCTTCAGCCGTCTAAGATGGTCTAAGGTTCCACGAGACGTGTACCAGTGCCAACAGTCAAGCAGAAGCCCCACGTTCTTGGCTCTTATTGCGTCGCGAAGCCTCAGGATGCCATCCATGTCGTAGACGAACTCGTACTTGTGGTTAACGCGTGAGGTCTTTGGGGCGACGAACTCAAACCCCAAAACGCACCCATGGTCTTCCAAAATATCTGCTATAATGCCTAGCCGTTTGACGTGGAGTTCAAAATTCTCTTTGAAAGGCAACTTGTCTGAGAAGGGTGTGATCCACGTGTAGACTCTTGGGCATCCAAGATTTCGGGCAACCTCTGCTATGACAGACAGACTTTTGAGATCTCTTTGAAATGCGTCCTCTTCTCCCTTGAAATCCACTGGGAGACCCCAGCCTCCCGGTTTCAAACCTTTTTCATCAAGCATTCCTTTTACTTCGTTTACTGATTTCGTCCGGAGAATAATGTTCATCTCAAAAGGGTTCAAGTCTACGCCCTGAAAACCCCCAACCTTTGCCAATTGAACGGTTTTGAGAAAAGGGGCTTCGAAGCCTAACGCTCCTAGGTTCAAGTTCTTAAACATGCCTCATCAACCCTCTCAGCATTACTCATCAACTCTATGATTCTTACATATAAAAACATGCTAGCCATGAATCTATCAAATGCGGCTTTTCGTTGAGGAAGACCCACTACAATACTCGGAATGCACGGTCTCCTACATGTGTAGACACCTTAATACTTAGATTAATGGCATATTGAACCTGCGATGTTCTTAGTCACTCTTCTTTGATCTTCTGTTACGGCTGTACTCTTGATTATGAAGATTATTTTTGAGGCGTCACAGTACCAGGCATACGTTGAACGAAGTATCTGCTTTGTTCCATGAACGGCGTCTTCAATCATTGTTCCATATACAAGGGCTGTATGGTCACCTATAATCTCGAACCCCATAAGTTCTAGGCTTCTGTCATATGACATGACTGCTTGATGGACATCCAACGACGTCATAGACCCGTTGACTGCAAATTCTGCAATAGATAGAGTATACATACATGGCATACTGTACTTGAACTCCGCGAAAGTCTCACTGATAGTGACTTCGTATGGTGTCACATTGGCATCAGGAATAGGGGGAAGGGGATAATAGATATCTGTAAGGTTCATCTCCGGGTAAATCGGGAACTGGCGACCTGTGCCGTTGACTGGTCGATTTACATGTTGCGATATCAGATCAACCAGTGCCAAAATCCGCTGGTCAAGCCGCTTCGAAAGTGCCTCAATCAAAGGGGCTGTTTGTATTGTAAATAGAAGGAAAACAGCCATTTGGGTAACTAGAAGGGCAGACAAGACCACAATCAGGATTGTGCCCTTTCTTGGAAACTCCACAAACCTCCCCCTTCCAAACCCTTGAAATAGACTAGGAATTTAGCCTTAAGTCTCCCAAATCGATGTCAGAGTCGCTCCATTTCATCATCACGTAAGCTCAGAATGGTGTCCCTCATCATGCAGTATACTGATAAATCAAACAGACTAAAAAACTTATGCAAGACGGTGACTGCGTTGCCTCATTAGTTCTTAACATAAAAAGAAGGAGGAAGACTCAGGTAGGATTCAGTCTTTCGGCGCCTCAGCCCTCTTGAGTGCTGCCGTTTTGGCTAGGGCTTCTCCAAGCTTCCTGCACGATGCTAAGGCTTCTTTGCTCGGTTCGCCTTGGGAAACTACGCCGTCGGCCACTTTTTCCAGCCTGAAAGCAGAAATCATCTTCTCTAGGCTTAGTAAGGCAGAGTCGCTTGAGCCGCCGCCGGAAGTGAATGCCGCTGCTGGTTTGCCGGTGACCTTCTCTCTTACGCTCAGTGCTTTATCGAAGAAATCCTTCATAAGCCCTGCCATGTAGCTGAAGTAGTTTGGAGACCCGAAGGCAAAGGCGTCACTTGAGATAAAGTCGTAAACAGTCGCATAGTCGACACGTTTCAGCCTTGCCGAAGCTCCCTCCACATTGTTTACTCCCTCTGCTACAGCCTTTGCCAACGCTTCAGTTCTTCCAGTCCTCGAATAGTAGAGAACCAAAACTTCAACCAAATCTTGTCCCTCCGATACCTATAGCGGTTTCACTAATAATTTATAATGGTTTTGCCAGTATTTTCTTTACACGCATCTCGAAAAGCCTTCTGGAGATCGCCGGGGTCACCACAAGAGCAGTGTCCGCTCCCTTTCCAGTCCCCGCGATGCTTATGACGTCTTCGTCTGTTCGGACCAGTCCCGCGTCAGCTGCCATGGCAGCTATCTCGACTGCAACCTTTACTCCTTGACAGAATATTCTTAACGTGTCCCTGATTATTTGACCGATGGAACCAGCGTCAGCCAATCTATTCACTCCGTCAAATGCATGGGAAGTGGTCAAGACCTTGGCTCCTCCTGCTTCCAGCTGCTCTCTCAAATCAGAAGGAAACTCCTGCCCATTTGGTTCTCGGAGGCCAGCCACATGAGTCACCACAACCAGCGAGAAGTCCTTGAAGACTTCTGCCGCCTTCTGAGCTGTGTATCCTGTGGTTGAAGCCACTACGATGCGTTTTATTCCTTCCTTCTCAGCATAGCCCTTAGCTATTTGGAGTGTCAAGTCAGTGTTTTCGGGACCGGACGTTTCGAAGTAGATTATTTCGGACAACTCGATCGCCTTTGAATATAGTTCTTCTACGCCCTAAAAATATGTTTTTAGGATGAAGCTTCTGTCATGAGATAATTTTAAGAGTAGTGACGGCGTAATAAAAGATCGACAAAGGTGAAGTTGCTGTGCCGGTTAACCTAGACGCTTTGGTTATACATGTCCTCGTAAGCACGGTCATATTGTCCCCTGTTTTCTGGCTTGCGGGCAGAGCTCTGGTTGGGAAGGATAAAGCCAAGTTCACGGATGCCGTGCTAATCGTCGTCGTTGGAACAGTTGTCGGGGCAATGTTCGGAGCCTTCTTCACGGGCTTCGTCGCAGCCATCATCCAGTTCATACTCTGGCTCCTGATAGTAAGGCACTTCTTTGACTGCGGATGGCTTAAAGCACTAGCCATATCCATAGTAGCCATCATCATCCTAATTGTGATCGTGGCGGCGTTGGCGCTTGCGGGCTTCGCCCTGATTAGGTTTATACTGTGACCTCTCCACCCTCTTGCCAACCAACTTCTCTTCACATCGACAAGCTTAATAAGGGAGATGCCCTAAGTAGACGATTCGTGCAAGGATCAAGAGCTTCTCGGGCTAAGCTTTGTTCTTTGCCGCTAAAAAGTAAAGGAGAGTGAAATTTAGGCATGGCGTCCCGCGAGATGTACAAGGCAGTATGCTCCGACTGTGGCCAGGAATGCGAAGTCCCCTTCAAGCCTGACCCGAGTAGGCCGGTCTACTGCCGAGACTGCTGGGCTAAAAGAAGACAGCAGAGAAGGCCGCAGAGAAGACCTTTCAGAAGAGAGTGAGTGTGATTCTGAATCGTATCGACTAGCAAAAGCCAAGAATTGTTTTATTTGCTAAAGCCCAGCGATATGGAATCAAACCTTTTTTCCAGATTTTTTTGACTTTAAGAACATGCTTCTTGTCTATATCGAACTGCCCAGCAGTAGTGAGCAATCTCTTCTAAGGAAGAAACTGCCACTTGTTTTGCCTTGTGGGTTCGACAACGGCTTGAATGCGCTGCCTAAGTGAAGACGTCACCGATAACCATGTGATGGGCATATCCAGAAGACCATTCAAGATTCCGGGAAATGTTACGCCCCCCAGCAACCCAGGCATCAACTGCCTCGGTAAACGCTGCAAAAGCGTGAAAGTCTGTCAATTGTTCCTCAACAACGAGGAGCAGTCTGCCGAATCCTTACATCTTACATCATATTGAGACTGTTTTAGTCATTGGAGCCGGGAGAAGGATTTGAACCCTCGTGTAGCGGTCTGCAGCCGCTTGCCTAAGCCACTCGGCCATCCCGGCTAAAGTATAAAGAATACATTCTTATCTCCAGACTTTCTACATAGACATATCGTTGAAGGAGAAAGCCTTCCGCCCCAGAACTAGCAAAAATAGAGAATATCCCTAAGTTCTTCTTAGGAGAGAGGGCAAACTTTATCCCTCAATTCTGCCACCGCATTGCACTGGGACTTTGAAGTTTATAAACTTTGCGTCAAGAATTCTAAAGTGAAAAGAGATAAGTTATTGAAGAGTATTATTAGGTAGAAGAGGAAGAGTTGGAAGGATTTGTGATGCCAAGAGAGAAGATAGTAATACTTGGCGGCGGAAGTCCCTTCGTCACCGCCTTGATATACAGTATGCTCGAGAACAAAGAGGTTCTCGAAGGAAGCGAAGTCTGTCTCATGGACATAGACCCTTCGCGTCTCCCATTGCTGACGAAGCTTGGAAGAGAGTTGTCTAACAGGGCGAAGGTGAAGATGAAGTTCACCGAGACAACGGATCCGAAGGAGGCTCTTGAGGGGGCTACCTTTGTCATGCCCAGCTACAGAATCGGCGGCGAAAAACACATGAAATACGATTTCGAGATTCCGACCAAGCATGGTATATGCGGTGACGAGACCGCGGGGCCAGGTGGCACGTTCATGGCGCAGTGTACAATCCCGGCTACGCTGGAATATTGCAGACTTATGGAGGGTCTTTGTTCCGACGCTTGGGTCATAAGCTACGTGAACCCAACAAATTTCGTAGCCGACGCGGTCAGAAGGGAGACCAAGACGAAGTTCATCGCGTTATGCGATTGTTTCGCGGGGTTTTCAATGGCTTATCTACCGTATCTGCTCGAAATGCCCCCGTTCGAAAGGCGGTATTGCGACAACCCGGACATAAAACCGAGGGCAATAGGCATCAACCACTGCACATGGCTCGTGGACCTTCTAGTAAAAGGAGAAGACGGCTATCCGCTGCTTAAGCGCAAAATCGAGGAGAAGATTGGGAAGGTTCCCCGCAGACCTGAGGCTGACTTCTCTGTGCGTGTCCTAGAAGCATATGGATACGTGAACGTCTGCCCATCTCACTGCCGAATGTACTGGGAGCACAACACACTCTTAGAAGAAAGAAAGGCTCTGCTTAAGGATGAGAAGAAACGCGCATCAGTACTAGGCTGGACAGAATCTGCTTGGGAGTTCGTTAGGGAGATGGTTGCCGGGGCCGAGTACAACCCTCACAGGCCTGAGTACTGTTTCTCGGTTCACCATTCGAGGCATGTCGTAGGCATCATGGTCAGCATCATCGCCAACGAAGGCCGCGAGTGGGGAGGAGTCAACTTCCCAAACAGAGGTGCCATAAACAACCTGCCATACGATGCCATAGTTGAAGGACAATGCATCGTCGATGGAAGAGGGCTTACTCCGATTAACTGTGGAGACCTTCCGAAGCCACTCGTGGGACTCGCCTTGCATCTATTGAACTGGCAAGAACTAACGGTGGATGTTGCCCTTAGCGGTGACAAGGACCTTCTGTATCAAGCTATTCTTGCGTGCCCTTATGTACATGACATGAAAGCTGCCAAAAAGATAATGGAAGAGCTTCTTGTTGCCCACGCTGAGTTCATGCCCCAATTCAAGTAAGACCAACGAAGCATAAACTTGAAGAACTATCTCTCTGTGGTCCGAAGAACCGTTCATAGGCGTATGACTACTCTGTGTGAATCCCGTGCGTTGACCATGTTTCCTTGATGAGCATCAAGTAAGTCACAATTCATCTGGTTGGTTGGTCACATGAGGACTAGTAGGGTCATACTGTTTCTATGGTTCATAATTCTTATTACAAGGCGATAGAAATGTTTCAGCGTAGACTTGCATATGAAACCTGACGCTGGTAGAGCAACCTTAGCCGTGTTCTTGACTGTCGCTTGGCTTCTTAATGCTTCAATAGCCACAGCTAACGAAAACGAGTTCCAAGTCGAGTTCACAGTTCTCACGGTATATAGAGACGGTTTGGTTGAAGTCACTCAGACCGTGGTCGTGAATGAGACGTATCCCTCGGTAACATTGCCACTTCTAGCCACATCGGTTGAGAACATTATAGTTGTCGATGAGAACCAAACGCCTTTTGAGTACGAAATAACCGGGTCGTACCTGACCGTGTTCAGTTTGGGGGCCAAGATCGTTGAGCTTGAGTACGACACAACTACGCTGACCCTGAAAGAGGCTGAATTGTGGACCCTAGTCGTTGACACTCCTTACAACCTAACAGTCTTTCTGCCAGAAGGATCAATCATAATGTATCTAAGCGACGTTCCAACCTCAATAGACACTGAAGACAACAAGATAAAATTCTCTTTATTCCCTGGCAGTTGGGAGATCAGTTACGAGCTACCCATACTTTCACCGGCGGATTTCAGAGTCAGCGATCTGAAGATAACTCCAGCCGAGGTTGAGGCGGGAGAGAAAGTAACGATCTCAGCTATTGTCGCCAACATGGGCGAGGAAACTGGCTTATACACTGTTTCCCTCAAGATCAATGAGGTAGTTGAAGACAGTAGGACGGTGATGCTTGGAGGAGAAGAGTCAACCACTGTGGAATACAGGGTTACCAGAGAAAACCTTGGAACTTATGTTGTTAGGATAGATGGCTTGATAGGTGAGTTTATAGTCAAGGTGAAACCTTCGCAGCCTTTTCCATATGAGTACATTGCCATCGCATCAATCATGGTGGCTGCGGCCGTTTTTGTTCCATTCGTTCTTCTGAGACGAAGGCGCCCTACTGCTGAAAGATTAGTCAAGACTCACCCCTATCTAAGGCAAGAAGACAAGGATGTGATACAATTCCTAACAGAAAAAGGAGGCAAAGCCTTCGAGGCTGAAATAAGGGGGAGATTCCCAGACATGCCGAGGACAAGCCTTTGGCGATTGGTCAAAAGGCTGGAAAAGATGGAGATAGTCAAAGTTAGAAGGATCGGACTCGAAAATCAAGTAGAACTGAGAAAGTAGACTATAAAAGAATAAGAACGGAACTGGCAAAGCCAGTTCCTCTTTTAGGGTTTCCTGCCTCTTCCTTTACCGTTGCCATTGCCGTTTCCATGGCCATTGCCATTGTTCCCTTGTCCGTTTCCATTGCCTTGATGCTCGTACTGCACCTGTCTGGCCAAGGCGTGGTCGATCCCACGAAGGGTCTCGCCGATTGCCTTAAGGTCTTCTATTGCTTTCCTTATCTCCTCGATCTTATCTCTGGCGCTTTGTGTCATGTTCTGGAGGAATTCGCGGAACTCAGTTTCATTCGCAAAGCCTAAGGATTCCAAGATAGCGGTAACGTTAAGGCCTTTTCTGCTAGCAATTTCCAGTCTTTTCACTATTCTATCTGTTGCCTGTTCGGCTCCTCTCAAGTAGTTTGTTATCCTCACGGTGTTCATTTCTTTGGCTTGCATCTTTATGTACTGACGGGCTTCAGCGATTAGTCTGTTGGCTTGCGTTAGATTGTGGGCAGTCTCGTTGACTCTACCTTCCAAGAGCCAGACCCTTGCAGCAGTTATGTTCAGGCATTGTTCGGCGGTGTTCAGCAGTTCAAGGACTTCTTCGGCGTCTTCCGGCAGGATCTCTCTTAGTCTTTCTATCCTCTCGAGAGCGCGTTGCATGGCCTGGATAAGTCCCTGAGCGTCGATTAACCTTCCTTTGTCAACCCCTGCTTGTTCCATTATATAGTGAACGGCTTTGAAGACTTCGCAGAAGATCCTGAGAGCGTCAGTCGCGTTAGCGATGGCGCCCTGGTAATCCCCATCGTCAAACGCGTCGTGAGCCATCGTCAAATTGCCGACGCCTTGATTGAACAGCGTTACGTTGCCCTCAAGTTCATCCATAAGGCCTGCATCTGTAATGGTCTTATTCGCGGTCTCGTTCGCAAATATTAGGCGGATGAGATTGTCGACGCGTTGTTCCGCCCGGTCTGCCATCTCAACAAGTTTCTCTGCTTTCCTCTCTGCTTTCTCCTCTTCTTGGCTTGGGTTCTGACCGTAGACCGTGCCCGAGTATGGAACGATGGCCATGATCACTGTTGCCATTAGGACCAAAACGGCAATGCTTCTACTCTTCACCATCTTGAATCACCGACAGAATATTTGTGACGTGCGTGATTTAAGGGACACCGCGGAAGAACCATTCCAAAAACCGAAACGCTCGTTTCAGACTTTCACCCCATTAGAGGTTGCATTATCATGTCCGAAAAGTAACCAGGGTCTACGTCTCGGGGGCAAAAGTAGGTCGAAACGGCGAAACATAAGCTTAAAATAACCGTATGAACTGATTCTTTACCGATTTCAACACAAACAGAAATGATTAGATTAGAGATTGGAGGATGAAGAATGAGTAAAACAGAAAAACCCCACCTGAACCTAGTGATCATCGGGCATGTAGACCACGGAAAGTCTACAACAATGGGGCACCTTCTATACTTGGCTGGAGTGGTTGACGAGCGGACAATCAAGGCTTACGAGGAAGAAGCGGCAAAAATGGGGAAAGCAGCCTTCAAATTTGCTTGGGTTCTCGACTCCTTGAAAGAGGAAAGAGAGAGAGGACTGACCATAGACCTTCGGTTCCTCAAGTTTGAGACGCCGCATTACTTCTTCACAATTATTGACGCCCCTGGACACAGAGACTTCGTCAAGAACATGATTACAGGTGCCAGCCAAGCGGATGCCGCTGTGCTCTTCGTGTCGTCTAAGAAAGGCGAGTTCGAGGCGGGCATAGGACCAGGTGGACAAACAAGGGAACACGGTTTCTTGGCGTTCACTCTGGGTGTTCGACAACTCACAGTTGCCATTAACAAGATGGATGACCCGTCCGTCAATTGGAGTCAAGAACGGTACGAGGAGATAAAGAACGAAATCACCCGCATGCTTAAGCTGGTCGGCTACAACACGGCTAAGATCGCCTTCGTGCCCACCTCCGGGTGGACAGGAGACAACCTAATCAAGCCAAGCGCTAAGATGCCTTGGTATAAGGGACCAACCCTTTATAATGCCTTGGATACATTTGAGATGCCGCCAAAACCTGTGGAAAAGCCTCTCCGGCTGCCAGTACAAGACGTCTACACCATCACTGGCGTTGGAACAGTGCCCGTGGGAAGGGTTGAGACCGGCGTCTTGAAAGAAGGTGACATGGTATTATTCATGCCGGCCAACGTTTCAGGCGAAGTAAAGTCCATGGAAACCCACCATGTGAGGATACCTAGGGCTGAGCCGGGAGACAATATCGGCTTCAACGTTAGAGGAGTGGCTAAGCAGGACATAAAGAGAGGCGATGTATGCGCACACCCCGGCAATCCGCCGACTGTGGCAAGAGAGTTCGTAGGCCAGATCATAGTCATACACCACCCAACCGCCATAGCCGCTGGATACACACCGGTCCTTCACGCCCATACAGCGCAGGTTGCCTGTAGATTCTCTGAGTTGATCAGGAAGATAGACCCTCGAACAGGGCAGACCATTGAAGAGAAGCCGTCTTTCCTCAAGACAGGAGACAGCGCTTTAGTCAAGCTGGAACCTCTCCGCCCATTGGCCATCGAGGTTTACACCGATTTCCCAGAGCTGGGGCGATTCGCCATACGTGACATGGGAACCACCATTGCCGCCGGCGTAGTCAAAGAGATCACAAAGAAAACGTGAGAAACACAACCGTGCGAAAAAGCACACCCTCTTTTTCTTTTTAGAGGTTTGCCGCTTTAGATACGAGGAGTTACCTTGAGCGAAAGAAAAGTTGAGATAATGTACTTCTACTCTGACATGTACGAGAGCGAGAAGAGCCTTTCAAGGCTGACTAAGAAACTCGGCCGAAGTAGGAAAGACATAGAGGTACGCCTAGTCAACATTGACGATCCTGGAAACGAAGAGCTAACTGAGCTCTACGGCGTAAACACTGTGCCACTAATAATCTTCCTAACGCCGAAAGGCGAGATAGCAGCGAGAAGATTTCTGCCCCTTTCCGCAGAAGATGTCGTCTATGAGATCGCAGACCAGATCAACAAGGGGAAGCTTCCAGACTCAACGGCAGAAGAGATTCGCTCAAGAATCATAGAGGCTTTCAAGTCCGTTACGAAACGGAACGATCTGACCGAACTCATCGTTGAACAGATCGAGAACGATCTAATGGAAGCCAGCCTAGAATCAGAAATCTGCGAACTCGTGAACTCGCACATCAGCGCCATAAACCATACAGTTAGCGACCTCGAAGAATTCAAGAGAATCCTGCAAAAGTTCTCACGCAGGCAAAGAGATTTTGTTATATGATTTTTGGTCTGATGGCGGCCCTCACCAGATTAGCTGATGTATGAAACCTTTTCTTCTTCTATCTTGCGCTTAGTCTTCTGTGAGATTCGTCTCTGTTCCTCGATCTTCTTCATTCTTTCTTCGATTTGCTCAGATTTGGATATCTCCTTGTCTAAGCCCGAAAGGTCAACTCTAAGGTCCAGCATCTTCGTCAGGACACCCAGAACGCTCTTGGCGGCTCTTGGGTCAGGCATATAGCCCGGTGTCTCTACCAGCAAGCAGACGGCTTCCGTCTCTCTGAACTTTGCCAGTCCAACGAGCATGCCGGCTGTGCCTACTATGGGGCCGCCTGCGGGGCTATTTTTGGCTCCGGCTTCTAAGGCTTTACCAAGTGTTACCTGACTTGTTGCGGACGCTAGGACTTGGGGTTCGTCTTTGACTTCCTTCCGGTATCCGCCGATCGTCACAATCAGCTCTACACCGCTCTTGTCTGCATAGTTGAGAATGGCGTCGGCTACTTCATATTGGCCTTCGATTGTCTGCGGTTGACTATCGCCGGTTAACAGTAGGAGGTCGTTTCCCTCCTTCTCCTTCTTCCAACAGTAAAACTCGGATCGGAGAAGCCTAATGCTTCCACTGTTGTTGACTAGAACGTAATAGGCGAAGTGGGGCGAGTAAAGCTCAGCGATTTTTTGGGCTTTCAACTGTTTTATGAGATATTCAGTGACGATCTTCCCGACCAAGCCTAGTCCGGGCAATCCTTCTATCATGACAGGTTTGTTCAGCTCAACCTTTTCCTTCTCTACTACTACTGTTTCCCTCATTCTTGAAGCTCCTCATCAATCCCTTGTACTTGGCATATTTGTCATCAGGCGAAAATTTTGCCGGATGAGGTATGTGCACGCTTCCTCCGCAAAACGGGCATTTGTCTTTCCTAAGTGTGTATCTCCCACATTCACTGCATTTTCTCATTAGCCAAACCATGATAGCTATCCTCTTTCGAAAACTCCTTCTCCCCCGGAACTCGCTATGCTCTCTATGGCGGTCTCTGTGGCCTTTTTCATAATGTCGTTGGCCTCCTTATAGTCGCTTGCCTTCACCTCTATCCGATATTTCGGCGGAGAAACCACAGAGATCTTAATGTCCGTGCCAGGAGGAATCCTCACTCCTTTAGCCTTCAGAAGAGCTTCCCTTACCCTCAGAACACCGTCCGGTTTAGTGGAACTTATCTTCAAGTGTCCTTTGACCTTCACAGCTGGTATCTTGATCTTCTCTTTGGCGATTGCGGTGAGGGTTTCAGCTATTTCCTTGGGTATCCCCTTCTCTAATAAGACTTCAACGCCTTCCCTCGCCGCCCTCTCTAGCCCCTCATACACTTCTCCGAAGGCCTCCTCAAGTGGAACCCGCGTCTTCTCATATATCTCGTCCGCAGATATCCCCAACCTTTGAGCCGCACTTCTCAAAAGGCTCTCTGCTTTCTTGCCCCGCTTCCACAAAAGGATTCTTTCTCTTCTCTCACGTCTTGTGACTCTTCTCAATGAAAGATCAATATGTTTTCTTTCAGGATCTACTCTCAATACCCTCAGTACGACTTTTTCGCCTTCCCTGATAAAGTCACGGATGTTTCTAACCCAGCCTGTGGAGATTTCAGAGATGTGCAAGAAGCCCTCCTTTCCATACTCGTCTAATGTGGCGTAGACCCCGTAGTTGGTTATTCTTTTCACGGATGCAACTACGAGTTCTCCTGTTTCAGGCCACATTTCTCCTATTGATGAAGACATTGTCCACATTTACTCCAACGACTTTACTACTTCGCCCTTAATGTTTGCCTTTCCGCCTGTCGGCTCCGCGAGGGTTGCGCCGCAGATGCTACAGTGAACAACGGTTGCGACATGGCTGAATATTGACTGCTCGTTCCCACAGTCCGGACATTTCACCTGAAGGAAGACGCTTCGAGGCTTAGGTATTATCTTGTCCCATTCACTCATCAGAATTCTCTCCCTTTGCTTCTATTGAATCTCCATTTTCTTTAACCGGATCCCTTTCTTCTGCCGCGTGTATCCGCATTGCTTGCATTTTAGCTTCAAGGCTTGTTTCTTAGTTGTCTTCGCCTTTCTCTTTAGAATAGCGTACTTTTGTCCGCCGTATCCTCTTCTCTCACGCTCGTGGCGGCGCTCCCCCTTAGCGAGAGCCCTTCTTTTTCCTTCTTTGTATAATGATACGGAATGTGAGGTATGTGTTCTGCACCTAGGACAGTACGTAGCTATTTCCTTAGGCACCTTCATCTCGGTCACTCAGTGGCAAATCGCCAGGTATGAAGACCTGAATGGAAGACTATTTAAGCCTTGTGAGGAGACGAAGCCAACGCTTTTCCGAATCCCGCTCAAGGCTGTAGATAATGCCGCCCGGTTCCTCCTCCCTCCGGTAGGTTACGGGTGAACCTTCCCTTACTGATGGTTTTGGGGCCAATCTGAAGCCAATAAACCCAGCAACTACTGCTGTTATTGGACTGGCCGAATACATTATGACATCCAATAGGCTCGGCACATAGTTGCCATATGCCTCGGAAAGCGACATTCCCTGAGAGTAAAGGAATCCCAGGGTGACACCTGCGGCTATTGCGTCTGCGAAGACGTAAACCGCCAGAGCTATTGTTACAGCCTCAACTAACCTCCTAGACCTAGACAAGTATATAATAATCAGGGCGGATAGAAATGACGGGATGAAATACAGGTCTAGATTCTGCGGTGAAAGAGACGATATCATCACCGAAAGAAATGCGCCGAGAACACCAGCTTGAAGGATTCTCCCTAAAGGTTCCCGAGGAGCCGCCGCGACTTCAGTCCTCTTCTTGACTGGAGCGCCACATTGGGGGCAGTAAACTGATCCGTCTGGCAGCGAGAAACCGCAATTGTCGCAGTAAGACACTTAAATCACCAACATTAGGCTTCTTTTGATGCTCTAAACATTAGCCTAGTCATATAAAAACTTCTTGTTATCTGGGATTGGAGAGTGAGCTGTCTAGATTAATCGTTTGTGGTCTGCGGGCTGACCGCGAGTAACGGCGTCTGCTCTCAATGTTCCGAAAGATTAATGTGTGCCTTGGAACAAAATGGTTACGTTCTCTTCCTATCATAGAACAGTGGGGTATAAGGAAGAAGAGAACAGAAAAATGAAGAGTTCCAAGCTGAATAATGTGGTGATTGTGAATTGTCTGGAGTACAAGACTATATGATATACCGGGTTATTAACGAGAACAATGGGAAAGCAACCAAAAAGGAAATTCTTGAAAAGCTAGGTAGGAACAAGGAGACTGAAAGGGTTGTCGAAGAAAAGCTTTCGATGATGGAACGTTTTGGTCTGATCTCAATTGATGGAGAGCTTGTGACCATCAAGAAGATATAGAATAATCCTATCTAGGCAGGCACGGGGCATCTGCAGATTCATATGGAGTTCTTTTTCCTGTAATTTGAAGCTCTAAAGAAGTTACCTTCCCCGTGATTCGATGCACTTATATATATTTAGGTCCTTTCGTCTTTTAGTATTGTCTCAAATGTTATCCTAAAGGAACTGTGGAGCCAATATGCCCGGTAATCCAGTTCTGCCTCGCCAGCCTGAGCTTAACGTTGGTACAATAGGTCACGTTGACCATGGTAAGACAACCTTGGTCGAATCGCTCACGGGGGTGTGGGCTTCTAGACATAGCGAGGAGCTCAAGAGAGGCATCACGATAAAGCTTGGCTACGCAGACACGGCAATCTATAGATGTCCAAAATGTGAAAGTCCGCGCAACTATTCGGCGCAAGAGAACTGCCCGAAATGCGGCTCAAAAGGAGAGTTTATACGTGCACTCAGTTTTGTGGACGCTCCGGGCCACGAGGCGTTGATGGCGACGATGCTTTCCGGAGCAGCTGTCATGGACGCCGTCATACTTGTCATTGCAGCTGATGAGCGTTGTCCTCAACCCCAAACCCGCGAACATCTCGCTGCAATCGAGATAGTCGGCATCGACAAGATAGTCATCGCTCAGAACAAGATTGACCTCGTTGACCAGAAACGCGCCTTGGAGAGCTATAGAGAGATAAAAGAGTTCACAAAGGAAACGGTGGCAGAAGGCGCGCCCATAATACCCTTGTCCGCCCAGAACCAAGTGAACATCGATCTACTGCTCTATGCCTTGGAGAAGCAAATTCCGACACCAGTCCGAGATACGTCGAAGCCTTCGAGGATGCATGTGGTCCGTTCCTTCGACGTGAACAAGCCCGGAACATTGGTTGAGGAGCTTCTTGGAGGAGTCGTTGGCGGCACAATATTTCAGGGGTCATTCAATATTGGAGATGAATTGGAGCTCCGCCCAGGAATCGGCAGCCCCAAAGGCGGATCAATATCCTACGAAACGCTTTCGACTAAGATAGTAAGCCTTCGTGCAGGAGGCCAACGTGTCAAGGAAGCCTTTTGTGGAGGCCTAGTTGGGGTTGGAACGCTTCTAGACCCGTCTCTAACGAAGGCTGACGGTTTGATTGGTAATCTCGCGGGGAAGCCAGGTACCTTGCCTCCGACAAGGTTTGAGCTAACGTTGAACATTCATCTGTTCGAACGGGCAATTGGGACGAAAGAGCTGGCTGAGGTCAGGAACATCAATGTCGGCGAACAGCTTCTCCTGGATGTTGGAACTGCACCCACGGTTGGCAAGATCGTAAGCGTCAAAGGTGACTCAGCCGATCTTCAGCTCACCCGCCCTGTCTGCGCAGAGGAATCAGCCCGCGTAGCCGTAAGCAGAAAGATGACGGGTCGCTGGCGACTCATCGGCTTTGGGATAATAAAATGAAGGAAAGAAACATTATTAACTATTGGTTTGAAGAATCAATCTGGATGGTGTGTCTTGGTTGAACCATAGGGAGCGTTTTCTCGGAACATTTCAATTCAAGGATGTCGACAGGGTTCCAGATTACGAGTTCGGCTACTGGACTGAAACAATTGACCGCTGGCATAGAGAAGGTCTCCCGTTTGATAAACGAAACGATAGAGAGATTGAGCTGTACCTCGGATTGGAGGGCTGGGACTGCGGCGAGTGGTTACCAGTAAGAAGCGGGTTCTGGCCGCCTCTGCCTGAAAGGGTACTCAAGAGAGAAGGCGATAGAGAGACAATAGACGACGGAATGGGTGGGATATACGTGCGCGCCGTGAGCACTTCGACACCGCCTCACTACCTCCGCTATTCGCTGAGGAACAAGGAAGACTGGGAGACGCTGAGACCCTTCTTTAACCCAGACACCGCGGGCCGTTTCCCATTGAATTGGGACGAGATTGTGGAAAGCTACAGGGAACGCGACTATCCCTTGGGGATAAGTGTTGGAAGCCTCTATGGCTGGCTGCGGAACTGGATGGGTGTGGAGGGAATCTCGATAGCCTTCTACCGCGACCCTGACTGGGTAGCTGAGATGATGGACGCCTTGGTTGACCTCTGGGTTCAAGTCATCCGAAAGGCATTGCGGTCAGTCACAATAGACTATGCATCATGGTGGGAGGACATGTGTTACAATAAGGGGCCGCTTCTTTCTGTTCGCCACTTTGAGGAGTTCATGGTTCCAAGATACAGGAAGGTCACAAATGTCTTGAAAGAGTACGGTGTAACCATAAACATACTCGACTGTGACGGCGACATAACCTTGCTTGTGCCCGGTTGGCTCAAAGGCGGGATCAACTGCATGTTCCCCTTGGAAGCCCGGTTCACCGACGTGTATAAGATTAAAGAAAACTTTGGGCGCCGGGTCTTGCTGATGGGCGGTGTTGACAAGATGGCTCTTATCAAGGGTGGAAAAGCCGTCGACAAGGAGCTGGAAAGGCTTGCTCCTATGTTGAAAGAGGGTGGTTTCATACCATTGGTGGATCATAGGTGTCCACCTGAAATCTCTTACTCATCCTACGGGTACTATTTGAAGAAGAAACGAGAATGGATTGGGAGAGAAGCTCCTGAAGTATGAAAAGTCGCTAGATGGGGTCTACCTTCGAGTGTTAAACGCGCTGAGATGACATGTTGAAGATGGAACGAATCAAGATCGTTTCTCCCTGCAGCTCAGCCAACCTTGGTTCGGGCTTCGATACGTTCGGCTTGGCACTTGAAGCATTCCATGACACTTTAACGGCTGAGCTGACGGACAGCGGGATAAAGGTTGAAGTTTTCGGTCTACACGCCAACAAGATTCCCATAGGCTTAGAAAAGAATACGGCTGGCCTCGTTGCCAAAAACCTCCTCGCTGGCCGAGACATTGGAGTTAGAATAAGACTTGAAAAGGGGATACCTCTGAGCATGGGTCTCGGAAGTAGCGGGGCTTCTGCAGCTGCATGCGCAGTAGGCTTGAACCATCTCTTGGGTCTCGGTCTGTCGCAGAATGAATTGGTGAAGGTAGCTGCCATGGGTGAGGTGGCGGCCGCGGGGGCGGGTCACGCTGACAATGTGGCTGCTTCTGTCCTTGGAGGGTTCACAATGGTTCAGACTTTTGGTGAGTCGCTTTTTGCGATCCGTCTAGATCCGCCTACTAGCCTAGAAGTGGCTTTGGCTATGCCCTTGATAGAGACCCCGAAGAGTAAGACTGCTATGGCCAGGGCGATCCTGCCGAAATCTGTGCCTTTCGAGAACGCAATCTTCAACGTGAGAAATGCTGCTTCGATAGTGGCAGGGTTCCATTTAGGCGATGTTGCCATGATTGGGCGTGGGATGACTGATGTGATAGTAGAACCGGCTAGGATGAGGCTTATTCCAAATTACGAGGGGGTCAAGAAGGCGGCTTTCGACGCAGGGGCCTCGGGTGTGGCCATTAGTGGAGCAGGTCCGTCCGTCATCGCCATCGTAGACAATACAAAGGTCTCCGCTACTAACGTGGCTGAAGCTATGGGGGACGCATTTCTAGCTGACGGTGTTCGCTGCGAGGCATGCTGCACAAGGCCTTCGCTGAAGGGTACGGTTAAGGTCTCATAAAGGATGGCGTCCGCTTTTTAGGTCTGTATGATTAGTCTTTTCAATGAGGGAAAGGGATGAAAGCGATGGATCGACCAGTCATCGGAGTGACGATGGGAGACCCTGCTGGCATCGGTCCTGAAATATCCGTTAAAGCTCTTTCGAACCCTGAAGTTTGGAGTGTCTGTAAGCCTGTTCTTATGGGGGATCTGGGGCTCCTAAGGAAAAATGCTGAAGATTTGAACATCAAGGCATCCCTGAAAGCTGTTGGCTTGCCCAAGGAAGCAGCGGGCGAAGCAGGATTGATCGAGGTTGTGGACCTCAAGAACGTCGACATAGGCACGTTGGAGATTGGTAAGGTTTCTTTGCAGGCTGGGAAGGCCTCAATCGATTATATCCATAGGGCTGTCGAGTACGCTTTGAGTGGCGAGGTTGCCGCCGTGACGACAGGGCCCATCAATAAGCAGGCGATTCAGCTGGCTGGGAGCCGTTTTATTGGGCATACTGAGATGTTGGCTGCGCTCTGCGGGGTTGAGAACCCTTTGACAATGTTTTATGTTAAGGGGGCTAGGATCTTCTTTCTGACTAGACATCTGCCTTTGGCTGGGGCCATCCGGGTCGTGAGGAAGGGCTTCATTGTGGAGACCGTTGTCAGGATTGCTGAGGAGCTTAGGCGGATAGGCTTAAGGGAACCTCTGATCGCAGTTGCGGCTTTGAACCCCCATGCTAGTGATGAAGGCTTGGTCGGCGACGAGGAATCAAAGGAGATCATACCGGCAATCGAGGAGCTTAACATCAGAGGTATTCGTGTGGTTGGCCCTGTTCCTGCCGACACTGTCTTCCTTAAAGCCTTGGAAGGCCGCTACGATGCGGTACTTTCGCTTTACCATGACCAAGGCCACATCGCAGCCAAAACCGTTGATTTTTACGGGACCGTCTCTGTGACACTTGGCCTTCCTTTCATCAGGACTTCTGTCGACCATGGAACCGCCTACGACATTGCTGGCAAAGGCATAGCCAACCCGAGAAGCCTAGAAGAAGCCGTAAAACTAGCTGTAAACCTTGCCAAAGGAGTTTCGTGATGCTCTTAGTCATCAGTGTGGTTTGGTAGATGGTTAAAGTAATCTTGGACTCGAACTTTCTCTTTATCCCCTTTCAGTTTCGCGTAGACATTTTTGAGCAGCTGGAAGTCCTTCTTGGAAAGTCCGAGCCTATTATCCTTTCAGCGACCTTGAAAGAGCTCGAAAGCCTCGCGAAAAGACGGTCTGTCAAGATGCAAAGGGAAGCTGCTGCAGCCCTAGACATGGCGAAGAAATGCATGATCGTCAAGGCTGAGTTAGAGCCCGATGAGAGCTACGATGATGTCATCATTAGAACCGCCAAGGAATGGAAGTGCCCCGTCGCCACTAACGACACAAATCTTAGGAAGAGATTGAGAGACACAGGAGTAGCTGTCATCTTTCTGAGACAGAAATCACGCTTGGAAATCAATGGCTGCCTTCCATAATAGCTTGCTAGATAAAGAAGGAGTACTTCGTTCCAGCATATATTGTCAGCCAATGATTGGCTAATTTCGTGCGCGCAAAGTCAAACATTGAAAAGATACTATAGGATTACTGACGAGGAAAACCGGACTGAGATAGCAGGCTGAGCCAAAAATATATGGAAGTTACTGCAATTCTTTCTCGACTTGGTTTGAGTTCAAAAGGATCAGAAAGATTGGAAATCACAATGGTTCAAGGTGTAAGATACGGAGTGGTTAAGAAACCAAGGATCAAGGATCATCTTTTTGCATTGTTATTGTTGGAGTGGGGAGAAGAAGAGTTTAATGAGGAGTATGTGGAGATGAAAGAGTGGGATTGGACTGTGGAAACATTAAGCATTTCTGATATCAAACTGTGGAAGCCATTAATGAAAGACCCAGCCTTCATATACGGCTTGAAGCAAAGGGTCGAAGCACAGAAGAACCGAATATTACAGGGTGAGATTATTGAACCTATCGTGGTTAGAGGTAGAGACAAGGTGATCTATGACGGATACGCTAGGCTTCACGCTTTGAAACATCTAGGGAAACGAGAGGTTTTGGCATATGTTGGCAAATAACCTGCAATCTCTCGGTTTGATGAGGGTTGGCTGTTAGCTTATTTGCTACATGCTGCTAGCATTCTTCAGAGCATCCAGAACCAGGTATGTCTTGGTTTCTCGGGCTTCTCTTCCCCAGCTTCCGTCTTTGTTCTGTCTCCTAATGGCTGAGTGCAATCCTTTCTCGAGCTGTTGTTCTGCTAAGGGATGTTTGGATCTGGATAGGGCGTGGAACGTGTGATAGAAAGGATACTGCTGGCGTCCCTCCTTCCATCCTCCTGTTTCGGTCTGTTTCTCGGCTAGGACTCTTAGGCCGATCTCGACCTGCTTGGATTCTCTGCTCAGCGGATGCTCCAACAGTATACGAAACACGTTCAGGGTGCACCATAAGCCGCAATATTTGCCTTTGTCTCCCCAAATCTTAAGGTACGAGCTTATTGTTGTTTTTACCTGCGGATCGTAGTCAAAGCCAAATAGGTGGAAAAGATGAACCGCATACGTCGTCTGATAGAAATTGGAACAGCCAGGCCCAAACTCTCCGTAAAGAATGGAACGCATCAGACTCGGGTCTTTCCTGTTGCCTGAATAGAAGAACCCTGGAAAACCGTGATACTCATACTTCTGTATCGACCTCAACCAATCTAGCCCTTTCTTGACGCTAGGGTCCTCTGCGCCAAAACCAAGAAGACACAGGTCCCAAAGGCTGTTGGCGGTTTGTACAAAAAGTTGATGCCAACTCCCATCAGCAGACTGATCAGCAATAGTTTTCTCGTACAGCTTCTTTTTTAAGGCCTCTTTTGGCTCCTTGTCGAAGACTTCTCTCAAGAGGTAGACGCCAATAGGAGACTCGAGGCGTGCAACATAGTCCAGCGGATCAAACCTCAGTTCGCTCGATAGGTTCTCCATAGAATGTCACCGACTGAAGACCGTCCCTCTTTCTTATATTGGTTTTTATTTTCAGCCCAGAGTGGAGATTAGACATGGGTCAAAATGCAAGAGGAAAGGGCGAAACGCGGCGTAATCTACGTCGACCTCCGCATCCTATGAGCGGCGTCATGTTTTCCGCACTAGAAAGACCAGTTCGTCTTCGAATACTAACCGGTTGATGGGCCATTTCCTCTCATTTGTTAACTTGCTGAATCGGGCTTCATAGAACTCTTTCATACCTTTCTCTTTGCCACTGAGGCTCCTGACTGGAAAAGAGACTGCCAAGAAATCCGCGTTGGTTCCTTCCAGAACCTTCAAGCCGGCTGACTTTTCTATCTTTTCAAGGCATGGTATCGTGTTAAGGAAAAGTGCCAAGTCAACCTTGACCTCAGGAGGATTATGCACAACGTCCCTAGCCTCGGCGTAGCCCTCAACGTTGACGAAGCTCATATAACTGTTCAGAAAGCCAACCAAGTCATCGTAGACGTCATAAGCATAATACTTCACTTTGCTGGACAAGGGCATCCAAGGAATTGACAAAGGGTTGAATCCACAGGCAACATCAATGATCGAATGGACGGATGGTAAGAGCGAGAAGATGCTTACATAGAACTTGTTCAGAACCTTCAAACGCTCCCTTGTCGAGTAGTGGTAGCCCATTACCTCGGCGCAAACCCTTCGAAAAACGGCTTCGTCTCCAATCTTTTTCGCGTCTTCAAGTTTTTTCAACCAAGCTGCATAAGTTGGCCTGCCTAGAAAATAGACTCCGCCGATTTGGTGCAACTTATTCTTAGTGGCTTTAGTAGCCTCTTTCAGGTTTCGTCCTTTTATGAGCTCACGGCTGCCGACGTTTCTAACCAGATCGACGCAGATGTTTCTATATTTTGGGGTTTTCAAGACGGCTTTCACGAGACTCTCAAGGCGAGGGTCATCCATTATTGAAGTTCACCTTTCAGCCTTTCCAATAGGAGTGTCATGAACCGAAGATTATGGATCGTGGCCAAACGGAAGTAAAGAGCGTCCCTCATCTTGAACAGATGGTGCAGATAAGCCAAAGAGTAGTTGGTGCATGTCAGGCAGTCGCAGTGTGAAGAGATTGGGTCTCTGCTTCTGACGTGTTTCCTATCTTGAATGTAGAGGTAAGAGCGCACTTCCTCTGACGTCTCAGAAAGTTGCATGAAACCAGACCCAAATACGTACAGCCTCCCTTGCCTCGCGTCTCTTGTCGGCAAAGAACTGTCAAAAAGCTCATAACCCATCCTTGCGCACTTGACGACGTTGCTGGGTTCCCCAACCCCGAGAGCTATCATCGGAAACTCCGCCGGAACCATCTCCCTCGTAAACTTAACTATATCAACTAGCAGTCTTCCCTTATTGTCAAGCGGGTAACCGCCGTAGGCAAAACCATCAAAGCCCATTTCTAAGAGCTGCTCAGCGCATTCCCTACGCAACTCGCGGCTGCCGCCTCCCTGGATGACTGCGAATAGAAGAGGCCTGGCCGCCTCCTGTGTGTGACTTCGGTTCATTATACGCTCAAATTCGGCTTTGCATCTCTTCGCCCAATTTACAGTTCGAGCAACAGACTCCTGTTGAGACTGAAGCGGGTCGTTGACATGCGTGCATTCATCTAGGCAGATGGATATATCCGTGCCATATTTGAGTTGAAGCCGTATGCTCTTCTCAGGCGTAAGGAGATATTTCCGAGTGGAACCTTCTGGATGGAATGTAATGCCTTTATTTGTGATGTTGCCCATTTTTGGGTCGCGGCTGATTACAGAATAGGCTTGAAACCCTCCTGAGTCGGTGACGATGGGACCGCTCCAACTTGAGAGCTTGTGTAGCCCGCCTAAGGCTTGGATCACTGATGAGCCTGGACGTTGCATTAGGTGGAAAACGTTCATGACGAGGGCTTGGACACCGCATCTCACAAGATCATCAGAACCTAATGACCGGACAAATCCGAGAGTTGCGTCTGGCATAAATGATGGAAATAACAGTTGGCCATGTGGAACTTTCAGAAATCTTCTAGCGGAACCTAACGATTTTTTCCTCATAATCCTTCCTTACATCTCATCCTTTGAAGTGCTTAGAACTAATCTGCTTTGAGGTTATAAGAAGAGAACAGCATCCTGCTCACGGCTTTCTGGTCTCCACTCTTAACCCTTCGACATGAAATACCGCAGGGGACAATCTGGGCAAAGCCAATCCAACCGGATATCCTATGACGACCTTTACAACCAGTTCACCTATTGTCACTGTGATTGCGCCGAACCAGAAGGGAGCACCGTAGATCGACAACAAATAGCCTATGATCAAACCGATGATTGCTGAGGAGACGCACATTGCGAGGAGCAGGTTCTTCTTGAAGTTTTCCACGTTTGAGTTCTTGCCAATATACATGACGATTATCGTGGAAGCAAAGGTCGAGAACGTCCCTAAAACCATGTCCAGCAAACCGTAGGGGCTGAAGACGTTTGCCACAAGACAGCCAAGAGTCAGACCGATGACTCCACTCCATCCAATAAAGAAGGTTAGGACCTCTAGGCAATCAGCGAACCTTAGCTGTATCGCTTCATACTGCGGTATTGGTGCAAAGATTGTCACCACTGCGTAGACAGCAGCAAGCATAGACGACATGGCTATGACTTGAACTCTACTGAAAGCCCGCATCCATCTCAATCCTCAATCATTTCCACCGCCAATGGACGGTTTCCATAAACGGAGTAATGACGACGGACACGATACCAGTCAAAGATATCCATTGAAAATATATTAGGTCTCTCAAAGATTTGTCTTTTACTATACCTTTCTCTGGCATTTCATAATGCCCTTCAATCGATATCTGTACTGAGAGCTTTAAAAGTGTTAAAACTCTATGTCATGATGTAATTGAGAAGCATTACAGAAAAGATAATGTGAAGAAAAATCCATTCTTCAGATGGGCTGGCTACATCTGTTATTTATTATGCTATAGACGTTCACGGATTTTGAATTACACAGAAAAATATTAGTAATTTTGCAGAACGTACAGAAGTATGGGTGCGAATGAACCGGAGAAGACTGAGAAGAGAACCTAATATAAGTAAGCTTGATTTTACGCGAGGGCAGGTAGATGGATATGAAATGAAGCGCCTCAAAGATCTTTATGAAGCAAGGTATTCGCGAACTTGGGAGATAGATGAACCAGTCGATCACATAGTCGACTTTTTTAGAATCCTGAAGAAGAAAGCAAGGTCAATTCTTGATGTTGGTTGTGGTGCTGGAAGGGATTCGTTTTTTCTTGCTGGAGAAGGGTTCAACTTAGTAGGGTTGGACATTTCCTCGAACGCATTGAGACTTGCTTCAGAAAGAAATCAAAGGGAAAAGACGCAATGCACATTTGTAATGGGCACCTTCTTACACCTTCCCTTTTCAGAGGGGCGTTTCGACGCTGCCTTTAGTAATTATGCCATTGAAAATGTATCTCTAGAAGAGATCAGAAAGGCTCTGGGCGAGATGAAAAGAGTTGTCAAGAAGGGAGGAGTGATGCTCATAACCCTTCATTCCCCGAAGCATTGGAGATTCGGGCAAGGAAAAGAGATAGCCAATAACGAATTTCTGACATTTCAGATGGTCAAGAATAGAAAGGTTAAGATCATAACTCACTTCTTTGAGAGAGCAGAAGCTGAAAGACTCTTTGAAGATATGGGTCTTAAGCTCTTGTCAATTTCGGAGGTATTGAGAATCGACGAAAAACAAAGAGCACACTGGATCGCTACTCTGGAAAATAGCCAAAAAGCGTAGCTAACGCTTCCGATTACGCCAATTATCAGAAGAACTAGAATCAAGTTGGATTAACTAGTCATCTGGTTTTGTGGGAAACTTAGTTAATAATTACGACTCTTTTTTCAAATCGATCGATTTTCGCCTTGTCTCATCGGTTTAAGCTCTTAGACACGTGACATGACCGTGCGACCATAAAGTGCAATCACCAGAAGCTGAGTAATAGAAGACTGTCTGACAATTGTGCATATGCGAAGCTAATATTCGTCTATCGCTTCGAGATCATTACTTCCGTAGCCTTGATTACCGCTGCAACTTTATCGCCTTCTTTGATGCCGAGGTCTTCAACGGCTTCCCGAGTTATGAAAGCAGTGACGACACATGGGGCTTCAACCCTTATCTTTACGACCGCTGAAACCTTATCCTTCTCCACCGAGACAACTTCACCTTCAATCCTGTTTCTAGCGCTAAGCTTGGTAAACAATCCCTCCCACCCTAATTCATCTTTTCTAGCTTGATCAAAAACTGTCTCATACTTAAGGAAAGTCTTCAGTAGCTCACGCCCAATGGGAGACAGTTCGGCACCTCCACCTCCAAACCTTCCTCCCTTCCAGGTGTTTAGTAGGGGCTGTCCGGTTCGCTTCTCAATCTTTCTTATGATCCCCCAAGCATGCCTGTAAGACATGCCCAAACTCTCAGCGGCTGCGCTCAGGGTTCCCAGTTTTTGAATAGCCCGCAAGAGTTCAAGGGCACCCTTTCCGAAGACGTAACCGTCCTCAGTCTCAAGCCAGAGCTTGTATGCTGGCCTTGGCTTGACCATGCTTTCCTTTTCGACTTCTTCGGTGTTCCTCTCTCGGTTCAAAGGCTCGTCTCCTGAGCTCAGACTACACGCACGGAAGTGGCCTTGAACGTCAGATAGACTTCGGAACCGATGTTGAGCTGCATTTCCTCAAAGGACCTTTTAGTTATCTGCGCGACAAAATCTTTCCCCGCAGATATTCTTAACTTCACTGAGTCTCCGAAGTCTGAGATCCCCGTCACTTCGCCCTTGAAGGTGTTCCTTGCGCTGGAGACTATTTGGCTCTTTGACAATATCATGTCTTCTGGTCTAACGGAAAGGGTCACTTTTCCTTCGCGCCTTATCGCTGCCTCAATCTTCAAGCCGTTTTCCAGGTCTATTACGGAAATGCCTCCTTGCGCAACCTTTGAGGTTCCTGAGAAGACGTTCTCCAGCCTTGCGAAGCTCTCCACATGTTCTGAGGGCGTCTTAAGGATCTCTCGGACGGTCCCAATCTGCAAGGTTTTTCCACCGATCAGTAAGGTAGCCCTCTGCGCAAGCGTCTCGGCTTGGAACATGTTGTGGGTTGCCATAACAACCGTCGTTTGACGTTCTCGATTAATGCGCAATATGGTCTCCTCAATGATTGAGACGCTTCTGGGATCCAGGTTCGCCGTCGGCTCATCGAGAAGAAACAAGTCCGTGCCCAGCATCAACGCCCTAGCAAGTGAGACCCTCTGCTGTTCCCCGCCGGACAATCTTCTCGCCCACCGTTTTTCAAAGCCCTGTAGCTTCACCATTTCTAGAGCTTCTTTGATCTTTTCATCGATCTCTTTCCTCGGACGATTTCTCAACTTAAGCCCGTACGCCAGATTCCACTCGACCGTAGCGTTGAATAAAGCAGTCCTTTGAAAGACCAATGTACTGTTCTCTCTTAATCTAATCGGATTTGTTTCGTTAACCTTCTCGCCCTTAAAGTAAATTTCGCCACTCGTCGGCCTCTCGATACCTGCCATTATACGCAAAAGCGTGGTCTTCCCGGCTCCGTTTGGTCCTATCACCGCGAAGATTTCACCGCCAAACACTTTTAGGTTGATATTGTCTAGAGCCTTGACTTCGCCGTAGTTCTTGGTGATGTTAGTTAGCTCTATCATTTCAGACACTTGCCCTTCTCTGAATAAGGTTAACCAGCGTGTTCAATGCGAAGACTATCAACAACAGTATGGCGGTTAATGCCATCCCTAGAAGAAGTTCTCCCCTAGTGGTTTCAAGCGCGATGGACGTGGTCAGAACCCTTGTGACGCCACGTATGTTTCCGCCGAGCATCAGGGCGACACCCAGTTCGGCTATGGCCCGGTCAAAACTTGTGATCAAGGCTAGAAGGACACCGCTCGTCGACTCTCTCAACACTGCCAATGAGGCTTGTGTCTCAGACGCGCCCAATGTTCTAGCCAAGTCTCTTATATCGGGATCTATAGACTCAACGGTACTCGAGGTCAGACTTACCGCTATCGGCGTAATCAGAACCGCTTGACCAATAATCATAACCAGAGGGGTGTAAAGCAGATGTAGAAATCCTAAGGGTCCAACCCTTGAAAACACTAAGTAAAGGATTAAGCCTAAGCTCACGGTGGGCATACCCATCAAGGCGTTAAAGAAACCTTTCACTAAATTTCGGCCGCGAAATCTTTTCAAGCCTAGAGTAATGCCGATAGGCAATCCCCATAGAGACGCGAGGAGCGTAGCTGAGCCTGAAACGATTATGGCTCGAGCCGAGATCTCGATTATCTCCGTCTCCAAACTCATCTTCAGTTTCACCTTACTTGAAAGGGAGGAGCTGACACCACCTTAATCGTACAGTTCTTTATGGTCGTCTTGGAATCTTTCTGGGCATTCTTTACCCTCGAAATATGCGATCTCTCTTATCCAGCCTGCGACTTGTGAATCCGCGTTTTGCTTCAGTGGCTGCGCCGCAGAGTAGAAAAGGCTCTGTTGGTATATGTCACGGCCAAACTGAGAGATTATCCGCTGGCCCTTCTCTGAAACCAGAAATTTTATGAAGGTTATGGCTGCTTCAAAGTTCACTTCAGGATTATAGGTTCTGTTGACGGCTATTGCGCTGTAAACGTTGAGTAGCTCCTTTCTTTCACCCGATACTATCGCCAAGGTGATCAGGTTGTCTCTCGAATACTTTAGATAGGTGCCCAAATCTGCAAGAGTGTAGGCAGATTTCTCTTCTGCAATCAGTAAGGTTTTGCCCATGCCCGTGCCAGATTCCATGAACCAGCCTTCCTGCCTTATTTCGTTCCATTTGAAGCCTATAATAGCCCAAATATCCTTCTCTTTGATGTGGGTTCCGGAATCGTCGCCCCTGGAAACCCAAAAGGTTTCGCCCTTTCTCCCAGCCTCAACGATCCTCATCAAGGCTTGAGTAGGAGATAACCCCTCTGCTTTTGCAGGATCATTTCCTGGGCCTACGATAGCGAAGAAGTTATAAGCTATGATCTTTCTGCACACTCCGTATCCGCCTTCTAGAAAGGCGAGTTCCTCTGAAGGAGCATGGACAAGGATCATGTCCGCGTCTCCTCTCTCAGCGTACCTCATTGCTATGCTTGATCCTGCCGAGATGAAATAGATGTCAATTGGGTATTCCGCCTCAAACTGGTCTTCAATTGTGTCCAAAAGCCCTGTGTCGTAGAGGCTTGTTGTTGTAGAGACCACAAGCTTCGTTCTACCTCTAGCGAAGGGACCGACACCAAAATAATAGGCTGTTCCAGAGATTGAGACGCTGGAAGTAAGCAAGATAATTAGGAGCCATGTTCCTAGTTCTCTTGGTTCCGTGCTATCAAACGACCTTTATGCTTTTTTAAGCATATCGGCTTTTACTTACGACAATATATAAGCCTTTCGGCAATCGCATAGTTGAGTAAAAGTAACGATGCGTTAAAGAAGTCGGTCAGAAAAGAAGTCTCTTCGATTTTTGCAGCGGAAATTCTTATATCCATTGCCCACTAACCTATTCCAAGTTCATAGACCAAAGGATCGTGCTTTCTAGCCATGAAAAAACTCAAGATGGGCATGATTGGTTGTGGAGGTATTGCCGGGGTTCATATCGAAAGGTTGAAGACTTTGGAAGATGCGCAGCTGGTTGCTTTTGCGGACATCGTCGAGGACAAGGCGAGATCTTTCTCTGAAAAATACGGCGGCAAACCCTACACTGATTGGCGTGAGATGCTCGACAAGGAGAAGCTGGACATAGCCTGGATCTGTCTACCTCCCTTTGCCCACGAAGACGAAGTCACAGTTGCGGCGGAGAAGGGCATTCACATCTTCATTGAGAAACCCATAGCCTTAGATATGAACCTTGCGAGGGCGATGGTCAGAGATATCGAGAAGGCCGATGTTAAAAGCCAAGTTGGGTACTGCTCCAGATTTGGTTACGGCGTCGAGGAGGCTAAGCGCCTTATCCAAAGCGGTGAAGCTGGGGAAGTAGGTTTAGCCCTAGGCTGGTATTGGTGCCACTTTCTAGGAGGAGGCTGGTGGAGAGACAAGAACAAGAGCGGAGGACAGATCGTAGAACAGTCTACTCATTTATTCGACGTGCTTCGCCACCTGTGCGGGGATGTGGAAGTGGCTTATGGCCAGATGAACAAGGTCTTCTGGACAGATGTGCCGGACCTCACGATTGAGGACGTGAGCAGTTCAACATTCAGATTTAAGTCTGGAGCCGTCGGGTCGATAGTGGCGACGACGTGGGGGGTTCCTTCTCAGTGGTGGCTCCGTTGGCTGATTGCGAGCAGGAGTCACACAATGTATTCTGAAAGCCCTGGTTCTTTGACCATTTATTCGACAAAACCCCCTGAAAAAACGACTACAGTCTCAGAAGAGAGGGACGTTCTCCTTCTCGAGGCCAAAGATTTAATCCAGGCAGTCCAAAAGGATAAGGAGACGAGAATCCCAATACAGGAAGGAGCGAAGACTTTGGAGTTCACTCTCGCCGTAAGGAAGTCTATGGAAACGGGAAAACCCGTAGTGCTCCCAATAACATAGGAGGTGAGATCCGATGAAGAAAGGAGTAAATGCCTGGATCTATCCGTCAAACTTCGCGGTTGAGAAGGTACTGGAAACATCATGCGAGCTTGGATATGACGGAGTCGAATTGAACCTCGACGAAAAGAACATTGAAGCGACCAAAAAAGAAAGGAAAGCCATAGCGGATAAAGCATTGTCTCTTGGTCTTGAACTGCCAAGCCTCTGTTCAGGCCTTTTCTGGAAGTATAACCTCGCAAGCCCCGATGAAAAGGTCCGAAAGAAGGGCATAGACATACTCAAAAAAGGATGCGAGTTCTCAGCTAACATTGGAGCCCCCGTCTTCCTCGTAGTCCCAGCAGTAGCAGTTCCAGAAGTCTCATATCAAAAGATGTGGGACATGTCCATGAAAGGCATCTTGGAAGCTGCGCCCGTTGCTAAGGATTGCGGCGTTGTTCTCGGAATTGAAAACGTGTGGAACAAGTTCCTCTACAGCCCACTTGAGTTCCGCAGGTTTGTAGAGGAGATCAATCACCCCAACGTGAAAGTCTACTTCGACGTTGGCAACTTCCAACTTCTAGCCTTCCCACAGCAATGGATCAAGTATCTTTCAGACCTTATCGTCTGCGTCCACGTGAAAGACTTCGAAATGTCAACCCTACAATTTAAGCCTCTGCTTCAAGGCGACGTACCTTGGCCGGAAGTCATGAGAGCCTTCAGAGACATAGGTTACACTGGCTTCTTGAACGTGGAGGTTCCGCCTTATCTAGGTCACCCTACAAAATCAGCTATGGACAGCAAAGCCGCACTAGACATCATACTTCAGATGGCGTGATCCATCGGGATCTGATAAGATGAGTGCAGTTTATCCCGAATTTAAGCTCGGGATGGGCCAGATGTTAGTTGAGGGCGGAAAGGTAGACGAAAACCTTGAACATGCAGAGAAAATAGTAAGCGAAGCCCGAATGAAAGACTGTCAAGTTATAGTCTTGCCTGAGTGCCTCGACGTAGGCTGGGCTCATCCAAGCGCCCGCGAACTAGCTAAGCCGATTCCTGGCGAGACATCTAGTAGACTCTGCCAGGCCGCCAAACACAACGGGATAATTGTAGTAGCCGGTCTTTCCGAGCGAGTTGGCAACCGAATTTACAACTCAGCCATCCTTGCCGATGAAAATGGAGAGATCCTTGTCAAACATAGAAAGATCAATGAGCTGGCAATAGCCCACGACCTCTACAGCATAGGCAACATGCTCTCTATTGCCGAGACGAGGTTTGGCACGATAGCGGTAAACATCTGCGCCGACAATTTCCAAGACTCTCTAGCAATCGGCCACGTTCAAGCCAGAATGGGAGCCCACTTCATATTTTCGCCTTCCTCATGGGCCGTAAAGGCTGACCATGACAATGCCAAGGAGCCCTACGGCCAATTCTGGATCGAATCATATAGGCAACTATGCAAACTGTATGGGATTACGATAATAGGTGTAAGTAACGTTGGATGGATAACAGCTGGACCTTGGAAAGGGAGAAAGGTCATAGGTTGCTCCCTTGCCCTAGGACCGGAAGGCGACGTACTTGCCCAAGGACCCTACGGGCCAGATGCCGAATGCTTGATCACAGTAAGGCTTCAAGCAAAACTCAGAAACATCAAAGGAACAGAGTACAGTCCGTTCCTCAAAAAAAGGGGATACAGAGGACCTTAGTGGCAACTCTTAACTTTCCCATCCAGTTGATGTAGATTTAAAAGGCTCCTTGTCTTTGCTATATAGAGGGTCAGCCCTTGAGTAAGGATAGAAAAAAGGGAACATTAGAGGCCATGCCGCCTGCTTTCCGGGAGCAATACTTCTCCTTGTTTGCCGGTCCTGAACCTGAAACTCTCCACGCTGATCTTTACCAAAGGCTCATCGACGATGAAACAGATAAGATAATTAGACAACTCAAAGCCTATAATGTGAACCGAAAACGACTGATAGAGAAGGTCCGCGGAAAGATAAAAGTCGAAAGGCTCAATCGTGACGGGAAAGTCGCGAGCATCAGGGCTGTGGCATCAGACGCTGGAAATAATGGTGTCGACCTAAGATCTGCGTTCATACCTCTCTATGCCTCTGCAGCCCTAGCTGCAGAAGGATGGAGCATCATCGGCGAACCCATATTCGAGGCTGGGGAGTCCGGCATCTGGGCAGACGAGTTTAGAACCCAGTACAGAGAATCTCTCTTGGCCTCGAAGATCCAGTACAAGATTACTGAGGAGGCTGTGGAAAGATGGGAGCCGAAACTAGTAATTTTCGATGGGACATTACTTATAAATTTCTGGCTTTTGCCATCAAGAGGATCAACCGCAGGTTACCTCGACGACTTCGATGACACGCTAAGGCTTTCAGTCGGCCTAATCCATTCATGCTATCTGAGAGACATACCCATTGTGGGGTTCGTAAAGAGGACAAGGATAAACCATATCTGCAGAAAATTTCACATGCCAAAGATGAGAGACACTGCTCTCCTCGACCTAGTTCTTCGCCTAGGCGAGTACACACTCCCTGAAAGAGAACCCATGAGAGGTTTGGTTGTGCGCAAATATAAGATGAAAGCCTTAGAGTTCGGCGTTCCAGGGCATGAGATTGGGAAGATCACCAATTTCTACTCCTCCTACATTAGAACTGGGTTAACTACTCCTTTCCGTCTGGAGATCCCTGAATATTGTCAAGACCGAGTGGAGGAGATTGGCACTGTTTTGTTTACGACTTCAGAGGAAGAGGACGGGGTTCCATTTTCTATCAACGAGGCTGATCGGCTTACTAAGGTGACGACAAGCATCTCGAATATACGTACCTTGATGATCTATTCCAAAGCCCTTGATCTTGTCAATAAGGGCGAGATGGACCCCCAAGACCTTAACCTTCTGGCACTACAGTACGGCGAGCCTTGGGCTATTAGAGATAGTGAATACCTTTCAAACCTGTCAGCCAGAGGATAAGGAGGTGTAAAAATGGCACAACCAAAGATGAGACCCGTAGGATATGCACTTTCCGGATGTACTCATGATTTTCTTAGCTTCGTCGTCATGGAAGACGCGCGGGTCAAAGTTAACTATTTCTACTTCATCGATCACCCAACCAACCCAGATATCCGCGTTCTGGTCAGAACCTTCAGAACCCAGCCATACAATCCAGAGATGATCACGGGCAGAACTGGCCCGTTGGCCGGCAAGAAGGGTAGAAGGGCTGACTATGGGAAACGTCTCGAGTACACAATCGCCTTCGCTGAGATCCTCGGCTACTATGACGAGAAGCGGAGATGGCGGATGATGGAAGTGGCGCCCTCGCCGTGGGACTATGTCTACGAGCCGAACGAGGAAGCCTTACGGACATTTTTCATCCCAAAGATAACGGCAATTGACGCGCTCATGCTTGAGATAGGCAAAGTCCGCGGGACGAACATACCCGTTTACATAGACCTGAACTCCATTGCCAAGGGACACCTGTTCGTCGCCGGAATGACAAGGTCTGGAAAGTCCAGCTTCATCATAAACACGGTGGCGAAGGCTTCACATCTGAAACCCAGACCTCACTTCGTCATCTTCGACATAAGGGGTGAATACAGCGGCCTAGTAAAGTATGGCGCCAAGACGGTTTCATACACAGATTTTACACCGAGCATAAAGGACCCTGACACAATAGTGAGCAAACTTGAACTGAAGTCGAAAGAGAAAAGCGTGGTCCTAGACGCATTACGCTCATTGCTCTCTAAGGGTTCAGAACTAAACCGCAAGGACATACTCGCCAAGACTGAAGAAATTCTTAAGCGGGGAGGAGTGTACAAGTCTGAGGCAAGCCAAGAAAAGTCTCTTTCAAGCATAATGTGGGCGCTTGAAAGCAAAGGCGCATTCATCGACCGCATATCAAAGCCTTTGGACGTGATCGAAGAAATTAAAGACAACTTCACCTTGATCGTTGACTTCTCGGTTGACACTGACATCGAATCCCAACAAAGAACCGCTGAACACGTCCTTACGCAGGTTAGGGAACACGCTATGGAAAGAAAGGATTTCGGCGACTTCGCATGCATCGTAGCCATCGAGGAAGCCCAGTACTACGCACCTGAAAGAGGGATGGAGATGCGGGAGTCAATCGCCCAATCAAAGGTCAAAGCCTCAATGATTGAGACTTCAAGCCAAGCCGGAGGATACAATGTGGGCTTGATCCTCATGACGCAGAGACCAGCATATGTCCTAAAGAGCTGCATCTCCCAATGCAACTCAGTCGCCTGCTTCAGGCTGAAGAGCGGAAACGACCAAGACGCCATCTTACAGTACACTGAGTACGGCTCGGAGAGGCTTCGAGACTATTTGCCCGGGCTTGCAGACCACGAAGCGATGCTGTGGGGCTTAGCCGTCCCAACCCCCTTCCCAGTCATAGCCGAGGTAGAGGTTGAAGAGTACCCACAGAAGGCCGTTGCCTTTGCGAAGACCGCCTGGGAAAAGATGGAAGAAAACGCGGCGTCGAAAGGGGACAGGCCTTCAGGCTTACCGCTTCACCTTCAAAACCCCTGACCAGCTACGGCGAAACTTTGGGTCGAATCTCGATGAAGGTTCTTGTCGGAACAGATTTTCATGGAAACGAATCTGCATTCGAAGGTTTTGCCTCAAAAGCCGAGGAGGAACGGGTCGAGGTCCTGCTCATCTGTGGAGACATAACCCATTTTGGCACCCTCAGAGAGGCTGAAGGCCTTATCTCGTTGCTTACGGGGCTAAGGTTGCCGGTTCTCTTTGTTCCGGGAAACTGCGACCCACCTTCGCTTCTCGGGGTCGACATAGAAGGCGCAAAGTGCATCCATGGGAAAACTGTCTCGTATGGCGACGTGACGTTCGTAGGCATCGGGGGGAGCCCTCCAACACCGTTCAGCACCCCTTTTGAGATGACTGAAGAAGAGATCACCGAAACGCTGAACAAAGCCTCAGCAAATCTTCCGCACACACGTTGGCTCGTTCTAGTCTCACACACTCCTCCTCATAATACGCGGCTGGACAAGACTCATTTAGGGCTTCACGCTGGAAGCCTAGGCGTTAGAAAGTTCATTAAAGAGAGAGAGCCCCACATCGTTTTTTGTGGGCACATCCACGAAGCCAGAGGAGAAGACCGAATCGGCAACACAATCCTCGTGAACCCCGGACCGGCGAGACACGGCGACTACGTTACAGCCCTGTTTGACGAAGATTTTACGAAAGAATTCCATTCGTTATGACCTTCGGAGCAATGTTTAAAAGGGCTTTCAGCGGATAAGTCTTGACCTTTACGAGGGATATGCGAATGCCGTTTCAGAAGGGCGACTTCATCCTGATCGACTACGTGGCAAGAGTGTCTGAAACAGGCGAAGCCTTCGACACCACAATGGAAGAGGTGGCGAAGAAGGAAGGCATACACAGAGAAGGGCGAATCTACGAGCCTAGCCTAGTTGCACTCGGAGAAGGCTGGGTCTTGAAAGCCCTGGACGAGAGCCTCATAAACCTTAAACTGCACAAAACCGAGAAGATTGAGATCCCACCTGAGAAAGCCTTCGGAAACCGTGACCCGGAAAAGACGAGAATGTATCCTCTTAGGAAGCTGGCATCCCAAGGAGTCACCCCTCAAATAGGCATGCGCTTCGAGGTCGACGGACGCCTTGCCATTGTGAGAACCGTAGGGTCGGGCAGGGTTCTCCTAGATTTCAACCCCCCTTTGGCTGGCAAGACCCTTGTCTATGAGGTTACGATTCAAAAGAAACTTAAAACGGCGGAAGAGAAGATTGCGGCTTTGATCCATAGGAGGATGCCCCAGGTCTCTGTAGACAAGTTCACTTTGGAGATTGGGAAAGACCAAATCACAGTAGGTGTTCCGGAAGAGGCTTTCTATGTCGAAGGCCTGCAACTGATGAAGAGGGGAATATTCGTCGACATTCAAAAGTTCTACCCTAAAGTCAAAACGGTGAGGTTTGTGGAGACATTCAAGAAATCGGAGCCAGCCGAAGAGAAGCCCTCTTCAGAGAAGCCCCCAGAGAGCACTGGAGGCTCCCAATAACCTTTAGAACTTCGCAACGGTCATTGTCCCTCAAGCCGGTTGGAAAGCATTGTTCATAGTTCTCGCAACTCCAATTCTCATACTCAGGCGTCTGGAAAGTGATAACTATGCCCACAACCATCTGCTTGGATGGGATTGCGACTTTATGTTCTAGAGCTAGCGTCAAGTCTCGTCTTGGATCCTTTTAGCGAGTTCTTTGATTGTCATTAATCCAATCTCTTTGCGCCCATGTCTCCTCACAGATATTGTTTTAGATTCCGCTTCTTGTTTCCCGCATATTGCCATGTACGGAATCTTTTTGGTTTCAGCTTCCCTTATCTTGTAGCTGATGGTTGAAGGGGTCTCATCTAGTTCTGATCTTACTCCAAAGGTAGACAATTTCTCATGCACCTCCTCAGCGTAATGGGTGTACTTGTCGCTGATTGCCAGAACTCTCACCTGTATTGGAGCTAGCCATACTGGAAAGTTACCTTCGTAGTGCTCAATTAGGATTCCAAAGAAGCGTTCGATGGATCCAAGCAATGCCCTATGAATCATCAGGGGTCTGTGTTCCACGCCGTCTGATCCTATGTAGGTTAAGTTGAACCGTCTTGGAAGGTTGAAGTCGAGCTGGATTGTGGAGCATTGCCACCGCCTCCCCGAAGCGTCTACGATCTTTATATCAATTTTTGGTCCGTAAAAAGTGGCTTCACCCGGCATTTCTGTGTACGGAATTCTCTTTTGCTCAAGAACCTTAACTAAGATGTTCTGTGACGAGTTCCATTCTTTGTCAGAACCCATGTACTTCTCAGGTTCTCCCGGTTCTCTAGTTGAAAGCTCTACCTTGTATTCGGTGAATCCGAATCTGTCCAGAATGTATTCTGTAAGAGCCAGAATCTTCTGTATTTCTTCGCCAAGTTGTTCATCAGTACAAAAGATGTGAGCGTCATCACAAGTGTATCCTCTTACCCGAAGCAAGCCAGTAAGGGTTCCTGAACGTTCATAGCGGTAGACGGTTCCCCATTCAGCATATCTAATGGGAAGTTCTCTGAAGCTTCTCAATCTAGACTTGTAGATTTGGATGTGGAATGGACAGTTCATTGGTTTGACAACATAGGATTCTCTTTCCTTCTTGAAGATGTACATGTTTTCAGCGTAGTATTTCGTATGCCCCGAGGTTTTCCAGAGTTCTCTTCGAGCAATATGGGGAGTACATACAAGTTGATATCCCCTTTTCAAATGTTCTTCTTCCCATAAATCCCTGATTATTCTACGTACTATTGCGCCTCTCGGATGCCAGAGAACCAACCCTGAACCGATTTCTTCATTTGTGGAGAACAGATCCAACCACTGACCTAAAATTCGATGATCTGCGGATATGGTTAAGTCTGTCAGGCGTTTCCTATCTTTATGTTCAGGATTGTCTTCGTTCTCAGGGGATCTTGAATGGGGGGCGGACTTATCTAGAGAAGATCTCTTGGCGATCTGTTTCTAAATCCCTCATTTTAGGTATCCCTCGTAAGGGAGTCTAATGTCATTTCTTTATATATTACTTTCCATCCCTAGGTTTGGATTCGTAGTATGTTCGCTCTTCACGGATTAGTAATTCTCAATTGAGTCTGTTTTACTTTATAGCCTGAAACCTTTCATACGTTTGCCGTGCTCTATGATATACAGGACAGGTCTAACGTGAACATTTGGCACAGGGAGGTCTCAAAAGCTTTCTAAATAAGACGGTGGAAACTGTTTACAAATAGACGGCAGTGAGGGATGGCTCAATTAGAGGCAATTGGCGGAGTTTTGATTGGTTTGTGTTCAGTTGCCGACATTATTGCTTCGTCCAGTAGCCTGTTTTTTCCCAGAATCTTTGTCTCTTTGATGAGCTGCTCTATCTCATTGATATCAAGTGATCCTAAGATTAGCGCCATCTGGAGCTTCATATTCGCTTGAAGCATATGGGAATGGATAAGTGGAAGAATAAGCAGCGACTAAAGTTTTTCCTCAACCCTTTTAACCTTACCGCATTTTTCACAGATTAGCTTGTGTTCGATAGAATGAAGCCGGGTCCATGGCCCCCCTAGTTTCTTCCATTGATGCTTTCCCAATGCACATTTCCAATTCATTCTAGTTCACCTTGAGTTTTATGCTAGCCCTCTTATTACTTGCCCTCTTCTTTCGGTAGTCACGCTTGATTAATCTTGAGTAATCTCTCCTTCATATAGAACCGTAAAATCTGGGTGCGTCAGAATTATGTCCGTCTGCGGGTCAACTATAACATCCACGTTATTGATTGTTGTTCTGACTACTACGTGCCCAGCATCAGGGTCGTTGAGATACGACTGCCAATATGGTTTCCAAGGCTCCCAGCCTACTATGATAATTTCAATAGATGCGAATTTAGCCATTTCGTCCCCTTGCAAAGCATAGTAAGTAAAAACGTAATAGCCTTTCGACTCAGCTATTCTGATGAAATCTTTTGCAAAAGCGTCACACGTGTAATTGACCGTCCATTCAACATCACTCAGGTCGTCTTCTCGAAGGTAGATTATCAACTCGTTCAATGAGCTGAATATACGTGTAATTGTAAATGATACTTTACTAAAGCCTATGTTTCCAGCTGTGTCGTTCGCATGGATGATAAGCTCATGTTGACCCAAGGAGAGGTTACTTAAGGTCATATTGTTCATTAATGTGATGTTTTCCGCATTGTCTAAGCTGTAGCCAGCCCAAGAGATTGGTTCGTTAACTGCGTAGGTTAAGTCAATACTGCTGGTATTGTATGTCTTCATTTCCGGCGAAATTATTGTAATTGTTGGTGGAGTGTTGTCTGTCATCATAACGAAAATTGCACATCCGGTAATGAGAAGGAGGAGACTAATTAACGCTAGATTGCGTTTACTAAATTTTTTCCTTCTATCTCTTATTGTACTTTTTGTCTCGTGTTCGCTTTTTTTTAGTTCATGCATCCTTTTTAAGGTTTCAGCTTTAGCTTTTGATGTAATCATCCCCTCTAGTGCAGCTTGGATATGGGGTGGCGGTGTTTTTGGCGAGAATGCGCATGTATGGTTTTCTGGCAGGTGGTGATCTACGCAAAACTTCCCGTTGCAATAGTTGCATTCAAAGAGGTAAAGAACATCTGTACCGCAAATTTGGCACCTAGACACAATCCGCCCCTATATGGAATAACAATACGATATAATAAAAGGTTGATACAAGAGTTATGAGCCTTGGGTCCACAGAATGGACTACGGGCTTCCCTTCCCCGGTTTTGCCTTAGGCTATCACACCTGTGGCTTTGGCTAACTTGTATGCTGATTCGTGAGTTAACGGCTTTTCGCTCAGAATAGTGTATCTTTCAGGCCGGATCCCTGCTGCCTTCACCAAAGCCTCAACGATGTGCTCCGAATCTATGTTGATCTCCTCAGCTGTGACTGGAGCTCCGACCTTCTGCAACGTGTCCCTTATGACCTTCCATTTCATGCCGTGAAGCGAAGCCATCATGATTGTTCCTAAACCGCATTGTTCTCCATGAAGGGCTGACTTTGGAGCAACTAAATCTAAAGCGTGGCTGAACAGATGTTCTGAACCGCTGCATGGCTTGCTGGTTCCGCCTATGCACATTGCTACACCGCAGCTCACAAGAGACTCGAGAAGAACTCTTAGCCCTTCCTTTGAACCAGGCTTGATGATGTCTACGTTCTGTACAATATGTTCTGCGCCCATCAAAGCCAGATTGCCTGTGTACTTAGCATAATATTCCTTTCTCCTCGCGTAGGCAAGCTTCCAGTCTCGCGTAGATGTGAACTTTGCAATCACATCCCCGCATCCGCTCGCGATGAAGCGGTAGGGGATGTCGATTATGACACTTGTGTCCGCTATGACAGCTATGGGCGACACGGCCTTGACAGAATACGGTCTGTCCAACCCTTTCACGGAAGCAAATGGACTAGCCATACCATCATGCGAGGCTGCTGTTGGCACGCTTATGAAAGGGATTCCTTGGCGGGCAGAGCTCAGCTTTGCGATGTCGATCTTTGTTCCGCCGCCTACTCCGAAGATTACTTGAGGCTTTAGCTCTGTAATCTTTTCCTCAGACTGTTCCACTTCGCTTAGAGTTGCAGTGTTTGAGGAAATAATGTGACTATTGACTTCCATGCCACTGTCTTGCAGTTGGTCGACGACCCTCTGACCGGCTATGCGCATCGTAGTTGGACCGGTGATCACTAGAGCACTCTTCGAATAACCTAATTTCCTGCAAACATCGCTCACTAGATCTAGGCTTCTGTCTCCAACAATAACCTCTCTTGGGAGTTCCATTACATGGAGGCCCAAACCCAACGATATCATCTCATCGACGTGACCTAAAATTACCAAAACAGACGATTTAAGCCTTCTTTCCTCCCAGCAAAATTACTCACCGATTTCTTGTAGAGATTACAGAAAAGCGGTAAAAGTTCTCGAATAGTGAAAATCTGAATTTAGTCCATGCAGAAACTCCAATCTTGTTTCTAACATCAACTGATAATTCAACACGCTTTATTCCCTTGCTCTTGAACCATTCCAACATTTCATGGGTCAACTATTCTCCAATCCCTTTTCTCCTATATTCTTCCTTCACAAATGTTCCTAACAAATGACCAAATTCTTATGGAGCGTAAAGAAAGAAAGGCATGATTTGAACCATTTCATTACCAAATGAAAAAGAATCTGCAATAGTTATGCTTTTCAATGGAAGTTAGTTCCCTAAAAATTGTTAAACTAAAAATGCAAAACATTACTGTAGAGCTAAGTAAACTTTATCTCTCTCTCGTTTCCCTATTTCTATTCTTATCCTCGCTCTTTCTCTTCCTTACTCTTATGTATGGCGCACCCGCACGCACGCGTGGACAATGAAACAGTTATTGTGGGAAATGCTTGCCTATACCATCTCTGCTGTCTCTACCTTTGTTACTTGCCAATGCTTATCGGTGGGACAGCGCCGAGCTGTTGCAAGGCGCTCAGTCTGTCGCTGAAACCCCAATCCTCGACGAACTTGCCCCTTACGATCCGCAAAATGCGGATATGCGCATATGTCACCCGCTTGTTGGTCGGCGCGATGCCTGCAAACTCACCTTTATGTGTGCCGCTGAATGTCAAGTGGACTACTACCTTGTCTCCTTCGGCAATAATGTCCTCAATAGTGAATTGGAAATCAGGGAAGGCTTTTGGCGTGCTCATGAAGGCTTCTCTATAGCCTTCCCGGCCTGGCTTCTGACCAGGAAGGGCATAGTGGTCAACGTAGTCAGGAGCCATCACCTTATCCAACACGGCCCAGTTCCGTGTATTCAACGCCTCAACTAAACGGCGGACCAAAGCCTTGTTTTTTTCCACTGACATGAATATCACCTCCTTTCAAGCATTTTGAATATAGGTCTGTTAACGTAATCCCTTCTCACAACCTTTCACGACAGCGCCTACCACTCTTTTGGCAAATGTTCCTTTAGCTGCTTGTTTAGCGACTGACAGCCTGTCACTAACCGACCAATGTTGCTGGATTTTCTCATTCTTGAATTCGTATAGGCATACACCCGGCACTTCATATTTCATGCCATCCGAAGTTTTTGCCTCTATAGTAAACTGGCTAACAGCCTTGTTTCCCTTCGTCATGACCCCAATTCCGGCATCCTGAAACTTTAAATCTCTATTAACCTTTACCATCCAGGTTAAGTAGCGCTTCCACTCCTCCTTACCCTTGAATGTGCCCTCATTATTGATCCAGACTACGTCTTCTGCAACAAAGGAAAGCGCCTTTTCCACTTCCGCTTTCTCAATCGCCGCACGCCAACCACGTATGAGACTTTCAATCTTTTCCTCAGACACCTTATTCACATCCCAAAATCTTGTTACTCTCAATTATGCTATATTCTGCTTATAAATACGAGAAGCTGTAAACGAAAAAGTTTAGGTTTTGGATTGAATTTTAATACTGCTCTCTCTCTGACTAAGCTGGTTCTGAAGATATGAAGTGTGAATGTGTTCATGCTCTCTAACGAGAGCAGTATTAAGCTTAACTGAATCTTGATTTTCTGAACTGAGTAAGTCTAGAAAGAAAATAAGGGCATAGGGAACGATGCCTCCTTCCTGCCTCAGTCGGCATCGCTAAAGGCTGATGCAACGTCTAGACCTGCACCATTGAATTTTTTGTGTGTGCGTTAAAGTCTATATTTGGCATTGATTATTGGTTATGAAAAGGTAAAGGTTGCATATACTCAATGAATAAGATATTTTTTAGTACTTTTAGTTTGTTATATCTGAATTTTCTATTCAAAACCCTTATAACCAACCTCTTGATTATTAGCATCACTCCCAGTATTCCCTACTCTCTTGTCCAAGTAAACCGAACCCAAATCCATAAAAGCGTGATTCTTGGGGAAACCAAAGGATGCGCATGACTATTGACCAGTTGACATTCAGAGGCACAACTACTGTAGGAGCCGTAGGCAGAGACGGCGTTGTGTTGGCTTCAGATACACGGGTGACCGATGGGTCTCTTGTAGTTCATAAGAAGGGGAAGAAGGTTTTCAAAATAAGTGACTACTTGGCTATGACGATCTCAGGCGTAGTGGCAGACGCGCAACGAACAGTGGAGATGCTCAGAGCAAACGCAAGGATCTACAGCTTAGAGAGAAAATCAGCCATGCCAGTGGCCGTTGCCGCTCGTCTAGTCGCAAACCTGTTTTTCTCGTACCGTCTATACCCCCTCGAGGCACAGATAGTCATTGGGGGAATGGACGATTCTGGACCGCATTTGTACTCACTTGATCCCTTTGGCAGCATAATCGAGGAGGAATATGTCGCAACAGGCTCAGGCTCACCAGTAGCCTACGGCGTTCTCGAGGAGAGGTATCGAAAGGGTCTATCACTCCACGAAGTTTTGCCAATAGTTGTTCAGTCGGTCAATTCAGCTATAAAGCGAGATGCCGCAAGTGGAGACAGTTACGATGTTGCTGTAATAGACAAGACTGGTTATAGTGAATTGGGCGTTGATGAGAAAGGGAAGTTCTTGACCGACCTCTAACAGTCAGTTGAGAAAGGAGAGTGAGGAAAAGTGAACTCGCTAGACAAGGGCAAAGTTGAGATAAGACAGACCATAATAGATCACATTCCGAAAGAAGCGGAGATCACACGGATCGAGTTCGAGGGACCATCCCTAGCAATCTATACAAAGAGGCCAGAGGTCAGGGTTACCAACAGTCGCGTCATCACCGACATCGTCAACCTTATCAAGAAGAGAATAGTGATACGGTCGGACCCCTCTGTAAGGCTGCAAGAAAACGAGGCCCAAAGGGTGATTAATGAGATAATTCCCAAAGAAGCGGAAGTAACAAACATTCTCTTTGATCCAACGCTCGGAGAAGCCATAATCGAGGCAAAGAAGCCTGGAATAGCCATAGGGAGAGATGGGGTGATTCTTCATGAGATTGTGCTGAAGACACGGTGGATACCCCGTGTCTTACGGAGCCCCCCAAAGCCGTCAAAGATAATGGCTCACGTCAGGCATTCTCTCTATTCAGGAAGCAAGGAACGCGAAAGAATCCTGCGGAATGTCGGCGAGAGAATCTTCCGCCCCATGGTGCATGAAGTCGGAGACGTTAGAGTGGCAATGTTGGGTGGAGCCCGGGAAGTAGGTAGGTCTGCTCTTTTGGTGCAGACGAGAGAAAGTCAGGTTCTGATTGATTGCGGTATAAACCCGGGTTCAACGAGACCCTTTGACTCTTTTCCCCGGTTCGACATATCTCAATTCGACTTGGACTCATTAGACGCCGTGGTCATAAGTCATGCTCATCTTGATCATTGCGGCTTCCTCCCCTTCTTGTACAAGTATGGGTATGATGGTCCAATTTACTGCTCTGTGCCAAACTTGAGTCTCATGACTCTGCTTCAGCTGGATTACCTCGATGTCCTGAGCAAACAGGGGTCCGCCTTACCGTACGATCAGAAAGACGTGCGCGAAAGCGTGCTGCACACTGTTCCTCTAAGATTTGGGGTTGTCACGGATATCGCTCCTGACATTCGTTTAACATTACATAATGCGGGTCACATTCTCGGCTCCTCAGTAGTCCACCTACACGTAGGGGAAGGTTACCACAACATAGTATACACAGGCGACTTCAAGTACGGGAAGACTATGCTTCTCGAAGCCGCAGCTAGAAACTTCCCCAGAGTCGAGACCATCATAACAGAAAGCACCTACAGCGCTCTTGGGGACATCATGCCGTCAAGAGAGGAAGCAGAGAAGAGCCTAGTCTCAATAATTAACGAGGCGCTAGGACGAGAAGGAAAAGTGATGATTCCTGTCCCAGCGGTTGGGAGAGCTCAAGAGGTCATGTTGATTCTTGACCAGTATATGAGGAGAGGCGAGCTAAAAGAGGCGCCCGTATTCATAGAAGGGATGATATCTGAAGCCACAGCCATCCACACGGCCCATCCTGAATACCTCTCTAGAGAGGTTCGGAATGGCATACTCAATGAGGGTTTGAACCCGTTTGAGTCCGACTACTTCACGATAGTTGAGCACCCAAGCGCAAGACAAGACATAATTGAAGGCGAACCGAGTATCATAGTGGCTACTGCGGGTATGCTTGAAGGCGGACCTATAATCGACTACTTTCAGCAATTGGCACATGACAAACGTAACGCCATAATTTTCGTAAGCTACCAGATTGATGGAACCTTAGGCCGTCGGATTCAGAAAGGAATGCCTGAAGTCTCTATGATGAACTCCGAAGGAAGAATTAAAGTCATAAAATGCGACCTGGCTATCCACACCGTAGAAGGATTCTCCGGCCATTCAGATAGGAGGCAGATAATAAGCTATATCCGCAGGGTTTCGCCTAATCCAGAGAACGTCATCGTGTGTCACGGGGAGAGGGCAAAATGTATAGGTCTCGCTGACTATCTACAGAGAAGATACAAGATCAACGCTATAGCGCCCGATGTTCTTGAGACCATTCGGCTTAGGTAGAAGTCCTGCTTTTTAAGCCTTCAGATTCTTTAGGCCTCTCTCTCCATACTTTGACAAACGAAGGTGTAACGACGATACGTTCTTCTCCCAAGCGGGCTATGTCTCCGCCGATTTGTCCTACGAATTCAGCCAGTTCGCTGATGGCGCGTTTGACATCATCCATGCTCTTTTCCGCCATTGTGTCGACTCTTAGCACTAGAATGTTTCCCGATTTGACCTCGTTCTTAACGTTGTCAAGGTCTTCAAGCGAACGTAACACAGACGATTTCAGGTAGACTTTATGCGTGACGACACGTGCGGGAAGAACACCGGAAGCAGCAGAGGTAGCGGGGATGTCTAGGAGTGGTTCTGAAGTCTCCTCTTCCCCTCTAATCTTACCAATGATCTTCTCGACAACTTTCCCTAGATTTACGTTTGACAAAGGTCCACCTCACAACCTCAATGGTTACAAGATACAAGGATAAGAATGGTCTAAAGAAGTCTTAACTCTTTCGTTTCCAATCAAGGCGCCTTAGCAACATTCCAGATGTCGTCGCCCACATAGGTCAGGTTCCTAAAGATCTTGCCCTTCTTAAGAGTCCTTGCGGTTTTAGAGCTAAAAAGAGACTGCGCTATGGCTATTGGTTTCTTATGTCTTTCGTCAAGTACAACAGCTAGGCGTTTCTCTTCGAATTCTCCCTGTATCTCGACTATCCCAGGAGCCATTATATCTGCTCCGCGGCATACGTACTGCACTGCGCCCATGTCCACTGTGATCTTTGGTAGAAGTGAAAGATGATCTTCAAAGAACAGTGTAGGAAACATGTCCCCATCAGATTCTGCGACGAGAGAAAGACCATTTATTAGGAATATCTTATGCCTCGATGTCTCGACGACCTCAATCTGAGGTTTAGACCCAAATGACCCCTCAGGATCTATGTGAAGAGCCCTGGCAACATTATCGAAGAAACTCTTCCTGTCCTTCCTTCTGAGGAAATACCGACGGCCAATCTGCGACATGAGGTTAGATTCTGATCGCAACGCATATAAAGTTGCGGTTCTTCTTACAAGAAGGAAACACCGGTAAGGCAGAGAGGACTGTAGAGGAAAATGGCGATCCAAATCCTTGAGCAAAGCCTTGGGAAAACCGTCCTGATAAGGCTCAGAGGCGGCAAGAGCATACGGGGGATGCTGCGGGGGTTCGACCAGCATCTCAACTTGGTACTCGAGAAGGCTGAAGACGTCACAGATAGGGACAACGTCCAAGAGCTCGGTTTGATAATAGTCAGGGGAGACAACGTTGTCATGATCTCTCCACCGCCAAGGTGAGATGATCCATGGGAAAGGGTACCCCTTCTTTTGGAAAACGGATGGGCAAGACTGTTCATATCCGCTGTAGACGCTGCGGAAGAAGATCGTACCACGTTAGGGAGAAGAGATGCGCAGCATGCGGATATGGTGAGTCGCCTAGGATGAAGCGGTATTCCTGGCAGAACAAGAAGGTTACCCGAGAAAGACTCGTCTAATTCTGGATGCTTAACCTTCTGTGACCAAGAAACCGAAAAATACATCCAACGCAAAGCTATTTAGTAAAGGGGATCTTATTGGATTTAAAGCAGATTTTTGAGATGCAAAGAGATTTTGACAGGAAATTGGGATGGAACATCTACGAGAGGTGCCGAACACCTGAAAACACATTGACGTTTATAGAGCATTTCGTGCTCGTTATAGTAGAAGAACTAGGCGAAATTTCAAGAATAAGAAAGCAATATACTCGAGACAAACAGACTTTTAAGACTGAGGTTCTAAAGCATGAGCTTATGGATATTTTCGTTTATTTCATGCAGGTATGCATGGCTCTAAACATGGACTTAGAGAGGGAGTATCTGGAGAAACTAAAAAGCAACGAGGGAACGATTTATTCGCAAGAACAATGCCTTTCCATGAAGGTTTCCCATGATAGGGATCCGACTGAAATCTTTTGATGCAGTTGGCAACATCTGTTGGTTCGAAGAGTAGGCCGTCTCTACTACTCTTCCACGCCTTGAGCTTCAAGAACGATGAATTGCGCCCCTTTTCAAAAGGCCGATTGTCTCAGCATTGGAAAGCTTTATGTGAAAGCCGTAGACGATGCCTTTTTTTGGATGATTTACCTTTCTTACTAGGAACCTTAAGCGTTAATTGGTGGGATAAATACTTAAATCGAGGTATTAATATCTATTTTGGGATACGAAATGGAAATTGTAACCATGAATGAAAAAGGTCAGGTGACCATCCCTCTCAAAATCCGTAAGAGTAAAGGTTTGAAAAAGGGGATGAAAGTAGCCTTGATTGAGATTGGGGAGAGGATTGAGCTAGTTGCCATGCCCGAAGATCTTGTTCAAGGCATGACTGGTTTGGGGAAGAAGCTTCCCAGCATAGAGGATATTGAGGCTGAGGTTGACGTAGAATGAGGATATTTTTTGATGCGAGCGCCTTTCTGAAAATCATAAAGAAGGAGGACGGCTATGGTAAGGTTGTCGATTGGCTCAAGAAGGTGTTAGAGGGAGAGCACGACGGGTACACAGACACAATTGTCATTGCGGAAATTGTGTACGCTTTTTTGTCCCAAGGACTAAACGACGAAGCGGTGAAAGCGAGGGCGTACATAGAAGGCATCCCAAACTTAACGATAATCGAAGAGATTCCTACATCAGTATCTCACAGAGGTGCAGAGTTGAAGAAAAAATACTTCAAGAGAGCTGGTAAAACCTTCTTTTCTCTGTACGATGGCGTGCATCTTGCTCTTGCCGAACGATCATCTGAGATGATTCTGACCTCGGATTCTGATTTTAGAGACGTGACAGAGGTCAAGGTCGAGTTCATCTAAAAACTGTGTGAATGAAATCTCTGTTCTCTACATTGAGGTCAATTTTGAAGGATGCCGAGCCTTGAAATCACAAATAGATTACAAATCCATATATTGAGTAAGATACAAAGGCGAAACAGTGGCTTATACCTGAAAGAAAGCATTTAAATAATTCATTTGGGAAAGATAGCAGAACCGACGGGATCTGAGTCATGGTCAGAAAAGCCAGGATAAAACTGACAAGCACCGACTACAAAAAGCTCGAAGACATATGCGGAGAGCTGAAAACCATAGCTGAGAAAAGCGGCGTCAAGGCGAATGGTCCGATCCCGTTGCCGACGAAGAAACTCCGCGTCCCAGTAATGAAGAGTCCTTGTGGTGAAGGCACTAAAACTTGGGATAAATGGGAACTTCGCATCCATAAACGCCTGATGGACATTGACGCTGAAGAAAGGGTTATGCGTCGAATTATGAGGATGCGTGTTCCAGAGGAAGTCTTCATAAGTATTGAGCTGATCTAATTCCGGACATCACAAGCCGGGCTCTTGCGGTCTGGGATTGGCATTCCCTTCTATTAGTAGAGCACGAATCTCAGAATAGCCAACCCTAACACTATAGAGCTGACGAAGCTGACCGCCCAAACGGTCCTGTTCCACCAGTAGACTTTTGCGCCGTCAAGGATGCCGAATGGGATAAGGTTTAGAAGGGCTAACCATGCGCCAAGCATTGCACCTTTGAGCATTACCAAAGCTAAGGGGTCATATGGAACGAGGAAATATAGAAAGAAGAATAGAGACGTTAGAGCGATGCTTGTCAGAGGTCCAGCAAGCGCTGTGATTCCGATTATTCTCTTGTCACCTGCGCCAGCTATTATGACCGCTCCAGGCGAGACAAATTTCAGCGGAGTAGGAGCTAACGATAGCAACGTCAAAAGAACGCCTAGTAGGCTAAGCCGAAACTCAGCCCATAGCCCATAATGTTTGGCTGCTGCCTTGTGTGCGAGTTCGTGAATGAAAAAAATGAAGGTAAATATCAGTGCCAAGCTAAGAAAGATGATGGGCTCTCGATAAAGGGAGAAGACCCATGAGAAGATAGGCTCATGCAAAGAGAGACCAACCCCCATAACAATCAGCGCGCCTATGGTAAGATGAACTGCCTCGGTGGAGCTTGTCCAGCCCGGTTTTCTAAACCAGAACGGATAGGTCAACAATGTTTCGTGCCGCGGTGTTTCTGGCTTGCCTTCAGTGGCAGGTGGAAGATACTCCTCTTTTGTGGCGGGCGTTCGGGTTCTTACCTTTAGAAGTTCGGGGCAGGTGTGGTTTTCAGGTAACCTGTGATCTGGACAGAAATATCCACTGCAGAATGGGCATCTGAACGGTAGGTCAACGTTGTTCTCGCAGTATTGGCACTTCAATTCTCTCTCAACATCTCTAATTTACCAGGCGTAACAGTAAAGGATTCATGGTTGTTGCTTAAAAACTTGCTTTAGCTTGTTAACGACCTTCATCCTGTCATGTTTCTGCTCTATTTCTAGTAAAAAATTAATAGGCAAAGGTGGGATTAATTTTTTGAAGCTCGGGGTTGAAAAGGCGTATGCGAACAAGGATCCCGGTTATTCTGGACACCGACATCGGGGGCGACATAGACGACACTTGGGCGTTGACACTTATGCTCAAGTCCCCGGAGCTCGACGTCAAACTTATAACGACTGACACTGGGAACACAACCTACCGCGCAAAAGTCGTCGCAAAGATGTTGGAAGTGGCAGGACGGACAGACATACCCATCGGCATAGGGCTTCAGTTTGGTGACTGCGTTGGTCGTCAGGCTGCATGGGTGGAAGGATACGATCTTTCAGCTTATCCTGGGAGGATCCACCAAGACGGCGTAAGAGCTATAATTAACACGATAATGGGTTCACCTGAGCCTGTTACGCTCATATGCATAGGACCGGTTCCCAATATTGCTATGGCCCTTGAACGCGAACCCGGGATTGCTGAACGGGCGCGTTTTGTTGGCATGCATGGCTGCATACAGAAAAGTCCTTTGGAGTATGGAGGCGGTGGAGGTGTCGTCGCCGAGTACAACGTGTCAGCAGACCCCAGAGCTTGCCAAAGAGTCTTCACAGCAACTTGGGACATGACAATTACACCGCTTGACACATGCGGTTTCGTTAAGCTCGAGGGCGAGAGATATCAGGCTGTCCGTCGCTGCAATGACCCGCTTGTTCAAGCGTTAATCGATAATTATAGGGTTTGGTTGAGAAGCGAGCGCAGGGAATGGAAGGAGGAGTTTGAAACCCGAAGCTCCATTCTCTTCGACACTGTAGCCATTTACCTTTCTCTATCCCAAAGATTACTCAACATGGAGAAGCTTGGCATTCGAGTAACCGATGACGGCTACACGGTCATCGATGGCAAGGCCAAGACAGTCAACTGCGCCACAAAGTGGAAAGACCTTGCTGCGTTTGAGGATTTCCTCGTAGAACGACTGACCGGCATACGAGTCAGCTCCGCCAAATCCGTATAGGCAGAAACTTGCTGCAGCAATCCACCCTCTTAAAAGTCCACTACTTCGGCTTTGCATTTGGATATTTTTCTCTGATCTTCGCGTCGCCTATTCTGGCTATGAGCGCGTTAGATATGAGAACATATCTGACACCTTTAAGCTCCGCTAAATCCGCTGGCTTCTGGTCTTGGGTCACAAGTAGTAAGTCATTCTTCTTCGCATACTCGACGACGTCCCTGTCCCTTCCGCCCTTCAACCCCACGTCCTGAACAGTCAAGACCTCCCAGCCTAAGGTCTCAAAATACTCCTTAAGGCCCGCATACATCTCGTCGAGTAAAAGCCGCATAAATACCACCTTGCCAAATCCTACGTTTCACTGTCCACATACTTAGGTCTTATCACCTATCTATCTTCCTCCTCGGTATCTGGATAGTAGCACTTCCAAGGTCTAAAGAAAAGGTTCAAATAAAAAGAAGACTGTCTAATAGACGTCGAAGCCGGGGTGGCCGAGCGGATAAGGCGCAGGCCTTGAGCGGCAAAACCCAAGCCAGCCTGTGGCCCCTCGGGGCCACATGGGTTCGAATCCCATCCCCGGCGCCAAATTCTAAAAAAAGTCCTTGGCATATTTGTGTCATGTGATAATCGTAATATTAATGGCGCCAAAGGAACCAGCCTTGGAAATCTTGCGGAGAGTGACTGTATGCAAATGAAAAGGCACGTGAAGGATCTGGAAAAACATTTCAAGAATGCATCAGACTTTCTAGTTAAATGCCAAATCGTCGAGCCATATGTTCAAAAGGGCACATTGAAGGGCTCCGTATGCCCTTGGGAAATCAGTGTGGCAGATACATGGGGTCTTACGATCCTTGAAGATTTCCATGACACACTAGAAGCTATCTGGGTGTGGTGCTACTACAAAGGGATTTCGGAAAGGGACACTTACAAACCAAACATTGAAATTGCATGGAATTACGTCACGAAAAACTTTGAACGTTTTATACCGCTGAATAGAGAGAAAGAAGGATTGTATGACTGTTCATATTTGGTTCTCTCCGGATCTCTATATGAAAAGATCTTCAAAGATAACACCTATCATAAATTAGTTGAAACCGCTGGAAATAGACTTGCGCGTTACTTCAAGGAATTGGCAGAGAAAAGAGACTGCTCAGATTGGATGACGGAATCATGTTGGGCTTGGTGGATGGCATCATGCTTGGGTTCTGTCGCTCAGGTCTTAGGGAATAGTGAATGGTTAGAAGCAGCCAAAACTTTTGTAGAAAGAACTGTTGTTGAAGAAGAGAAACCTTTCTGTAGTGTTGAGAAAGAACCCCGTCATAGGGGTCCAGGCGATCATGAATGCTTCTCATGTAACGCTAACAAAGTCTTAGCACTTGTATCCTGCTACCCTTCAAAAATTGCCGAAAAGATAATTATGGATAAGTTCCTAGCTTTAATACCGAAGCAGTTTGTTAAACGTGAGGTTGATGAGAACCCGTGGAATGCGAATGTCGCCATGGCTCTTGGAAAAAGTTATCAACTCACTCATGAAGAAAAATTCCTTCATTCATACTTAGCGATAATGGATGAGCTAAAGAAACGAGACATTCAGAATTCATCTGCCCTTCCTCGTTCTGAAGATTTCAGAGCAAGAGAATCATGGGTCACCTTCTTCTATGCATATGCATACTCTTCTGTTATTATGTGAAATGAGCGAGGACAATCTGCGCGGAGCTTTTCAGACAGTCATATAGTATCACAGGTGAAAAAATGAAACAGTTTTTAGTTTTCAGGAGAACATGAATTCTGACCTCTGTTGACGCACGCTGCAAAAATCACGCATTTAAATCAAGCTTGTCATCTATTCCCCGGCGCCAAAAATGCCTCTTTTCTATTAAGCTGTTGCAGACAGCTTTTACATGTAGATTTTTGTTCACCAGTTTTTTCCCTAAGTCTTTGATGCGTCAATAACCCTTAGTTTCTTAGTTGGGATACTTACTCTTTGTTTGGGATAGCCATTCTCTATTGACTCTATTTAGATTCTTCCTTTTTGAAAAGAAGGCTTTTTGAAGGCATTCATATTCTTCTTTTGAACATTTCTCTTTACATGTCTCTGCGAACGACTCAGTACGTTCAAATACTTTTAACACTTTCTCGCAGGGGTAATTCTCACATTTTCCACAATTCGCGACGTCTTTCTCTAATGCACATTCTCGAACGTTTCGATTACATAATACATTACACCAAGTCGAAGAACAACCATGGCAAATCAGCTCTTCAGGCGGCACTATTCTATCCCGATAGCCAACTTTGAACCACAAGGCAGCAACTTTTCTTAATTGTTCTACATCGCCACTTTGGGTTGCGATGTATCTGGGGCAAACATTGCAATCATCGCCACAGAAACCCAATTTCAGCAAAAATTCCTCTCTCCTTTCTTCATCTTGATGAATCAACTAATATTTAAGAATCTCTTGTTATCAATCAGCGAACATTTAGGTTAACATCTGCAAGTGAGAGGTTTGCATATCAAAAGTGTATTAGCAAAAAAGGAGTGAGGGATTATTATGATATTCCATTCTCTGCTGTTATTTAGCAGATTGAGGAAGGTATAAAATGGTTGCCCATGGGTCTTTTCTACATACTACAAATTCCTATTCCATTGGGTTTATATGGATGGCTTTTCTGGTCGATAACTATTGCAGGTTATGTTATGTACCGCCTAATATGAAGAAAGAGAAATATCTGACGTCACACAGGTCTCGCAATGCGTTCTGATAAGCATAGTTGTTGGAACAATCTATAGCAGGATCCCTTGCTAAGTCATGACGGATATTCTCCTAGAAGAGCCAACTAGTGAAGGATAAGAACGGAGCAGTTGTTGATTCTCATGCCATGGCAGTTCGTTTTTTAAGATCTTTTGGTTGACTCTATCTTCAGGCAGCAAAAAGCGTAGAGCGCATCGTAGACGGGGAACTGTTTTTCCATGTTCTCGAAGTCGTTGGACGTTATTAGCCTAAAACCTTCCGCTATCGCTAGGAGCCCTCTGGACTGAGGTGTTAAATCTTTATTCGCCGTATCGGCACCCCTGACGATCTGCGCGAGCTCTAGCAGGGCTGGATCTCTCAGCTTGAACTTTTCGATGAGTGCGTCAAAGGTGCATTTGTCATCCTTATGCCCTAGCTCAGCGCCTTTGATGTCAAATGGTACAGCGTCCAGTTCTTTCGCCTTCTCAAGCACCATATCTGCGGCGACAAAGATGAACTCAGCCCTAGAATCAACGAACTTCCTTATTAGCCACGGACACGCAATTCGGTCAACCACGGCGTGACTACGAGTGATCCATTTCATAGCCATTTCTCCGTGATAGGATTTATGATTTGACAATTTAAGTTTCACTATGAGGAGAATAGTCTTCGGAACTTAATGAATAAGGTGGAGAAACAAAGAAGTATTGCTCCCAAAGATGTGAAGGAACCTGAATACCCGAATGTTGCCAGTATAATGCCAGTAATGATAGGTCCCAACATCTGACCAATGTCCATGACGGTTGCCAAGAGACCCATAGCCGCCCCATACTGTTCCTTGCTGGATAAGTCGCCTACTAGAGCTGGTGTAGAAGACGTGACCATCGCAAAACTGAGTCCATAGGTGACTGAGATTGCCAGAAGAATGGGAAAATGGGTAGTGTAGGGGATGATGAGCAACGGAAAACCACCGATCAGCAAGCCAGCAGTTATCGGGATTGTTCTACCGATTCTGTCCGAAAACCTTCCCATGAAGGGGCTGACGAAAGGGATCAAAGCGAGCTGCATGCCCAAGATCGCCCCAATCAAAGAAGGGTCAAGAAGAGCGACATTCTTCAAGTATCCTGCAAGAAAGAATTCCAGAGCTCCATAGACGTAGTATGCTACGGCTTCAGTGGCGCTGGCAACCATTATGCCGAAGTTTCCCGTAACATCCATCAACCTGCGCGTCGAAGTCTGTTTCTTTTCTCTGGATCTCTGCCCCGGTGTTTTCGGAGGACGACGCTCTGATGCCTCATCCTTCTCCTTTAGAAGGAAAAACGTAGTAAGCAGAGCTGTGACTCCCGCGATGCCCACGGTAAGGTAGAGCGTACGGAAGTTCCAAAGGGTGACGGATAGTATGAATCCTCCTAGAAAGGGAGCGATACTCCGCCCCACGATTGTAGCTGACGTGAACATTGAGATTCTTTCACCCTTCTTAGATGGAAAATAATCGGATATCACGGCTCTCATCACGGGCACAAAGATTGCGGTTGCGAAGCCGTGGTAGAAGCGGACTAGGATCAACTGCCACCAAGTAGAAACAAGAATGTAGAGGAAAGGTGCAGAGGCAAATACAATGCTGGACGCTAAGAGAACCTTCTTCCTACCAAAAATGTCCGACAGAGACCCGGCTGGAAGACTAATTATGACTCCTGGTATAGTAGAAGCCGCCGCAACAAATCCCATATAAGCTTCAGGCGTTCCCAAGCTTTCTGCAAAAGGATTCAGAACAGGATTCTTAGACATTGTAGAACTGAGAATGGCCAACGCCCCTATCACACATAGAATTAGGAAAAAACCTTGGCGTTCCGCATTAGCGGGACTCGTTGAAGCTGCCTCCCCAATCGTAGTATTTAGCTAGCCAAATAGGCAAGATGAACTTATTTCTTTTGGCTACAAACTGAGTCGAAGAACAGGCGCTAGCAACCATTCATATAGGAAAGAAGATTCACCCTCAAGCAGAACACCTTCCAATAATGGGGATTATTAGAAGAAAAGAGGGGAAAACGGGGTTGAGGAAAAAGTACCAGCCAGTTCTAGGATGGTGCGGCCGCCGAGATTTGAACCCGGGTCACCAGCGTGGCAGGCTGACGTCCTAGACCAAACTAGACTACGGCCGCACAGGTTAGAAATCTATTGGGCATGGTCTTAAAATCTTTTTGTTACGACTTCAAACACTCCTTTTGCTATTAGGACGGTCTATTGTCTGCAACTTGGTTCCCCCAGATGTCCTCAGATCAGAAAAGAATCCTATCGGGGTGGGTGTATACGTTGAACCGATTTCCTCTTCCGAATCCGATAAGAGTCAGACCAGCAGTGTCTGCCATTTTTATGGCTTTGTCGGTGGGCGCCGAGATCGAAACCATCACCGGCACCCCTGCGTAAACTGCCTTGACGACCATCTCGGAAGTCAGCCTTCCTGTAGAAGCCAGAAAGGTTCTCCTTAAGTCAATACCCTCCAGAGTCGCTTTGCCGATGACCTTGTCAAGGGCGTTATGCCTCCCTATATCCTCCGAGAACGCGACAACCTCTCCATTCCCATTCAACAAAGCTGCAGCATGAGTCCCACCAGTACTCCTGAAGGTTAGCGCTCGTGAATTTAGCTCCATTGTGGCTTTGGATACAATTTGCGGGTTAAGTCTGAAGTTCCGATCGGCGCCGGCTCTTTTGGTCTTCATCAGAAGACGAGGAGGAATCTTCAAACCTCTGCTGCCACAAGATGTGAGTATAAGTTGTGGCTTCCCTAGAAGCGCTTTCACAGGTTTCCTTTCAAGAGTAACGTGGACCTCTCCTCCTCTAATCATTAGACTCTTTATGTCGCTAGGCTTGGCAACGAATCCCTGAGTCACGAGGTGCCCTACCGCCAGCTCCTTGGCTTGGGGCGTCAAACAAAGGAAAGTGGTGTGATGCTGGCCGTTAACATATAGTTGTATCTGGCCTTCTACCACGACTTCGTCCCTAATCGTCTCTGGTAAGTCTTTACCAGATTCGAATCTGAGGAGATCCTGCTTTACCGTCACAGGCTTCTCGGCTTCTTCCTCTTTCTCGGCTTTCAAGGCATGTCAACTCCTACGAGTCAAGAGTAATTCGCGATGGAGCGGCTTGCGAATCCGACGGAGACTTAGAACACATCTGCTAGCGAAGCTATCTTCGCGCCTTTCCGGACCATTTCCTCTATGGCTTTCTGGCTGTCATCTGGTTTGACGTTCACTCCGCGGGTTGCATCTACAAGCAAGATGGTTTCGAACCCTAGTCTGAGGGCGTCAATAACCGTGCTCTTTACACAGTAGTCTGTTGCCAGTCCTCCTACAAAAATTCTCTTCACGCCTCGCTTTCTCAACTCTTTTTCCAACTCAGTCTGTTCAAATCCAGAATAACCAGTCACAGATGGTTCGGTAGCCTTAGAAATTACAGTGGTTTCGCTTGTAAGCGTTAGGTCTGAGTGAAATTCCGCGCCGTCGCTTCCCTGTATACAATGAGGTGGCCACATGCCCCCGGTGCTCTTAAAGGACTTGTGGTTCGATGGATGCCAGTCTCTGGTGGCGTAGATCTTTGCACCTGCCTTCATGAATCTTTTTATGTAATTATTCAGGACGGGAATTACTTGATCGCCCTCCGGAACGGGTAAGGCGCCTCCTGGACAGAAGTCTTTCTGAACATCCACGATTATTAGAGCATCGTGTTCACCGATCTTAAGCCTCATAATATTCTCCATCGAAGGAATTGACCCCGGCTGAAATAAACCTTCTTTTGCTAGATGAATAGAAGGTTAGATCCATTCGGAGTTTACTTCCGATTTGGGGATACGTGCTTGTCTTAAAAGAATTTTCTCTTGTTTTCTTCTGGCTTGTCTTTAGCTCTTTAGTCTTTTGGTCCAGCGGACCAGGTTTTTAAGTATTTTTTTATTATTTTCCTTGTTTCTTCATCCTTTAGCCTGCCGATACTGCCAATCTTCTCATGCGCAAAGGCCACCAAGACTTCGGGCCTATTGACGGGGTGCATGTTGAGTGAGATGCATGTCTGACGCAGATGGTATTGAGCTCTCGCTGTGCCAATCCTTCCCGTGGACGCGCCCATTATGGCAACCGGCTTATCTTCGAAAGAATTGTCTCCGAAGGGTCTTGAAGCCCAATCGATCGCATTCTTAAGAACCCCGGGTACTGAGAAGTTGTATTCTGGCGTAGCAATCAGGATGGCGTCTGCCTTCTCAATCCTAGCCTTGAATTCTCTGACTTTACCGGGCATCTGAGATTCCAGGTCTTGATTATACGGCGGGATGCCCTCAAGGTCGAAAATCTCTAGATTTGCGTCTTTTGGTACCAGTTCCATTGCTGCTTGAAGTAACGCTTTATTGTACGATGCCTTCCGTAAGCTGCCTGCAAAGCCTAGAATGACAACAGGTTGCTTCATAATCGACAGGTATCGTCTTATTTTTATTTAAACAATTACAGCACGGTGGCAGGTTGCATCCCTATATATCGGAAGATATCTTCTCTAGTTCCATCTTTGCGGTCAAGAGATCTTCTTCAATGGCAGACTTATATCTTGGGTTATATAAGGCGGCTGCTGGATGGAAGGTCGGAATCAATTTGACTTGACGACCGAAAAGGTCAATTGTGTAAGTTCGTCCCCTAACCTCAGTTATCCCTTTAAAGTCAGTGCCTACTTTCGATAGGATGTATCTTGTAGAGTGGCGCCCCAACGTCACGATAACCTTTGGTATTATTATCTGAATCTGCCTGTCAAGATAAGGACCACAAGCACCAATCTCGTCCTTCGCTGAATCTCTGTTCATGGGAGGTCTATGTTTGACTACATTTCCTATGTAGACATCGTCCCTCTCAAGATTAATGGTGTACAACAGTTCATCAAGGATCTTGCCTGCAGCACCAACGAAGGGTCGACCCATAGCATCTTCCCGGAATCCCGGAGCCTCACCTATCAACATTAACGACGCACTGAGGTTCCCTTCCCCTGGAACAGGGTTCTTTGCGTACTTCCACAGACGGCATCTTCGGCAAACTCGTACCTCCGCGACTAATTTTTCCATAAGTTCCTGTCTGGACGCTAAGCTCAAGGACCCTTTCGTGCTCCTTAGGATTTGTGACGCAAGAGCTATAATCAGTCGAGTCTGTGGGTTAAATCTTTGCCGCCAAGATCTCTGGCGTATCTTCCGCTCAATATGGGGTAATTCAGGTTTGTAGCGTAGGGCTTTTTGCCCCGGTTCCAGTTTTGACCCGAATTTATACGGAGCCATCATTTTTCCTTGGAATTTTCTTGCTGTTATTGGAAATCTATCGCAGTGACTCTTTATGATAAGTAGCGTCTGTTTGCGCAATGTTTAAATATAACATTGTTATATATTTTATTTTGAAGGGTTTCACACCCAAATTTGTTCCGACTTCTGTATGAAGAATCGAAAGATGAGATTACTCCCTAGATAGGACCAGGCCAGTCCTAGTGGTGAAAAAAATGGAGAAAGAAGAAAAGAGATCAGCCCAACTCGTCATGCAGAGTAAGTGTCCTGACTGCGGAGGGACAAGGCTAATCTATGATTACGATTCAGCAGAAATCATCTGCAGTGATTGCGGTCTAGTCATAGGAGATACGGGGATAGATGAGAGCCCAGAATGGCGTGCCTTTACAAGGGAAGAGACGGAGTCCAGAGTTCGCGTTGGGATGCCATCATCTTATTCTATTCACGACAAAGGGCTGTCTACAACAATAAGCCAAATCAGTCGAGATGCTCACGGCCGAAAGCTACCGCTTAAAACTAGGCTACAGATGTGGCGTTTGAGAAGGTGGCAGATAAGGTCAGGTGCTCACAAATCTATCGACAGAAACCTTGCGCAAGCCATGACAGAGCTAGACCGCCTATCTGGCAAACTCTCCATTCCGGAGCCGGTAAAAGAGAAGGCTGCTGTAATTTACCGTAAAGCCTTAGAAAAGGGATTGGTTCGTGGGAGATCGATAGCCGGTATTGTCTCAGCCTCCTTATATGCAGCATGTAGATCAACGGGGACGCCGAGAGACCTGAGGGAGATCTCCAAAAAGAGCCTAGCGAGTAGAAAGGAACTGTCCAGAGACTACAGGCTCATAATCCGCGAACTGGGGATTCGAATGCCTATATCAGATCCCGCTGCATATCTGACAAAGATTGCTGAGAAAGCCGGTCTGTCTGGCCAGATTCTAGGTGAAGCTCTCAAAGTCCTGCAACAGGTGAAGGCGAAAGGCATTGGGGCTGGAAAGGACCCCACGGGTTTGGCTGCGGCAGCACTCTACATAGCTTCCATGCAAGAAGGAGTCAGAAAAACTCAAAAAGAGATTGCGGAGGCAGCTGGCGTCACAGAGGTTACGGTCAGAAATAGATACAAGAATCTCAGCAGATACTTGGGCTTCGAATTCGATTAGCTTATTGTGCAAGGATTTTTAATTATCAATGAGATTCTTCTGCAGAGACCTTTTCTATAAGACTCAGACATCAACTAGTGGTTTCTAAGGAAGGCTTTCCTGCGGTGTGTTCTACGGCATCCTTTCTAGTGTTAATTCTAGTCGTCCTTTTCTCACGCCCCTCAATACAGTCAATTCAGCCCTGTCGCCAGGCTTCCTTTCCGTTAGGATGCTCTGTAAGTCTTCCACACGGTCTAGCCTTTTACCATCGAACTCTAAGATGATGTCGCCTCGGGTAACTCCAGCTTTGTCCGCGGGGCTTTCTGACTCTATATTAGCCACGAGTATGCCTCTCTCAACGGGCAGGTCGTAGTGGGCCGCTATCTCTCTCGTTATGTTCAACCCAGTTATTCCCAACCATGGTCTGATAGTGGCGCCGTGAAGTATGATCTCGTTTGAGCAAGCCTTGGCTGCGTTTACTGGTATCGCGAAACCTATGCCCTGAGCGAAAGGGATAATGGCCGTGTTGATCGCAATAACCTTTCCTTCCATATTTACAAGCGGACCGCCACTGTTGCCAGGATTGATAGCTGCATCGGTCTGAACCAAATCCTTGAAGACTCCTTCTCTCGACTCAATAGTTCTGTTCAATGCGCTGACGACCCCCGAAGTGACAGTTGGTCCGCCAGCTAAACCAAAAGGATTGCCAATAGCAAACACTCTCTGTCCAACCCGGAGCTTGTCTGAGTCTCCGAGTTCGACCGGCGTCAAGTTGTCACTATCGATCTTGATGACGGCAACGTCGACACTTCTACATGTTCCCACCAGTTTTCCTTTGAATACACGGCCATCAGCTAACGTTACTGCAATTCTTTCTGCTTCCTCTACGACATGGTTATTGGTTAGAATATAGCCCCTATCATCAACTATGAAGCCTGAGCCCATACCTTTAACCGGAACAACCTGATAGAAAGCATCGTGGAAAACTCTCAGCGTGTTTATGTTGACGACGCTCCGGCTTGCTTTCTCTATTATGTCGACTACACTATCTTCTTCCATTCCATGCTCCTTCCATTGTAAGACGCGGTGACCGGTTGGAGCAGATGTCCTTTTACCGACCTTTAAGGATTACGCAACATCACAGGCAAAGAATGTTTGAACACCCCTCTTACGAGCCGCCATTGCTCATATGAAAATGGGTGTCAAGGCAAGTTCAAGCAGCGTTTATTATGAGAAAATAGGGGAAACCGGGACAACTGGAAACAGTAATATAAGACGCTTGTCAGTTAGATACCCGAGGTGGTCAATACGGAGAATAAGTTCTACGTTCTGCCAAAACTGCCGTATGATTACAAAGATTTAGTGCCACATATGTCTGAAGAGCAGTTGAGGATACATCACGCAAAGCATCATCAAGCATACGTCAACGGTGCTAACGCGATACTTCAGAAGCTCGATAAGGCACGGAAGGAAAACACAGACATAGACATGAAGTCCACGCTAAAGGAACTCTCCTTCAATATAGGCGGACATTTATTACATTCATTGTTCTGGGAGAATTTAGCGCCAACAGGCCGGGGAGGAGGAAAGCCGGGTGGGTTCTTGGGTGATGCTCTGGGGCAAGAGTTCGGGAGTTTTGAGAGGTTCAGGAAAGAGTTCTCACAAGCCGCCGTCAGTGTAGAAGGCTCGGGATGGGCAGCTTTGACCTTGTGCAAACAGACTAAAAGACCGATGGTGATGCAGATAGAGAAGCACAACACTAACGTCTATCCTACTTTTACGATCTTAATGGTTCTCGATGTCTTCGAGCATGCATACTATATCGACTATAAGAACGAAAGAGCCAAGTTTGTCGAAGCATTCTGGAACATTACCAACTGGAACGAAGTAAGCAGAAGGCTTGAAAGACTCCTGTAGCATGCTCTAGCCTTCCACAGCGTTGGCATATTTACATTCTTTTTTTGGCTTTCATTTGGCTTAGTCACAAGCTTGTGAAAGGACAAGCTTATATGAGTAGCTCATCTATTCTTGGGAAAAGTGTCTCGGGGGTGCCAAGTATGGTCTCTGGCAGAGCTGACGAAGTTCTTAGACGCATTGAAAGACAAGCTGAAAGAAGGTATCTTCCCATCATAGGGCCTGAGAGAGGTCGGATTTTGGCTGAGCTGGTTCGAAGGGCTAAGCCCAAGCGGATACTGGAGGTCGGAACCTTAGTAGGCTATTCAACGATTCTTATGGGCAGGGCGCTTGGGGGTGACTCTGAGATAGTGTCGGTAGAGATAGATGAAGACGAGGTTGAGATTGCGGAAGAGAACATAAGGGAAGCCGAGATTAGAGCCAGAGTGAGAGTGCTAGCCGGGGATGCGTCTGAGCTAATTTCGAGGCTTGACGGAGAGTTCGACTTGGTCTTTTTAGACGCGGACAAGAGTGAATACCTTACCCATTTAAGGCTTGTCGAGAGCAAGCTCCACAAAGGAAGTATAGTCATAGCCGACAACGCAGGAGCCTGCGCGTTCTTTATGAGAGACTATTTGCGCTATGTGAGAGACTCGGGGAAATATAAGAGCCGATTTATACCATCGGATGGGGACGGAGTAGAAGTAAGTATAAGGCTATAAACTGAGGCTGATGAGGCTTCCAGACTGCTGAACGAGGTTCTGAAGGGTATCTCAGCTAATCTTCATCTTGAAATCCTCTCATATTACTAAAATTTTGGCAAATATTAAGAACTCATAAAAGAGTAGAAGTAAGGCGAGGAGGTGAAATAGGGGATTGAAACGTGTTCTCTTCGTCTGCGTTGAGAACGCTTGTAGGAGTCAGATGGCTGAGGGTTTGTTCAATGCTTTGGCTGAGGGAAAGGCTGTCGCCATGAGCGCCGGAAACATGCCTGCGGAAAGGGTCAACCCTCTCGCTGTCGAAGTGATGAAGGAAGCTGGCATAGACATCTCACGAAAGAAGCCCAAGATGATCACAGCGGAGATGATTCGAGAAGCCGACAAGGTCGTCCTCATGGGGTGCGGAAGAAACGCTTGCCCCATTGTCCCGAAAAAGTTTGCAGACTGGCGCATAAAAGACCCTGTGAGTAAAGGGATAGAGAAGTTCCGAGAGGTCCGCGACACCATAAAGAGAAGGGTCGGAGAACTCTTAGCCGAACTCAACGAGGAGGAGGAACAGAAACGAGACTGCCAATCACCTGAAAAAAACGACAGTGCAGGTCACAGACCGAAAAAGAGAACTTCTGCAAATAGTAAATAATGGAGAGAGGGTGGACTCCGTTTTGAACGGGGAAAATACGGACTTGAAAAGCAAGGTGACGACGATATTCGATCTTTTGGAGAAGGAACACCCAGACGCGAAGATAGCTCTGAGATTCAGCAACCCGTTGGAACTGCTGGTTGCCACAATGCTTTCAGCGCAATGCACAGATGAGAAGGTTAACGAGGTTACTGAGAGCCTATTTAGAAAGTATCGCAAAGCAGAGGATTATGCCAAGACCGACTTGCAGACTCTTGAGAGGGACATAAAGCCAACGGGTTTCTTTCACAACAAGGCTAAGAACGTGAAGAAGGCTTGCCAGATGCTCGTTGCCAAGTATGGTTCAGAAGTTCCAAAGACGATGGAGGAGCTTATGATGCTTCCCGGGGTCGCTCGCAAAACGGCTAACATCGTCCTCTCGAATGCGTATGGGGTTATTGAGGGCATAGCTGTGGACACCCATGTCAGGAGGCTGGCAGAACGGTTAGGGCTCACAAAGAGCAAAACCCCTGACAAGATAGAGAAAGATCTTATGGAGGTCGTTCCTAAGGAAAAGTGGGCAAGGTTCACCGACCTTCTCATATTCCACGGAAGAAGGGTTTGCATAGCAAAGAAGCCAAAGTGTAGCCAATGTGTACTTAGAGAGTTTTGTCCGTCAGCTTTTATGTTGAGCTCCTGAGCACTATGCTGGACCTTCACGGATGCAAGTGTAGAACTCGTTAGAGACGAGACCTTAACAAAACTCAATACTGAAATCTTAGGAAACCATGAAATTCAAGCCCTCCGGACTCGGACGGAGGACTTAGCTCACGGCACATTCAGGGTCTTTATAAGTGACCTCGAATAAGTTGGTTGACATTCACAGGAGATATGCCTCTGTTACGTATCTCCTCATCATCCTGTGGCTGTTGAAGTAATAGGCAACCTTTCCAATAGAGTTCTCCATCATGTCTACCCAAGCATCTCTCATCTTATAGAATGTGGGGAGGACTAGATATTCCAGCTTATTATACAAGTCCTGCAGTTCGCGGCTTCTTCTCTCAGCCTCTTCTATGGGTTCGCCCGGTGGCGGGCCTATCGACCAGCCCGTTACACCCTCGATGCAGCCTTCTATCCACCATCCGTCCAAGACGCTGAAGTTCACCACGCCATTATGGGCCGCCTTCATCCCGCTCGTCCCAGATGCCTCAAGTGGGGGCAAAGGTGTGTTAAGCCAGACGTCAACCCCTGAGGTGATGCTTGCAGCCATGTCCATGTTGTAGTTTTCCAGGTAAGTGATCTTGATCTCGTCTTTCAACTGTGCTCTTATTCTATAGATCTCCTTTATCTCTGCTTTGCCAGATTCGTCCCTTGGATGTGCTTTGCCGGCGAGGATGAGCTGCAGTTTTCCCTTTTTGTTTATCTCCCTTAGTTTCTCAGTATCTGAGAAGATAAGTGTAACTCTCTTGTAAGCTGTTGCCCTTCTTGCGAAGCCTATGGTCAGTGCCGGAAAGTTCATCCCTGCCCCTGTCTTGGTGTTGACGAAGTCCAACAGGTCTTTCTTGGCTCTCAAGTGGGCATCCCACAGCTCATCATTCGGTATCTCATCAGCCCTTACGAGGAGTTCAGGCTCATTTGCCCATCCTGGAATATATTCGTCAAACAGTTCTCGGAAGTAGCGGCATGTCCATGTGTATGAATGAACGCCGTTGGTGATCGCCCAAATGTGGTGCCGCGGGAAGAGCTTCCTTGAAAACTCCATGTGTGCCTTAGTTACGCCATTCACGTATTTACTAAGGTTTAGAGCCAACAGCGTCATGTTCAGTTTTTCCGTTCCGCCCTGTTCCTTTAATACATCTATAGGAAACTCATTCCCCAAAAGCTCTTCAACAAGGTCGTAAGAGAACTTGTCGAACGCTGCCTCGACAGGAGTGTGGGTTGTAAAGATGCAGAGGTTCCTAACCTTATCGGGGTTCATACCATTCTGGCTCAACAGTTCAAGGGTGAGGAGGCTGGAATGGCCTTCGTTCATGTGGTACTTTCGTATGTTGAACTTTAGGGCTTCAAGCATCCTTATGCCGCCGATTCCAAGGACGATCTCCTGCTTCAGCCTGTATCGGTCGTCACCTCCGTAAAGGAAGTCGGTAATCTCTCTGTCCGCAGGCGCGTTGCCATCAACATCGGTGTCAAGGAAAATTATGGAGACCACTCCGCCGGTGAGGCTTTGATGTTCATAAAGCCAAGCTCTAACTTTGACATCCCTACCGCCGATGCGAACCTTAACCTGCGCAGGCATAAGGTCCATGAAATTTGAAGGGTCCCACTCGTCTGGGTATTCTAGCTGGTCTCCCTCCGCAGTTACCTCCTGCTTCAGATACCCCTTTCTGCTGATCAGAGTGACGCCGACAAGCGGAATCCTCAAGTCAGCACTAGACCGAATAGTGTCTCCAGCCAGGACTCCTAAGCCCCCACTGTAGGTTGGAACCTCGCTCTTTACGCCCACTTCCATAGAAAAGTAGGCTATATTGGGGCGTTCTAGGAAACTCCGCATGCAGTGCTCGCTGCAGAAGTAGTAGGTCCTGCCCCTAACCTCGGCTTTGAACTCCACCTTCTCCGAATCCAGCGGTAATCCGCAAGCCGGATCTTTTACGATCATATGAGTAAGCTCCAGGTTCCCGGGCAGATAGCTAAGTTTTGTTTCACTATTAATCCTTTGTGAACAAATCGACTTATGGGAGCAGTCTGACAACGGCAAGATTCAGGGAAAAAGAAGGATGAAAGATCCGCGATCCGATCTTATTACCCGTGTTTTTCTATGTGTTGCACAATTCTTGCTTCTTCTTCCTGATATGTGCGGAGGCGGTTCATGAGTTGGCGGAAGTCAACTTGATGGGCGTCGAATTCCGGCCCATCGACACAGGCGAACTTTGTCTCTCCGCCTATAGTGACTCTGCATCCGCCGCACATGCCAGTTCCATCAACCATTATGGGGTTCAAGCTGACCACTGTCTTAATCTTGTAAGGTCGCGTAACCTCTGCCACTGCCCGCATCATCGGAACTGGGCCGGCAGCCATGACCAAGTCAAACCTTTTGCCCTGCTCAAGAAGGTTCCTCAAAACGTCAGCGGTGAATCCTTTAAAACCCTTCGACCCATCATCTGTCGAAACGTAAAGCTCGTCGCTCAGCTTATGTAGCTCTTCTTCTAAGAGCAGAAGCTCAACAGTTCTGGCCCCAAGGATTGAGATGACATGGTTTCCAGCTTCCTTTAGAGCTCGAACCCAAGGATATATAAGGGCGGTTCCGACACCTCCTCCAATCACCATCACATCTCCGTACTTCTCTATCTCTGTAGGGTTTCCGAGGGGACCCACGATGTCCTCAATATTGTCGCCGACCTGCAGTTTGCCAAGTTTTTTTGTGGAAGCCCCTACTTCCTGGAAGATTATGGTGATGGTGCCTTCGCCTGGATTCCAGTCGACAAGTGTCAAAGGAAACCTTTCCCCACGTTCATCAACCCTCACAATAGCAAACTGGCCCACTTGAGCCTTCTTTGCAATAAGGGGGGCGAAGACAACGTACCGTTTAACCCCTGGCGCTAACTCCTCCTTGCCCAGAATTCTGAACATACGGGCCATAGGAGATCCTCTTCGTTAATGGATTCGGGTTGGTTGTAATGGAATAGGGAAAACTTATAAACCTTGTGAGCCTCAGAGAGCAATCCTGGTTATACTGGAAGCTGAGCGTATGAGACTTTGTCTTGCTAAAAGAAAGTTTAAAGTGTCTCCAATGTTTCAATATATCGGAATAAACCTTAGGAGGAACTGTTCGTGGAAAAAGACAAAGAACTTGAAGAGCTGAGACATAGAAAGCTAAGAGACCTTATTCAGAAGAGAGAGAGCGAATCAGACGCTTATGCGGTGGGCTCACCCGTAGAAGTGACAGACTCAAACTTCAACAAGGTAATCGATGAGAACCATTTGGTTGCAATTGATTGTTGGGCAGCTTGGTGTGCTCCGTGTCGCATAATGGGTCCTATTATAGAAGAACTTGCGAAGGATTACGCTGGCAAGCTTCTCATTGGAAAATTAAACGTCGACGAGAACCGAATGGTTCCCCTAGAATATCAGATAATGAGCATCCCCACAATTCTAGTCTTCAAGAACGGGCAGCTTGTAGACCGAATCGTAGGCGCCATGCCCAAAAAACTCCTCGAACAAAAGATAATCAAACACCTCTGACAAAGGAACTACCGTGCCAAGTCCAGCTTTCAGTTAACGAGCATAACATTGGGTCTTGCTCACTCATATCGCAGTGCTTCTGCTGTCCGTAACCTAGATACGGATAAGGCTGGTAACATGATCGCCAATGTGTTACTTGGGCAATAGTAAAGATGAACTATTGGTCATTCCGATTTTTTAGGAGCAATCCCGTAGACATGAAGAACAGTGTTTACTTCTTTTATCAGGCTCGCGTCCGACCAGACTGAAGAAGCAAAAAATATGTATATGATGGTGCCTCTTAGAAGGCTTTTGTTGTTTAGGAGGAGCGGGTAAACAACCTATATTTGCTTTCACCGGAAAGCTCCTCTATCACTCTTTTAGTGATCAGTTTAGCCGGGTTTGGAATGTTGACACGATTCTGTAAGTCTTCAAAGCTTTCGAAGGATTTCTTTTCTCGTGCGTCTAGGATGTTCCACATATATTTCTTGCCGATCCCTGGGATAAGTTCCAAGGCATGCATTCTCGGTGTTATAGGCTGCGCATTGTTGAAGAAGCTCACAAACCAGTCCTGTCTGTCCAACACGATCTTCTCGACCACATTCTCCAGTTCGATCCTTGCGTTCGCTGTCAATTCATCATAGCCGATTCTGCCAAGTATGTAGGTGATTTCGTCGCGAGCCTCCTTCCCAACATAGACCTTATCCAGAGGCTTGAGCACGACTCCCGCCTTTACATTCGCCTCAAGTAAAGTGAAGTAGCTCTCACCGATCAATTGAACAACTGCCTCAGCTCGGAATTTCGACCTTGTCCCAGGCTTGCCAAAAGGTAAGTAATCTAATATGTAGGCATTCTCTTCAAAGAGCTGTCGGGAATCCTTCTCTATGCGTTCTGTCAAATCCTAACTCTTCTCCTTTCTTCTTTATCTCATACAAATGGAAAATTGCAGAAAGAACGAATGGGTCACGTTGCTCCCATATTACTTGCACAACGTTTGAGTAGACCTCTAACGGTCATCGCAGATCGGAACTTCCTAGCGGATGGTCTCGAGAAGGAAGCATAAGTGAAAATGGTTTCCATCATCATTCCCCGCTCGAGCCAACAATCATAGAATTTATGGTCAAACTACTAATAACTCTTTTCTTCTGCCTTCAGCCCTCTTCTTTTTCCCTGTATTTGTCTAAGAGGGTTAGAATAGATTCCAGTTTTGAAGTCTCTATTATCTTACGGCCTCCAGCCAAGAAGACTCTCAGTTCTTCAATGCTTTTGGGCATGCAGTTTACTATCTGGACAGATTCTTCTTCGTCTAGCATTGCCTCTTCCTTCAGCTCTCTCAAAAGTTTCTCAGCTGATTCAGAGCTAATCTTAGAGAACTTTGCTGCGTAGTCCAACGATCTGCGCTGGAACTGATCTAAGTTTTCCTCACCCAGGGAGCCAAGTAATGCCTTGACTTGCGGAACAGTGATTGGCTGAGTTCTTACCACTCTCTTTCTAGCCATGTTCTATCCTTCTTTGTAAAGCCTTAAGTGTTCGGGTCGGATGATGATCTCTTTTGCTGCCTCCCCTTGGGTAACGTTGACTTCATATGATCTCCCTCTTTTCGCTATTATGACCCCGACCTTGCCGTGGTATCTGCGATGCGGTATCCCTTTATGAATGCTCGAGTCTATCTGGATTACCACTTTGTCGCCGGGTTCATACCCATGGAGTAGCCTACTGAGACTAAGTTTTCCACGTTCGCGTGTCTTCTTCTTCAAAAGCAAACGTGTCTTCCTTCGGTATCCCTTGGATTTCGGCATTTAAGATCAGTCTCCCATCATCGAGACGCTTAACACATCAAGCTTCAAAGGTTCTGCCTTTGCGTTTACAATATTAGACACATTTGGGTCGGTCCGTCCACCGTCTCCGGTTACCAGTTCCTTTACGTAAAGCCCTCCCTGACATCGAATTCTCATTTCTATGCTGTTCGGTGACAACCTCTTTACCTTGGTCTCATATATGTGTTTTTCCCGTTTGCGGTCGGCTCTGCGATGTACCACACGCATAGGGGTCTGCTGGAAAACGGCGACATTCGTAAGTGACTTTTCCAGTCTCGCAAGCTCTTCATCTGATACGTCTCTCTCAAACTTTACTGCGACTCTATAGGTTTTCTGAGAAGTCTCTATACGCTTAAGTCTCCTGATCATCGCCCTATCTGCAAACTTAAGATTTCTCACCTCAATCTTTCCCTTTGCTTCCCCGTTGATAGCTTGCTCGAGCCCTGAAAGATCTATCCTCCGTTTGCGGGGCTTTTTAACCTGGATTACGAAAGGTCTTCCCCGGCCAAGCATACGCGCATCAACATCCTCCCGTCCTGCCCCATGGAAGGAAGCTTCCTCGCCGCCAGTTCTTTCCAAAGCTGGGCCAGCGATTAGTTCCTCAACAGACTCTGGATATGCCTTCCCAGTCCAACCGCATTTATCGCAGCCCTTACCTCTGCATTCTGGGCAGAACCATGTGGATTGCGGTATGCCGCGGGCAATTTTCTTATACCTTCCCTTTATGAAGAGCGAGTTGACTTGGAGTCGAACCTCTTCTGTGAACGGGTTGATGAGAACCACAATTTCAGGCTTCATGAAATCCACAGATTTCTCCGTGACATCGGAAAGAATCTTTCCGGCCTCTCTGCTGAACTCGTTCCTTATGCTTTCGCCGTGTTGGACTTCGAATTCAGCTTTGAACTCGTCTTCGCGTTCCTCAACGTCCACAGGTAGTTTCACACCGACAAGAAAAGTCTCATATTCATATTCCTGAAGCAACTTTACAGCTCTTTCTATAAGCGTTGGTAATGCCTCGAAACGTCCTTGACAGAGAAAGCAAGTCTTCCCCTCTTTAGGTCTCCGCTTGAGTGTCCGTAGAATTTCTGCAGCCATGGGGAACGAGGCGTTTGCTGCTAGCAGCTTCAACAAGGACACTCCCTTCTTGTCTCCGCCGAGAGCAAGCTCGTGTCCCTCCATCGTCAGCATGCTCTTTACTGTTCTACCTCGTTCCTTGTTATCCATGCCGCGACCTAGAAAGGCGAACTGCCTACCTAGGCAGTGGTCGCAGAGCGGGTATCTCTCAAGCATCCTTTGAGCCTTTCTATCGATCTCCATCTGAGTGCTATCACCAACACTTTCCTAAAGGTTAAAGACATTCTCTGCCAAGTCTTTAAAACTTAATGATCTGGATCATTTATATCTACATTCCTCCAGAAAATGTTTCTGGCGGTGAAGGAAGCCTTGAGGATCCTTCGTTATGTTCATAAAGGGATCGAGTCCTACGGCATCTTGGAGGCGTCCGGCGGCATCGTTGATCTTCAAAAGGTTTCAAGCCTCAAAGGGCGTTCACTTCCATACAATGTTGACGGCCTGATCTCCCAAGGATTGGAAGCTGAGAATCTTTTGAGAGACTTGTTGGACAGAATATCGCGAAAGGAAAAAGAGAAGGTTATTCTGAGAAAAGTCGATGTGACCCTGAAGGCGCCAGTTGTTGCTCCGTCGAAGATAGTATGCTTGGGCCTAAACTATAGGGATCACGCTGAGGAGGGAGGAGCGGCGGTGCCGGAAGAGCCGGTCATCTTCATGAAGCCTCGAACCGCGATCATCGGTCCCGAAGAATCAATAGTCAAACCAAGCTTCGTGGAAAAACTGGACTACGAGGTTGAGTTAGCCGTAATCATAGGCAGAAAAGGCAAGAACATCTCTGTTGCAGATGCGAAGAATTACGTCTTTGGGTACACAGTCTTCAATGATGTTTCTGCTCGGGACATCCAGTTCAAGGACGGGCAGTGGACGAGGGGGAAGAGCTTCGACACCTTCGCTCCCATAGGCCCATGCATAACGACTACGGAGCAAATAGGCGACCCAAACAACCTTTATGTATGCACTAGAGTTAACGGCGAAACTAGGCAGAATTCATCGACAGAGCAGATGATTTTTGATGTGTACGAGATAATCTACCACCTCAGCCGAGTGATGACTCTGGAGCCATGCGACATCATCGCAACTGGGACACCAGCTGGCGTGGCAGCCTTCATGAAGCCAGAGCCGAAGTTCCTGAAACCCGGCGACACGGTGGAAGTAGAGATCGAAAAAATCGGGATCCTGAGAAACATGGTAATAGAAGAAGGATCGTTTAGCACAAGATGAGCTGTAAGCCTAAAATCTTAAATAAAGAAGGATTCATTCTATCTTTCCGAGCCGCGGTAGCTCAGTTTGGGAGAGCACCCGACCTAGAGCCAACGAGACCTAGAACTGAAGGGTGAAGCTGAAGTCCCAGGCTGAATTTAAGGTTTGAAACCGGGTTGTCGAGAGTTCAAATCTCTCCCGCGGCACATCCTTGATTCACATCATACGTGTTGAACTTATCTCTGAGGCTTTGAATGTTATCTATAGGATTTTATCCATCATATCTGTATTGCTTAAGGAGATGCGGCTGCTTTAGGTGGGATTGCTATTTGGTGTCTCCTGGCAGGCGAAGAGGAGGAAACATAATGAGACAAATCTTGAGGCGATATATCTATAAAAGAAATATTTATATCTCAACGCGGGCACTATTGACCTAGGAAATATGATAGAATAGGGACACTTGAAGTAAAGAAGGTGAAGGAAGTTGACGGTTCAAGGGCAAGGTCATCAAGGTCACGCAGGCCATGCTCATCACATGAAGGAATTCAAAAGAAAATTCTTGGTCTCGACGATACTTTCAATTCCCACACTTGTTCTTTCTGAGATGATCCAGACATGGTTCGGTTTCCATCTGGCAATTCCTTATCAAAAAGAGATTTTTCTCCTTCTTTCATTAACCGTCTACATTTATGGTGGATCGCCCTTCATGAAGGGGCTCGTTCAAGAGTTGAAAGACCGAGTGCCCGGCATGATGACTCTCATCGGCACAGCCATATCCGTAGCCTTCCTCTACAGCGCAGGAACAGTCTTCTTGATAGCCGGAAGAGACTTTTTCTGGGAGCTTGTCACTCTCATCGACGTTATGCTTCTCGGACACTGGATCGAGGCCAAAAGCGTTCTAGGGGCTTCAAGAGCACTAGAAGAACTCGTCAGGATAATGCCGACGACAGCCCACCTCGTCAAGAACGGCGAGATTCTGGATGTCCCTGTGTCGGAGCTGAAGCCTGGTCAAACCGTTCTGGTCCGGCCAGGCGAGAAGATACCCTCAGACGGCTCGGTTGTCGAGGGCGAATCATTCGTCAATGAAGCTCTTCTGACAGGTGAATCAAAGCCCGTTCTCAAAAGACCTAATGACAAAGTCATTGGGGGCGCTATAAACGGAGAAGGCGCCCTTGAAGCTCGAATAGAGAAGACGGGCAAGGAGACTTACATCTCGCAGGTGATAGCATTAGTTAGGCAAGCACAGGAAAGTAAGTCGAGGACCCAGGACCTTGCCAACAGGGCGGCAGCTTTTCTTTTTTATGTTGCTCTCGGTGCGGCAATACTGACTTTTTCTGCTTGGTTCCTGATTAGCACCCCTGACCTGGCCCTTGAAAGATCTGTAACAGTTTTGGTCATAGCTTGTCCGCACGCTCTTGGCCTCGCTATTCCTTTGGTTGTCGCGCTTTCAACTTCCATAACTGCAAAGAGCGGGATACTTATCAGAGACAGGAAAGCCTTCGAATCGGTTAAGGATATCGATGCAGTTGTGTTCGATAAGACTGGCACACTGACTGAAGGCAAGTTCGGAGTCAGTGATGTTGTCTCTTTCATCCCCGAAGATCGCCTTCTTGGACTTGCTGCAAGTGTCGAACTCAACTCTGAGCACACGATAGCGAAGGCAATCGTGGAACACGCAACGCAGAAAGGCCTCAAAATCCCGAAGGCAAAGGAGTTCAAAGCAATACCGGGAAGGGGCGCATATGGGAAAGTGAAGAGGAGAGAGGTCTACGTTGGTAGCCCAAACCTTCTAGATGAGCTAAGCATACAAGTGGAAGACCAGAAGACTAGGGCGCTTCAAGAACAGGGCAAAACCCTTGTCTTTACAGTTGTCGATGGGAAGCTTGCTGGTGCCTTCGCTCTTTCCGACAGGATAAGGGACGAATCTTTCCAGGCAGTCAAGGAACTGAAAGGGAACGGGGTTAGGGTTTACATGCTTACAGGAGACTCAGAGCAAGTAGCCGGGTGGGTCTCGAAAGAACTCGGTATCGACGACTACTTCGCACAGGTCTTACCTGGCCAGAAAGCAGAGAAGGTCAAGTTGCTTAAGGAGAAAGGCTATAAGGTGGCCATGGTCGGAGACGGGGTTAACGACGCTCCTGCGCTGGTTACGGCGGATGTGGGCATTGCTATAGGTGCGGGAACCGATGTGGCTATCGAAAGCGCAGACATAATTCTCGTCAGGAATGACCCAAGAGACGTTGCGAAGGTCGCAGATCTTTCCAAGAAGACGTACTCCAAGATGGTTCAAAATCTTTGGTGGGCAGCAGGATACAACATATTTTCCATACCATTAGCTGCAGGAGTCCTCTACTCTCTCGGTATAACCGTGAGTCCAGCAATCGGGGCTTTGATCATGTCCCTGAGCACCGTCATAGTGGCAATCAACAGCCAGACATTGAGGAAGTATGAACCAAAAATGCCTGGTTTCGTTGAGGAGAAACAAGTCACGATAGATCCAGTTTGCGGAATGGAGGTGGAGCCCAAGAGCGCTTACAGCAAAGTCGAATATGAGGGGCGAATTATTTACTTCTGTTCAACTGCCTGTGAGGAGAAATTCAAGAAGAACCCTAGTAAATTCTCGGCGAAATTTGATAAGAAGAAACCGTGAAGCATGAACGTGATTCAGCGAAGCCAGTGATACATCATGATAAGAACTTTGGTACTGAACATGAATCGCTCTGACTCCTCCCATTTCTCGGCACTTCAGACAAGCTCCCGAAGGCTTTTAAGTTCATCCTCTTAGACATCTTGTCTAAGTGAAAGTAGCCTTGAGGAAAATTGGTTTTGGAGTTATAGGCCTAGGGACCTTCGGAAAGAACCATGTTGCTGCTTACGTTGAGCATCCCTTTGCCAGACTCGTTGCTGTGTGCGATATAAAGGAAGAATTGGCCAAAGACACGGCGGAAAAATTCAAGGTCAAGTATTTCACGGATTACCGTGAGATGCTTGAGAATCCTGACATCGAAGCCGTCTCCGTAGTCACACCGGACTTTCTCCATAGGGACCCCGTTATAGCTTGCGCCGAGAAGGGAAAACACATCCTATGCGAGAAGCCCTTGGCGACCACAGTTGAGGATGCCGAGGAGATGGTTAAGGCTGTCGAGAAAGCAGGCGTAACCTTGATGGTCGACTTCCATAACAGGTGGAACCCGCCCTTCGCCCTCACCAAGGAATCAGCCGAAAAGGGGGAACTGGGGAGGCCAGTTCACGCCTACATTCGGTTGAGCGACACTATGTATGTGCCGACCAGAATGCTGAGCTGGGCTAGTAGATCCTCTGTTTTGTGGTTCCTTGGCAGCCACACGGTGGACCTTGCGAGATGGATCTTCAGTGACGAGGCAGCTGAAATCTACGCCACATGTGGCATGGAGCTTCTGAAGAGCAAAGGGATTGAGACTCCTGACTTTTACCAGTATATGATTCGTTTCAGGAACGGAGCCGTGGCAATGTTTGAGAACAGTTGGATTCTTCCCGAGACCTTGCCGACGATCGTGGACTTTGTAGCTGCGTTCACTTTCACGAAGGGATGCGTCTACATAGACCCTATCCAGCATGGAGCCTTCAAGATGTTCAGAGTTGACTCTTGGGGCTACCCGAACATCATAGGTGGACCCATGGACATTCATGGCAGGCGTGTAGGCTTCGTCAATGAATCGATCTTCTACTTTGTTGACTGCTTAGTGCATGGAAAGAAGCCTATCCCAACGGGCAGAGACGGATTGGCCGTGACAAAGATTCTGAGCGCTGTTGAAGAATCGGCAAGAAAAGTGCATAACGAAAAGTCTTGATTCGTGAATATTCCATTAAACATTCAAGAGCATTTCATTCAGCATCGTCTGATATCCATTCTTCTTCAGATTCATCTTGAGGAATTGAAGTGTTCGCATTCTCTTTCTCTTGTTGCATCGTCCATTGTTTCTATTTTAATGACACCTTCTCCTTATCAGCTTAACATTTATAGGATGGTATTACAATTTTAGTATTATGGAATTGACTAAGAAACCTATCCAGTATGAACCGCAGGAGAAAATACGTTCCTTCGTTCTCAGGCTACCTGAGAAATACGCCCTAGTCTTAGACGGTCTTGTAGAGAAAGGTGCAGCTAGGTCCAAGAACGAACTCATCGTTGAGGTTATCGGCAGGTTCTTATCAGACCTTCAAAAAGAAGCTGAGGAGAAGAAGAATGGGGAAAGATTTTGACGCATTTATCGGGTTCATTCTTCTACTGATAGGTGCTGCTATTGTCCTGAAGATTATAGATGATGCCACGAAATCTGTAAAGTATGAATGTCCTAACTGTGGCACCACATTAAGAAGAGGCACAAATCCTTGTCCAAAATGCCGTACACCTTTGAGATGGTTCTAACACCGAAAGATTTATATCTGGGATACCACAATGGTGATATCAAGAAGTTGGTACCAGAAAATGCAAAACAGCTTCCGAATCTACAATACTCCTAAGGGCCCCAAAGTATATTTCGAGACAGCACGAATTCATCATTGGTCCATTGGTCTATTATCAGCAATCATCGGAGGTCTAGGTCTTATGTTCGATGATGAAAAGAAACGAGAAGACTTCTACTTGTTCCTTGTTATCGGAGGCGTCACAGCTTTCTTAGATGATTTGCCCGATTTCATATCATATGTCAATAGTCTCAAAACACCAATTCAATAGTCTGGCTATGTCAGAAAGTACTTTGATATAAAAGTGACCACTTCTAATCTTAATTTAGACGCTTTTACCCCTAAATTCGGATTATTTGCGTTTCCTGAAGATTTTGACTTCGCCGAACTCGCAGACGTGGTTGAAGCCGCTTTCGATCAGCTTTGTGACCTATTCAACGGTGTCGGCAACTCCGCTATAAAAGCTATCTGCTTCCTCTGTAAACAAGGTGGCTTCAAGGTGGACCTAGATCTGAGTGTTTTCCCATTTTTTGTAGCCTAGCCTTTAAGCCGTGTGCGGCACGCTTTTTGTCTTGTGGAAATACATTGTTGCGTGCCAGTGGCGAAAATGTCTTTACATCTGTCATTACGTATGTTATGATGCTAAGAGTCGTGAATTAACGGAATTCTGGTTTAGTAATTTCGAAGTAAGCGGCATGCTTTGAAGCCATACGAAAGTTGTAGAAAACCTTTTACGACAGGGCCTGGCAATAGAACTTTGGATGGTGGTTCTCTTTGATGACGGAACATAGCGAAGCTTTAGTTATCTCAGAAAAGAAAAAAATGATGAAGGTCGCACAAGAAATTGTCAGCCTCGTCAATAATCCTCAGAAAGATCATGTCTTGATCAGGCAGAAGATATTAGAGTTTTTATGTCATTTGTCAAATATAGGCGGATTTTGTGATGGTAATAGCCAACAGCAGATTCATCGCATCACTGAATATCTAGCATCTACAATAATGCAAGATGAGCCGGTTGCAGATCTTTGGTATAAATTGCTGTGCGGAGTTTGTGTGAGGGCTATCGGAATTCAGGTGGACTTTACTAAGAAACCCTTTAGAGTCATGGGTTTAGACATCAAAGCACTAGGAGCACAATTTAAGGCGTTGTTCGAAAGGTAACAATCTCTATGATGCACGCTAGGGTTGGATAATTGACTTTCAAGATATCTTTATAACATGATTTTCCAAGGACTTAACTTAATAAGTCTTACTGGTGTAGGTCTGTACAATCGATTGAATAACTATATAGAGCGTGAATATTCATGAGTCAATCATTACAGTCACTGTTTGGAACGTTGAATAAGCTCTACTTCTCCGGAAAACAAACACTTCTTTTTTAAATTACTATTTGGTGAACTCAAAAAAGTGGCAGGAGGTTACTTCCAGCCAGGTCAAAATTATGCTGATCAAGATTTCTTTTTCAACCAGTTTACCATAATATGGGAGGACCTCCTTAGGAGACAACACTATGAAGGGGCCAAGGAGATATGGGATATCGCATTAAGTTTGGCTTTCGAATGGGAGAGTAGTAATAAGCCCTATAGGATTCACAAAGGCACGCCATACTATTTCCTCGGTGTAACTGCAATTCTCAACGAAGAACTTGAAAATGGGTTTCTTTTTATGCATCAGGCGCTTGAAGAAGATAGAAAAACGCACAACTCCCAAACTCCACCAACTGCTGCTTATTTCTTTGTTACATTAGACTTTACTAAACAAGCGCAGTTCTTCAGGATCAAAGTCGAAGAAATCGGTCGATATCTATCGGATAGGATAGAGGAATATAGAAAAATAAGAGCTGGTGCTCTGAATATCAGCGACTTCAAAACCAAGTTTTTAGAATGTACTGATCTAAGTGAGGAAGTTTTTCTCTTTGTATACCTCCTCTTTAGATTGAAGAAACTGATTTTGGAAACAGACAATCGGTTAAAACAAAATGTGTTCAGCTCCCTAGTTCATGCAAAGATTTTGTTCGATATTTGTTTAGTTACTGAAAAAGCAGTCGAATACAAAAATCCTGAGTCCAAAAAAGGTACGAAGCTTTTCTTTCCTGATGAAATAAAGTTTCTTTCGAGAGAAGCTTCGTTGTCGGTAGGTAAGTCAACAATCAAGAAGTTGAATACTGATTTCCGAAACGATTTCGCTAAAACATTATGTGATATGCTTACGTCAAAATACTACTTAAAGCTATCAAAGATTGAGGAAGATCTAGCAATTACTTACGGTATCAGAAACTTCGGAGCCCATAGACTTGAAGATGAGCCAGTTTTTTATCAAGATATGGAGGAATTGGCCCAAAGGCTACTTAACGGTTTGTTCTTTTGTATTGAGAAGTTGTTTTGAATTTCACCCTGAAAAAACTAAGAATAAAAGAGGAATTTACAAAAGTCCCCGAGACAAGTCAAAAAGATCAGAAGTCTCAGACAAACTGTTCTATTGGACAAACCACCTTTTTTTCTTGCACCAGACTTTTTTCTTTTCCATTAATTGCTTAGTCAATGCAGAGGGTAGGTCAGCTAATGCTGGAATCTCCGCACTAGGACATGTGACTTCTTGTCTCAAGCCGCCTCTGATTTCTCTTCTTGGCTTCGAAATTTTTCTGTTTTTTCCCTATAGGAAATTTCCAAAGTCTCATATCGTCGCTTTCCTCTTCTGACCCAAGCGTATTTTTTCTAATTCATGATTTAGCAAACATCCAGTATCTAGAACAACGCGATAAAACATATAAAAAAAGTTAAGAATAAGTTATGAATTTGGGCATCAAAAGCAACTTCCATTACAATTGTGGGGTTCCTTACGTCCAAAGGAAAAAGTTAATATTTCCCCTTGTTATCTGTACGGCAAGGTGAAACGATTTTGCCCATTGATCCAGATTTTCAAAAGAAACGGCAGAAAGTCAGAGAGGAGGAGGGCGTAGCCATCTGGGGACCCGTCGAACCGCCTGAGAAGCTAGGCATCCATGGAACTAACGTGGCAGTTGACTGGGATGTATGCGAGGGTCACGGCATATGCCTTGAAGTTTGTCCTGTGCAGCTATACGAGTGGCGGGAAACGCCTGGTAACCAAGTATCCGAGAAGAAGGCTTTTCCAGCCAGAGAAAGTGAATGCATACAATGCCTCGCATGTGAAACCCAGTGTCCTGTCCAAGCAATAAAGATCAACCCTCTATGAAAAAACCTGAGAACTTTACATCGTCTCGGTGAATCTCTTTTCTCTACAGTAAGGGCCATCGTCTTCTTCTGGCTTGCAAACCCGGGTTAATGAGCCACTGAAAACGCAGTGTTTATATCGCATCAGGTAGGAAAATAGTATTTGAGGTTCTGAAATTGGGTAAGAAAGGCAGAGAACTTGTAAAATTAGATATGGAGGACCTGCTCAAGGAACTGAACAAGGCCTACGCAGAAGAGTGGATCGCCGTCTATTACTACAAGTGGGCAGCCTCCGCTGTATGTGGAGTGTGTTCACCAGTCGTCGCAAACGAGTTGAAGAGGATCGCCGGTGAAGAAGAGGAACACGCCCAAGAGCTTGCTGACAGAATCATAGAACTGGGCGCCGAACCTGAAAGAGACTTCGAAGATCTGGTCAAGATAGCGAAATGCCGGAAAATAGTTTTCCCCAAAGACCTTAACGACCTAAAAGGTTTCCTAACAGCCGTTATGGAGCAGGGTGAACAGTGTGCTATAGAAGGCTATAACAGTTTGATCAAGAAGATGTCTCCTTGTTACGAGAAGGATCTTAGGACTTTCCACCTGATAGAGCACATACTCTCAGAAGAGATACAACACGAAGAAGCCTTTGACAACTTGCTCTAAGAGCGACCTTGATCAAAGGGTTAACTCCAACTTATTTTCCCTGCTTTTTCTTTTTGTGTTCTTATGGTGAATAGATTATGATCTTAACAGAGTTAGCTAAAGATGTTTACTGGGTAGGCGTCACAGACTCGGACATAGGAGATTTTCGTAACCACAGACCTAGAAGAGGCACAACCTACAATGCTTACCTAATCACTGACGAAAAGACAGCGTTAGCTGACAACCGAAAAACACCGTTCAAGAACCATAACTTAGAATAAGCCAAAGAAAAACTGCATGCTCTAGAAAGATATTTGGGATGTCATAGGATGAAGGTCGGAAGCATGTTCGTGGTAACGGTGCCCTCTGGCTTTGAGCTTGAAGCAAAAAAGGAAATAGAGAGGCTAATCCCCCATGCGAAAGTCCGGAGCTTATTTTTCAAAGGCAACCTCCTATTAGAGAGCCCCTTAGAAGCAGGGGTAGTAATTGCCAGATTGAAGGGACCTCAAACTACCTACATAGGCCGAGTTTTTCCTGTAGATTCCAAGCTGAAGATCTCTCCGAATAGAGAGAGCATTGCACGACTGCGTGATCACGTCTTGCTTTTAGGAAGGTTGGGAAACCGAGATACGTTCCTCGTTCGATGCAAAAGAAGGGGAAGCCACGACTTTTCAAGTCAGGAAGTCGAAAGAGAGTTGGGAAGTTTTCTTGAGAAGGACACTGGAGCCATTGTGAATTTGGAGGCTCCCATAAAGATTGTCATAGTGCAGATTTTCCAAAACCTCGCTTTCGTAGGCGTGACTGAGTCTGAGAACGTTTTGATCAAACGTGTTCAGGTTTCCAGGAAGTATGCCAAGGGCGAACGCCCCTTTACACGCGCTGAGCACAAGATCAAGGAGGCTATTGAAGCGTTCGACTTTGGAATCAAACCAGAGTTTGAGGTGTTAGATATTGGCGCAGCACCAGGAGGCTGGACAAAGGTCTTGGCTAGTCTGGCTAAAAGAGTAGTGGCTGTTGATCCTGCCGATCTGGACCCTTCGGTGGCCGCGCTTCCCAACGTGACTCACCTTAAGATCAAGGCAGAAGACATCCCGCATGACATGGGTCAGTTTGACTTGGTCACGAATGACATGAATTTGAGCCCTACGGAATCAGCCAATATAATGGTTGACTTGGCACATTGCTTGAGGAAAGGCCGGTTCGCTATAATGACTGTGAAGTTCATTACTAGGGATCGAAAGAAACATCTTAGCGATGCTATCAGGATCCTGGAAACCGAATACAAAAATTTTCAGACAAAGAAATTGCCTCATAACAGATACGAAAAAACGCTTTTCATGCAAAAGATGTGAAAGATATTGTAAGAAAGGGGAATCCGAAAGACTTATGCAAGTATTTTAACATTAATCATTGGAGTCGGTGGTGAACTTTTGAACGGAGAAGATAGATTAGTCAAGTTTCTCAAGGAGCAGATCAAGATAGAGAACGAAATCGTCAGTTCACTAAACAAGGCCTTGGCGGAGATAGAGAACCCTCCAGTCAAGGGAACCCTTAAGGGCATATCCTTGGACTCAGTCAAGCATGCGGAAATGTACCTTTCAGCCGTTGCGTTGTTAACAAAGGTTCAGAAGGCACTTACGCAGAAACAGCTTGACGAACAAAGAGAACTTGTGGAAAAACACATACAATTGGAAGTGAGACTCATAAAGAGGATAAGCATGGAACTGCCAAACGTAAAGAACGAGAAAGTGAAGCTGCTTTTGGATGCAATCCTTCAGGACGAAAAGAGGCACCACGCGCTTTTGAAGCAGGTTCTAGAGATACTAGTCGGAGGCGAAACTATAACGGAAGAAGAATGGTTTGACGTCATGTGGAAGAGCGTCCCCTTCCACGGAGCCCCAGGAGGATAAGACTTAAAGGATAAACATAGATGTAAACGCTGGGGCTGACCGGGATAATGGAAATTCGAGTCGCTTGAGGGTTCATTTATGAGCGATATGGTTCCTTTCAGGCTTCTCATATCGCGGCAAGAAGCCTTAAAGACGATTCTGAGCTCGGTGCAGGCATTAGAAAGGTCTGAAAGAGTCTCCATTGAAGAGTCCTTAGGTCGAGTTCTGGCTGAGGGCATCGTTGCTGACAGGGATGTTCCTCCCTTCGACCGGGCTGCCATGGACGGTTACGCTGTGAAAGCCGAGGACACCTATGGGGCCTCAGACCAGAACCCTAGAACACTGAAAATCACAGCCGTGCTAAATGCGGGAGAATCAATCGACACTACTATGAACAAAGGTGAATGTATCCGTATAGCCACCGGTTGCCAAATTCCTCGCGGCGCAGACGCGGTAGTTATGGCGGAGTTTACCGAAGAAAAGAGGGGGAAGATGTCGGTCTACAGAGCCGTACATCCTGGGGCGAATATTTCTCAGCGAGGAGAAGACATGAGAAAAGGTGAATCAATACTGAAAGAAGGTCAACTTTTAACGCCGGCGAAAGTTGGGGTTTTGGCAGCCTTGGGACGGAGAGACGTGCTGGTCTATGAGAAGCCTCGTGTAGCCATAATCCCGACTGGAACCGAAATCTGTGAAGTCGGTTCTGAACTTGCTGAAGGGCAGGTCTACGATGTGAACTCTTACACCTTGGCGTCAGTTCTCTTGGAGAATGGCGCTCTGGTGACGAAGTCTTCTATTGTCCCGGATTCCTTGGACCAGCTGAAATCCGCTGTTACACGTTTTCTTGAACATGACTTGATCGTTTTTTCTGGCGGTAGCTCAGTAGGGGAGCGAGACCTCCTAGTTAAGGTGGTTGAAGAGTCTGGGAAGGTTCTCTTCCACGGGGTTCAGATAAAGCCTGGGAAACCGACGCTCTTCGGTGTGGTAAAGGGCAAACCTGTCTTTGGCATGCCTGGCTATCCTACTTCGTGTCTGAGTAATGCTTACATTTTTCTGGTTCCAGCCATACGAAAAATAGCTAGGCTTCCCCCAAAAGAGCCTAGCACCATAAGAGCGAGGATGGGTAAAAGGATTGTTTCAGCCTCAGGCCGAGAACAGTTCCTGCCCGTCAAGCTGGTAGAAGGAAAAGCATATCCCGTCTTTAAAATGTCTGGGGACATAACTAGTATGGCAAGAGCTGACGGATACATAATCCTGCCCACCAACTTGGATGTGATCGAAGAGGGTGAAGAAGTCACAGTAATCATGTATGAATAGCTGCCGTGACAAGCGTCTTTTACCTCTTTTTATACAATCGGTTCAGATCTGACGTTCTTAAATGATTACCGATCAGGCTTGGATCGCCTTTGGGAGTAAGCTCAATTATGCCCGACCCTCAGAAAAGACTTGGCGCCAGTCATAAGATATTCCGTCCCCATCTGTTGCATAATAGATGAATATATGCGCCTGTATGGTTAGATGAGTGGTTGAAGACTTTCAAACTAAGAATTGATTATAGAGAAATGAAGCCTAGGGATGGAAAAGGTCAAGTTTCAAGGAATCTGAGGAGAGTTCAAGCAGGTACCTTAGGCAGAGCTATTAGGCTATCTGCAAAAAGGCTGGCAGATCGTTCATAAACTCGGCAACGGAGAGGCCATCATCAAAAGGTGATCTCTATCTTTCCGTTTTCTTTTTTAGAGAAATCGAGCTATGGAATAAGAAGACTCTTCTTAGCTGAGAAAGGTCTCAGTTGCTTCATCTTTGGATTAAAGGATTTTTATCTGTCTAGTGAGAACCATAGTTATAATGAAATAACAGCAACTGTGTATTTCGGAGGCATATTCAACCGCTATATTGGCGTCTTTTTCTGTGAAAATTTTACTAGCTGGAACATCAAGAGAACCATAAATTGATGTGCTATGAGCCCATTCCCACATTTTGCTAATCCATTTTGCTCTAGCAATTGAAACTTTTTGATAATCAGGGAGACCTTCCAACCTCTTTATCACCTCTTCCAAATCAACTGTTGGATCATGTTGTTTAGGATATTTTAGACCGACCAGAACATAAAGAGCTTTCACCGCCAATTCGATGCAATGCTGAGCCGCTTCGATACATCCATTATAGTCATACTGATCTCTCAGACTACAAGCTCTAGACCATGCTTTCTGAGCCTCACCGCACAAACCATCTGCTTCATTAAGGGATTGTTCTTTGTTCATACACATCTCCCATAATAGATGCTCTTTCCGTTACTAATTCTTTCGCTTGTCTCAAAAGTTCGGCAACGGAGAGGTCATCGTAAAGCGGTAATCTTTCTTTTTTCTTTTTCGATGAAAATTGGACAGCATACCAGCAACGGATTTAAGTCTCTCCTTCTCGTATATTATATGGAACAGCAGCAAGGGAGGAGAGTTACCTTGGTATCTTCAAGAAAGGAAATCAAGGAGTTAAAACAGCTACTCAAGGAGAGACTCGAAGAAGCTAAGAAAAATAAGATCATTACGGAAATGCGGCTTAAGGACATCACTCCAGATAGTCGTGCTGGAACAAGAGCACAATGGTCTGCGGCTAATGTAGCACGAATTTATAGTGAACTAACTTACATATATGAAATCTTAGACTGGATAGTAGCTGAGGTTAAGAAGATGACTGAGGAAATACAGAAATTCGAACAAACTCTTTCCTCCTTCGAAGAAACTTTCGAAGGTACGAAAGGAACCTTAGAGAAATATCGTTGATGCTTATTCAATATTGACGTTCTTTCTAGAAATATGGAATTTGTGATACAGAAAGTACCTTATGTTCTAATCCAAAAGAGTACTAACGCTTCCGGAGCGCTTCAATTGGCCGCCGCTATATGGCGCCGAACGGCTAGGATTTTTGCGGAAAGAGGTTCGGTGATTAACAGAACCTAAAACGTTTAAATTTCAGGTCTATTATAGGAATATCTATGCAGAAACGGTTAAAGTATTATGTTCGGAAACATCATCTAACAATAATCAGCTTAGCGCTTGGCATCGTATTTTTTAGTATAAACTTTTTCAGTAGCCAATATTCAATAATGCTCGTTGAAAGCTGGAGAGATGCTGTTTCACGAAGTTGGGAAACGATAATGGAAGGCGGGAAAGCAGTTCCCTACAGAACCCCTAATAAATGGGCTGTAAGGTTCGAAATAGAACCAAGCCTGAATATCCACATCCAAATGTCTGTTAGCGTTGTACTTATAAAAGGAAATTCGACATCGACATCAGAAACGAATGGATAAATCAACTAAGAATTGATTATAAAGAACTGAGGCCTAGGGATGGAAAAGGTCAAGTTTCAAGGAATCTTTCCCGCCCTTATTACTCCCTTCACCCGCGAAGGAAAGGTGCACTTAGAAGAACTCCTTGAAGTTGTTCTGTTCCATGTTGAGAGGAGGGTTAACGGCTTCTTCGTCTGCGGCACAGTTGGAGAGGGCCCCATGATGTCTATAAAGCAGAGAAAACTGGTTGCCGAAAAGGTCATAAGAGAGGTTTCTGACCGCGCATTAGTAATCGTCCATGCGGGCACCACAAATACTGAAGAGACCGTTGAGCTCGCGAGGCACGCAGAAAAGAGTGGAGCCGATGCCGTAGGCGTAGTCTCCCCCTACTACTTTAAGCCAGATCTGGACGGCATTCTAGAACATTACAGAATTGTCTCTGAATCAGTTAGAATACCGGTATTCGTTTATAATATACCGCACCTAACCGGCTTCAATCTAACCCCACAAATAGTCATGAGGATTTGTGAGCTACCCAACATCATAGGTGTTAAAGACTCAAGCCGAGACTTGATCCAGATAAGGGAGATAATGGAAACAGCCAAAAAGAAGATAACAGTGATCAACGGGTCTGATAACCTCACGTTCGCAGCGTTAATGATGGGCGTCGACGGTCAAATCTCGGGGATGGCTAATGTGGCGCCGGAACTGTTTGTAGGACTCTATAAGGCATATAAAGATGGAAACTATGCGAAAGCACTCAAGCTTCAGAAAGATATCAACTCCGTCATCCGAGCATTAAGCGGCTTTCCTCCGATTGCACCAATCAAAGCCGCCTTAGAACTGCGAGGGATAAGAGCGGGCCTACCAAAGAGACCCCTGAGACCTCTTAGACCGGACGAAATTGACAACTTAAAAGAGAAACTGACTGCCCTAAACTTGTTTTGGTAATTAGGTTCTCGCGCAAGACTGATAAGATACGACACTAGAGAATATCATTCTGTGGGCAGCTCGTGCTCTAATGCTAGAAACAGGAGAAAGGTTCCTAATTGAGAGCCAAGTTGAGGGTTGCCATAACTGACTCCGAATATGGATCGCACGAGATTGAGAAGAGAATCCTTTCGAGAATAGGGGCCGAGATGGCAGAGTTCCAGTGTAAAACTGAAGATGAAGTCATTAGGCACTGTAGCGACGCTGACGGTTTGCTGGTTACTTATGCTCCGATAACCAGAAAAGTGATAGCAAGCCTTAAGGCGAGAGTGATAACCCGTTATGGCATCGGCGTCGACAACATTGACGTGAAGGCGGCAACTAAAAGGAATATACTTGTAACAAACGTAGTCTACGACGTAACCGACGTTGCAGACCATACTCTCAGCCTGATCCTTTCCTTGATTAGAAAGATTCCATGGATTTACTGGAGTACAAGAAAGGTGGAATGGGATTGGAGAAAGTTTCAACCAATAAGCCGACTTAGGGGAAGGACTGTCGGCATAGTCGGGTTCGGTAGGATAGGAAGGAAAGTGGCCGAAAGACTGAAAGGGTTTGAGGTAGAGCTGATCGTATATGACCCCTACGTATCCGCTGAAGTCTTTAAGCAATACGAGGTAGAAGGAGTAGAGCTCGAGGCTCTTCTTAGAAAGTCAGACGTAGTCACAATTCACGTTGGTCTGACAGAAGAGACACACCACATGATCGGCGAAACCGAGATCGGAAAGATGAAGAGAAACGCCATATTGATCAACGTGTCAAGGGGTGGAATAATAGACGAGAAGGCTCTTCACATGGCTTTAAGAGAAGGTCGGATCGCTGGAGCCGGCTTAGATGTTTTGGAAAAGGAACCTGCCACAAAAGGTAATCCGCTTCTTTCTTTAAACAACGTAGTGATAACTCCTCACATGGCTTGGTACTCAACCAGCTCGATCGAGGAGATCCAAGAGAAGGCTGCTGAGGATGTCGCAAGGGCTTTGAGCGGTCAGATACCAGTAAACCTATTGAACAAAGAGGTTCTTGAAAGACAGGGCAATTTGGCACCCAAAAGATAGCTATGCCTTCATCCATTCTGATTCGGTAGAAGAGCTTCATCAACGTCGTTTAACTTCAAAAGAAAAAAGGAGAGGGAAGACCTTCTGCATTGTGAGAACCGCTTGACCGAAAGCCGTTTCCCTTTTTATTCGCCCGTGTCGATGTTGAAGGGCAGTACTGCGTAGAACCGTTGTTCGCCTTTCACGATTTCGTAAGCTAGAATAGCCGTAAAGGTTACGTCATGTTTGTTGGTTTTTTCCGTCTTAAGCGCCTTTATCGTGATCATGTCTCCCGGCTTAAGATATTCGTCGAACATCTGCGTTACATTGATGACCTTGGAGTCTATGTTCCAGGCTCGAGGCAACACTATGTTCAGTCTTTTGCCACCCGAACTGACTACCATTATGTTTCTGAAGTGTGCGACGACTTCGCCGTCAATGGTCACGGCTTCAGCTTCGCTTAAGAACCACCTGATAGTTGCTCGATACTGAGATAAACTGTTCATTATTAAATTTATGAGTCTCTCTCTTATGGGCAGATCTGATGTCTCGATGGACTCTTCGTCGTTAGCCTTGACCGTCAAGGTGTTGCTTATCAAAGGCACCGCTACTAGGAGCGCTATCACTGTGGCGATCAGGAGCTTCGACTTTGTCTTCATTTTAATCCACTCCTCCTTTTGTTCTTGGTAGAGACTTCGACCTGGCTCTTTAAAAGAGCATCTCACCGAGAATACCCACGTAAAATATACACCAAAAATGAAGCATGGGCATTTTCCGTTAATCTTAATAATCATGTGCAGAATTATTTCGTTCGAGGTGGAAAGTTTGGTCAAGGTCGACGATTTTGAAGTTGCTGAAGGACTGTATTACTCCAAGGATTGGATGTGGGTCAGGGTAGAAGACGGCAAGGTTAGGATTGGTATAACAGACTATGCACAGAAACAGCTGAGCGAGGTAGTCTTTGCTGAGCTCCCAAATGTGGGAGACAAGGCAGTGAAAGGTGAGCCTTTGGGGACAGTGGAATCGGTAAAAGCCGTGTCAGACCTCATTGCGCCGGTAAGCGGCAAAATTGAGGAAGTCAACGCGGAAGTCAGCAATAGTCCAGAAATATTGAACGAAGACCCATACAATAAGGGATGGCTCATAATCGTGTCGCCAACCAGTCTAGAACAGGACCTCAAAGCCCTAATGGACTTTAAGAAAGCTGTAGAGTGGCATAAAGAACTCGCAAAGGGACGCTAGTAACATGCCTCCAAAAATAGTCATCGTCGGGGCGAACGCGGCAGGTGTCGACGCAGCCGTAGCGGCTAGGAAAACCAATAGAGACGCTGAGATCACGCTTCTGACCAGTGAGAACACTGGAGCCTATTCGAGATGTGGTTTACCCTTCGCTCTCGGCGGTCACATACCGAGATTCGAGGACTTGATCGTCTATGCGTCTAACTTCTATCGGATGATGAAGTTCGATCTGAGGCTTGAAACCACGGCTACAAACATCGACACAAAAGCCAAGAAAGTCGAAGTAGAGACAAAAGACGGCAAAAAGGAGACTCTCGAATACGACAGCCTCATCTTGGCTACAGGATCTGAATTCTTCACACCGCCAATCAAGGGAATTGAAAAGAGCGGCGTCATGCTTCTCCACACAATCGAGGAAGGGCAGAAGATCGACCGAATGATTAAGGAAGGGGCGGAATTAGCTGTTGTGCTCGGGGCGGGGTTCTTAGGCCTCGAGGCAGCTGTGGCACTTGTCGAGAGAGGGGTCAAGACGACCGTCGTCGAGATGCTTCCCTACGTTCTTCCAAGGCTACTAGACAAGGACATGGCAGACGAGGTTCAAAAAATCCTTGAAGAGAAAGGTATGAGGATCATAGTCGGACATGCAGCTGAAGAACTACTAGGAGAAGACCGTGTTGAAGCCGTATCGGTCGCCGGTGAAAAAATTCCTGTCGATTTCGTCATAAACGCTTGCGGAGTCAGACCGAACGCAAGCCTAGCTCAGAAGGCTGGGATATCTGTAGGCAGGACGGGGGCAATCTGCACAAACCCCCGGATGGCGACCAACGTGAAGGATGTGTACGCTGCTGGTGACTGTGCTGAAACTGTTCATCTTGTTACCGGCACTCCGATCGTCCCGGCGCTTGGAACGACCGGTGTCAGACAGGGAAAGGTTGCTGGTATCAATGCGGCAGGCGGCTATGCAGTCTATCCTGGAGCACTCTGCTCAGCTGTGACACGTATGTTTGACTTCGAAGTGGGTGTAACTGGACTGAACGAGTTCTTTGCTGAGCGCAGCGGCTTCAAGACCATTGTTGGAAAAATTTCTTCAAAGACAAGAGCGGATTACTTCCCGGGAGCACTGCCGATAAAAGTCAAACTGGTGGCTGACGCTGAATCCAAGAGGCTTATCGGGGCTCAGATAGTCGGAGGTGAGGAAGTAACCCAGAGAATAAACGCCCTCTCGATTGCGATTCAGAAGCAAATGACCATCTACGAGCTGGCCAAGGCTGACACATGCTATGCTCCGCCACTAAACGAGACTTGGGAGCCAGTGGTTCTGGCTGCAGAGATGGCCATACGCAGAGCGTAAGGAAGAAGAGAAAACCACATCTACCAAGAAGACAAAGGATGTCTAGAAAAATCGTTCTCGGCTGGCTTCTGGAAGAAGAAAACCCATCAGTCCGCTATCATACTCTCAAAGACATCCTAGGCTACAAAGAAGACGATCCTGAGTTACTCGCCGCCAAAGCAGCGATACCAAGCTCAAAAATAGTGGCGAAGATTTTCTCCAAGCAAAGGCCTGAGGGATACTGGGAAGAATCATGGAGCCCTTACCATCCAAAATATAAGTCTTCTTATTGGCAAGTGATGACGCTGGCTCAGTTGGGAATGGATAAAACTGATGCCAGAGTGAGAAATTCATGCGAGCATATTTTCCAGTTTCAGTTGGATACCGGCGGCTTTTCCAGCAGTACCTCTGAAAGTGCCTTAAGGGAGTATAAGCAGCTGCGCGAGAAAGGAAAGAAGCTGCCTCCTCCGGATGAGTGGGCGTCTTCCAAAGTATATGAGCACCAATATTCATGCCTGACAGGAAATATGGCAGCAGCGTTGATCAGAATGGGATATGTGGATGATCATCGAGTATGGAGGGCTTTGGAGTGGCTTGTAAGGGTTCAGAATAGGGACGGTGGATGGCTCTGTCCTTATTGGCGGGCGCATGTTAAGGACACACATGGATGTTTTTATGGGACAATCTGTCCGATGGAAGCCTTCAGCGAAGTTCCTCGAGAAAGACTGACGAAAGATATGGAACGAGCAGTGCAAAGGGGGGCGGAATTTCTTCTTATGCATCGGCTCTCTAGAGCAGATCATCACGACTTCGCCGTGATCAACCAGTCATGGCTGAAATTTGGCTTCCCATGGTTCTACGGATACAACATCCTAAGAGGCTTAGACGTTCTAACCAAACTGGGCTACGTCGAGGATGAACGTCTAAGCGACGCTGTACAGGTCTTGCTCAGGAAACGTCGTTCAGATGGAACATGGATTCTTGAAAACGCTCCTACCGGAAGAATGCATGCCAACATAGAAACAGTGGGCAAACCGAGCAAATGGATAACTTACTTCGCTTTAAGAGTGTTGAAACGCCTTCAACGGGAAGAGCTCCAGCTCTATTTTTGACCTCACACTTTTGAAAAACTTTGCTCAAAGCCTTGCTGAACGATCCAATATGCCGCTTCATTGAAGACCCCGAGGCCGTAAAGGACATGATGAACCCTATGCTGCATTATCAAAAAAGATGGTTGCCAAGATTCGAGGATATCACAAGCCAGCGGGAACTTAATAGGTGACGCTGGGTAAGCCTTGAAGAACTAGCTACAAAGGAACTCTCTTTAAAGGTCGAATAATCGCCCAAAGATGCATTGAAAGCGAGAGTATTGTCACAATTCGAACAACTGGGCCGCTTCCATATACTTGCTCTTCACGCCTTTGTCAAACAGGAATACTTTACCGATGAATGATGTATAGCCTTTGTCATAGATTAGCGCAGATTTCTCGGGTATAGCGTATATTCGCCTTTCTTTCGACAATCTCATCAATTCTTCATCTTTCGATGGTTCGTAGTGAACATCAACACTAAAATCTACTAGTCCCAAACCTTGGAATATTTCAGTTTCTAGGTGTCTTTTACTTTTTGTTAGTACGCAATCTCTGCAAAGCGCTAAGGCACCAGCGCTGTTCCCGAGTATGACCTTATCATAATTCTGCAACAATCTGCTGACTTTAGCATTCTTTAATCTTTCAAGGAGAAGCTTTGTGTCTCCACCCGGAAGATATATCAAATCCGATTCATTCACTTTTTCGACGATTTCTTCAAGCGTATCTGACAACTCAACAAATTCAACTCTCCTTGCACCGAGTTCTTTGAAATATTCACTGATTATCCGCCTGCATTTGTCAATCGTTCTTGCTTTCCATGGAAAGTAGACAACAAACGGCATCCCACCGGCCTTAGCGAATGCCATCTTGTTGATTTCTATGGAATCTCTTTTCTTTACGTCCTCCCCACCAAGAAAATACAATATTGCCATACCAATAAAAATAAGAGACAACTCTTTAAACATTCCATTAAGATTGCATGTCTATTTGAAGTAGAATAACACAGTTGCTTCCGATAACAGCGATTAGCAGAACATAGACCTTAACAAGAGCATTACATGGCAACTGATTTAAAACAAATCAAGATTTATTTTTGATCACCATCATATAATGGATTTGAGTGATCGGAATGTCTGAAGAGGTTCTTGGTTTTGGGAAACTCAGGGGAGGAGAAGAGCTTGTTATTAAGATGGCAACTCCGCCTCTTTCAAAAAGATTAGTCGATTTTATGTTGAAGACGCCTGAGTTATCACTAACAGAGCACGAATCTAGGATGAGGCTATTTGGCGGACTCCGCGGTCAAAGTTCCGACTATTTCTTTATTGGTGAACTTGAGGACATTGCCATAGGATCGGTATGGTATTGCACCCCGGCTAATTGTAGGGAAATAGCTTACATGGGAGAGGTCTTCACTGTCAAAGGACAACGCGAAAAAGGCATTGCGACAAACCTCCTCGATGCTGCAATAGATTTCTTCAGAAAGAATGGAGGTAGAGCGATCTACGTGACTAACCTCTGTCCACGCGCTCCTCATGGCATCTACAGAAAACTGGGCTTTTCGGCATACGGCTATGGACGACAGGCCTTTGCAGGCGTAATCAGACTGGTTGTCGACGAAAGGACTGAAGATTTTGACCGAGATTATTATGCATATGATCCAGACACGTCTGTCAGGAGTGCGAATTGGGGCGATCTGCCTTATTTCATAGCTCTTCTGAATTACCCTCACGAGTGGATTGTAAGAGCATATAATTTCGGCCTCATTGGACTAAGTGTTTTCGATGAGCTCGGACGATCTTTTATGAATTTCATGAAGACCCTCAAGGCAGATAACCCATGTCTTATTCTCGAAGAAAGCAACAAGAGGATGGTCGGAACTGCATATTCCTCCTCTCTTCCAGCAAAAAGCCAGTCTCACGTCAAGGCAGTTGATTTTTTGGTTCATCCAAACTACTATGAAGAGGCACCTAAACTTGTTAAAACGCTTATCGGAGAGCTAAGCAACCGTGAGATAGAAAAGATCCAAACCTATGTGGCTACCCCCGATAACTCAAAAGTGAACATCTTACGACTATGCGGGTTCGAGAAAGAGGCAGTTATGCATCAACAATTGCTGATAGGTAGCAACAAGATCGACCTTGAGATATACTCTTATTGGTTACATGAGTGACCATGGAAACTCGCTCTTCTTCTCCCTACCGATTCCATTGGTGACAATAGCTCATGTTGATAGCTCGTGTCTAGTGAAGAAGAATCATGCCTACATGTAGGCATTACATAATACAGCTCGTGGGATGGATCCGGTTATGACTTCACGCTGAGAAAGCCGAAATTCGATCTTAGCTTACAGTTTCTTGCTCATTATATAGGCGTTTTCCCCGTCTGAATAGTATCCCCTGACCATTCTTTCGATCTCAAAACCCAACTTCTTGTAGAGGTCTACTGCGCTCTTGTTGCTTACGCGAACCTCAAGGTAGCAGCTTCTAGCCCCATGGTGGGCCAACATGGAATGTAGAACTTCACTGACCAAGGCTCTTCCGATGCCCTTGTGTCTGTACTCAGGCAACACTGCGATCGAAATTATGTGTCCCTTCTTGCCAGCGTTGAACGGACCAAAACCCAAGCCTGGGAAGCCGCCCTCTATTCTACACATTATGTAGCCAATCACTCTTCCATCCATTTCGGCCACGATGAAGGTTTCCGGAAACCTTTCATGCAGCTCCATAAAAAAAACGTTTGAATAATTCTCGGGGAGACAGATCTGGTTTATGCGTACAACTTGATCTAGGTCTCTCGGTCTAAACTTTCTTAGGTTGAAAGGGGATTCCACGCCTGAACCCAGCGGGATGGATGCTTTCTGTAAGACTACTCTTGGAAATTTATCTTTTTCTCATTTCGCTCTCACTCAGTAGCGCTTATGAACGGGATCGTCAAGTTTCCGTAGGGGATCACTGAAACCTTCCCGTTACTGCCAACAGATTGATACGCGTAGTCAATGGCTTCGTTAGCTGTTCTCGTGGTCTTCATCTTTAAGTATTCAGGGACGAAGTAGTCGGGCATAACCGAGACAAGAGCCATTTCAGCGCTCTGAAGAGCCATCATAAAGTGGTAAGCTATAAACCCGCCCACGGTGAAGTGTTTCGTCAGAGCCTTCTCTAAGGCTCTAGCATCTTTGAACCTAGAGATGGCCGAGGAGAATTCTTTGTTGCCATATCCACCCATACACTCGGCCACAAGAACAATGACTTTGCCTTTTTTGATCGTTTCGAGAGCTCCATCTATACATTTGGAAGCTTCGAAAAAACTGACGTCGAAGGGGTAGCCTCCGGGGCTTACGAAGACTATGTCGGCTCGGCTCTCAACTGGTACCTTGTACATCTCTTCTGCAAGTTTCACCGATCCGTGAAAAGCCTCGTCAAGACCTCCTGCGAAGGCTTTGACGATCTCAAGCCTATTATTCCTGACTACGTTTAAGGCGAAGTCAACATCAGCCAGATGAGCTGCTTCCACCATGTCCTCATGAACCGGGTTACCTTCGAGCGATCCTCGTCCAGCCTTTGGGTTCAAGCCTAGTGACAAGGTATGCTCAATTGTTTCCTTGCTTGAGATCCCAGGTAGAACGGCTTCGCGACCGCCACTGTAACCTGCACAGGAATGTGGCTCAACAACTCCGACCAGAATCTTTACTTTAGCTTCGGCAAAACTCTTGTTCAAGTACACATCTGTGCTTTGAGATGTTTTTCCGATATGTGCGTGCTCGCTTTTTTCACAATCGTGGCGTACAAGCGAAACCCTGGCTGAAAGGAATTCATCTAACAGGGGTTTTCCCTCTACTGTAGAATAGACCCGGAAAGGATCGTAGGCAACGATGACTGAAACATCCTCGTCTTTCACTCCTGCAAGGCTTAATTGCTTAAGGACCGCAGAAACCGCGATATTATTGGTTGACGGGTCACAATCCTGCAGGACTATCGATACTTTGACGCCGGGTCTTGCAACATCAACAAGAGGCTTCACTCCAAGGGGGGTCATCAGGGCATTCTCGATCTCAGCCTGGGGGTTCAGTGCTCCCTCCCTCGTTTTCGGTTCGATCACGGCAAGAAGATTTCCTGTAGGGATTCTTGCACAGACCTCAGTTCTTCCGTAGGGAAGCCAAACTTCGACCAAATAGAACATTCTCCCTTGGACGCCTTACTAGTTTCCACGAAAGCTGATTTAAGCATAACGAAGCTCGTTAAGAAAGTATCCTAATGTCAGACTTTAGTACTTTTAAAGAACTCGATAATTTTTTCCGCGGTCAGCGCTGATGCAGCCCTCTGTGCTTCTCTTGTTTGGGCTCCTATATGAGGTGTACATACAACATTCGGTAGCTCAACCAGTTCAGGTTTTTTTGGAGGTTCAGATTCGTAGACATCCAAACCTGCTCCGCCCAGTCTTCTCGATTTAAGCGCGTCAAGAAGTGCGTCTTCGTCGACAATGCCGCCTCTTGACGTGTTGATCAGGAACGCTCCTTTCTTCATCATGCTGATCTCTCTCGAGCCAATCATCTTCACCGTCTCATGGGTAAGGGGGACGTGAACAGAGACAATGTCGCTCCGCGTCAGTAGCTCTCCAAGCGTAACAAATTCGGCTTTGAGGGTCTCGAGCAGTTCAGGGCTTGGCGGGGTCCGCTTGGTGACTACTATATTCATACCCATCTCCCTGGCAATCCTTGCCACTCTCATGCCGATATTTCCTAAACCAATCATACCCAAGGTCTTGCCCTTGAGGAGAAAACCTTCCAGTTCCTTCTTTAACCATTCTCCCTTCTTCATGGAGGAATCGGCGAGGTTGATACCTCGAGCAAGCGTCAGCATCAGTCCAATAGCCAGCTCCGCGACAGAGTCAGCGGACGCCTCAGGTGTATTTAAAATTGTGATCTGTTTCTCTTTGGCTGCTTGCAGGTCAATGTTATCCAATCCAGCTCCAGCTCGACCAATGGCCTTCAAACGTTTTCCTTGTCTAATTATGTCTCGCGTCACTTCTGTACGGCTTCTAACGACAAGCGCATCGTATTCCGAAACAATCCTGATAAGCTCATCCCTGCCGATTTCAGGTTTGATGTCGACACTGAAACCCTCCTGCTTCAGCCTCTCGACTCCCTTGGCATCAATGGGGTCACAAACAAGAATCTTCACAGACATTGTACGTCTCTCCATTCTAAGCCTTCCCAATCATGATATGTCTATTGCTTAAGATAATAGTTGCCTTACTTTCCTCAAGACATCGACAAAAGACTCTTGGAGCCAGGGTATTGCAGCACCCCGAGCCATCGGACGTGTCTTCTCCGGCTTAGATACTATGTTAGACAGATACTTCTCCACTGTGGAAAGCTGCAAGTGATGATAGATTTAGGAAATACATTACTTCGGAGGCTTTGCTGCGTGGATTCTAATGCTTATGACCGACTTCGCAATCTCTTTAAGGTACTCAACGGATAGGTCTAAGTCTTCAACAATATCTTTCGCGGCATCATCATCAATGATGCCCTCAGCAGAAAAGCGTGTCTCACCAATGACCTCCACTTTCTGGAAGCCGGCGTCTTTTAGAGCCGTCAAATATTCATCTTTCATCACCGCACCGGAGAGACAGCCCACATATGCCTTCATATTTGTCTTAATGATTTGGGGGAGCCCTTTCAGCAGCACGATGTCTGAGACTAGTAGTCTTCCGTTTGGCTTTAATACTCTGAAAGCTTCTTCGAAGACTCGTCTCTTGTTTAGCGAAAGGTTGATTACACAGTTGGAAATCGCTACGTCAACCGTGCCGTCTGCTACTGGAAGATTCTCAATCTCTCCAAGTCTAAACTCCACATTTGCGTAGTTACCTTTTCTGGCATATTCCCTAGCTCTTTCAATCATCTCAGGCGTCATATCTACTCCTATGACTCTCCCTTTCTCTCCGACTTTGTTAGCGGCAAGGAAGCAATCGAGCCTAGGTCCCGATCCAAGATCAAGTACAATCTCTCCCTCCTTAAGAGATGCAAGAGCTACTGGATTGCCGCATCCAAGGCTTAGGTCAGCCCCTTCAGGAACGGAGTTTAGTTCATCTTTAGTATAACCTATCTTCGTGCTACATCCTCGGCTACAGCAAGAGCCGACCTTTTTAGCTATGTCCGCATAGCTATTCCTCACGATTCTTCTTATTTCGGCCTCTTCCATATTAACACCTTTTCACTTCATAATGTCTCTAAGCATTGGACCGAGCATGTTCTTTATTATATCACTCAATTTCTCGGCCTTAACTAGCATGATGCAGCATATCTCGTCGTTTTGTGTGCAACCTATGACCGCCAGCTTATCCTCTGATTTCAGCTTTGCTTTTACCCTCACGTCCTTTGGGAGTACTATCTGCCCCTTCGAATCTATCGATATTACTGCGTCAACCCTGCAGCATCCTTCATTAGACGTCATATTGATCTTCATCTCCAACAACGATATTGGGAATATTTTAACTTATCTGATAATTCAGATTTTTCCGAAATGTTTTTACTGGAATCTGTCATTAAAACCCTAAAAGAAGGAAAGGGGGATAGGCCTTGTAATCCATCCTTTCACGCTTCAACGCTGAGAGATCATGCTTGGTATTAGTTCTCCAAGGAAGCCTGGGAAAAATATGTTCCTTTACTTGGAGCGGATAGACAGAATTGGTTATGTGGATACAAAGTAAAGGTACCTTGTTCAAAGAGAGTTTTCTTTTGAGGATTCAGGAAAGAAAGATGATTGTCTAAAGTGCGAAAGTGATGGTCACCTTCTTTTCAGCAACGATTCGAACAGGACCCATTAGACCTGAAGGAGGTAGGGGTTTGAAACCGATCTCAGACCTCTCAAGCTGTTCGGCGCCGTCCACATAATCCGTAGGAATACTTCCATATTTTGGCACTAGCTCTTTTGGCACTGGAGGGGGTTTTTTAAAACCGGACACACGGTTAATTAGAGTATTGGTGACTAGAACTACGAGATGGTTTCTGCCTTTTTTCACCGTTTTGGTAATGTCTAATCTGTAAGGTCTCATCCAGGCTGTTCCAATTTTTTCGCCGTTTAGCTCTACCTCAGCTACATTGCCGACCTTGCCCAAGTCAAGAGTAAGTTTAATATCCTTTTGAATATAGTCGTTGGAAATATCGAAGTCGATTTCGTAGCGACCTTTACCTGAAAAATGTTCGATTTTAGGGTCTTCTGTCCATGAGACGAGATTGATGAGGGTCTTCTCAATTTTCGGGAAGTCTTTTCCCTCCAAGGTCAGTTTCCAAGTGCCAGAAACAGCGTAGGGAGCAGCCAATTTCCGAACTTGCTTAGTTACTGTCTTGCTTATCCTCTTTTCCGTCAGTGTCGCAGTGATGAGCCCATTTTCATCAGTCAACCCTCTCAACTGGTTTTTAGTTAGGTCTTCTACTTCCGTCAAGTTTGTTGCTGTAACATGGAGTTGATCATTTCCGGGCTCGAAGAGTATGAAGGTAGACTCGTAGGCCTCAAATCGAAGGGGAATGCGGATGCCTTCGTTTTTTACATTGTAATGATGGATCATAGAAGTCTGACCAGTATAGGGATTCCACTCTTCAGGAAGTTTTCCCTTCACACGGAAGGTAATGGGAATATCACTCGGCTTGTCTTGCATATTGGTGACAAAATACACATCTGTGTCACCTATTCTACGATGAATAAAGGTTAAGCCCTCGCTTTCTTTCCTCCCGTCTAGAAAAGGAAAGCCCTCTTCTTTCATCTCTTCTAAATCAAAATCTGGGGTTAGGTGATTCCTCAAAACTTTGAAGAAGGCACCACTCTGACTGAAGAACTCTCTAGAGATGACTCCAGGGAAGAAATAGGTGGAACCTTTGCCGAAGGAGTGCGAAGAAATGCCAAACATAAACATGCCCGGGCGTATGGTTCCCCAAAGTTCTTGAACCATTTGTTGAATTGCTTGGTCACTTTTCTCTTGGTTCTCTGTACCCACTGAACTTTTAGGAAGCGTATCAAGGGCGATTAGAATCCCGCCTGCTTGAACATACTCGCGGATGAACTTCATAGTTTCAAGAGGAATCGCTTCAATAGCAGGCAGGATCAGGATTTTGTATTCGTTGTTGCGTACTTTGATTTTTCCATCTTGAACTTTGGCGCTGTTTTGAATGACGTCGTCGTTTATGATATCAAAATCGTAGCCGTTCGCCACCAATGTTCTTCCTAGATCTCCATAGTTAAGTATCGGAAATGAGAACGGCATTTCTGGAGGTGCGTGTCCGCTCGTTCTCTTAGTCCACGCGGTGGCTTGAGGAGTGTAAATGGCGATGTCGGCTACAAACTCTCCCTGCTGAAGCATGTAACAGACGCGGCTAATGTAGCTTGTTAAGTGAGGGTAGTATTTCCACCAAATGTTTTGGTGATTAATGAGGTTAGCCCAAGGAACTTGTCTGCTTGGGGCGACATCTCTCTCTGGAGAGTAAGGGTAACCATGGTTGTAAAACTGGTTGACCCCATCCCGCACGAACCCATCTGTAGCGATTTTTAACTCCTCAAGTGTTTCGCGATAACGCTCCATGTGCAAGAACGTATACGCCTCGGCGGAGACTATGTTACGCCCGTAAAGGTGTGCGCCTGAACTTACAGCTTTGCGTGGATTAATCACCACATCGAAATAGGCGTGAGTTATCTCGCACTCCGGTCTATGCGTCATACCAGCGCCTTTAACCAGTTCCTCTACGTAAAAGTAGGGTTGGATACGGGCTTGTACATTGTGTTTCTCGCACCAACCATTATACGGTTTGAAAAACCATTCGATGGTGATATAGTCTAAAAACTCGTTGAAATCGTAGCGAATGCGTGAGGTTAAATCGCCAATATTCCACCAGAGAGCCGGAAGATACCTTGTAAGATTGTATCCCTTAAACTTTCTGAATTCATCTAACAGTCTATCGCTCCAGTAGGTGCCGTTTGGCAACACCATTACTTCAAAGCTGTCACAGAAGAAAGAGTCCACAGTCTTTCCAAACTCATCCCCAAAAGCCTCATAAAACTTTCCTCCTAAATAGTTGCAGTAACGCTCTACAGCTGCCTTGTCAAAGTGGTCTAAGGACCAGTTCTCCGGTTTAAAATTCTGCGCCTGATTCTGTTGTCCAGTAAATCTCTGCCAGAAAGCCATGATTCGCCAGCGTCCATCTGGAACTTCCCAGTCAAGATGGTTTTCTTTAACTTTTGAGGTTAAATCCGTCAGACTTTTTTCTTCCAGTTTCTCGCCAATAATTTTACCTGCGATCAATGCCACGAGTCTTTGCTTCATCCAGTCTAGAGACGGAATTTCAGAAGGAAGTGTTCCAGTGAAGGGAAGGCCTATCAGGGTTGGTGCCCAATCAGATCCTGGAACTGTTTGTTTGAATGCCTTCGGTCCATCCACCTCTATCCAAGCGGGTACCAGGCTCTTACTTCGATCATCTGGTTTGACCCAAAAGCCTCCGAAAGTCCATCCAGGACCAAACGTCAAGGCCACTGACATTTTAAATTTCTTTGCCGTCTGAATAGTGTATTTTACAATATCCAGCCATTCTACGGAGAGGTATGGAATGTTTCCCTTCTCATACATGTTCCAGACACTACAAATCTCCACTCCACCCATGCCTTTTTCATGCATCTGCTGTAGTTCCCAAGCGATTTCCTCTTTTGTCACGGCGTTACCAGGCCACCACCAACGCGTCCGAGGCCGGTACTTCTCTGGCGGATTGCCGAAACCTTTCCTAATTTCTTCTGATGAGTTAGACATATACTAATCATCTAATGACTAGTTTTTCCTACAAGTCATTTAAGCTTTTTTGGTCTTGATGTTGAATCGTACGAGAAGGGTTTTATGTGGACGGCGCTCGGAGATAGTCTCATTGAGAAAAAGCGCTTCGATCGATCAGGTGAAAAAGAAGCCTAATCGGAGCTAGAAGCCTGATTAACGAGTATAGATAGGTGAATGGTCTGCGCCTCGTACCAGAGCTCCTAACCTTCAAGAGCCGAGAAGTCTAATAGGATCTCATCCTTCATGACCAAAGAATCATTGTACACACTCCAGTTCATCTCGTAAACCTTTCTAGACAGCCAAAATGTCAATGAAAAATAACCCTGAACACGAAGAAAAACCACCATTTGCAAAGCTCAAAAAGATAATAACCTCAAGAAGGAATCGTTTAATGGTAATCATGTCTTTGAATAACTCACACCCACGCATTATTATTCGGCAAGAGTTGAGGCCAGGAGATCTTGGCTATATAGTGTATCTTCACGGAATATTGTATGCTCAGGAGTATGGCTTCGACGCAACATTTGAACCCTATGTAGCCATACCTCTTAGTGAGTTTGCTTTGTCAAAAGATAAAGTTAGGCAGCGGATTTGGGTTGCGGAATTGAATGGAAAAATCGTTGGTTCGGTTGCTATAGTGAGGCATACGAACAATGAGTCTCAGCTAAGATGGTTACTGGTTCAACCAGATTGTCGTGGTGTCGGGTTAGGTAAACGCCTTATGAGAGAGGCAGTGGATTTCTGTAGAGAGGCTGGTTATGATCTGGTATTTCTCTGGACTGTGAGTGATCTGAAAAAAGCAACGGCTATCTATAATTCGTTTGGTTTTGTAAAAACAGAGGAAAAAACGCATCAAATTTGGGGCAAATTGCTGACTGAAGAAAGGTATGAGTTGAAATTGTAGCTCTAGTAGTAGCACTTGTGCTCTTCGGCGTGGCGTTATTCGTTAACTTGAAAGGTCTCTCACATCGAGATAGCGTAGTGGGAAGACAGAATCTCATTCACTTCAGATTTCATACGCTAGATGAATGGATATTTATCGCTATTGTTTGGATCTTAGCGTATCAGGGATCGTGTGTAAGAGCAGGACGACCACTAGGACATCTATTAAGATTGGAACTAGTAGGACTTCTATCTTAAGCCCCTGATCCCACAGAATGCCTCCAATGATAGAAGCGGGAATCCTTGTAGTGGCCATTATGAGGCCTTCTAATCCGTACCATCTGCCTCTCATCTCTGCTGGAGCCATCTCCCACCACATAGTTATGAACGGAGTAAAGGCAACACCCCCTATGCCCCCGCCCATTCCTACTCCTCCTAGAAGCCCGGCTAGGATGAGGTATTCAGGGCTCGGGACACTAATCAGCGCAAGTGTACCTAGATAATAGAATGGAGTGAACAGGTAAAAGGTTTTTTTTCGACCAAATTTATCAGATAGTCTACCAGCTGGAATCTGCAGGGACATTGCAGCTATTATTGACACGGCGCTCACAATACCAAGTATGGCAGGTGTAGCACCCTTATTGTTAACCATCCATAATGAAATAAATGACATTGATAATGCCTGACTGCCATCCCGAAATACTCTTATCAGTATCCACCGTCTAAGATATTTTTCACCTCTGAGGAATTCCCGATAATCCTTAATTAGGCTGGTCTTTTTCCAGTCTAGTTCATCCTTTTTTACGTTGCTATGAATTGAGGTTGCTCCTAATCCCTTGGCTATAACGAAAAAAACAGAAATATACAAAAAAAGTTGAATATAATAATATAGTGGCCGCATGCCTTGAGCATTTATACCCCCGAAACTTGCAACAATTATGGCTGCTGTCACTGGTGCAAAGACGTTTATTGTGCTCCAGAATACGCGTGATAGGCTCATGACAGTAGACCTTTTCCGAGGCTCCGTAAATGTGATGAGGATTATATCTGTGAGGGGCGCGTTTCTGATTAGTTGAGCACGCATAGCGAAAGCGGGTATCAGCGCCCACCAGTTCCCAGCTAAAATGAAGATAATCATAGATATGGCGTCAAAAACATAGCCGAGAAGCATAATCTTCTTAACGGTATATTTCTCAACAGCCGAACCTATAGGGGCTGAAGCAGTAGCGTTTACTGCTGCGCCGAAAGAATTCATTAACCCTATATCAGTACCGCTAGCACCTAAAGCTTGAGCGAATAACATGTCATACTGCGCAGATAGTTGTAAAGAAAAGTTATACACTCCCGCAGCTACTAGAGAGACTTTGACTCTTCTATCTAATCCTTTGAGGAGTCCGATAAGGCCGTCAAGCATCTGATTATCAACCTGTTGCTCAGAATTAATTATCTAGCTTTATTAATTTTAATCCCAAAACCCAAACGTAGACATGAGTATCCGTTCATATACATCTTTCTTTCAACATTCGTATGTCGCTCGAAATCTGGCGCGCACCCGCCTATGCCTGCAACGCAAAAGAAAAAATAAATAGCAACGAAAAATGAATGGATAGATAGGGAACTACAACGGGCGTGCGGAAACCCTTCTTAACATCATTCAATTGAGCAGATAGAAGCATACTTGGAGCCCCGGGCTAGATTCATATCCTCGTTCAATCCCTCGTCTTGTAAAGGTAGAGGAATGTAGATTCTTTAGTTAATGATATTTTTGTGTAAGAGTAATTTTTTAACATTTCGTTTTAAACTATTTGTAAAAAATGCTTATTCTTATGGACTGATTTAACCTTCTAACATCTTTAAAAACTCTTCAAGACTTAAATTTGCTTGCCTCAAAATGGATTTTAGGGTTCCTTTTGCTAATTCCGGATGATCCGGAACTATCACTATTAAAGTCTTTCCATCTTTTTTCTTTAACCTCACATGACTTCCCCTTCTTCCCACAACCTTAAAGCCAATCCTTGTCAAGGCTTTTATAACTTTACGCCCTGAGACCACGGGAAGCTTCAACTTTGCTTACCTCTATTAACGTGACCAGCGGTCTCGTTTCATCTCTGGGTACTTCTGCATCCTCGTCCTCCAAATATAGCTCTATGGCTTCTTTCAAATTCCCCAAAGCCTCTTCTACATTTTTACCTTGGCTCGCTATATCCAATTCTGGGCATAAAGCTACGTAATACTTCCCTTCCTTCATAATCACTGCGGAAAACTGCATCATTACCACCAACAATTATTTAAACAACTCAGTCATTTAAAATCCTTCCGCCATTAATAAGATTAAGGTAAAGAGAAAACAAAAATAATCTAAAACCTCAATTATCTTTTTCTCCATAAATTACAATTTTTTCCCAAAAGAGCCCCGGGCTAGGTTTAAAGCTTGGTTTATATTCTTAAATTTTTCATATGTTCAAAGGTCAATGAAAGTTCAAATTTTTCCTGGGCTACCAAAACAAATCCTAAGTATCTATACCCGAGAAGCTTAAAGGCAATATCAGTCGTTATAAAACAGTACAATGTGGGTCAGATTTTGATCTTTGGCGCCATCTCCTCTGTTCCTATCGTGATTTTGCTTACCTTCAAGTTCTTTAGAAATCGACTTCTAGTTATTTCAGCTACGTCAACTGCTGTTGTGTTAGCTTTTCCTTGGTCTTTCGAAGGATTTCCTCGTCTTCAGAATAATAGTGTTCAATGAAGAATCTGGTGTCATAAATGGTTTTACACATCTTCTTCCCTGAGCTCATCTAAAAATTTCTTCATTTCTTTAGGTGTTGCGTGCTTTGCTCCTGAACCAGCAAGGTCAATTGTTGATTTTTACGGTCTAAGAAGAATGCCCTCTTCTGTATCAATGACCTCAAGTCTGCTCCCCCCTTCGATTCTATATTTTGTGCGAGGCTTAGAGGGGATTGTCGTCTGACCTTTTCTAGTCACTACTATTTCACTCTCCATAACTCTTCCATGTAGTACATCTTGTTGGTAGTACATATGAGCCTTTCCAACCTAGAGATAAACCGTTTTGGAGCCCCGGATGGGATTCGAACCCGCGATCCACAGCTTGGGTGGAAACCACATAATTCTTATGCTGAAAAATAATATGGTTCTTAGAGCTGAACATGCTATCTTAGGACTCTGGTGGTGCTTTTGTTTTGCGTGGGTTGAAGCCTGAGGAAAAAGTGAATCTTTCCATTGGTATGATAGATGTGTCTGTTCGCATTTGTGCTGACGCCATAAAGGACCAGCATCCGACCATCAAAAAAGAGGAACTCTTAGAACGGGTTAGAGAGAGAATAATGTTTTCGAAAGGGCGAGGACGTGAGGTATAGAAACTGGAGACTTTTGAAGGCTTGGTTAAAAGGATCGTCAGGAACTTCAACACTGCTGGATTAGACTACATTTTCACCGGGGCTTTGGCAGCAAGCTATTATGGCACGCCGCGTACTACAATGGATATCGACATCGTGGTCAAAGTTACCCACGATGAATTACGGACCAAGCTTGTTCCCGCGCTGAGGAAAGCGGAACTACGGATTAATGAAGAGAAAATCGACGCGGCTCTTAAATCGGAGTTTAGGATAGCCACATTCGAAGATAGCAAATCACCTTTCACTGTGGACATCATCTTTTCAACCGAGAATCTTCGGAAGAAAGTCGGCTCCATACTGGGCTTGCCCACCTTCTACCAAACACCTGAAGACTTGATCCGTGTGAAACTGCGCATGATAAAAGCAACTGTTCCCAAGGAGAGAGCCCTCAAGGACATAGATGACATAAGAGCGATATTGAGATTCACTGAAGTTGACATGAAGAGCCTCAAGAGGCAAGCCTTAAAGGACAGCACCTTTGCAATACTCAAAGACATTGCCAACGCAGCTACCTGAAGCAGAAACATCCAGAAGCAAGCGGCAAACCTGAAAAAGAGCCCCGGGCGGGATTTGAACCCGCGATCCACGGCTCTCTCCGTCCAGGCTTACGAGGCCGTTGCTCTAACCGCTAAGCCACCGGGGCAGACAAAGATACCCATAGAAACACTCAGATATATCTGTATTTTTCCGATTCGTCGGATGATGAGCGGGTGAACACTCTTAAACAGGCTAGGGCTAATTAGTTAACTGTCAGGTTCTGCGTTGAGGAGGCTTCTTTCGTGAGATTAATCAGGGAGCTTGGCGAGAGGAAAGTGATAGACGCAATTATAAAATGCTTGGACATAATGCCAAAGATGCCTGTGCCATTCGGCGACGATGTGTCAGCCATCAACCTCGAAAAAAATAGGTTGGCGGTTGTGAAGACTGATATGCTTGTCGGCAGAACCGATGTCCCGCCTGGGATGAGTCTAAGACAAGCGGCCCGCAAAGCCGTGGTGATGAACATTAGTGACTTTGCGGCCAAAGGAGTTAAGCCCCTCGCTGTTATGGCATCTGTCGGCTTACAGAAGAGCTTCACAGATGAAGATGTGGGGCAGATTGGTTTAGGCTTGAATGAAGGAGCCCGAGAATACGACACGTATGTTATTGGCGGGGACACAAACGAGGCTTCTGACTTGGTCATTAGCTGTTCGCTTATAGGAGTCTGCGACAGGCAAGGTTTGGTGAAACGAAGCGGAGCCATGCCCGATGATATATTAGCAGTCACGGGACACTTCGGTAAGACCTCGTCTGGACTTAAGATTCTTCTTGAAGGCCTGCCTACGCCCAATAGAATCAGTAGAGTCCTAACGGAGGCTGTTTTCATGCCCAAAGCGCGGCTCAAGGAAGGCTTGGCTCTAGCTCAGACAGGCGCCCTGACGGCTTCTATAGACTCCAGCGACGGCTTAGCTTGGAGTCTATATGAGCTTTCGGACGCGAGCAACGTTGGCTTCAGGGTCGACACTGTTCCTGTGGCACCAGAAGCCGTTGAGTTCGCCGAAATCCACAATCTAGATCTACTGGATCTAGCTCTCTATGGAGGAGAAGAATACGAATTGGTTGTGACTGTCAAGCCTGGGCTCTGGAGAAAGGTGAATAGTGCTATGGGAAACCTTGGCATTGCGCTGACGAGAATTGGAGTAGCAACAGAGGAAAAGAGAATCGTCCTAGAGGTGAATGGAGAGACAAAGCTGATAGAACGAAAGGGATGGGAACACTTCAGGAACTGATTCCTTGCTGGATCTGGCACCTAAACCATAAGTAAATTTGCCTTTCTGTTTCTACCTTTGTCTCGAGGAAGCTTGTTCTAGAGTGTCCAATACGGTGAAAATTTCAGAAAGTCTCTCTATCTCATACTTTGCCTTCGCTTCGGGCAGTTCGGGCTCTTCGACGAGGGAGTCTCCTTTCTTAATTCTAACACTGATCATTCCAGCTCTATTGGCGTAAAGTATCGCCCTGTTCGGTCTGCTACTTACGTAGATAGTCTCCTCAGGTCTGGACCCTAACTCATTTAGGCATTCTTTGAATATATCGACACTGAGCTCTTCAGATCCTAAATCCTCCGATACTACCACGGAATGAAAGAGGTGATGGATCCCCAGCTGTATGAGCTTCTGCCACTGTTTCACCGATCTACCATCTGAGGTCACACCTATCCTGTAATTTGAGTCTCGCAGTTTGACCAGTGTTGGCACTGTGTCAGGGAAGGGCTTCAGATAAGCTTCACTTGTCTCTCGGTAAGCAACTACGCCGGCTGCTATAACCCTTGGGTTCCATCTCAATCCCAAAAGTTCCAGCAGCTTGTCGAAGTGCCTAGTGTAGTGCGGACCGTACTGATGAGCTATCTCATCCAACGTCTTGTATGCCATCTCTAGATCTGCGGGAAGGCCTGCCTCAATCATGGCTCTGATTGCATTCAGTCGGGTCATCCTCATCTGGAGAGATGAGTCGTACAATGTATCGTCGATATCAAAGACAACGGCTTTTACTTTCAAGGCTATCTAACCACCTTCGTCAGTTTTTCTGGCACGTCCGGGTTCAATCCCCTAGAAACTGAACTGTAATAGGCAAACAACTGAAGAGGGATTATGTAAAGGATTGGAGAAAAGACTTTTGGTAGTCCGGGAGGAACTAGGATGGCTTCGTCCCATGATTCGCCTGAATTGGCAGCTTCAACCGTTTCTTCTGAGATTAGGATGACGGGAGCGCCGAAGTTTCTAAGGCTCTTCCCAAGGCTGTGATAGGTTTCAATCTCGTCTGGAGAAGCTATCATCGTAATGATGGTTCTTTCGTCGACTAACCTCATGGGACCGTGAAGAAACTCTCTCGTAGCAAACCCCTCCGCGTATATTGTGCATGTCTCCTTCAGTTTCAATGCGCCCTCCAATGCTGTGGCGTAATTGGGGCCGCTACCAAGAAGGAATAGGAAGTTTTTTTCTCGATACTTCCCCGCTATGTCACGAATCTGGGCATTCAACGATCGTAGTGTCTTTTCGAGAAGCTTCGGTGCCTTGAAGAGCCCTTCCCTTGTCCGCGCAAAGTCCTTTGGGCTCATGGTCTCAGCTGAGAGCTCTACTGAAAGCATAAAGATTGACATCAGCTGGGTGACATAGGTTTTTGTCGCGGGGACAGCTAACTCCCTACCTGACTTGGGCAGAAGATGATATTTTGATATTTCAGCAAGTCTGCTCCCAGGCGTGTTGGTCACTGCAAGAACCGCCATTCTTCTGTCCAGTGCGGCTTGGACTGCTTCAAGAACGTCGACACTTTCCCCAGATTGGGATATCGCCATTAGAAGAACTTTCCTCTGGATTTTGGGTGGAACCCAGCGGCTAAACTCTGAAGCTGGGATTATACTCGTCATCAATTCTGTCAAGTTTGACAGCGCATATTGGCTCGCTAGCCCCGCGTGGTAGCTTGTTCCACTGCCGGTTATGTAGATCATCTCGTAGCCAGCGGATCTAATCTCATGAGCTATCTCACTGGTTCTTTCCTTTTCTTCGTCGAGTGTTCTCCTAACTACGACAGGTTCCTCGAATATCTCCTTTATCATATGGTGGCTATGTTCAAATCGCGCCATACGTGCATCCGCTGACTGATACGCTTATGTAGAACTACGGAATCATGCGTAGTAAATTAGCTCTTCGTCTTCTAGCCGTTTATGCAGCCTCTCAACGGCCGTGTAAACGTCCTCCTCTTTTTTGGCGCCTGTGCACACAAGCTTTCCGCTGGCAAAGAGCAGGATTACGACCTTCGGATCGTCCATGCGAAAGATTAAGCCGGGGAACTGCTCGGGTTCATACATAGTCTTGCCCAGCGTAAAAGCTGACTTCTCAAGGTCAATCATACCCCCTAGATTAGCCGAGGCGACGATGTTCTGAATCTTGAGTTCAGGTTTGCCGATGATCACTATCCCGCTTTTCTTCAGCTCTCTAATAACCTTCATGACCGCCCCTCGAGCCTCCTTCTCAGATTTTGCTCCAGTGCAGACCATCTTGCCTGAGTTGAAGATTAAAGTAGCTGTTTTCGGTCGTTTCAGCCGAAAGACGAGTCCGGGAAATTGTTCCGGTCGATACTCTACACCCGGATAGCTCTTCACTACAGCTTTCAAATCAATTCTTTGATTCAAAGTGGCAGAAGCAACCACATTTTCTATCTTCACCTTAGCTTGGACTTTCGGCATCAAATCATCCCTCTATCGCAAAATCTCAACAGATTTGCCGTTAAACACTTCTTTATAAAGGACTGTAGGTGCCATTTATGTCTTCCGATGTTTCATTCCTTTAAGTCATTCTTTGCGTCCGTTTCTTCACTTTCCTGAGGTTTCTTTGGCTTGTTTGATGAGCCAGTGTATTCTAGAAGAAACAAGGCGACTATCAAGACGATTATCAGAATAGTTCTGAGAGTGACGCCATATTCACCGAAATATGCCTTGGTCTCATCTAAAAACCTTAGGAAGTATCCCAGGAGTGGGACGGAGACTATCACTTTTCCCACTACGTTACTTTCGGATATTTTCCACCTCCACATCTCCCAATCATCATATGTGTTCGCGTCCCCCTTAGTTATGAAATACCACTCCCCATCCTCTTGGAATTTCCTTACAGCTCTGTGGACGATAAGCTCATCAGGATGACCGGGTTTTGCGAAAATTATTATGTCCCCGACCGGCTGAGGGCCAGCGACAATATCATTGCCGCTCAATCCCCCTCTGACGATTAATAGATCACCAATCTTCAATGTGGGGTACATGCTTCCAGATATAGGTGTATGTAAAGGATGCTCTGTCCTTAGTGCCAAAACAAGAGCTTCTTGAAGTACAAAGCTCCCCAGTAAAGCAAGCATGATGAGAAAGATAGCTCTAAATGCGCTGTTTTCCCATAGTCTGCCCACTTCCCTAAGCAAGATATTTTTCTTCTCAGATGACCTTGTCAACTTGGGAAGGGCTCCTAACTTGGTTTGCATATAGAGTATGGATGTATATATTAGTGCAAAATAGTTGAAAATAAACCCTTATATTTTTCTAATCCAGAGGCTCTTGGCATACTGACAGTCAACTGCTCTACAATCTGATTTCAGGGTTCTGAAGGCTATCTTAGCGCCTTTCTTGCGGATGTTATGTAACCTGTGTGACCTGTCATCAAGGTTTCAGGTCGTGTCTTCCCTCTCTCAATCTGCATTCTTCTAACTAGGCATTCGACGGTTTCAATGTCTACGAACCCGTTCTTTTCAAGCGCCTCGGAGGTTTTAACCACTTGATCGATCGTCGGGCTGAAAGAGACTAGAGTGCCGCTTCCCTTCAACGCAGATTGGGCATGAGGAACGACTAGCCAAGGCGTTGCCATATCTAAGATGACGGCGTCCAAGTCTTTTTCTTCGATTCCTTGAGTTATATCCTTGTTTCTTAGCTCCACATATTCAATCACCCCTGCTTTCTCCAAGTTCTTGGCTGCAGTTTCAACGAATTCCTGCCTGATCTCATAACTGTAGACGCGGCCAGAAGGCTTCACGCAATGCGCTAAGGCTGTCGTCAATGCACCTGTCCCTGTTCCTGCCTCGACAATTCGGCATCCAGGTTGGACATTGCCCAGCACGATGATGAGCCCAACGTCCTTAGGGTACACTATCTGTGTTCTCCTAGACATCTTGAACATGTAGTCTCGCAGGCTTGGTCTAAGAGCGACAAACTCTACCCCTAGATTGCTTCTTATCCGTGTACCGTACTCTTTTCCGACGAGCTCGCCGAGTTGAACGAAGCCCTTATGCGTGTGAAAGTCCTTCCCCTTCACTGCTTTAATTAGGTAGCTTCTCCTTCTATCTAAGAAGAGAAGGACGTCACTTCCATCTTGAATCATCTCTTCCAACGCAATCACGGTGTCAAAGGTTATTCTAAATGAGAGAAGACCGACCTCGGGTTAAGCCTTATGGTTCGGTACCAGTGAATCCTGTACGTCATAATCTATAGGGTTTTCCTTTCTTGGTAATCACGGTTTTCTCGTTTATTTTCCTGAAAAGAGCTGGGTTCTCCGTGTGAACAGGGAATAGCACCTTCGGATTGATCTGCTTAATCATCTCCGTCAGTTCTTTTCTGCTCAGGTGACCGGAGGCATGGAGTTGATGAAACTTAATTTTGAAATGATCTAGCCAATTGTGCATCACACGGTCTTCTATGTCTTCTTCACTGAAGGGTTCGCTCATGCTGTGAATGAAGTGACTCCCCTCGTCCGGATTGATGTCTATGAGTTCCCCGAATTGGTAGAAATCAAGGTCCATTACCAGATCGCTCTGGTTCTCATGAACATATTCAGCTGTAACCATCTTACTCATGAAAGGTCTTTCCCAAACGAAATAGTCTTCTTCCGAGAAGGTTCCAGTCTTTTTTCTCTTGTAATAGACGAGAAGGTCATCGTCTTTAAGAGGGTCGGGAAGGTCCAGATGCTCATCTTCAACAAGTTTCCGTAGTAGATATGCCATCCTTGGGAAGATGATAATCTTCCTGTCGTTCTCCTTTGCCACTTCATACATAGTCCTGAACCTGTCAGTGTCTCGCCCATAATGAGTGACAAAAACGATCTTGTTTGTATTGGAAACAATCTCATTGCTCTTTTCTTTCACCTCAGATTCCGAGTAGCTTGCCCGTTGCTCTTCTTCAACCATCCTTGTCCCCTCAGTTATTAAGGCGACTGGCTCGCAGTCACATGCCTTCGCGGCAAATTCGTCGGTCATCTCCTTTTTAGGACCGTGGGCTCTCATGTCCCCAGTATATACAACATCTCCTTGGGACGTGTGTATTATGAAGCCGTAAGCTCCCGGTATCGAGTGATCAACATGAATTGGTTCAATCTTTAGGGAGTCTAACTTCACAATGTCCCCGGTTCTAAACGTCTCATAAGGGTGCTCTCCAAAGAACACGGAGGTGGTCTCCTCAACTGATTCTATAAAGAACTTGGTGCAAGAGCCGCAGAATATTGGGATGCTTTCATCTATGAAACTTATGTGAGCCACATGATCGAAGTGTGCATGTGAGATGAATACTGCATCAAACTTTGGTCTCGAGTAACGAAGATCAGTATACATGAGCTGTCTCTCGCCATATAGCCCTCTAATCCTCGGCATCAGGTCGAATTCGAAGTAATCTTTAAGACCATAGAGCCATCTTGGCGCAAGACGATCAGTGAAGAAATCTTCTCCCATAGTAAAGGACTGCCCAAAATCAAAGAAAACTTTCACTTTTCTATCTTTCAACAGAATCTTGTTTCCGCCTATCTCGTTCACTCCGCCGTAGAAAGTCACGCTCACCGCCTTCATCCACATACCTCCAGACAATAGGGTCACTCAAAATATGACGTGGGCTGGTTTTTCCATACTATCCTTCTCACTTTTGCCCTTCAATACTTCTTTGCATATGTTGGAGATGACAAGCAGGATGTGAGGCGGCGTTAGGAAACTGAAGACTTTGACGTATCGCGGTGACCTTGCTCTCTTAATGTTATCGATCTTTCCACCGGCTTCAAGGTAGCCATTAATGAATTCCCTTGCTATGCTTTGGGCAACTTCGATAGATGTAAGCGAAGTATAATGTCCAGAATAGTACAGGAGCTCGGCCACGTCCCATGCTTGGTCTCCGCCTCTCTCTGCTTGTTCAAGATCTACGAAGAAGATTCTTTGGTCATAGGCTACTATGATGTTCTCAGGCTTGCAGTCGCCAAAAGCGACATTCAATCTGTGAGCCTTCGCAACTTCCCTTCCAATTTTGCTGACTATCGTGCAAAGATGGGTCTTTGCTTCTTTAGAGGAACCTATCTGTCTCATTATACTCGTCAGGTTTTCTCCTTCCACGTATTCTTGAAAAATCAACCGTTCTTTGGGGCTGATATAAATGATCCTTGGAACGTGGAAACCTTGACTGGATAGGAACCTGTTTATGGCATATTCCTTCGCTAGCCTTGTCTTTCCCGAGACGGCGAAGCCTCTTGTGCCGAGAGCCCATAAAGCCAGTGGGAACCACTTCCAGCCATACCAGTCTTTAAACACCTTAACAATGATCTTCTGTTCTTCCATGGTGCCGCGAAGTTTCAACATGTAGACAGCATTCAATGCACCGCCTATCTTCTTCGTCTCAACTTCTAGATTGCTCCCGTCTGGAAAGGTTTGTTTTACGAAATCTTCAATCGTCACCTTTTCAGAGAGAGATACAAACCCCAGAGGTGTAGGTATGAAGAGATACTTCTTTGGATCTTCAAGTTCGGGTAGATGAACCTCTTTAGAGTATTCTGATTCAAAAAGTTGCTTTGTGTATAACGCGTAGTCCTCAATCAAGGAGCGCATCATTTTGGGAAAGACCTCTATGCTATGTCGCAGAATGGCGTTTCGGACAGCTTTTAGAAGGTTTATTACCCGAAGTTTCCTTCTCTGAACGGTGTCAATGTATTTCTTCGCGATTTTGATATGTCCATTAGAAAAGGTCAACAGTTCCTCGTCTGCAGCCTCTTCCAGAGCAGCTTTGAATCCTTTCATTATCTGTTCTCGCATCTCTTCTGGAGCGTTACTTCTGAGTATGTCTAGGAATCGATGGGTTATAGGTGGATAAAGAGAGGCCTTGCGAGCCATAGACTCAAACATGAAATACTCCGGCTTGATCAGAAGTTCGTGAGACATCTCGGGATATTCCAGAACAAGGTTACCGAGAATCTCAATGACTATTCTTTTCTTGACTTTGACTTCGTGATCCCAAAGGAAGTCTCGGTTGATCAAAGGCTGATGGGGTGTAAGCATGTTTTCGACCACAAGACCCCCAAGCCAGTCTTTTTCTGTGTCTTTTTCGAACGTTTTCTGGTCGACTACCAGAAGACAGACAGATATGTCCTTAAGGGATCTGAGGCGCCTGTGACGGTATTTCAACGTTAGCCTCGGGGAATCAACTATCAGTAGAACGTCAACGTCTTTCCTCTTGCCGGTATAACCGTATATATGTGGGCCATGGATCGAGGCTGCAACAATACGGTTGGGAGACGCTGCCTTTTCGCAGATATTGAGTATCTCACTTGTCACCGTGTCTTCCAAAATTCTGCCCCTCATGATCCCTTCTCTAAGTTCCTATATGAAACCTAGGATGTTTTTCACTTTTAACCGATTCGGTTCCTTCTGTAAGAATAGATCAAGAAATCCGACTGTCACTCGTTCCTGAAACCGTTCCATATTTAAGCGTAAGACCTTCTTCTAATTTTAAGGATGAAGCTCAAATTCGTAGCAGAACCAGTTCAGACAACATACTGGATGCCCGGCGACGACTATCTCGCGATCATCGGTGAAGCCCTCAAAGAGAGATTGGACGATGGAGACATAGTGGCGGTTTCAGAGAAAGCTCTGTCCGTAGCTAAGGGACGCATCATAAACGAGGGCCAAGTTAAACCAGGGATCGTTGCCAAGGTTCTTGCACATTTCTGGATGCGCATAGTCTGGGGACGATTTCTCGGCCGGGTCTGTGACTTGAAGGTCGAGAACGTTTGCAGGCTACAAAATTATCCACTAAAAGAGGGAAGTGCCCACAAGCAGGTTGCGGTTTGGCATGCAAGTTTCCTGCAATCCTTGCTTTGGGGTTCGGAGGGCGGTATAGATGCAAGCAACCTTGCCTACTCTTATGTAAGCCTTCCGCTTGACAAGCCAGAAGAGACGGCCGCAGAAATTTGTTATTATTTGAGGAATGGACTGGGAAGGAAGGTGACTGTGATGATTGTGGACACGGATAAGACGTATTCCTGCTGCGGATTCCATTTTACACACCGGTCTACGCAGGTGAAGGACATTCATACTTTGCTTGGTTATTTTTCCTATATCGCGGGAAGAGCTTTGAGACTGAGACGAAGGTCTACGCCTCTAGCCATAGCTGGTTTGAGAATGGACGTTAACTTGGCTTTAGACCTGGCGGAAACAGTGCATAAGTCTCGAGGTTCAGGTGCTGGGCTCACAGTTTGGGATATGGCTGAAACTTTCGGCGTCAACATCACAGGCGTAACTTGGAGTATGCTTAAGGATCTAAGGCATCAGCCAATTGTCATTCTTAGACTTTGCAGGCGTCATTATCGTTGTTGAATATAGAACCAGTCTTTTTTGCTAAGGGTTGTTTCACTATGTGCAATAACTATGAACAGCAAAGTGACAGCTGTGTATATCAATATACTATCATTCTTAATTATTCAGCTTCAACCGCATAGCCAAAAGATTCCTGATATGATTGAACCTATGAGACCCTTGACAGATGAAGGCTTCACGTTAGATCAGCGGGTTACCCGCCGTCAGACAAAAAGGTCCACAACTTTATTCTTATTCACATCTATGAGTCCATAATCGGTAATTTTCAATTTCGGGATGACTGGAAGGGTCAGGAACGAGAGACTCATGAAAGGGTCTCTGAGTTGGCAACCTAATGTTGCCGAGGATTCTTTCAGCTCTCTTGTCATTTGAGATACGCTTGAGGCGTCCAGTGTGGTCATTAGTCCTGCTATCGGTAGGCGCAACTCTTTTAGAATCCCAGTCTCGCCTGCAATGATAATTCCACCACCCATTTCTCTGAGTCTATTTGCGGCTATACAAATGGCGGCGTTACTTGAGCCTACTGCGACTATGTTGTGGCAGTCGTGGGCTATGGTGGATGCCAAGGCTCCTTCATTGAGTCCGAAGCCCTTCACGAAGCCTTTCCCGATTCTCCCCGTACCCCTATGCCTCTCCACGACACAGATCTTCAATATGTCTCTTTCCAGGTCTGTCTGAACTTCGCCTTTGCGGACTTCCATTTCGCATCTGAGCTCCTCGGTTACTATCTGGTTCTGGATGAGTCCAATCACTCGAGCTGTGACCTTGGCTCGACTTTCCTTTCGATGGCAAGGTATGCGAAAGTCTTTGGGTTGCATCTCTCTTACGTTCACAGTTCTCATCATAGACTCTTCATATAAGGATTTCTTGGTCAATGCGAGGTATCTGCCATCCTTCGCAACTACCTTACCGCCTATCAACACTATTTTAGCTTTAAACTCCTCTAGGTTGTTCAAGACAACTATGTCCGCCCATTTGCCAGGTGCTATGCCGCCTTGATTTGAGAGTCCAAAATACTCGGCAGGCTTAAGGGTTGCCATCCTCACTGCGTCTATGGGGTCTATTCCCTCTTCAACAGCCTTTCGCAGACAATCGTCCATGTGCCCCTCAGTCAAAAGGTCTTCCGCATGTCTGTCGTCTGTTACAAGCATGACTCTTTCAGGGCTTCCCTTCGAGACAATGCCCGTAAGGGCAGAGAGGTTTTTGGCTGTTGAGCCTTCCCTTATCATAATCCACATTCCAAGGGAAAGTTTCTCTCTGGCTTCGTCTTCAGAGACCGATTCGTGGTCTGAGCCCATGCCAGCCGAGACATAAGCGCACAGTTCCTCGCTCCTAAGACCCGGCGCATGTCCGTCTAAGACCATGCCCCGGCAGGCCTTAATCTTCTCTAGAACCGCCTTGTCACGGTTTATGACGCCGCGAAAGTTCATGACCTCGCCTAATCCGAGCACTAGCCTAAGCCTTCTCAATTTCTTGATTTCTTTGAGGCCTATCTCAGCTCCTGACGTCTCGAGGTGCGTAGCTGGCACGCATGATGGAATCATGAAGTACACCCTTAATTGCGCTTTCAAAGAGTTATGCATCATGAACCTTATGCCATCCACGCCTCTCACGTTCGCTATTTCATGGGGGTCAGCGACGATGCAGCACGTTCCCCGGGGGACAACTGTTTCCGCAAACCTGCTTGGGGTCATTAGGGAACTTTCAATATGCACGTGGCCGTCGATGTAACCGGGGACTATGTATTCAGAATCCAGTTTGATAAGGTTCTTGGAAGATATGGGATTCGTCCCTAGATAGGACACTCTCCCACCTTTAGTGCCGACGTAGGACTCAGAGATGCTCCCAGTGTAGACATTCACGACCTTCCCAAAAAGGAGAAGATCAGCCGCAAAACTTCCCGAACACCCATCCTCATGTCCAGCCATAAACCCAACCAGCCTGCAGCCCTAGGAGAAGGAAAGCCTCCTCGAAGTTAAGATTTGCTTCTTCGCTCTTTTATGGTACATATAGACTGAAATGCTATTTTATGGCTCCTCCGCCTCCAGGTATAAATTTCTGAATTTCCTCCAAGGGTATCCTGACAATGGCTTTACGTTCCTCTTCTAAAGCCAACTGAGCCAGCCGGTTTCTTATCTGCTTGGCAAGTCTAGCGCTTGGCTCTCTGCCGGGAATCAACCTGACAAGGAGCTTAGTCTTGTTAGCAATGGCTTCTGGAGGACCGCCGACAACTCGGGATTGTCCACCTTCCATTTCTACGCCCACCGCAACTTCCAACGGCATCCCTTTCCAGTTATTCCTGCTTCCATAAATCATGAATGATCCTCGTGGCAGATACTCGCCAGAAGGCGGGGTTCTACTTACTTGCTGAGGCGAAACTGAGTAGACATCCGTGGCCGCTAGTCCTTGCTTCCAAGCTCGAGAATAAGAGGCTGCAAACCGAGCCGCTTCCTTAAAGGTTTGTTCGGGGGGCTTCTCTCCCCTGGTCTTCACTAGGACGAAGGGTGCGCCAGGCAGATCAGCGTGAAAAACTACATCATGAGGCTCCATGTATCTCTTTATGAGAACCTCGTTCGTTGATGCGTCTCTACCGCCGACTACGAGGAAACCGTTTGAAGAATGGAACCACCTGAACTTCTCATACCATTCCAGTTTCGTTTTGGAGGGCGGCTTCACAGTCTCTTCCACCTTCTCGAGGGCCTTGAGCCTTGCAGCTTCAATCTTCGCTCGAGTTTCCATGACGGCTTTTTCAGCGCCTTCAATCTTTCTTTCAGCCTTTTTTGCCTCTTTGTAGTAATCAGCACCGTTCTTCTGGGCTGGGAGTCTGAGGTCAAGGTCTAAGACCACTCCTTCGACAGCTACGTGGACCTGTAAGGGTTTAGGCTTCAAGGCCTCGAAATAAACAGATGGAACAAGGGACTCGCGCTTCTCTTTCTGCAATATCTCCTCTATTTCCTTCCAGCTCCTTCCGCTCCGCTTAGCCCCCATAATACTTTGGAGGAGAAGCTGAAGTTCACTCAAGTGGCGATAGATCAAGTCGCCTATCTTCCTGTACACCTCGGCCTTTCTTCTCAACTCATTAAGCGTTTCCTCTTGGTCTCTGAGTATCCTCTCCAGTCTCGCCACTTCCTGCTCAACTAGGTCCTTAACGTGTGAAACCCTCTCTCCGAAGGACATCTTAGTGTAGTACTCGTCCAGAGCCTCATTAAAAGTCTGGTATTGTACACGCTTGAGGTGACTGTATCGTTTCAACGGGACTGGGGCCACATCAATCCATTGGCCTTCTTCATCAATGAAACCAAAGGGCTTCGCATTCTCAGCCGAAGCCTCAGATAGGAGTTGCTGAAGACTGTCAAAAATCGCACCTAAGTCCCTATCTTCGAGCGAAGAGCAGGGGGTGTTCTTGGATATCCCGGCACGTAGAAGGATTTCCTCAGAGTAAGTCCCACCTATGCCCAAAAACCTCGCCACTGCTCTCACAACCTCAAGACGGCCCAAGCTTCTTATCTTTTGGAAATCCTCTCGCTGAAGACCTCTCGGATCGTCGCTTCTCGAAGGAGGATAGGCATATACTTCTCCTCGAAGAATGTTTCTGTCTCTCATTCTTCGGTAACTTGTGGCATGCAAGATTTTTCCTTCAGGATTGACGAGGATTATGTTTCCTTCACCGAAAAGTTCGATGACGAGACGGTATTCTTCGCCTCGGTTCGAAAGCATGATCTCGACGATCCGTTCAAAACCGTGCTGTTGCACCTTCTCCATCTTGCCATTTCTAAGATACTTCCGAAGAGCCATACAAAAGGCTGGCGGCTTCAAAGGCTTCTCATAAGCGTAGGAGGTGATATGAGCCCTTTTTCCGGCTTCACATATCAGATTCTTCTCATTTCCTTCGCGACTGCGAAGCTTTAAAAGTATGGTTCTAGGATTTAACTGGTAAATATTGTCGATCCTGAAGCCTTTAAGAAAGCGATCTAGTTCAACAGTGGCAACAGCTATGTCGAGGCTGCTCATCCCCTCCTTCAACACGCTCACCTGAGGAAGATACTGGGTTGAAACCATTAAACATTATCTACGTTATTAAAATCTGCCTAGGCGCCTTGACAGCTATTCTATGCCTCCTGCTCGGAGTTGACAGCATCCTCACTGGAGTAGCGATAGGCCTGATAGTCTACATAGGTTCTGACAAGGTCTTGAAACAGATTTTCATTGCAAAGGTTGAGAAACAGTCAGTAGTTACCAAAACAGGGATAGGCATCTACATCATCACTTGGGTATTCCTCTGGATACTGCTATACACCTTTCTACATACTTCCGCTCAATTCTGACTCGGTTCAGTTTTGGCTTTACTTTGAACTGTTCTCAGGACGACACGCATGTAATCAGCCAACGCCGAGAAATAGCCTCTGTCATAATCGCCATGGAATCTACTCCTGGTCTGATTAAGAAAATCCCTGTAGTGCCTTTTCAGGGCGTCAACATCGTTGAGGTTAAGGTTGCTGAAGAATTCGTAGCTTTCACCGGTTGACCGGTAGGTCAAAACTATTCCGCTAAGAGCCTCAAGGTAGCCTCTGTTGAAGTCCTTCTGCTCGCTTTTCATAATTCTTGAATTTATTCTTTCAAGGACTCTCTCAGCTTCTGCAAATTTCCTTTCCGATAATAGCTGAAACAGCCGGGTTATGAGTGCCAACGGGATAGCCATCCTACTGTCAACTCTCTTGGTCTCCCTCGAAGTCTTCTATGCCGTTCTCGGTTATCCTGAAAACGCACTCACCTTCAGGCAGATAGGGACTGGAAACAAGACGGGCAATTCTAACAGGTCCTCTTCGAGCCTTCCGAAGGTAGATCCGTGTGTGACTCGTGTGGGCTACAATGTGACCGCCAATTGGACGAATGGGCTCTTCAAAAAAGACCTCTGGACTCGCCATTACCTGATTTGTCACCAAAGCGACCGCATTGAAGGCACGCGCTAACCTTATGAGCTTGTGCATGTGCTGGTTGAGTTTCTGCTGTCTTGCCGCAAGGTTTTCTCTGCCAATATATTCGCTTCTGAAATGTGCTGTCAAAGAGTCCATAATTATTAAGCGGATGTTATTCTCCTTTATGACCTTATCAGAGTTCTCGAGTAAGAAGATCTGATGATCCGATGTGTAAGCCTCAGCCAGCCTAATGCCTTTGAGAACCTGATCTAGGTCTAGGCCCATGTGTCGCGCCATCTGGGAGATCCGTTCAATTCTGAAAGTGTTCTCCGTATCGATGTAGAGCGCTCCACCGTCCAATCCCCCGCGCTCAGGAGGTAACTGGACGTTAACACACATTTGATGGGCGAGTTGACTTTTTCCTGAGCCGTACTCGCCATAGAACTCTGTGATTGCCTGTGTCTCGAGGCCGCCCCCAAGAAGCACGTCAAGCTTCTTGCTTCCAGTTGTCAGACGCAACACGTTTTGCCGTTTCTCAAAAAGTTCGTCAACTCTGATGAAAGAAAGTGAACTGGACGACCTTGCGGCGTTGATGATTTCGAACGCCTTCTTCTCGCCTATGCCTGCCTGCACAAGCTCGCGTATTGTCGCCATGGCTAACGACTCGACTGTGTGGAAGCCGAGCTCCCGAAGCTTGTTTACTGTGGAATGGCCTATTCCCGGTATCTCTTCAATGGACTCGTACTTCTTCTTCGCTGAGGTTTCCTCTTCGCTCATCCTTTCTTCCAGCTATTTCTACTGCGAGAAGATATTTAAACTAGACTAAACAGAAAACTACAATTGTGCCGCCGCTGTTTCCAACTGAAGAGGAGAGGGAACTTGAACCTTGAAGCTCTAGTCGAAAACGTTGCAGTGGATCTCCTAAGGCTCGCAGCAGTCAGACTGCCGGAAGATGTGAAACAGGTCATAAGAAGGGCATATGGCAAGGAGAGAAGCGGGATCGGAAAGGTCCAGTTGAAAGCTATACTTGATAACATAGAAATAGCCGAACAAAAAGGCATACCCATCTGCCAAGACACCGGGCTGATATCCTTTTATATGGAAGCAGGTTCGCGGTTTAAGGTTTTAGAAAAGGTTGAAGAGGCTCTTCGGAGAGCCGTGCAACGGGCGACGTCGGAGATTCCCCTCCGCCCCAACGCAGTAGATCCTTTCACACAGAAAAATACAGACGACAACACAGGGATGCATGTTCCTTACATTCACTGGCGGATCGTCAGCGGAGATTCGCTTGAGGTCACAGCCTTTCCGAAGGGAGGAGGCTCAGAAAACACAAGCACCTTGAAGATGATGGAGCCAAGCTACGGCTTGAAGGGGCTGAAGGAGTTCGTGATTGAAAGCGTTGTTAAAGCCGACGGAATGCCTTGTCCACCCACGATCATAGGTGTGGGTGTTGGGGGTGGGCCAAATGTGGCAATGGAACTTGCGGAACTCTCGCTTCTTCAACCCGTAGATAAGCCGAACCCAAACATGGCGATCGCACGGTTGGAACAGGAGCTTTTTGAGGCCGTAAACAGGACAGGGATCGGGCCGATGGGGCTCGGTGGGGACTCGACAGCCCTAGCCGTAAAGATCGAGTACGCTCATAGACATCCAGCATCTTATCCAGTAGCTGTCGCCTTTCAATGTTGGGCTGCTAGGAGGGCAACGGCCCGCATCGGCTCTCGCGGAGAGGTTGAATATCTAACCCACAAAGTCTAATGATACCGTTGCTGGCAAGACTTTCGGAGAGTGGATAAGCTGAAGAAGAAAGAATTCAAGACTCCTATCCTGGAGAAAGACATCCGGAGATTGAGGGTTGGCGATATCGTCTTTGTTACAGGCACCTTGTTCACAGCTCGAGACGCAGCTCACAGAAGAATGGTTCACTACCTAAAGGAGATGAGGCAACTGCCTTTCAGATTCGACGGATTGCCGCTCTATCACTGTGGTCCTCTGGTCAGAAAGGTTAACGGTGAATGGAGTGTTTTGGCCGCTGGTCCAACGACGAGCATGCGAATGGAGCCCTTTGAGGATGAAGTAATCAGAAACCTTGGTGTTCGTCTAGTCATTGGTAAGGGCGGAATGGGCGAAAGAACCCGAAAGACCCTGAGGGAGTTTGGCGCCGCCTACGCTGTCTTCACAGGCGGGACCGCGGTCTTGGCAGCGGAACATGTAAAAAAGGTGAAGCAAGTCGAATGGCTGGACTTAGGGGTTCCCGAGGCCGTATGGGTTTTTGAGGTTGAGGCTTTCGGTCCAATTGTAATCGGCATAGATTCAGACGGGAACAGCCTATTCGAGAAGGTTCAGCTGGAAGCGGAAAGGAGAAAGGCTGAGATCTTCAAGAAGTTTGAATCCTAACGGCTCGAGAATACGCCCTTCGCTGAAAGAGCGAGCAGAACTGCTCCGAAGAGAATGCCGGAGATTGTGATCAAAGTAAGAAGAGGAGCCAATCTAGCCACGAAGATTGCTGCCGCCAGGTAGAACTGCATTTCTGAAGTGCTTTCTTGCCTAGCGTTCAGCAGAGCTTGCCGATACAGCAGCTCGGCTAAGAGCTTGTAGGGTTGAAAGATCGGGTTGACCTCGTCCAAAGTCTCTTCAGCTCTTCCTAACAAGGGCGAGTATAGGTATAGATCGGGAACCTCGAACCCCCAGTTGTTCAGAGTTTCTGCAACAGATGCGTTTGCGGCAAGACCTAGATTGTAAGCAATCTCGTCGTTGCTGTCAACCGTCTTCCCTTTCATCAGCCTAAAGAACCGAGCATAATATTCAACGCCGCCATAAGTTTCAGCTAACCTGCTGACCACGTAGTATGCACCGACATAGTAGGGCCATGTGTTTGGAGATTGGTTCGAGGGTGACCATTGCTTGATAAAGCCGATGTTCTCTCCAACCATCTTCTTGAGTTGGACGACTGCATCTTCGAGCTCCTGTTTCGTGATCCTTGCACCTTCATAGCCAAGATCGTTGGCAACTTCAATACTTATGTACTCGGCCATTCCTTCATGAAACCATAAAAGTGTTTGAGGAGAAATGCCAGTCTTCCAAAGAAAGTGGTGAACGAGTTCATGCAGAGCGGTGACTTCGACATATCCTTCGACATAACGCGTGAAAACAATGTTTATATAAATCTCGCCAATTCTCTCGGATGAGAAAGGAACGTATCCCGCTACAGAGAACAACGAATCAAAGTCTGGAAGGAAAAATCGTACCTCAGCGTTTCCTAGCGTCACGTTGAAGATGTCGACAAGGCGTTCATAGGTTTTGTTGAATAGAGCCAAGATTGCCCACGCGGATTCCTTGTACCGGGGAACTGTCCTAAACGTGAAGACCCCGGCTTGAGTTGTTAACCACTCTGGTGTTCTTCTAAGAGTTCTGAACCCGATCTCAATGCGTACAAAATTCTCTGCTTCCGGAATGTTGTCGAACAGCACATAATTTGGGCCTGAATCAGTAGGATTCGGTCGGTAGGACCCGGCATTTCCGAAGGCGATGGCTTCGTCTTGGTTGATGCTGAAGCCTTCAGGCAATATGACTTTGGCTTTTAGTTGGCCTTTCTGGAAGCCGATCTGGGGAGAGTAAAAAATCCCATCCGGCTCAATCACCATCGCAGCCGTGGAAGCATTGAACTGGACATTCATCTTGAACTCAGATACGTCGGAGTTGAAGGAGAACCATAAGGCTTCGTAAAAGTGATAGGATGTGCCCACCAATTCCTGTATATCACGTATTTGCCACTCGATGACTTTGCCCGTCACCGTATGGTTAACCCATTTCGAGAATTTTGGCACTAGAAGCCATGAGGATCCAAAGTCGGCATCAGTCGTATAGGTGATGTTTACAATTGTAAAACCATCCTCATTTACAATGAACTCGTAGCTGAAAGTATCTAGCGGCTGAGTAGCTACAATGCTTATCAGCATTTCGGTCCGGAAGGCTAACGAAGAGATTATTAAAAATGATATAATTCTGAGAAATTTCGAGTTGGGTTCAGCTTTCATTGGAAACTTCAGCCTTTTTTCCAGTTCTGATGAAACCTCAGAATCTTACTGGATGAAGACGTACGCGAAGATATTAATGTTGTGAAACGGCAATTCATACGGCATTACGTACAAGATGTGACGCTCTCCAAATAAAGTATATTAGCCAAGTCGAAATAGATGAAAGGTAGGTAGAAACTGAGGTGAAAGGTGGTACGAGATGAAAACCTATCTGACAATATGGTTCAACAGCGAAGGCGCCTCACCTTCGGAGGTGGTCGAGAGACTTGGAGCCATGGGATTCAAGCCTATAAAGGGATATTATGACCATGTTTACGACTGGAAGAAGAAGGTGACACTTGACGACATCTTTCAGCTCAGCGATGCCTTACATGAGACGCTCAAGGGACTAAAAGTCCTATACAAGCTTGAAACAGTTTAGAAATGGAGAGACACGCAAAAAACATCACAGAACCGTAGGAATATAGACTTCATTAAGTTTATATGGGACTACAGCAAAGTTTATATCGGAATCGTGCACTGAAAAGTTTTGCAGAGCACCCATTCAAAGATGCACCTCCTCATCGTTGAAGTTGAGGAGCGAAGGGTGAAAGTGAGAAGTGTCCAGCTCTCACAATGAACACCATGCATAGGCCAACGTCAAACAGATGCTGGACCCGAATAAGCTCGACATGCCACGCCGTCTGGAGGATATCTAGGCTTGAACGCTGAGGAAGGGCGTGACAAGCTGCGACAAGCCTCGGGTAGGCGCAAGTAGCCTTAGATCTGAGGATGCCTTAATGGGACTTCCCATCGCGAAGGCTGAAAAGTCTTCGTTATGCTCCCAACTTGGGAGCGGAAACCCCCCGAACTGAAACATCTTATTAGGGGGAGGAAGAGAAACCGAATGGGATTCCCTTATTAGCGGCGAGCGAAAAGGGAATAGTCTAAACCGAACCTTGCAGGGAAACCTGTGGGGGATGTAGTGTTATGGGCCCGGTTGCCTCTTACTCGGTGAGGCTGATGTGGCCTGGAACGGCCTGCCGTAGAGGGTGAAAGCCCCGTAGGCGTAAACTGAGTTGAGTTGAGCCGGAGTCCCAGAGTACTGCACCCTGATTTGGGTGCGGGAAATTGGGAGCCACCAACTTCCAAGACTAAATACGTTTCAAGACCGATAGCGGACAAGTACGGTGACGGAAAGTTGAAAAGTGCCCCGGAAGGGGGGTGAAAAGAGCTTGAAACCAGACGGTTACAGACGTGTGCGGCCTGAAAGGATAGATTCCTCCCAAAGGAGACCGCGGCAACGCGGAGTACGAGGGAGGAGGACCAAGGTTGCACGTTCCGTCTCGAAACACGGGCCGGGGAGTTTACAGCTGTGGCAAGCCTAAGGGTTAAAAGCCCGTAAGCGGAGGGAAACCAAAATGCGCGCAACCGGCTTCGGCTGGCGAGGCGCTGAGTCTGAAAGGGCCCGGAGTCACGGCTGTAACACTAGAAACCAGGCGATCTAGCCCTGGGCAGGGCGAAGCCAGGCGAAAGCCTGGTGGAAGCCCGCAAGGGTACTGATGTACAATTCGTTCCTCTGACCTGGGGCTAGGGGCTAAAGACCAATCTAGCCTGGTGATAGCTAGTTCCCTCCGAAGTGGGTCGCAGCCCAGCCCCGAGCGAGGTGGCTTACGGGGTAGAGCACTGACTAGAAAGTAAGGGGTCGAAAGGCCTCTCTTTCTTATCAAACTCCGAATCCGTGAGCGCTGTAGACCTCGGGAGACGGGTTCTGGGGGGTAAGCTCCCAGACCGAGAGGGGAACAACCCAGACCGAGGTTAAGGCCCCAAAATGCTGGCTAAGTGTTAACCTGAAGGGAGTCATCAGCCTTAGACAGCGGGAAGGTAGGCTTAGAAGCAGCCATCCTCTAAAGAGTGCGTAACAGCTCATCCGCCGAGGCTCATGGCCCCGAAAATGGACGGGGCTAAGCCAGCTGCCGATACCTTGGGGCGCAGCTTAATGCTGCGGTCTGATAGGAGGGCGTCTTGGTTGGACGGAAGCAGGGCCATGAGGTCCTGTGGACCGACCGAGATTGCAGGTCCCGGTGGTAGTAACAGCAAAGAGAGGTGAGAATCCTCTCCGCCGAAGGGGCCAGGGTTCCCCTGCAATGCGTCGTCAGCAGGGGGTAAGCCGGTCCTAAGGCTGACCATAACCGGGTAGGCCGAAAGGGAAACTGGTTAAGATTCCGGTGCCGCAGAGGTACGATTGCGGCGACGCAAGGCCCAGTGCTTGACGCTTCGAGATAGGCTGAGCGAGGTTATCGCCTTGTTTAACCGCATAAGCTTGGGGAGTGCCGTAATGGCGAGAACCAGGTAAAATCGGGAATAGCCGTCCGTTTTAGGATGGTTCAGCCAATTCTCGGAGCCAGTGAAAAGGGCGCTGGGAAGGATCCTCTGCGACCGTACCTAGAACCGACACAGGTGCCCCTAGGCTAGCAACCTAAGGCGTGTCGGGCATACGCCAAGCGAGGGAACTCGGCAAATTAGCCCCGTAACTTCGGGATAAGGGGTGCCTGCGGCTCTGGCTTTCAGCTGGAGCTACAGGTCGCAGTGACAAAGGGGTCTCGACTGTTTAATAAAAACACAGGAAGCCGCAAGCCCGAAAGGGTGTGAACGGCTTCTGAATCCTGTCCAGTACAGGTACCTGAAACCTGGGTTCAACCGGGCTAAGGGCCTGCAAACGACGGGAGTAACTCTGACTCTCTTAAGGTAGCCAAATGCCTTGTCGGGTAAGTTCCGACGCGCATGAATGGAACAACGAGGGCCCCACTGTCCCCGCTTGGCACCCGGTGAACCCACGTAACGTGGACGAACAGTCCACGAACTCCCAGCGGGACAAGAAGACCCCGTGGAGCTTTACTGCAGCCTGTCGCTGAGATACGGTTGTGGGTGCAGAGCGTAGGCGGGAGCCGTTTGAGCTTGACCTCTCCGGAGGTCGAGGTAGGCGACAATGGAACACCGCCCTCTTGCAACTGTATCCCTTACCGGCGCGAAGGCGTTGGGACAACGGTTGGTGGGCAGTTCGGCTGGGGCGGCACCCCCTTGAAAAGATATCGAGGGGGCCCTAAGGCCAGCTCAGGCGGGACAGAAACCTGCCATAGAGCGCAAAGGCAAAAGCTGGCCTGACTGGATCCTCCACAGTAAGGGATCCAGAGGTGAAAGCCGGGCTTAGCGAGCCGTCATGTCCTCATTGGTGGGGGCTGGCGGCGACAGAAAAGTTACCCCGGGGATAACAGGCTAGTTGCGGGCGAGAGTTCCCATTGACCCCGCAGCTTGGTACCTCGATGTCGGCTCTTCCCATCCTGGCTCTGCATTAGGAGCCAAGGGTGAGGCTGCTCGCCTATTAAAGGGGAACGTGAGCTGGGTTTAGACCGTCGTGAGACAGGTCGGACTTTATCTGCTGGGAGCGGTGGTCGCCTGAGGGGAAAGGGTTCCCAGTACGAGAGGAACGGGACGCTGTAGCCTCTAGTTTACCGGTTGTCCGACAGGGCACTGCCGGGCAGCCAAGCTGCCGCGGATAAGAGCTGAAAGCATCTAAGCTCGAAGCCGCTCCCGAGAAGAGGCGGCCATTCCTTGACACGAGACTTGGCAACAGGCCTCAGTCAAGGACGAGGGTTCCCATAGAAGATGGGTTTAATGGAGCCGGGGTGTAAGCCTGAAGGCTTCGGCCGACAAGTTCAGCCCGCGGTTCCCAACCACCCAAGGTGTCGAGCCAAAAAAGGTCTAGCATCTGGACGATTTCGAGCCTATGCATGGTTGCCTTCACAGAATTTCAAGCCAGCAGCTTTTCAAGCTTATGAATCAGTTCTTTCACAGCATCAGCGTGGTCCCTGACCGCTTCAGGAGTCATAGATGCTTCGTAGAAGTTTTGGTGAAGCGTGTTGGCGAGGCCGAAGAGCAACGTTACCTGTGAATCTTTGAGTTCATCTCTCAGCTTTGTTATGAATGCCCAGAGGTCACTATGTGTCCTAAGCTCTAAGCCTCTGCTGGCTGCCAGTGTCTTGATCATCTCGGCGGTCGCCCCCCAGAATTTCTCACTAGCTTGCGCATAATCGCCTTTCGCAAGTAAGGACTCTCCCTCGATGAGGTACTTGCGATTTAGCTCCAGATAGTGTTTTACTTTATCTTGAGCCGTAGCGACCACCGACATTCAATGAGCTGCTTGGCTCTGATATAGTTTCTGGGATCTTCGGTGGAACCCGGTCGGATAGGCTTCATGTAAATTTGTCGCGACAAAGAAAATTCTCATTGTCAGGACAAATCTGAGAGGTGAGGGATTCCTCAGTAAAGTCAGAAGCGGCGAGATCTCGTAGCGGACCTCTTCAAGCAATACCAAGAGGACATCCACAGGGTGATTGAAGCGGTCTGCTTGAAGGGCTACAGAGACGGCTCAAAAGAAGCTGGAAAAACCCGTTTGCGTGAAAAACGATGGAAGATTTTTCCAATACCCCTCTCCTCCTATCCTCGCCGCTGCTCTTGACGATCCAACTAATCGAAAAGATCTTGGAAGAGTCATTCTATGCAGGCATATTTGTAGTAGATTTTGACTTGAGCTGCCCTTTTCTCCATTCAATCTAACCGTGGTTCCTATAGTTGAGAAAAGGCAACTATTGGGCCTCTACTTCTGCAGCTACTCCTTGCTTGATCAGGGTCTTAGCATTCTCTTTTGGAAGGGTTGCTATGTCTTCTGGTTTGAAGGGCCCGTAGGTCTTCATGTCAACGCCTATTATCTCCGGTATCTCCCGGAGAATTCTAACAACCATGAGTCCATTAGGCCCTATTTTTTTCTCTTTTGGCGGTCGACCTTGTAACAGGTCTTTTATGAGCGCTTGGAAGGAATCGGCTTGAGAGGTGGCTTTTTTGTAGAGGTTCTCTTCCTCTTCTTCCAACGATGTAGTGGGCACGATCTCTCCTTCCGCAACGATGCGCATCATCTTCTCATAACGCGTGTGAACGAGCTCCTCAAGCATGCTTCTGACATTTTCCTCTTCCCTCTGGAGAAGTCTACCTTTGACAGTCCTTTCATCCATCATCCGCTTCTCTTCGCGGATCCGCTTCACGTATTCCGCCAGTCTTGCGTAGAACCCTTTTGAAAGTGGCTGAATGTCAGTGTTCTCCTTTTCTTTCCTCCAAGCTTCGAAAAGTTCATCATACAAGGTTAGTCCACCACCTTCGCCGCATCTTTACACAGGAGGAAGAGGGCGGCGGCCATAGGCAACTCAACCCTCTGCTTCTTGAAGGGACCGAATCTTCTGTCCCCTAATCTGAACTCCGGGGCTTCATCCACGTATATTGTAGCTTCACCCTTTTTGAAGGCTACGCCGCTTTTGAGGGGGTCGAACTTCTCGGCTTCATTAGCCAAGAACGAAACTTTGAGTAAACCAGTCTTTCCGTGGAGGCTGTTAGGTAAACGTATCAGCCTGTGGATGTCCGTCGTCACAACCGTGTCCACCTTGACCGACTGGCTCTCTAAGCCTTTCTTGATGATGGTTTTCCATTCGTCTGCTCCCAAACTTGGAATCAACCCCCACGGTCCACCTTTTTCCCAGCTTCTGTAGATGACATCCCTATTTTCAATAATCCTATCTATCGCTTTCTTATTCAATCCTGTGATTTCCAATTCCTCTTTAGTGACAGTTGAAAGGAACTCATGCAATCCTGTTACGATGCGACCCCGCCAACCAAACTCGTCCAAACCCGGACCGGATACTATTCGCGGTCTTTTTGACCTAGTTTCTTCGACCCCGTGGAAAGTGGTCTCTAACCCGACTCCGGTGACGTAATCAACGATTTCCTTGCGGGCAAAAGAATCCAACGCGCGTACAGCTTCGTTCTCAACTTGAACATGGTAACCGCGGTGCCCACTGAAGGAGACCTTCACCTCGGCTGAGGAGAAGCCGAACTCTTCAGTTAGAATGCCCACAAGCTTCGTCATCTCTAGTTTGGCTGCTTCAAGGCAGACTTCACAAGGCCACGTTCTTTCATTAAAACTTCTGCCACCGCACACTGGGCACTGCTCAGGCGCAATGCCTCTGCCTTCAAAGCTGCAGCTGTTGTTCTTGCAGGTCCATGTGTCATGAATCTTATTGCAGCTCGTTGGGATGTGGTCTGCATCGATGTCAAAGTAGATGTCGGCACCTGACCACCCTTTCTCCTCCATCTTCTCTTCAGGCATCTCATAGTAGGCGGTTGAATAGTATGCATGGGCTGGGACAGTCTCTTTTATAAAGGATACGAGTTCTTCCTGTGCAGCGAACCCTTTATGCCTGACCATGACATTTTCCTTAAAAATAAGGAAGCCGAATTCCCGCTGCTCAATCGATGGTGGCGCCTCAATATATGCCGCGTTTTCTTGATAAAACTCAGCGAATTTTCCTCGTATAAAAACCTGGGTTTCCATCTTCTCATTTAACTAGATGGAACTTCCTTCTTAAGCGTTCCCGTCTTCCTGAGGTAGTAGCCCCAAGGGGATCTAATCCTTCTACACAACTCGTCTGGTCCCGGACATAAGCCATGAGTCTTCAAAGTTTCACACTTCGGTGGCCTGTACTTTGTTCTTGAGCCCCTGTCGCCAGCAATATGTTCAACTTGGTAACGGGTCATCCTCTCGTTGAAGTCTGATGAAGAGCGGAAAAGATTCACTACTTCAGCAGGTTTCATGCCTATGCTTATGAGAAACGATGTCAAAGTGAAGCGTCCAACATGTGCGATATGGCTGCCAGATTTCGCCGCATCGTAGAGCTGCCTCACGCAGGGAGGGTAAGCCTCATCAACTACCTTGCCAAGAAACCTTCTAGACGTAGCCTCACCTATCTGCCTTGCATATTTCCTCTTTAGGTTATCAACCCTTTCGAGAATACTGTCTGAAAGCATATGTCGAACATCTACGTTAAGTTTCCCCTCAATGTGACGACGAATCTCTTCTTGGAGAAGACGACTGACTTCACTTCGCGTCAGATAGACTTCACCCTTTAGCATAAGTTTGTTGACAAGTTTCCACTCTTTCTCGCGAAGAGACCCTGTGTTTCTAAGAAAGTCTCCGAAAAAAAGAGCAAAATCATAGCGCCTGGCGCCAACCTGCTCACTCACCGTCCTGATTTTCCAATTGAACACTTTGGCGATCTCTATGACCTTTTGTTTCTCTTCGAATTTAAGGAGTTCATAGGCTCGTTTAGCCTCAGCGAGCGCGTAACGTCTCTTTACATAGCTATTTGCCGACGCAGCTGCAAGCATCACAGCCACTGGAAAGGATGGAATCTCTACGCTCTCTTCACGTTGGTGATAGCTCACTTGTGGATAGGCATCTTGAAGAGCCTCTTCAATCCTTCTCTCAGCCCTTTCAAGGATGGGTTCAAGCTCGGGGTTTTCTAGGCTCTCGATCTTCAGTTCTAGACGTTTGACTTCCTCGGCTGCATCTAGCATGAATGGATACTTGGCTAAATCGCTTCTAGTTAGTGCCAATTCCGCCTTCCTTTGTGAACAGTTTATGAGTCTACCCTTGTCATTCAACCTCTATCCTTGGCGCTAAGTAGTATACCAAAGTTCCATCGAACCTTTGTTTGAAGTCTAAGCGAATGGGCATGTCGGTTGAGAATTCGAGCGTCGCAATATCTGAGGTTGCAGCTGCGGCCTTGACTATCTCGGATAGGTAACTGAGCGGAAAAGCTGACTTTGAGGGTTCCTTGACTTCTAAGGATAGGAGAGCGTCACTCCCTTTTTTAAGTTCAATGTTGGCGCCCATGATGTCTCCCTTAGCGTTCATCGTCATGGCCTCACCATCTGTCTCCAACCGAACGTAATCACTTGCCAAGGCTACATCATCGAGCGATTGATGAAGTCCGTCCGTCGTGAGAGTGACTTTGGCGTTGAACGCAATCTTTGGCGTAGGAACCTCATCTTCGCTTGCCTCCAAAGTTGGCATTCTGAAGGTACGCACGTATTTACCTCTCACCGTGACCACGAACTGTCCAGTTTTCTCATCGAGAAGCAGCTCAACAGCCTCATCCTTTCCTGCCCTTTTAAGCAGTTTCAGGAACTCACTGAGGTTCAAACAGATCTTGGTGGCCTCGTCTGAAACGTATTCGTCGAAGACATTTTTCTGCATTGCAAAATCCACCATCGCAACACGCGATGGGTCCATAGCTCTCAGCTTGATCCCTTCTGAGTCTATGCGGAACGTCCCCTCGTCGATGAGTGTCGAGATGGCTGTCACAGCGTCTCTGAGCAGCTTCGCATCGGATATCTTAACTTTGAACAAGAGCGGTCCACCACAATATAGTTCTGTACGCATTTAATCTTTCGTGCACTAACCACTTATATCTTTTGAAGGAAACAACCAATTAAACGATTTGGACTTTTGGGCTTATTTGTATCTAAGCTTTATTAACACCATAGAGCCTCGAAAGGTCTTGGCTTGGATGGATTGCAGAAACTAGTTAGTAAGACAAGATCGTGGGGTGGGTTGAGTTAAGAACAGAAAATGCAGCGTTGTACCATTGGTCCCTAACCGTACTCCCTAAAAGTGTAATTGCACTTCGTGCATCTGAAAAACTGGGTTGATGATTCATCGGCTCCCCTGGTCTGGACTTGCCAAACATATGCCGTGTTGTTTCCGCACTTTGGGCATTCAATCGTGATTGTTGGTAGGGTTCGAAGCTTCTGCTCCTTCTTGCCAATGACGATTATCTGGCCTTCCGGTTTGGGTGCCGTGACTTTAGGGGTTGGAATCAGCGCCTCCGTTGGCTTTCTGTAACCACATTTGGGACACGCTAGGTAGACCTTCTTTGTGTCCTTTTTCTTTCTTGGCAAGAGTCGAGTGCCACATTTGGGGCAGAATTCCACGGGAAGCCCTCACCGGCAATCAGTACTCAATGCTTTTTGGCTTGGAGCCTTTTAAGTCTTACTGATTCGCTAGAATATACCCGCAATCTGAAAGCCCAACTTTCCGAATACCCGTGAAACATCACCCAAATGGATGAAAAGCCTATTAGGACGCGTCCTAATAGAAAGTAGCAATTGAAACGGTGAGCCGCCTTGAATGCCTTCATTTTAATCAACACTGAACGAGGAAAACTATGGAAGGTCGCCGAGAAAGCTCTCAAGATTAAGGGCGTCAAGATCGCTCATGCGGTCACTGGGCAATACGACGTCATAGCCTACGCAGAGTTTCCCAGTATTGTTGAGCTAGGTGGAATAATAGACGAAGTCCAATCGATAGAAGGGGTGCTTCGAACTACTACTTGCATAGCGATGGCTCCCAGGCTTTCAGAATAGTTGAACCATACATAGAATCATCTGACCCTCAACGGAAAACCTAAGGGCAAGTGAGGCGATGGTAACACAGTTCGCCCGGTTTCTGGCAAAAGATCTAAAGACCCTAGATGCGAAGACTCGATGCGAAGGCCTTTGTGTCTTCTCCAGTCTTCTCTGTCTTAATCCATCTTCTTGGCCGTCTGAAGACTATTTGCAGAAATGCATAGGCCGTCAAGAAACATTGCAGGCTCAAGTAGGCGTAGATAAACGGTAGCCACAATATGTTCCTGATTTTCATCGGTCTTGTGGCATAAATCAAGGCGACGCCTATGGTCAAGAGGGTAAACATGGTAAACAGCAAGGTGATTCTGGTTGCTATCAGGAGAAGTGGGTCATGGTTCGGAAACACGGAGATGTAAAGGGACAATATGTGGCTGAGAAGAAAGGCTGCTAGGACATATGGTCCCATCAAGGTGATCTCAGCATCAAATGCTTTCCTCTCAAGCTTCCTCAAAAAACGGCCGTATTTTACTGCAACATCCATGTAGCCTCTGTACCATCTTAGTCGCTGTCTGATTAGGTGAGGGAGTCTTGATGGAGCCTCTTGCCAAGAAATCAGATCCGAGGCGAACTTTATGCTATAGCCTTTCTCAGTTATCCTAGCTGACATTTCTAGATCCTCGGCTAGACAGTCTTCATCCCACAGCCCGACTTCTTCAGCGATATCTTTGCGAATAAATTGGCAGCTACCAGTTAACGGAACAAATAGGCCGAGTGCGTCCTTTCCCTGTAGGTAGTGCTTGAGCCACCCTGCCTCTTCATAAGATACTATTTTAGTCAGCATGTTTTCTTCGGCATTTATGGCGTGTGTTGTACCTTGTACAGCCGCAACTGAAGGGTCTTCAAAGTATCCAGCCGCTTTTACCAAGGTATCGGGTTCAGGTACATTATCAGCATCAAAGACGGCGACGATCTTGCCGTTCGCTTGCTTGAAGCCATAGTTTAAGGCGGAAGGTTTCCCCTTTGAGATTTTCCTGTGAAAGTATTTGACGATTCCTGGATACAGCCTTGAATATTTTCTACATATTACAGGAGTTCTATCCTTCGACGCATCCTCGACTATAATTACCTCCAGCTTACCGACCGGGTAGTTAAGTTTCATAAGAGCCTGTAGTAGCCTTTCAATCACATTCTCTTCATCTTTGACGGGAACCACGATGGACATCGAAGGCAAGTTAACACTTCTTCTAACTTTGGCTTTCTTCTTCGATTCAGTCAGATGAATGTGTCTCACTCCAATGGCTAATATCGGGATGTTGTAAGCGATCCAGAAATAGAAAAGGACAAGAAGGGCAAATGTCAGGCCAGAAACGGAGTCCATCAATAGCTCAGCCTCAACCTATCTTCTCCAAATAACTATCACCGATCGGCTCTCACCATCATCAGAATCGGTCGTCGGCTTTGCCAACCGAAACAGTAGACCTATGACTCTGCACTTGAGATTAACTTTCTGTCACCTCTCCCCAGCCGTTATAAGTGACACTCCTCAGTCTGGACGATTTGCATAGAAAATTCCTCATTTATATGCTTACTTCACGACTGTTAGCTAAAGCTTAAAAGCTACTCTCAAACTTTTTTTGGGCCAAGCTCTATCTTCCTCTAACTACATTCTTAATTATGGCGGGTATCCTGTCTTCCGGGTTTATGTCCAACTTAAATCCTTTCAGAAAAAATCCTTGGCAAGCTTCTCCTGAAGATTATGATCATCATTGACGCATCAAGAAGGTTAGAAGAGTGCCAAGTAAATACCGCTTTTCCTCGGCTTCGTGGAGCGTACCAAAGACCGTGGCGGTGAAAGCCTTAAAGACCTCACTTTGCTTCTTTCATTGCTGGTTATGGCATTAGTGAGAGCTTATGCGGGTTAGATGTCTAACCGTGGGATATTTGGATACGAACTGTTATCTTGTAGTGTGTGAGAAGACTCTAGAAGCGATAATTATCGATCCTGGATTTGGATCATATGAAGCTGAAAGATTTTTGAACGAAATCTCGGAGAAAAACCTACGGATAAAGTATATAATCAACACCCACGGGCATGTGGACCACATAAGTGGCAATTGTATACTTAAACAAGCAACTGGCGCTAAAATCATGATACATGAAGCTGACGCGCCTATGCTTACTGATCACCTGAAGAATCTTTCAGGAGTGCTTGGGTTCACCGCTGTCTCTCCTTCGGCGGACCTTCTTTTGAAGGATGGAGATCTCATAAAGGGGGAGCTATTTGAATTAAAGGTTATTCATACGCCTGGGCACAGCAGAGGAAGCATATGTCTATACTGCTCAAGCGAAAGCATTGTTTTTACCGGTGACACGCTATTCGCAGGATCAATCGGAAGTACAGACTTCTCAGACTCGTCCTTTGAAAATATCATGAGATCACTCAAGGACAAGCTGATGAGACTACCAGACCAAACAGTGGTCTATCCTGGACATGGCCCGAGAACAACGATTGGCAAAGAAAAGCTGGTTAACCCTTCTTGCTAGGCTGAGGGGATAACCTTTCCAGGATTAAGTATCCCGTTTGGATCGAAAAGTCTCTTGATACCCTTCATGAGGCTCAAGTCTTTCTCGCTATGCACGAGGCTGATGTCGCCAGTTCTTATTTTCCCTATTCCGTGCTCGCCAGTTATTACGCCTCCTAGATGGACGCCCGCCAAGTAGATCTCTCTCTTAACATCTGACACGTAACTTGGTTCTTTGCCTTCTTCTTTCATTATGTGGACATGTAAGTTGCCATCTCCAGCGTGGCCGTAGATAGGCAAGGAAACGCCATGCTTCTTGGCTATTTCATCAACAGAGGTCATCAAGTCGCCAAGTTTACTCGGCGGCACGGTCACATCTAAGATGTCAACCATTCCAGGTTTCAAAGTTGTATAGATGTTGCTTCTTATTCGCAGAATCCTATCCTGTTCTTCTCTTGTTTCAGCGAGCAAGACTTCACACGCATTGTTCTCTCTGGAGATTTCTGATATCCTCTCACATGATGAGAGGAGATCATCTTCGGTCGTTCCAGTCAGAATAATAATAAGCTGAGCCTTGCCTTCTTGGACGGGCCATTCCTCATTGATGTGCTTCGCTGCTTCGTTTATCTCTTTTATTTCTACATATTCAATGGCTAAAGGAAGAATCGGTGATTGAAGAATTTTCTGCACGGCTGTCAACGCATCCATACGACTGTTGAAAGGCACGACTAGAGTGGCAGAGGATACACTTTTTGGATAGAGTTTGATCACGGCTTTGGTTATTACGCAAAGCGTCCCCTCGCTGCCTATTATCAGCTGCATCAAATCGTATCCGGTGTTGTTCTTGATTAGGCGACCGCCTAGTTCGATCACGTCGCCGTTCGGCAGGACAGCCTCAACTCCTCTTACATAGTTCCTCATTACACCGTATCTCACGGCTCTTACTCCTCCAGCGTTCGTGGCAATTAGTCCACCGATCTGGGCACCTTCGTCTCCCGGGTGTGGAGGAAAGAAAAGACCCGCATCCTCCGAGGCTTTGATCAGATCTCCTAGAGTTGCTCCTGCCTCCGCAATAGCCATGAGGTTCTCCCGGTCTATCTCAATTTTATTCATTCTCTCTAAAGATAGAATAATGCCTGCTTCGGTTGGCACTGATCCGCCGACAAGTCCGGTTCGTCCGCCGACAGGAAACACCGAAATTCGGTTCTCATCAGCGAGTTTCAGGACTTGAGACAATTCCCTGGTTGCTGAAGGCTTGACAAGTATTAGGTTGCTCGCCGCTGAAGGTCGTACAGGCTCAGGCGTCTCGTCCCTTAGATAACTCTCCATAAATTCACGTTCAGTTGTGACCCAGTCTTTCCCAACAACTTTTACCAGTCTTTCTATAAAACTGGTCTTTTCCGCTTTCATTAGGTATCTTCCTTACTCCTTTCCTTTTTAAGCTCTCGAACTAGTATTGGTACGATCTCGTAAAAATCTCCTACCACTCCATAGTCTGACACGTTGAAGATCGGGGCTGAAGGGTCTTTGTTAATGGATATGATGACATCTGAGTCTCTCATCCCAAACAGGTGTTGAGGTGCGCCGGATATGCCACAGGCGATGTAAACCCTTGGCTTGGCTATGTTTCCGCTGAACCCAACTTGATGGTCCTTGCTTATCCACCCCGCGTCTACTAAAGGTCTACTAGAACCCACAACCCCGCTCAAGGCTTCAGCTAGTTGTTCTAGAAGCTTGAGGTCCTCAGGTTTTTTAAAGCCTCTTCCAGCTGAAACAATAACCTCGGCTTCGGTCAAATCAACCTCGTCCGCCTCAATCTTTTCCAGAATTCTCGTTCCAGTATCATCAATGATCTCCGCTTCTCTTCTTATCACTTCACCTTTTCTCTCAGGATTCTTTTCGTTCATCTTCATCACTTTGTACCTTACAGTTGCCATCTGAGGTTTGGTCTTGGTCTTTATCTGAGCCATAATGTTGCCGCTGAATGCTGGTCGTATCTGGATGAGGTCGCCGTTCGCGTCCAGGTCCAGGTCTACGCAGTCTGCCGTTAGACCAGTTCTTAAGGCCGCAGCTATCCTCGGCGCCAAAGTTCTACCAATCCGGGTTGCGCCCATAAGGAATATCTCAGGTCTCTCTTCTTCCACCAGTTTCATAATATTGACTGTATACCTGACTACATCAAAATCTCCAAGAGAAGCATGGTCGTACAAAAAGACCGTATCAGCACCTCGATGGATGAGCTCAGTTGCTTTTTTTCCGATAACATGGCCTAGTAAAACCGAGCTCACTCCCACTCCTAGCTTTTCTGCGAGTTCCCTACCCTTGCCAAGTAGTTCATAGCTTACTTGATGTATCTCTCCATCCTCTTGCTCAGCGAATACTAGAATGTCTCTATGTTCCCCCAAAAACATCACCTGAGAATGTTGAGGTTCTTCAAAACATCCATGATTATTTTTACTGCCTCCTCAGGTGTCGACTTGATGATCTGCCCTCTTCTTTTTTCACCAAGAGGTGAATAAACTCTAGCGACCCATGTTGGTGAACCTGAAAGGCCGAAGAACTCTGTTTGAGCTACGCCTGAGAGATTGTCTGCACGCCAAGTTGTTACTGGTATTTTTCTGGATCTTAGCTTATCCCTCAGCGTAGGGAGGCGAGGTGTGTTGACGTCCTTTGTCACTGTGATTAATCCAGGAAACTTGAGCTCAATTATATGGTATCTTCTACCCACCTTCGTTTTGACTATAATTCTTTCCTTGTCTATGTCCCTGATCTGTTCCACAAAAGCTACGTGAGGGGTACCCAAGAGCTCTGCCACTTCAGGCCCTACCTGCGCGGTGTCTCCGTCAATCGTCTTCTCCCCACAGATGATCAAATCAAACGTACCAAGTGTCCTTATGGCGCTGGCTAAAGTGTAAGATGTGGCTAATGTGTCCGCCCCTGCGAACCTTGCGTCAGTTAGCAGGACGGCTTGATCTGCCCCTCTTGCTACGGCGTCTCTAAGGGATTCCTCGGCTTTTTCAGGTCCCATACTGAGAGCGGTGATGACGCCTCCTATCTTCTCTTTTATCTCGACTCCAGCTTCCAAGGCGTTTAGGTCGAAGGGGTTTATCACCGCTGTGGCTGAGCTTCTATCCAGCCGTCCCGTCTCGTAGTCGAATCTGACCTTCTCAATCTCAGGAACCTGTTTAATGAGAACCACTATGCTCAGTTTCTTGCTCATCTTTCCACCGTCTCACATGATGGCTTATCCCACTGAGAAGCCGTAATGGTGATGAAGTGACTTGGATGCTGACGCCGACATTTCAGGCTAATACGCCCTAGCCACGTAGGCGACTTTCTTTGCCTTGCGACCGCATACTATGCAGGTTGCTTCGGGTTTCTCTTCCACATCAATCCTGTAACCTCTGATCTCGCCACCCGATTCTTCCTTTATCGTTTCAGCGCATTCGATGTTCTCGCACCAGCAGACTCTGGCGATCTTCCTGTTTCTGATTGCCTTTCTCAGTGAACCAACGTCTTCCACATTAGCGGTCATATCCTTAAGGGTTGAATGGCTTCTCGTCTCTAGGTCCGTCATTATTGTTGAAAACAAACGTTCTATGGCGGGGATTATCTCGTCCAATGACACATAGGTTCTTTCTTGGCTGACCCTTTCGGAAAGTGTCACCGATCTTTCTTCTAGATCTCGAGGACCGACCTCCGCTCTCACAGGGACGCCGAGTAATTCCCAATGGTAATACTTTTCTCCGGGGGTTTTGTCTTGCTCATCTAGGTGAACTCGGAATCCGGCGGCCTTGATCTTCTCGTATACCTCTCTTGCGTAGGCTTCTACCTTGCTCTCAAGTTCTTTGTAGGGTATTGGTACAACGACCACTTGGATTGGAGCAATCTCAGGAGGCAGAATCATTCCACGGTCGTCTCCATGTTGGGCTATCACGGCGGCAAGCGCGCGGCTTATTCCAAATCCGTAACATGTCTGTGTCACATTCTTCTGTTTTCCATCGAGATCCTCGTAGGTGATTTCGAAAGCCTTCGCAAAGTTTTCGCCTAAGTTGTGCACTGTGCCGATCTGATTGACCCTTCCATCAGGGTTCCAGGCGTCGAAGGCGATTGAGTAGACGGCGCCTGGGAATTTGTCGAAGTCCGGACGCTTCAACAAGAAATAGCAAAGGCCTAAGCGCATAGAAACAGTCTCATATACCTTTAGGGCTTCTTTGACTTGGTTTTCAGCACCGTCCCAATCCTTGTGTGCTGTATGAGCCTCGTTCCATAAGAACTCGCGCATTCTAAGTAAGGGCCTTGTCGCCTTCGTCTCATATCTATAGACTGGAACGCTTTGGTATATCTTCAGAGGTAGATCCGCGTGAGACCTTACCCAGTTGGCGAACATCGGATACATCGCGGTCTCGGAAGTGGGTCTTAGAAGCATCTTCTTCTCCAGCTTTCTCTTTCCGGCATGGGTGACCCAGAAGACCTCTGCGGTGAAGCCCTTTATGTGTTCAGCCTCTTTTGCGAAGGCATCCTCTGAGATTGCTACTGGAAAGAGCGCTGGATCGTGGCCGGTTGATTCAAGCTGGTCTTCAAGTATCTCTACTATTTTCCTAGTTATCCTAGTTCCCCAGGCCTTGTATACAGAGAAGCCTTTGACCGGGTACCGATTGTCCAAGATTTCCGCATTGACTATGATGTTGTCAAACCACTCGCTAAATTTTCCAAACTTCTTCATCGGTGCTCACGCATCTTCTGGAGCTTCTACTAACCCAATACTTAATTGACTCATGAGGAGAGAATTAATAAACCTTTCATCAGCAATTCCGAGAACATATCTATGACTTTGGGGAGAAACTGACTCGGTTCCCGTATTCGAAGGCTCAATATGTGAGCAATCGGTCAACTTGCAGTTGACCTCCGCTCAGGTGGCTACGATAGATCTCAACTTATTTTTCCAAATAGTCAACCACTTTGCCTTCCTCGGTAAGTTTGTACACTGGCTTGCCTTCCTTCCTTTCTTTTTCTATACAGAAGCCATGTTCTAATATGCTTAGATGCCAGTTCAGAGTATCCGCACCTAGTCCTGTGCGTACCTTGAGATCCTCGATGGTTGTGCAACCGTCTTCTATAGCTTTGAGAATTGTTCTCCTTATGGGGCTGTTAATTGCTCTGAAGTAACGGTTATGATACTGCCTTGTCTCTTCAATCGAATTGCCGATTGTTTTAGAGTTCTTTCCCGACAAGCTGTATCACAAACTGCCATCTTTACCTTCTGATAATGTCAGAAGTCTTGGCAATCGTCAAGTTGACATCAAATATGCCTCACACGGTACGGGTTTGGGCCGATTTTTTTGCACTGGTGATGGGCTATTTGATTAAGCATTTAAGAGGCTGCCCGTATATATACAATGTCTCTTCAAGGTTACTAGAGTGATGGGCGGTGGCTCTGGACTACGAGAAGATGCTGAATGATGCCTACTCTCAGCTGCCACAGGGAGCCTTCAAGCGTGAAAGGCTTGAGGTTCCTAGGCCTGCTTGCACTGTTTCTGGCTCTAGGACGATCCTTCACAACTTCAAAGAGATCTGCGATGTTCTCCGTAGAGATCCTGTTCATGTTCTCAGGTTTCTCTCGAAGGAGATGGCGACTGCTGGAGCGGTTGAGGGAGGACGGGCAATTTTTCAAGGGAGGTTTGAACCTGAAGCCTTGAAGCGGCTGATTGAGCGTTATATTGAAAGATGCGTGACTTGTCCGGTCTGCAAGAGGCCTGACACAAAGATCGTCAAAGAGAAGAGGCTTCACTTCCTCATATGTGAGGCTTGTGGAGCAAGATCGTCAATAAAGCCTGTCTGAAAACTAATGCAACATGGAAGCATCCGTCTTGGAGGCCTACATCAACCTTCGGAAGCGGGGTCGGCAGGTTCTTTTGGCCGTCTGCGACGCCGACCTCTTAGGCAAGACCTTTCAAGGATCAGACATGGTTTTTGAGGTTAGAGAGGACTTTTATAAGGGTTTCAAGACAAGCGTCGAAGAGGCCATGGACCTTATTGAGAAATCAACTATCGTCAACCTGGTTGGGTGCAACACGGTGAGGAAAGCAATAGAAATGGGATATGTTCATCCGGAGGCCGTGGTCGAGATCTGCGGCGTCCTCCATGCGCAGATAGTAAAAATACGATAGACATGGGATGATCTAGAGCCTGCCCAATCTCGATTGGAGTTAACCCGGTCTCAGGAAAAAACAAAAAAGGAAGTCAGTTCAAATAACTTACTGAAGCTGCAAGGTCCAGGTTGACTGCGTGCCGGGGTGGCCGAGCGGCTTAGGCGGCGGGCTGCAGACTCGCTGAACATGGGTTCAAATCCCATCCCCGGCTCTAAAAATCTATTATTTTGATTTTTGTGCGACCTTTGTGCAGCTTGCTCCATAACTGGCTTGATCCCGGCAATCTCGAGATATTCCTTGTTCTGATAGCGCTATCTATACTCAATTTTTATTGTCGTGACAAACACTCCGTTTCTCATAGAGATTAGCCTTATCACCCGTCTTTGTGGTCGATGCCCTTGTGACTGGAAAGTATGGGGTAAGAGTTGAGAAATTGATATATGGTGGAAGGTCTAATTGGTGTTGAGGGTTTAGTGACATGCTTGAAGCGGCGTTGCTGATCGAGAGGAAGACGTTTGAGGAGATGGTTAGGTTCGTGATGAAGGCTATGAGAGATGGTGTCCCTGAGGAGGATATCTGGGCGACTCTTGAGGTGATGTCTAGCAGGGAGTTACAGGCTGACATTGCTGAGAGCTTAAAAGAAATTGGTGAAGGAAAAGTTATGAGGTTCCGAAGCGCCAAAGAGGCGCTGAAGTGGCTTAAGTCTTAAGCGCCTTACACTAAGCCTTGTTTGTAAGCCTTGGGATTCAAAGTGAGTTATTTCTGGACAGCTAAATTTACATTGTCTTTTAAAAGAGGTTATAAAAAGCTAACCAAGAATGTACGGCAAAGACTAGAAATTGCTGTAGAAGATTTACTGGCCAGCGACAATCCAAGAAAGAAGGGACATACACTTCATGGTCCGTGGAAAGGATGTTACTCCTACGAAGTAGGATTAAAGTATCGGTTAATTTTTAGAGTTGATATCGAGAGGAAGGAAATAGAGTTCTTAGCTGTAGGCACCCATAAAATCTATTAACAGACTAGATCCATACTCATTTTCAAAGTAGTTTGTTCCTTTGTTCAGAAGAGTTTCCAATGAATTTTTTTATCTCTTTTGACACTCTATGCAAAGCCGCCCCCAAAGTTTCCTAAGATAATCTCGACGAGTCTAGGTTTACTGTATGCCGGGGTGGCCGAGTGGTTTAGGCGGCGGGCTGCAGACTCGCTGAACATGAGTTCAAATCCCATCCCCGGCTCCACGACATGAATCCGTGACCTGAAAAGACCTTGACCTTACCTGCCTTTTTAAATAGCCTGATTTTTTCATGTCACAGATGTTCTTTAACATTTCTCAATAAGTTCTGTTGTCTCCTTAAGAGTTATTACTGTTTTATATAGATAGCTTTCATTGGTGGTAATGTATATAAGTGTATTATTCTACTTTTCTCTTGGTGGAAAAAATGACTGTGACCATAAAGATTGAAGATTCGAAAAAAGAAAGGGTCGACAAGTTTCTCGCTTCATTGCTATTGCAAGAAGGCATCAAGATAACCCTTCAAGAAGCAATCGGCCTAATGGTAGACTACGCTCTTGAAAACGAAGAAGAGATCGTCAGAAAACTCAAAGAGATACCTCCACTCGAAAACGATCCTGCATGGGAAGCTCTTGAGAATCCGAAACACTGGGGAGTAAGAGATTCCTCAAAGAGAATAGACGAATTTATCTACGGGAGATAGATTGCATGGCTGTTTTCATTGACACAAGTATTTTTGTGGCATTACGAAACGCTGATGATGAGCTTCACATAAGAAGCAAGGAGCTGATGAGAAGAGCGTTGAAAGGTGAATTAGGTCGAATATACACGTCAGACTATGTGATCGATGAGGCAATAACGACAGCTCTGATAAGGACGAGAAGGCATGACTTGGCGCTGGATCTAGGCAGATACGTGATCGATTCACCGAGAATCATGAAACTCTGGGTTTCGAGGGACTCGTTTAATATAGCTTGGGAAAAATTTAAAGCATCTGCAGAGAGACCCATGAGCTTCACTGACTGTGCCTCGTTGGCTCTCATGGAAAAGAACCACATTAGGCAAATAATGAGTTTCGACTCTGATTTCGACGGAATAGTCCAGAGAATTTTCTAGGGAGATTTCCAGTTATCTGAGCATCTTCACATCATGACAAGATAATGTCTATCATCCAAGAATAGTGAAAGAGTTACTTGGATCCTGCAAGGGTTTCTCTTCAGAGCACAACATTAAGAATGTGTTTCTGGTCTTCTAAAAGGTCCAAGCTTCCTTCTAAAGCAGATGAGACCTTCAAGCAAATGCCGATTGACTACGGCAAGGAGACACTGGGTAATCACATTTCGTTATATCCCTAAGAAGGGCAATACGAGAAGGGAAAAAAGGGGTTTGCAGGGGATATCTCCACTGGCCTAGGGTTCAAACCTGTCCCCGCCTCCAGAGAGAGGCAAAAGGAATATTTGATGTTAGATGCTCTTTCTAAAAGTTAGTAACGCTTAATTGTATGTTTACGTTTAATTTTATGGTGATGTAGATGGCTAAGACAACGGTGATACTTAGAGACGATGTATACGAGGTCTTAAAAAAGAAGTACGGAGCAAGAGGCATGTCGAAGGCAATAAACGAGATATTAGCCGAAGCTCTCCTCGAAGGAGAAAGCATGTTCGGTACGATGAAAAAGATATCAGTCGAAGATTTGAGGGATCATAGGGACAGATTATGAGATATGTAGTTGACTCTTTCGCCTGGCTCGAATACTTCATGGGTACTGATGCTGGCGAAAAGGCCAGGAAGATAATAGACTCAAGTGCAGATGAAAAATTAACGCCAACGATATGTGTAGCCGAAATATACGCTAAGGTTCTCAGAGTGGAAGGGCTAGAGAGGGCGGAACTTCAAAGAGCATTCATCAAATCGCGAAGCGCCCTAGTATCTTTAACCGAAGAAATAGCTATTGAAGCCGCCAAGGTGGATGTTGAAATGAAAAAGAAAGTTGCAGGTTGGGGACTAGCCGATTCAATCGTTTTAGGTACTGCTAGAAGGAAAAAAGCGAAAGTGCTAACAGGCGATGAACATTTCCTAAATATGCCAGAAACGACATTCATTGAATAACACACTTTCACTCCACCAAATATAGAGAGCTGCAAATTACATCACGTTTTGTTGAAGGTTCAGATTCCGTCCCTGGCTTTTGCAGGGACCCCTCTTAACTTTTGGAAAAAACTAGGATATGTAGGTTGTGTCTTTTTCTCTGCCTCTTCTAGCCAGGTCGGAGATCATTCCGCCGGGTCGGCTCACAACCTCTTTCTCGAAGGTTTCAGCTCTCTTCTTGAGGTCACTTAGGTCAATCACGATGTTGGTGAGTTGCACCAATTTCTCGAGCATATCATAGGCAGCTTTGGGATATGTCCCCTCAACGTAGATTGGGACCGCGACCCATAGGCTGACGACGTCGATCTTCTTCTTTCTTGATCTCCAGAGTATCTCGCTATACACGCTTGTGGGGCCTCTGTAGTTGGTGAGTTCAACGCCTACTTTTTCCAGCTGAGTTAAAATCTTCTTGTTGTTTGTTGATGACGTTATGAGAGATTCGTTCATGTGAGAGACATCTGCGAGATATCCACCAATCGTGTAGATTCGCCTTACGTGAAATTCTTTGGCCAGGCTCAGTACGGCTTCCGCGTATCCGGGCCAGTCGTGGTGTGGTTCGAAGCCGAGAAGCAATACAAGATCGTTCTTTCCTTTCTTGCTCCTCCAATAGAAGAGTTCGTTCTTGGGCGAAATGTATGATTGCATCAAGCCCTGTTCTATTGAGGTTAAAGGTCTTTGCATAAAATAATCATGAAACCTTTCAGGCGGGATTTCGCCGAACCTCTTTGCACCGATCTTGTCAACTATATATTTGACAGTGAATGTCGAAACTTTCCCTGCGTTCCCCCAACCCTCTAACCCCATGATCATTATGGCGTTGTGAAGTTGAATCTTTTTATCGATCCTTGCTTTAGTTTTCATCCGGTTTTCTCCGCCACATTACTATTGCGATAAGATATTTGGGCGTTATGGAGGTCTTCAAGGTCGGTTGATATATTTGATGCTGGACATGTTAGGATTCCTTCAATGGTTTCAGTAGCAAGTCTTTCTTGCTGCAATCGTGTCAGTTACTCGGATCTCTAGGCTGTGACTTTTCGTATATAGAATCACGTGTAGTTATGGGGATAATAAAAAAAGTGGGAATTGGGATGGTTTTTTATTTCTTTTATCCTGCTACCTTTCTCTGCAGCGTGATGACGGCGACGATGGATGCTAGTGCGGCTATCAGCGACAGTATGACAGCTCCGTACACGGCTATTGAGATGCCTGAGGCTGTTGATTGAGCTCCTTGGGCAGCTGTCCTTGCGTCTGAGGCGTTTGTGGCGGCGGTTGCTGACGATGCCGCAGCAGATGAGGCCTGCTGGGCCGCGGTTGTTGCCTGGGTCTTGATGTCAGCCAACTGTTGGGCTAGGGCGCTCACGTCGCCCCTTGCGGTCTCTATGGCGGCTAGGATGGCGGTCCTGACGCTGTCTAGGTGAGTGCTTTCATCTGTGACTAGGTCTGTTAGATCGCCTAGTGACTCCTTGATCTCATCTAGGTTCTCTAGAGTTTCATCTAGCTTCACTAGGATCAGGTTTGCTTCTGGCGAAGTAACGTTGAACAGCGTGTATGCTTCCAGTGTCGGTAGTACTCTGGCAACAGCGCCACTGTAGAGCTTGTACAGCGATACCACGTGCAATCCTGGCTCGAAGCCGGCGCCGACGAATCTGAATGAGAAGTCTCCAACGCAATCGCCTTGGAAGTAAGTGGGCCAGCCAAAGGAAGATCCTGGCGTGACCGACCAGAGATCCTTTTTATTGTCTATACATAGGTCGTACCAGTAGTCATAATAGGCTAAGCCTGTTCCGTTTACCCAGACAAGGGTTCCGTTGTTCAGGAATGTACTTGGCGAAACTATCAGTGTTGCTGTGACGGTGAATGTTTCCTCGGCGAATGTTTGAGTCGTGATTGGTCCGTCATCTTCAGTCGCATTAACGGTGTGTGGTCCACCTACCGCGTGCGGGACAACGAATGTGGTTGTAAATTGTCCAACAGTATTGACTCTAGTCACAGTCATGTTGACTACCTCAGGATCGCAGGCGTCTACATAATCCCACCATATGGTTGCATTGTACTTTGTTGCGGTTGTGCTGGCCGTGAATCCGTAACCGTAGGCAGTGACGGTTGTTCCCACGGGTCCCTCGTCTGGCACGAGAACCAACGTCGGTATCACATTGACAAAGAATATGAAGATGGTCTTTCCTTCGTCAATGGTCACATTGTGCTTACCCTTTGAAGATATCGGGATGGTGACTGTTGTGTTGAACCATCCTGTCCCGTTAACCGTAGTTGTCCCAATTGCCGTTGCCTTATCCCATAAAATCGTTGCAGAGCCTGGATGGAAGTGGTTTCCAGCGATCATCAAGGAGCCTAAGACTTTGACATTCAACTGTAATCCGCCAGTTGAGAAGTCTGTCAAGTTGCCGTATAGAGAGCCCGCACTTGCTAACCTTTCATTCACAGCTTTGACCTGCTTCAAGCCCCTCCAGAACTCGTCGAACTCGGCGTACTCTGTCTGTCCTGTGCTGTTCACTATCATCCTGAAAGTGATTGTCGTGTTTGTCTCTGGATTCGCTCCCGCGGGTAACGCGGCTTTCACGTCGGGAGCAAGCATGGCGTATGTGAAACAACCCTTTACATCAGATTGGTGGAGGTTCTTGATTACCGTCCAAGTGCTATCGGTCCTATAACTCAGGTTTGCATAGTCTCTCGCTGGCAAAGCGTACCCTTTCAGTGTTATCGATGCTTGTCCCGGACCAGACGTGGGAACAACTTCGAATGAAGCTTTGATTGTTATGTAGTTGTCCGTGACAGCTACAGCTGAAGTGATTCCGTCGAAGGCTTTGATATAGTATTCTCCTCCGGCGACCGCCAGAGCCTTCGCAACTGTACCGTTAATCCAGTTTCTGCCAATAGTGTACTTCAGCGCATCAGTGGATATCTGTTTGTTATACGTCATGTTCTTAAGGTCTGACACTCTGAAAGTTGGACCATATTTAATGTCCGTGGTATAGTTGAGGGCCGCGTAACCATTTGTACTGAGATACAGGTCAATTGTGCCACCTGACCATGTCACGTTGCCGAAGTAAAGGCTCACATTTTCTCCAAGTTTAATTGTTGTGGGAGGACTTGGAGCGGTCCTGCTGTTAACATTGATGTTCCCAAGTGACGCCTTTACTGGAACGCAGACTGCTAGCATTGAGAGTGTTATCAGCGCTGCTAGAAGTATTGATACTTTCTTCTGCATTTTTCCTTTCCTTCATTAAGTCAGTGGTAGAACAATCTTCCATATCATATTTATAGATTGTGTTAACAACATGCTACATTTTGTCTACAACAAGCTAAATCGGTAAAATACATATCATGAATATATATCTAAAATTAACACGAAAATATATAGAACAAACATACTGCCAGTTCAAGCCGTAAACGGCGACGCAGACAGTCCAACATATGTACGTGAGCGTTGTTCTAGTAGCTGACAAGAGAGGTCTAGGGCTGAGGAAAGACTATGGGGATGAATCTTAGGCGTATGATCCCTCTGAAACATTCTTGTTCCTGAGTGCCGTAGCCCAACGAATGCATCGCGCCTTCTATGAAGTTCCGAACCAGTAGCGTTCTTTCCTGCGAGGCTAGTAGAGAGACGCATCTAAACTCAACCGTTTCCTCGTTTCGTTTGACTGTCACCTCATTCAGGTCCCATCTGCCATCCTGCAAAAGACGGGTGAAGGTATCAACTGGATATTCAGACTTCTCTTTCAGGTAAACTCCATACCATTTTCCAGTCTGATACCAGAGCCTCCGTAGGGTGCCATCGTCCTCTTGGGAGATCCTTTCAACCGAATATTCTAAGATGTCTCTTGGAGTGAAGACGGCTCCAGCCTCTTTGTGAATGTCTAGAATCTCATAGACATCCAATATCTCTTTAAGGCTGTGCTTCATATCGTACGCCCTGATCGCTTGCTCAAAAATCTCCGTAACATAACGATAGAAGGTTTTGCCCTCCCGGTTAGCTGCCTCCTTCAGCCTCGAGACTAGGTCTCCTGGAGCCCTTATGAGCTTCTCCTCTTTTGAAGCGTCCTTTGACATTACTTACCCTTCGACTTCACAAACCTCAAGCTTATTATGCCCTTTGAGACTTCACCCTCGTCGATGCTGTAACCAAGCGCGTTCAAGGCGCCTTCCAAGAACTTGCCAAAGAGCTCGGTATAGATCTCTGAAAACTTTGAGCTCAGACAGGTGAGAGTCAAGTGCTCATCCTCTCCAGATATCTTGAACTCTGAAATGTCCCAGAAGAACCTCCTCACAGAACCCCCGAACTTGCCCAGATCCTCGTAATATTTTCCATACCATTGTCCGGTCTCGTACCAGAGATCTGTCATCTTCCGTTTCCCAAATTTTCTGTAAGCATCCTCGGTCAGGTCATACACGATTTTTTCAGGGATCACGGTGAACCCGGCGTCCCGAGCCCACTCAATGACCCATCTGTCATCCAAAACTTCCTTGAGTGTCACGCCGAGAGACTCAGCTCTGACCGCCTGCTCCAAAACATCATTTACATAATCGTAAAGTGTGCCTCTGCGAGATGCGATCTCTAGAACCTTGTCGGCTAGGTCGACCCTAGCCATCAGACTCTTCCTCTTCTCTCTTCCTTTTCTTTCTCCCCTCTTCAATTCTGGCATGATCCTTGACGCTTGACTTTTGATACCCACAGCGTATTCCCCACCTATAAGATGGTTTTCTATTCTGTTATTCGTCTCGCTAATACACAATTTATAGGTTCAACTTACTTAAATCATTGGCTGATTACATGCAAAAAGCTCATTCACCATAAAATGCCCGCTCAAAGACCAAGTGATTACTGTTCATTCTGGTAGCATAACTCTATGCCCATCAGCACGCTAGAAAGACTTAAATAGGCTTGCTAGGATTTTATTGAGCCTACATAAAACGGTGAAGACCAATGCTCTCAGCAGACTGGCTTTATCTATAAGAAATGGCATCAAGGTTCTTAGCCAAAACTAGGCCAGTTGTGGTTACGGGCATTCTCAGATCATATTTATTGGAGGGTTAACCTTTGGAATACGCGGTCGAGACCATCGACCTTTCAAAGACATTCGAGACGAAGGAGAAGGGCAAGAAGCGTTCCGTTAGGGCAGTGGACCATGTCAACATAAAAGTAAAAGAGAGCGAATTCGTCGGCTTGTTGGGACCGAACGGCGCCGGCAAGACCACGTTGATCAAGATGCTATGCACGATAATACTTCCTGACGCGGGAACAGCCAAAATTAACGGGTATGACCTTCTTAAAGAGCCATACGCGGTCAGAAGCAGCTTCGGTTGGTTCCACGGTGAGACCGGTGGGCGGTCGCTGTATTGGAGGCTCAATGCGGAAGACAATCTCCAGTTTTATGCCTACCTTCAAAACGTACCTAGGCAGGTTGCGGAAAAGCGGATCAATGCCCTCCTTGAGTTCTTCGGTCTGACAGAGGACCGGAAGAAGCTCGTGAAAGAATACTCCACAGGGATGAAGGTCAGGGTTATGCTTGCTAGGGCTTTGCTTCACAATCCACCAATCCTCTTCATGGACGAGCCCACAATCGGGCTGGATACGATCGGCGCTGTCGAGACCCGGAAGCTCCTGAAGGCTCTCAACACCGAACTCGGCAAGACTATAATGTTCACAAGCCACAACATGTTTGAGGTTGAGCAGCTCTGTGAAAGGGTCGCTATAATGAGGAAGGGGAAGATAGTCGCTGACTCTCCTCCTTCCGAGCTGAGGGAGATGCTCAGGGATATCCATGCAGTGGAGGTTGAACTGAAAGATGACGCAAGCCCAAAAAAAACTGCTGAAGCCTTGGCTACCATGCCTATTGTGAAAAGGGTCATTGAAACGAGAAACAACACTCACGGCTATATTATCCGACTTCAGGTTGAAGATGAATACGAAGCAATCCCGGTTTTGGCTGAAAAGCTTCGCACTTTGGGAGTTAGAGTGTCAGCGATACGGCAGAGCGAGCCAACCTTCGAGGACATCTTCGTGAAACTAACAAAGGAAGAAGAGCCATGAAGACGGAAGAGATAATCGACCTTTTCAGGGAAGAAGTCCCCCGGCCGCACTCAGGCCCAACCCACGTGTGGGCCGTCTTCTGGGCAAACTTCAAAGTCTTCCTGTCGTACAAGACATGGGTCATAACTGAAACCATGAGCACTGTCGCTTCAATTGCCATGTACTCCTTCATGGGGCTGCAGGTTGACGCAAGCCGGGTTGTCGGGGCCGGCTACGGTAACATCAACTGGTTAGCCTTCGCTATCGTCGGCGTTTCCACTGCTAACTATCTCTGGATGTGCACGAGCAGGATTAGTCACTCGATGCAACACGAGGTCAGCGAAGGCACACTCGAGCCCATAGTCTCCTCCCTGATCAGCATGAGGTCCTACATAATCGGCCAATCCATCCGCGGCTTCATCGTGAGCGCATACTTTATGCTCGGAGCCTTGATAATTGGGGTCTTTATCCTGAAAACGCCACTAATAATGACCCTTGAGACAGTAATCTCCTTCATCGCAGTGCTAATCATGATGATCGTCAGTTACGCGGGCATCGGAATAATGGCCGCTGGAATAATCCTGGTATACAAAAAAGGGGACCCACTCACATTTCTCTTGGCAAGCGTGACCGAATTCCTCGGCGGCGTGCTCTTCCCCTTAAAATACTTGGAGGGTTATCCAGTACTTCAGGCGGCTGCTTGGGCTATGCCGTACACCTACGCCTTGGATGCGGCGCGTCGAATCCTTCTTATGGGAGCGACGTTGACCTCGCCAAGCGTTCTCAGCGACCTCATCGTCCTCCTCATCTACACGGTTGTGTTCATACCGATTGGTCTGAGAGTCTTCAGGTGGGGCTGCGATCGGATAAGATATGAAGGAACAGTGGCAACCTACTAGGAGGATTAACTGATGGATTCTGAGGAAATAGTTAAACTGCTTTCCGACAAGGCTTCTCGAGAGAAGACGCCTGCTTACCGCATCGTAGCATCCTTCATAGCTAGAGACTTCAAGATATGGTGGACCTATAAATTTTGGCTTACACTGGACATTTCTGGCATAGTCATCTTTGTCGCGACCTATTACCTGTTTTCGTTGATCACGTCTCCCCAACAAATCCAAGAAGCGGGATACATAGCTGGTGGATACTTCACGTTTGCGTTGATCGGCATAGCCTTCCAGCAATACGTCTTCTTCGCAGTCCAAAGCATAAACATGAGCGTTAGGGAAGAGCAATGGAACGGCACGCTGGAGACTATTCTATCATCTGCAACCGACTTCAAGACTTTCCTTCTAGGCGAGACCTGCTTCTTCTTCATAGTGTCCTCAACCTTTCTATTCATCTCGTTACTGATTGGACATATCTTGGGAGCCAGTTTCGTCGTTAACCCCACATCCTCGCTTTCGGCGCTGTTGCTATCAGCGCTGCTTATCGCGAGCCACATGGCCATAGGCGTCTTAAGCGCAGGAGTCATAATGAAAACGAAGCAGGGCAACCCGTTGACTTGGGCGTTCTCTTGGATGACTCAGCTAGTCTCAGGCGTGTTCTATCCGTTGAAGCTCCTTCCATGGTATCTTGAATGGGTCGGAAGAATCTTCCCATTGACCTATTCTTTAGATGGAATTAGGCTGTGCCTCCAAGCTGGTCACGATCTCACATCGCCCGCTGTCTTTATCGACGTCGTCAGCCTCATAATCTTCATGGTTGCAGCTACGCCGATAGCCCTCTACGTCTTCAAGATAGGATACGATGCGGCGAGAAAAGACGGATCTCTGGGGCAATACTAGCAGAACTAGATGCGCCCTACCGTAACAGATATGAGAGAAGTTATCAACTAATAGCTGCGAATATCAAGGAAAGAGAGGTTAAGGACATGCCTGCTGAGGTCTTTGACGTGGACAAGTTTGTACAGCTCTCCGAGAAAGCCGAGTACTGCGCAGTGAAGCGGTTAGAAAACATTGTTAAGCTTAAACTCCGAGCTCCTAGGACGCTTTACACGCTGAAGGTCGAGCCGGTCAAGGCTGACGAAGTTCTCAAGAAGCTTAAATGCGAGATAAGAGAGCTCTAGTTACCCTACTGAATTTTTGAACGAGGGCCATTCGTCAGACAAATTTTCAAGATCACTTCGAAATTCCGTCTGTTCAGGTTTATTTTATACTTCCTCAGGGCATCAATAAGATCATCTTTGCTCATCTCTCCAAGCGTAGCGGTTACTAGCTCAGCGGTCTTACCCCCCATGAAAAAAAAGTGGCAGATTGAGGTTACGTTTGAAACCCTTCTCGTGAGACTGGCTGTCTCAAAGTCCAAAACGCGAGCCTTCTCATCCTCATCTATCAAGATGTGTTTCGCTGCTTGGCTTAGCTCGCCGTGGTCTAAGCCTCTATGATCAAGCCTCCAGCACTGCTCCAGAATGTCGATGAGCAGTCTGCGAATCCGTGCTTCCATTCCATATTCCCCTTCGATAGCCTCAATCCACTTTAGAAGGAACATTCCATCAACATATTCCATCGCTAACAGGTTCTCAGAGGAGCCTAGGAGCTTTGGGCCTACGTTGACCGAGTTTGCTACCCTAAGCATTTCGGCTTCATTCTTCATTCCTTTTCTATCTGCATCTGTTCTTCTTATCTTCAGGGCGATTTTCTCAGCGTCGGTGTAAGCCAAGACAACTATCCCTACACAGCCCTTGCCGAGAACAGGTACGCCATTGATATTTTTCATACCTGTGAATCCCAGTGCTTTCACGCCTAATTGTCTGATCTCTGCAAGCCTTTTTTCTAGTTCCCCAGGGGCATACCTAGGGTAACATATGACTCGTCCATATTCTTCTTTGTTGAGTCTATCTAAAGGAACGATCTTGCTCATCAGAGCGACTTCCCTGCTCATCCTCTATTAGGGATGACCTTTGCTGTCGAATATGATGATCTTCAGTTCTCTGGAGGGTCACCTTATTAGAGCCATCTTGGCTTGCCTTTCAGGTACTCTGTTAAGAAAGAGGCGAAACTAGGCGTCTTTGAGTAGAACTCTCTTACTTCATGGTTGACCCAGACTTCGATAGAAGACGAGAAAGCCTGCGAGATTAGGCTTGCAATTCCAATTTTCCCTCCACCGTCTTTGAGCTTATCCCTCAAAAGATTAACTATGCCCTTATACTCTCTTCTTCTCTCAACGACCCATCTATCTCCCTCTACCCTCGGACCAGACAACACCCGCTCGGATCTAAGATGCTTCTCAAGGAATCTTTCACAATCCTTCCTTTTTCTCAAAGGCGGACCCATAAGAGTCTCAACTGTGGGAAGAAGACCCGAATGCAACTCGAAGACGAAGACGTGGGAAAATTCCTCGTCGCTCCAGACTTCGCTGCGGATAAGTATGAAGCCGTGCTGTCGGATCAAGTTTGTAAGGGCTCTTTGAGACCTGTAAAGTTGACCCCAAAGCACATCCGGCACGGCTCTAACAGCGCCGGTCTTTAGAAAGACCAAAGTCGAAGCTTTCAAATCCATTGCTCGAGTTAACTCGTCAACAGTTAAAGCTCTAACCTCTCTTGGGTAGAAAAACTCCAAGGCGGGACTTTTGAGGAACTCGCGTGACGCAGCGATGAACTCGTTGAGTCTGTCGACCCTAACGGCTGAGGCTACGTTTCGTCCTTTGTCTACAGGGTCAACTACGATGAGGGGTTCTGGAAAGATTTTCTGAGCCTCGTCCTCTCTGCCTTTGTAGTGTCCTTCTGTGTCGATGACTTCGCCTTCTTGCCAGTCCGATGAGGCCTTGAGCAGATCCGTAAAGAACACGTAGTGAAGTACAAGGACTTCGCACAAATACCCGCTAAAGCCTCCGACCTTTAGCTCGGCTCCATAGGTCCCGATGCCTCGCATAAACCTCTTAAGCAACAGGACTTCATTCTTTGATTGAGTGTTAAGCCGCCTCTTGACATAGAGCGTATGGAAGGGCGTCCTGTCTACGGATGAGACAACCTCGTTTGCACTTTTCAGCTTAAAGCAAGGGACAAACTCCACAGTAAATCCTTCAATATCGGCTTGAATGTATGGATGTTCTGCGTAAGCCTCAAGATAATCCTCTCCAGCAACCTTCTTAGCGACTTCCAAAACTTTTGAAAAGGCTTCTCTTCCCCCTGCCCTCGGGACCAAGATGAAAATGTCTATGTCCTTCTCTTCCGCGAGCCACGTGTCCTTTGCTATTGAACCCTCAACCCGTACCTCTGCCTCCAGATCAGCTTTCCTCAGCTCCCCTTCCAGATCCTTGACCAACTTATTGGAGAACCGAAGCGTCTCACGTCTCTCTTCTCCGCTTGGAATTGCCCTTCTAAGGGCTTCTCTGCAAATCCTCCGTATCTTTGAATTTGAGATTTCGCTGCTCATGTTCTGTTCTCCTCGATGTTCCTGGGCCAAGTGATCAGGCTTTGCGGCATATCTCCCTCAGAACTGAGTATATAGGTCCTTGTGGCGTAAGAACACTTTTCTTGAGCCTTAAGCATTCAGCCCTAATCATGCCGAATTCATGATCCTCGTTCTCATTTATGCATCTTGCCAGCTCGGCTTTATTACGGCTTGTCTTGACGCGGGCTATCGTCAAGTGTGGACTGAATCCCTTAGTGTCGGGCTTAAAACCTAATCTCTGTAGACTAGGCTCTAGTTGATAGAATGTTTGTCTAAGTTCATTTGCGCCTCGACGTATCCCAGCCCACACGACGTTTATTCGTCTAAGGTTTGGGAAAGCTCCGAGACCTTTAATTTCTACATCGAAGGGCTTGAAGTCAACCTTCTCCATCTCACGGTGGATTTCATCAACCTGCCCCAGAGAGATGTCTCCCAGAAACCTGACTGTAATGTGAATGTTCTCGGGTTTAACCAACTTAAGATTGGCACCTATGTCGAGGAGCATGTTTTGAACAGTAGAGAAGTTTCTAAGCGTATTATGATCTTCTATATCGAAGGCTATGAAACTGCGTATTAATTCCAAGGGAAGACTATCCTTCACACGTTTTTGTTATTACCTTTCCCGTGATCGAATATATTAAAATTTCAGCCCCTCGCATTATAGACACAAGGGTAACTAATATAAGTTGGTCGACATTGTACCAGAATATCTCGTCACCGCGTAGTCATTTCTGAATTTTAAAATAGTTGATCTAATAATATCGATACTGAATGAACAAAGTTGTTTTGCTAGTTTTTGCATCAGTGCTCTTATCCGGAACAATGATCGGGGAACGCGTAAGCCCAATTGAAGCAACCGGTCCTATCTATATTAGGGCCGATGGGAGCGTTTCCCCATCGACAACAAGGATCACTAGCATTGACAACGTCACATATACCTTTACAGACAACAATTATGAATCCATTGTTGTTCAAAGAGATGACATCGTGATCAATGGAGCTGGCTACACTCTTCAAGGAAGACACATATATAATTCTAAAGGGATCGACCTGACAGGAAGGAGAAACGTCTCAATCGAGAATATTGAGATCAAAGAATTCTTCTTCGGCATCTGGCTCAAGGCCTCCTCGTACAATAACATTTCGGCGAATAAAATAACGATAAACAAGATTGGCATTCGGCTCTCTCATTCTTCAAATAACAGCATTTCTGCAAACAACATATCAGCGAATATGGATTATAACATATACCTCGAATTCTCTTCAAACAACGACATTTTTAGAAACAACATGGTGGCAAACAAGGTCTGGGTATCCAATCTCTATTACTCTTTCTATGGCATCTGCCTACATTACTCTTCAAGCAACTGTATTCACAGTAATAGTATAGTAAACAGCCAGTACGGTCTCCATCTTTTTTCGTCCTCAAACAACAACATTTCTAGGAATAGCATGGTGAACAATACCTATGGCATCTTGCTCTGGAAGTCTTCAAGCAACGCTATTTATGAAAACGATGCAACAGGCAACGATTATGGCATTGCGTTCCTTTACTCTTCTAGGAACACTATTTACCATGGTAACTTTATGACAAACACTAAACACGTGTACAATCACAATTCAATGAACTTATGGGATGACGGCTATCCTTCTGGCGGAAATTATTGGAGCAACTATGAGGATAGATATCCTAGTGCTAAGGAGGTGGATGGATCAGGCATATGGGACACATCGTATGTCATCGATGAAAACAACCGAGACAACTATCCACTCATTAATCCATGGATTCCCGAACAAGAGGCGCCACCACCAACAGAAGAAGTTCCCTTCTGGATGCAGTGGTGGGTAATGGAAGCGGTGGGAATCTCGGTTTTGGCTGGAGCCATCCTCTTCTTAAAGAAAAGGGTTTCTGTAAAATCAGTTCTCCGAAAGCTTTGATAACGTTATTGGTAGAATCTAAACCGCGATATGTTGTATGTACGCGTGCGTGCAAGTTCTAGGAAAGTATATGAGTTGGAATATTGTGAAAGATAGTCTTGATTTTGAGACCAAGATTTATTTGCCTCTCGGATTATGATATGAAGAACTAATAATATGGGTGGAATACTGGAAATCAAAGAGCCTCCTGCTATTAGGCGATCGACCAGGCGACGAATGGGATGAAAAAGATCGTCATCGGAATAACTGGTATGCCCGGCTCTGGGAAGGATACGGTTCGAGAGATCGTTGCTGAGCTCGGCTTCCCCCTAGTTGTAATGGGCGATGAAGTCAGGGCCGAAGTCAAAAGGAGGAACCTTGATCTTACACCTGAAAACTTGGGCAAGGTTATGCTCCAGGTCAGGGCTGAGGAAGGACCTGAGGTCTTAGCGAAAAGATGCGTGCCAAAGGTCAAGGCGTCAGTCTCATCCGTAGTGGTAGTCGATGGTGTCAGAAGTATGCATGAGGTGAGTGAATTCAGGAAGGAATTTCCAGACTTCAAGATCGTCGCCATTCACGCTTCACCTGAGACAAGGTTTAAACGTCTCCTGAAGAGAAACAGAAGCGATGACCCTAAAGATTGGGAGGCCTTCATTGAACGCGACCAGCGTGAACTTGGAGTCGGAATAGGGGAGGTGATCGCTTCGGCTGACTACATGATAATCAACGAAGGGACAATGGAACAGTTCAGAAAGGAATTGAGGCAGCTCTTGACCCGAGGGATCAGGTGATGAGCGGAACCGGCAAAGTAAGTGTGAGCGTTGAGGTAGAAATAAACCCTACAGAGGACGCCGATAAGGTTCGGGTTGCAGTCCAGAAAACGCTTGGCGAACTCCAGATTGAGGTCATCGAAGAGGACGGATCAAAACGCCTAGTCGGAAGGGCAGAGGGACAAGAAGCGCTTTCCAAGTTCCAAGAACTTCTAAGGAAAGAACGGATCCGCAACGCTGCCAGGAGGGTTTTCTATGACGGCCTCAGAGGTAATACTATCACTTTTTACCTGAACAAACAAGTTGGCTACGTCGGACATATCTCCTTTTCCCAGTCTGTTGGCGAGTCGCCTCTCGGCCCGATCTGTGTGGAAATTCAATGCGAGAATCCGCTGGACCTTATCGAATGGTTGGCGCCCAAGATTGCTTAGTCAGAGGAGGCTTGGAAGGTGAAGGTCGGGTTGTCCATGCTCTTCTGTTTGGGACGACCCTTCTCATATGTCCTAAAAAGGTTAGAAAATGTTGAGGTTGAAAACATAGAGCTGGTCGACGAGGGAATGCACGCGCTCAACACCAGAAGGGTCCACGCTCTGAGCAAGATAATTCGAGACAGAGGGTTCCAAGTGACCGTTCACGCCCCATTCGTGGACATTAACCCAGCCTCTCCAGCCACGACCCTAAGACGAGCTGCAATGAAGCGTCTCAAAAGGTCAATCCGCGTCTCCAGCCAAATAGGCGTTGGTCTCTGGGTCTTCCATCCCGGTCTCCAAACCGGCATAAGCCACTTCCATCCAGAGCTGGACTGGGACATACAACTAAAGTCCGTACGGGAGCTATTGGACACCTCAGAGCAAAGAGGTGTAAAGATTGCTATAGAGAACACGCCTGACCCATTCCCCTTTCTACTGAAGAATGTCAAAGATTTCGTCCGCTTCTATCAGGATCTAGGTGAAGAAAGTCTGGCATTGACGTTTGACGTCGGACACGCGAACATAAACAGCCAAATTTACGAGTTCTTGGAAAAACTGCCTCACAAGATCGTCCATGCACATCTGCACGACAACAACGGAGGCTTTGATGAACACTTAGGCATAGGAGACGGAAACATAGATTGGCCGAAAGTGATTAGAGCTTTCAGGAATGTAGACTATGAAGGGACCTTGATAATAGAATCTGAGAAGAATGCGCAAGAGAGCCTACAAAAGTTGAAGGCATTAGTGCAGACAGTCTGAAATACAGCGCCTGTTACCATGCGTCTATGTAGCAAATGCTCATTTAGGGGAGTAAAGGCACATCGTGTTTCCCTGAGGGTCCTTGAACAGTGCATAGTATCCATGCTCACCATCCTTGCCAATGGAGGTCTTACGCGTCAGTCTCTTGCCGCCAAACTTCCCAATCAGCTCAAGTTTTGCTTCGATATTTGATGTGCGAATCGATGGAATTATGACCTTGACTTCTGAATTTAACTCTGCACTCGGCCCTTTTCCTGATGGGGGACGAACATCTAAAAAATTTGTGCCGGGTTGTTGTTCAACCTTCCATCCAAAAACATTCTCATAAAAAGTCTTGGATTCTTGATAGTTCTTTGATGGGATTATGATGTGGCAGAAGTAACCATCATCCTCAGACTTATCGGTCTTTTGGGCATCCATACATTTTTCACCTCTCTTCTATTAACCTTCCCCTTTTGTTATCTCTCAACTATTGGTCAGTCTTAACTGCTTCGCTTAAGGTCTCTCTAGCTTTTCCTCATGATTCACGAAGCGGAACTTCCAACTTCATAAAATCCTCCGCCACAACCACGTTCGCAAAGACTTTCCTCGCTTCTTCGAGTAGGACGCTCGTATCGCCGTAACGGGCACTTATGTGAGTCAAGACCAGAAGACCAGCCCCTGCCTTCTTCGCGACTATGGCGGCTCCGGTCGGCGTCGAGTGCAGGTCTTCTTCAGCACGGTCCGCGAGGTCTTCAGCGAAGGTAGCCTCATGGATCAGCACATCCGCGCCCTTGGCAAACTTGGCGATGCTTTCAGACGGCTTCGTGTCGCCAACATAAACGATCTTCCTACCCGGCCTTGGAGGATCTAGGACATCTTGAGGCTTGATTACTCGTCCATCCGGTAACCTAACATCGTCACCTTGTTGGAGCCTGGACCATAAAGGCCCCTTTGGCACGCCATGGGAGATTGCCAGTTCTGGGTGGAACCTGCCTGGACGTGGCTTCTCGACCAAAGCATAGGCTAGCGACGGAACTGAATGCTCAGCCCAAGCCGAACGCACCTCGTACTCTTTTTCTTGGCAGATAATCCTTTCATCTTTCACTTCGATTGCTTCAACTGGAAAGGTGAGCGAGAACCTGACAGTTCGGATGATGGCATCTATGAAGGCTTCAGTTCCCAAAGGTCCGAAGGCTTCTAATGGCTTGTCCCTGCCTAGAAGCGACATTGTCTGAAGGAGTCCTGGCAAACCAAGCACGTGGTCTCCATGCATATGTGTCAAGAAGATTTTTGTCTTTCTGTTAAACCCTATCTTCGCCTTGATCATCTGCCTCTGGACGCCTTCGCCGCAGTCAAATAGGAAGAGTTCACCCTTTCGTTGGACAGCAACCGATATAAGCGCGCGTTCAGATGTCGGAATGCTTGCGGCGGTTCCCAGAAACACGATCCGCATATTCATCAACTGATCAACTCTCAAAGCCTCAGAGGCCCTCTACTTACCTCTGCTCGAAAACAGCAATCTCTCGGGTCAACCTTCTATGGATGTAGATAAAATGTGACTCTAGATGCTTAAAGCCTGATCGCTCGCCGATCTCTTTGACCCTGATGCCCTTCGGAGCAGCAAGGCAGATGCGCCTCCCTTTCCTTACAAAGCCGCATAGAGCTGAGAGGAAACGATCAAAAATGTCTTTTGTTTCCATCCCCAAAGTCGTCGCTGATATCCCGTAAGGCGGGTCTGTGACGACACAGTCAACGCTTCCTGAGGCCAGCGGGAGGAAACGAGCATCCCCCACAGCCATCCCCACAGGCTCAATCTGGTGAAATGATAGGTTCCTTAAGCTTCCCTCAACCATATAACGCTTAACATCCAAACCCAAAACCCGACATCCTATCAAACCAGCTTCAATGAGGAAGCTGCCGGTTCCACAGAAAGGGTCTAGGACCACATCTTTCATCTTGGGCTGAGCGAGGTTGACCATGCATCTTGCCATCTTAGCAGGCATGGCTACTGAATGAGAGAAGACTCTCTTCTGAGTACCTCTCTTGACAAATTCACCGGCTTTAATCTCTGCCTTCAATAGCCCGAAAAGAAGCCTATCATCAGTAAGTATGCCGAAAAAGGTCTGGTCAGGAGCCCTCAGGTTTACTTTGGCTCCCTTTATGTTATGGAGTATGGCCTCTCCAATTCGACGCTCAAGAGCTAGCCCATCTATCCCTACGGAGCTCCTTCTGACCCTTCTAATTCTGACAGCGAAGCTCTCAACGTCGCCTATGGATGCGGAAACTACAGTCCGCTTAACGTTTCTCAGGATCTCCTCCCAATCCGCCTTGCAGTTAAAAATCTCCATACCACAGACTCTTGTCATTGAAGACCTGAATATGACAGACCTAATGCAGCCCGCATCCGCTTCGATCCTCAGAACCTGTGTCAACCGTCCTAGAACTCGGTACGGGAAGCCCTCTGCCTCAAGGATTGATCCAACCTCAGAAAAGGGAAGAGTGGGGTTCTCGCCTGAGACTAGAAAGAAGAGTTTAGCCACGTTAAGGTCCTCTTAGAACGGCCTCCAAGAATGGGTCTTCAAACCTTGCCCTTGTATTCTTCTAGGAGCTCTCTAGCCCTGTCCATCCTAATCTTTCGTTCCTTAACCATCTTTTCTGCTACCAAGTCTATAAGGTCCCCAGCCGCCCCGGCCATGATGGCTATGTTCCTGGCGTGAAGCGACATATGCCCCCTCTGGAGTCCCTCGTGGGCAAGGGCTCTCAAAGCGCCCAAGTTTTGTGCCAAACCAACAGCTGCTAAGACCTCGCCCAGTTCCCGGGCTGACTTCACACCTAGTATCTTAAGCGCTATTCTGGCTATTGGATGGGTCCTTGTGGCTCCGCCTATTGTACCCACGGCCACGGGCAGTTCAATGGAGCCGACAAGATTCCCGTCTTCGTTCTTCTCCCAGACAGAAAGTGGCGAATAATGGCCTGTCCTTGCTGCGTAGGCATGGGCTCCTGCTTCAACAGCTCTATGGTCATTACATGTGGCGACCACGACGCCGATTACGCCGTTTAGTATGCCTTTGTTATGGGTCACAGCCCTATATGGATTCGCAGTTGCGAAGGCGTATGCTTCGAGGATGCCTTCTACGACTTCTTCTCCGCCTACAGCCTCTTTGTCGACGACTGTCCACGCCCTTGCCAACCTTTCAGTCGCAAGGTTCGAGATGATCCTCAAGAAGACTCTGCCCTTTGTTACCCTCTCAACAATCGGCGCAACGGCTTCAGCCATCGTGTTCACAGCGTTTGCGCCCATAGCGTCTCTGCAGTCAACCAAGAGTTCGGCGATGACCATTGGACCCCTCGGCGTTTCGATCACCTTCGCTCTGAGGTCTTTCGCACCGCCTCCGGCAGAGACCAACACAGGATCTTGCTCATTGGCCTTCTTTAGAATCTCCTCTTTGGTGTCAAGGATTGCAAGCCTGGCCTTGTCTGGGTCCTTAACCTTGACTGTCTGGATCTGGCCGATCATTATGGGTTCTGTGCTACTGGTGAAGAAGCCACCTTTGCTTCTAGCCATCTTTGCTGCGTAGCTCGCAGCAGCGACGACTGAAGGTTCCTCTATGGCCATTGGGATAAGGTAGTCTCTACTGTTTATCAGAAAGTTGACGGCTATTCCTAAGGGCACGGGAAATGTGCCAACGACGTTCTCGATCATACGTTCAGCCAGGTCTAGGTTCAAGGCGCCTGGAGCCCGCAATAATTCAACATCTTCGTCAGTCAAGCCTGCAAACTCTTTCACTAACTTTATTCTTTCATTTAAGCTCAGTTTATAGAAGCCAGAAATATGTGATGTCCTTTCCAAACCTTTGTCTCCTCAATCAACGGAAAGAGTTCTGCACTAATCTAGCGTCTCAAGGCATATGAACTTAACGAATAATCCGGGAAGCTTCGGATTCCAAGTTATTCGTGTGTTGTTTTTCTTTGCTTCGAAACTGAGGCAAAGTGAACTTAGCCCACTTTTATCTTGCGGCCTTACTCGTCTGATGTTGAACATCGAGGAAAAGGTTAAGCGGGGTTCAGTCCTTTGTTACTAGGGGTGGAATACGAGGGATGTTTTGCCCAAATTGCGGCAAAAAGATTGAAGAAGGTTCTAATTTCTGCGCTCACTGTGGGTTCAGGTTTGTATCAGAAAGCAAGATTTCGGCTCAAGAGATCGTGAGAGACATCGTGACCCGACGAATAGAAGGCATAAAGAACCGGAATGCAAAGGCGATTGAGAGCCTTGTCTACAAGGAGAAGTATACCAAGTTCGACGATTGGCCGCCGTTCGAGCTTCAAGACTCAGAAGGGTTGAAAAATGAGGCTGGCGCGCTGAAGGTGCTTAAAGAATACGAATATGAAACAAGAGGATGGAACATTGAGGTCTTCGGAGACTCAGCGATAGCCGCCTTTACAATCCGGTACCAAGGTATAATGCGGGATCTTAGCTTCAAGGTTCAATCCCGGGTGACCTCTTTCCTTGTAAAACACGAGGAAGAATGGAAGATTGTCCATGAGCATTGGTCACGCTTTCCCGCGAAAATGCGTGAAGAAGAGAAAGTTGCCGGGTCTGGTAGCGCATGAGACCCTAAACGGTTCCCCTTCTTCTCTTTCCCGCACTGTTCGCTGCCCTTGGAATCCTTTCCCGATGTAGGTATGGGAGGAGGAGTTGTTGCCATGGCCCAACCGATCCATGCGACTATCACGAGAAATAGGTATACAATCAGCATGACAGGAATGATCAAAGCCCAATCGCTCGCGGTTCTTCCTAAGAATTCGGCGTTTTTAGGCGCCAGAAAGATTGCCCAGAAATAAACCACCATCGTAGTGAAACTTATTATGAGAAGTATTCGCCCTTGGGTTACGTCCCTCATTTCCGTTTTCCCTCTTAGAAATGACTAGAAGAAAGTTAACTTAAAACTTTCGAGGAAAAAATGTGCGCAGATTTCTCGCCTAACCTTCGACGGGCACTTAAGGCTAAGAAACAGGTTACAATAATATTCAAGAATCCTCATACTCCCGTTAGACGAGGAAACCAAATAAATAAAGATTCGCATAAAATAGTAAGGAGGTCTAAATGGCGGTGAAGATCAGAAAGCTTCAAGGAAAAGTTGTCGACATAGAGAAAACAGGCCAATCAATAACGGACGAAGAAGGATGCAAATGGGAGAAATGCATCTTCACCCTTGAGATCACCAACTTTTCAAAACGTACCCCAGATGAGGTGATGCCAGAAGAGGTCAGAGGAAAGAAGGTGAAGATGATCAGGTACTGTTGCTTCGATTGGCATTACAAGCTAGGGGTTAGAAAAACACTGGAACCAGATGAAACCGAAGCCGTGCTTGCGGGTAAGCCAACAAAGACACTTTACTGGTGAAACACCTAACCAATCGCGTCTAGAATTTTCAGGATAACCCCACTTCCCAAATCCTTTAATCTTCGCAAGTTAGAAGAAGAACAGGTGAATGGTTTTGGCCGTGTCTAGAAATGCTCGCCGTCCAGTTGGAAGGTTTTGGTCAAAGACTCTGACTGATGTTGAGGAAGGAATCTACTTAGAACGCTGGAGCATCTCAAGTGATGAGCTTGGAATAGGAGAGAAATGGTGCGTCGATAAGCGCAGACTCCGAGGCGGCCTTTCGGACGGGGTAGACATTATAACAGTTAGCAACGGGGAACTGTCCTTCGTCGTCGTACCGACGCGGGGCATGGGCGTCTGGAAGGGGGAATATAAAGGCGTCTTCCTGGGCTGGGAGTCTCCTGTAAAAGAGTTAGTCAACCCGCAGTATTTGAACCTTGAAGCCCGCGGGGGATTGGGCTGGCTTGACGGCTTCAACGAATGGGTTGTCCGTTGTGGCCTCGGCAACTTCGGTGGTTCCGGCTTCGACGTTATCAAAGACAACACTGGTAGAAAAAAGAAGGTTATGTTGACTCTTCATGGAAAGATCGCGAACATCCCGGCAAGCGTCGTCAGAGTCAAGATCGGGTTAAACCCACCCTTCGAACTAGGAGTTGAAGGCGTCGTCCATGAACGGGCAATGTTCGGTACTAGCCTAAGGCTGACTACAGCGGTCACGACCACGCTGGGTAGCAACTCACTGAAGATTTCAGATGCGATTGAGAATCTCAGAGGCGTCACAGATGAGATGCAGATATTGTACCACTGTAATTATGGTCATCCCTTCCTAGAGGAAGGCGCCAGACTGGTAGGTCCAATTAAGCTGGTTGCCCCGCGTAACTCGATGGCTGCGGAAGGCATTGACAATTACGGCATCTTCGGCCCCTCTCAAAGCGGGTTTGTAGAGCAGGTTTACTTTATGGAGCTACTTGCCGACAGCAGAGGACGCACTAAGACTATGTTAGTGGGCAAATACGAAACTAAAGCCGTCTCTGTCTCGTTTTCGGTAAAGGAGCTTCCATGCTTCACTCTGTGGAAAAATACTGCCGCATTGGAAGATGGATATGTCACAGGTCTCGAACCAGGGACAAGCTTTCCGAATCCAAAGCCATTCGAGAGGCAAAAGAATAGAGTGATAAGACTCAAACCTGGCGAAAAATACTGCTCAGAAGTTGTCCTATCAGCTCACCTTGGCAAAGATGAAGTCCAAAAGGTGTATTCACAGATAGAAAAAATCAGAGGCAAGACTAAACCGGTGGTTCTCAGAGCCGGTTCCGAATTTTTCTCCTGTTTAGATTTAACATATTTTTTTAAAGATAGACGCATCTAATGCACCCTTTTTATCTCAAAGATAACAAGGACGAAAGCGTGCATTGTTGGTCGATGCTATATCTCCATATATATGAGGGTATTCTCAGCGTAATAACAAGGCTATAATCCATGTAGGAACTCCCTTAAGCAAGGTGAGTAGTGATTGTCATCCAAGTTCACCAAAAGATGGGAAGTGAAAGATACCAGAGGAATCAGATCGGTTCTAAGACCATCTGCACCATTGAAGTCGAAGATTGAACTCGCAATCAGGCGAATTGAAGCCCAGATACAATACTTGGAAAGCGCCTTGGTTCGGTTTACTGACAGAGACAAGTATCTGTTTTCCAAGGTCGTCGACGCATACTCGAAGAACCAATCGCAACGAGCCAACGTCTTTGCCAACGAATTAGCTGAGCTAAGAAAAATGGCCAATTTCATAATGAATGCTCAGTTGGCTTTGGAGCGAGTTGTCTTAAGGTTAAGAACCGTTACCCAACTTGGTAATGTTATAGTAAACTTGGCACCTGCCACAGAGGTTCTTCATAATGTTAGATCAGGGATAGCTGGAATTCTTCCGAACGCTGAGAGGGAACTCGAACAAGTCGGACTAATGCTCAACGATATTATGGTTGAGGCTGGAGAAACGACTGGGATCGCCCCCGACTTTGATGTAGCAAACGAAGACGCAAAGAAGATCCTTGGCGAGGCAGCGATGGTCGCAGAGCAAAGGATGAAAGAGAAGTTCCCAGAGCTTCCTTCGCTGAAACAGCCAGAGGAGATTCAAGAAGACTTTAAGTATCCTCAGTATTAGGTTTGGACAACCCATCGGTTACTTTAAGGAGGAATAAGCCATAAGCCTCAATTTAGAAGCCCCAGAGCTCATCGGCAGAACATTGAAGGATGAAGACGAGAAAGAGATTGGAAGGATAGCATCTTTCCTCATCGACTCCTCAGGTCAAGTCGAGGAAGTCCTTGTTGAAAACAAGCAAGGAAGATTCGTAAAATACCCGGTCGAGAGACTGAAAGTCAGCAAAGACGAAGTATTCTTAGTGTCGCCTATTGGAGCTAAAATGGAGGTTCTTTCCGAAAAGTTCCCCTTCATAAGCAAGAAGAGGAAAGTTCTAGACAAACTTTCAGAAAACAAAGTCATTCCGACAGAGATCTACGAAAACCTATGCAAAGAGTTCGACAGAACCTTAGAAGAGATGAAGAATGAGGCTCAAAGCCTTATAGAAGACGCGGAGAAGCAGATAAAGGCTCAGGAGGACCACCTTAAATCACTTCAGTTGTCCAGAACTTTCCTCGAGATTGAGCATGAGATGGAAACGCTTAGTGAGGAAACCTACCAGCAGTCGCGAATATCAATTCTAAAGGAGATAAAGAACGCCCAGCAGAGGAAGCTAAGTCTTCTGAAGACTAAGGACAAAGTGATAAGCATACTGCAGGGAGAGGAAGAGCCTCAGGTAAAGCAAGTACCTGAATCCAGAGTTGAAGCCGAGCCGACGCCCAGCGAAGAGCAACAAGCCATCCCTGTACGAGTGACACAGGGATAATCCGTCATTCATCCAGAAGCCGTCCTTTCATGGTGGTGAGCTTTGACGATCAAAGACTTCTTCCGTAAAGCGGGTAAACCGCTAAGCGAACTAATTCTTGAAACTACAAGTGAGCTTGGAAAATGCTATTCGAGGTTGGAGTTGGCGTCGTCGAAGCTAGAACAGAGGAACAAGGAGCTTTTCAACGCGTGCAGTTTCCACCTAAGAAAAGGCTCCAAAGAAAGGGCAACGATCTACGCCAATGAGATAGCTGAAATCCGAAAGGTACTATCACTCCTTCAGAACATTCAGCTTTCGGTCGAAAAAGCCATCTTGAGGTTGGACACCCTTAAGACGGTATCCCCGACCTTCGAGTCGTTCAAAGCAGTATTCAGCGAGGTCAAGAACGCTTTAGGACTAGTCGGAAGTGTTATGCCTTCAATAACGCCAGAGATTGACAGATTGAACATAGCTATAAACGAGATACTTGTGGACACACAGTTCAACGCTACTATGCCAGCACCAAGCATAGTGAATGATCCGACCACCGAAGCCATACTCAAAGAAGCGTCCGGCATTGTCGAACAAGAACTGCAGAGGAAGATACCTGAACCACCTATAGACACAGCTGTTCCGAAGATCATGGAACCCAGCAGACCTATGATAGCTCTAGCCACTGACGGATCTGAGGTTTACGTAGGTCAGGACGGCTCAATCATAGGGAAGAACAGTATTCCAGAAAGTCCAGAAGAACCACAATTTCTTCTCTCCGAAGAGTTGGTCATGGACTATATCGAAAGAAACAACGGAGAGATGAATATAACTAGATGTGCAAAAGAGCTGAACTTGCCCCCGGCCAAGGTGTTAGAAGCTCTTGAATCCTTAAGCATAAAAGGGAAGATAAAGATTGAGCAGTGACGAGAATGAGCGTCATAGAAGAGCTCGAGAATACTGCTGTAAGACACGCTCAAGAGGCAGTTGCGCTGGACCGACAGGGAAAAAAGGACATGGCCATAGCGGCTTACCGAAGGGCAATTGATTGTCTCCTAAAACTTGTGCATGTCTATCCTGACAATAATCTAAACAGGATCTATGTCCAACGAGCCGAGGTTTATAAAACCAGAATAAGAGTGCTTCAAGACTTCTGGGTTGACGGTTCAGCCAAGGGGGAAAGCTCTAGCTACGAGACTGTCCACACAACGCAGACTACATCCTTTGATGAGATGATTCTAAGGAAACCCCCAGATGTCAAATGGGAAGACATCGTAGGCCTTGAAGATGCCAAAAAAGCCGTCAAAGAAGCCGTTGTTTACCCTTCGCTGAGACCAGACTTGTTTCCTTTAGGTTGGCCTAGAGGGATTCTTCTTTTTGGACCCCCCGGATGCGGAAAAACCTTGCTCTCGGCAGCCGTGGCAAACGAGATTAAGGCTACGTTCATCTCCGTTGATGCTGCCTCAATTATGTCTAAATGGTTAGGGGAGGCTGAGCGGAACGTAGCAAGACTTTTCAACTCGGCTAGAAACGCAACCAAAGAATCGCCTTCCATAATTTTCATTGACGAACTTGATTCTCTAATGGGGATCCACCGGCTCGAGATTGGGGGCGAGACAAGGGTGCGAAACCAGTTTTTGAAAGAGATGGACGGGATAACGGATAAGAAGAACCCGATCCACGTCTATGTCATCGGTTCTACAAATAAACCTTGGACTTTAGACATGCCTTTCATAAGAAGGTTTCAGAAGAGGATATACGTTCCGCCTCCAGACTATTACGAACGGCTCGAAATGTTCAGGCTTTATATAGATTGTTTAAAGACATCGTCCGACGTAGATGTTGAGGAACTGGCAAGGCTGACTGAAGGGTTCTCCGGGAGCGACGTAATGGACTTGTGCCAATCTGCTCAGCTCATAGTGAACAGTGAACTTTTCGAGGCTGGAATGGCTAAGAGTGAAGCCGAGCCGCGGAAGATATCTATGCGAGATTTCCTAGGCATTCTGGAGAACAGGAAGCCGAGTATATCCAAAGAGTCATTGACCGCATACGAGAACTGGTCCAACAACTTCAAAGCCCTATGATCTAGGCAAGTCGAAATTTTTATTACCCCTTCCTTCTTCTAATGCGTAGGGTGTCATGGTATGTCTAACAATGAAGAAGAGATGATTGTCACACCTTGGACGGTCTCCGGCAAGATAGACTACAGCCGACTAGTGGAGGAGTTCGGCACAGAGCCTTTGACTGAAGACCTTCTTAAGAGGATTGAGAAGCATGCCGGTGAACTACATCTACAACTTAGAAGAGGGCTTTTCTTTTCGCACAGAGACCTAGACTGGATACTTGACATGTATGATTCCGGACGAAGGTTCGTGCTTTACACGGGCAGAGGACCATCCGGACCAGTTCATATAGGCCACCTTGTTCCCTGGATCTTCACGAAGCATCTTCAAGATGTTTTCGGTTCGAAGCTCCTTTTCCAGATGACTGATGACGAGAAGTTCTTCATAAACCCGGAGTTCGCACTCGAAGACTCCACGGGCTTCGCCTACGATAACGCTTTGGACGTGATTGCAACAGGGTTCGATCCTGAAAAGACGAAGATAATTATGGATGTCAAGGATTCTGGGATGCTTTACAAGTTGGCGGTCAAGGTCGCCAAACGGGTCACCTTCTCCACGGTGAAGGCCACCTTTGGCTTCAACGATAGCTCAAACATTGGCATAATCTTCTTCCCGGCTATTCAGGCGGTTCCGGCCTTCTTAGAATCTGCCCTCACAGGCGAGAATGTGCCTTGCTTGATTCCTGCGGCCATAGACCAGGACCCCTATTGGAGGGTTACACGCGATGTTGCCCCGAAGCTAGGCTACTTCAAGCCGGCTCAGATTCACTGCAAGTTTCTTCCTGGCTTGGGAAAGGGCGGCAAGATGTCAGCTTCGCTTCCTGAGACCTGCATATTCACCACGGATTCGCCTGAGGTTGCTGAGAAGAAGATAAGGGATGCCTTTACAGGCGGCAAACCCACAATCGAGGAGCAGAAACTCCACGGTGGAAACCCAACCATCTGCCCCGTCTACTATTATGAATACTACTTGTTCGAAGAAGACGACGAGAAGCTAAAGCAGATAAACGATAAATGCAGAGCCGGCGAGCTCCTTTGCGGCGAGCACAAGACGAGACTCGCAGAAAAGGTGAGCAAGTTCCTCCGAGAACATCAAAAGAAACGTGAAAAAGCAAAGAACATCCTGAACGACTTTTTGTTCGAAGACTAGTGATTGGATTTTTATTCTCTGCCCGAACGCTAAGGTTATTACTTGGAACCATCAAAAGAGAAATCTGGTCCGCAGAAGCCCGGTGGTGTAGTGGACAAGCATAGCGGGCTTTGGACCCGCCGACGAGAGTTCGAATCTCTCCCGGGCTACCATATTACTTGGAGATTTTGGCTATAAACTGGGCTTATTTTGGACATCGGGACGCTACAAACAATATATCATTTCTACAGTTGTATCGATTTCGCCTGAGTGTTTGAAACCTCGTCTTTATATACCGCGATTGCGCATTGTATCGGGGTCATAGAATTGCCGGTTGAGAGATAGATGAGAGATAATAGAATGAAGTTTATGGATGCGAAGCAATTCCTTTATTTCTTAAATGAATGACCAACTAAAAAGCCTTTGTTACAAAATGAAGTTTTTCCAACAATCATCTACAGCCTTCTTCTATTAGACACCTTTTGCGCACTTCTACGAGCTAGCTAGCATATAAAAGTAATTTAGCTAACAATGGACCTTATTTTTGATTCAAACTTTTAAAATCGTAAATTAACGTCTCTTTCCACTGGAACTTAAAAAGGTTTCAAGGGTCGGGATTTAAGATTTAGTCCTTGATTTTGACTTATTGGAGTGGAAAAAATTCGAATAATAGGTCTTTAAAAATGCAAAAGTTAAAAAATTAAAGAGAAAATCGAGCTCCAAAATAAGATAATAGGGACAACCGTTAACCAGAAAGCGTGAGGTAAGTATGAGTCAGAAGAATTATCATAGAATATATTGGCTTAACCCTAAAGAAATAGATACCTCTAAGTCTTTGAAAGAGAAGTGAATCAACTAGTTTTCTCTCATATTCCTCAAGATAAATGTAACCGTGGACAGGATCATGCACTCGGTGCGACAAAGCCCCTTTCACCTTAGAGATTCTATTATTGTCTAGATAATTTAAATTTTTCATTCTCGCTATAGTTGTAAAGCATTTAACTAATTGAACTAAATTGAAGTTATCTTATCGGAATTATCGGCAATCCACACACTCGTAACCTATTTTCTTCAGCCTCAAGAAACCTAAACTATGAACTCTCAGATTCTTATCAACTCAGAAGTACTCTCCCAATCCTACTTACCAGAAAAACTTTTGCATAGAGATAAAGAGAAATCTGAGTTAACCACCAATCTAAAGAATTTTATTAATACTTTTATCTGTGGACCTTGTGGTTCTGGTAAAACAACTTTAGTTAAACAAGTAATCGGTAGCCTTGACAGGAAAGTGCTTGCTTTTTACGTTGACTGCTCGATCTACCAGACAACTTACAGCGTTCTCAAAGAAATCATTCCAAGAAGCGAATTCGTCCTTTACAGAAGCAATTACGAACTGATCAAGGAACTCTTGAAGTATGCGAAGGAAAGGAAGTTTGTGGTCTGTTTTGACAACTTTGAAAAACTGAAAGAAAAAGATCTGATTGGAAGATTGATGAGTCTAAACCTTTGCGTTGTTTTGATTTCAGACGAAGAAGAGAACCTTTCTCTCTTAACCGAAAGTATAAGGTCAAACGTCGCAAACATAATAAGGCTTAAACCCTGCACAACTGGACAAAGCTTCGATATTCTGAAGGACAGAGCTGAGAAAGCGTTAGCAAAGTGGAGTTATACTGATGCTGTGATAAAGAAAATTGCTGAGAAGGTTAACGGTAACATTGCCTTCGGAATTAACGCATTGAAGATTGCTGCTTTGAAAGCTGAAAGCGCAAATAAGAAAGCAATAGAAGAGGCAGAAGTACAGATCGAAAACGATTGTCCTCCTAAATTAAGCCAAGATGAAAAAGTTCTTTCTAGAATCCTTAAAGAATGGAAGAGCTTACCCGCAAGCAGACTTTTCGATTTCTATCTTCAGAATACGAGGCATCCGAAAGGTGAACGCTCTTTCAGGAATTATATGGAGAGTTTATGTTCTAAAGGCTTGGTTAAAGCGATTGGTGAGAAGAGGGGGAGAATTTACGAATTGGTTGATGTAAATGTTAAGAGCGATGGTTGAATGTGAGAATGTTGAAAGTGAGAAATTAGCGAAGCATTTGAGTAAGCTTACTGGTGATTTTAAACTGTGGATACATGGTAGCATAATTTATGCTTCGTTCAACGTAGAGTCTTTTTCAATGTTAACAGAATTTAGAAGAAGGTTGAAGCGAATGAAGACCGGGTTCAGGTTCATCAAGATACAAACGGTAAGCCATGAAACATGAAAATAGAAAAAACATTTTGATAGAAGAATTGGACGAGGAAATCTTGGATAAGATGCCTAAATGGTTTAAGGTTTTAAGGGATGCCTACGGTAGAAAGTCCTTTGAAAGATTCACCTAACTTAATCCCATCGGGATATTCTTTACTCATTCCCAAGATGTGTAATTTTCTTGTCCTCTTTTTTCACGCAATTTTGAAGCCGACTCATTACCTATAACAAACATACGAGTGATAGTGGGTTGAAGTTGTTTGATCCAACCAGCAATCTGTCTGCGTTGTTCGTCGGTTAATTCAGGTCGCTCTTGAAGTGTGGAATATAGTTTCGCCTTTGGTAGGCATCCAACCCATGCAGTTGAAAGTAAGGCAATACCCCACATAGTGTTGACATTGGGATCTTGATGAATTGGCAGATGCAGACGCAGTAGCAGTTCTTCCGCCAAATTAATGAGAATGTGCCAAAAGTCTTCAGGTCTCTCAACTGCAAGATTTCTACCTTTAATTGCATTGTCAAGGACATCAATAAGTTGGATTACTAAATCCCTACTCAGCCCTTCTAGATCTCCGTTCAAACCTAACACCAGTTAACTATTTCTCTAATTACAGTTTAAATGTTAATATAACCTTCACAGGCTTCTCTCTTCTTTTAGTCTCTCTATACTTTCAATCAGAGTGTCTAGAACTTTTGGATTTTTAATTAGTTCGTTCATGAGCGTGTCGGCCTTCTCTCTTAACTGATCTATTTCAACAGCAGTCTTTGCATCCAAACATAATCCACAATGGAAGCAGAACTTTGCATCCGGCGAATTTCTCATCTTGCATCGTGGACATGTTAATGCTTTTAACTCTTCTTCTATCTTTTCCTCACTCACTTCCATGCCGTTCAGCTTGAACAAAGCATTGTCCACATCCCTCCCGCTTAGATGCACGTAAACAGAAGCCATGTCGCTTCCTTGAACCCATCCGAAATACTGCTTCATCTGAGCCTCTGTCAAATGATTTGCCAAATGCGTAGCCCTTGAATGCCTGAACAGGTGCGGATACACTCTTTTCTTTATTCCAGCCTTCCGGGCAAGCTTCCTTAAAACATCCTTTGCAGTTCCGTAAGTCCAGACCGTATTTCTGCTACTAGTGCCAATGGTAACCCATAGAGGTGCGTCAGGATTTTCTTTCAAAGGATGGTTTTCGACCCATTGGTTAAGTTTTGGGGCTGAAAGAATTATTCTAACCCTTCTCTGCCCAGTCTTGCCATTGACGAGAAGAACTGCTCCATATACATCAATCTGAACATGTTTGAGCTGAAGAGAAAGGATTTCACCGATTCTGCAACCTGACTCATAGAGGACTAGGACAAAAGCCTTATCTCTCAGGTTATCCGCTGCATCAACCATTTTTCTTATTTCATCTACTGTGAGCAGCTCCTCTGGAAGCTTCATTTTGCTTCCGTTATTTTTTCTGATCCACCTAACCTCTTCTGGGTAGTCCTCCGTCTTTCTTAACCATTTATAGAATATTCTTATGATTATTTTGTAGTCTCGTTTGGTCCACTCCGAATAATTCCGCTCCTCGATCTTTCTTAAGAACTCGGCTATGTCATCTTTTTTAGCTTCAGAAAAAGGCTTGCCCAGAAACTTGTAAATGCCCTTAAGAGTATCGAGGTATTTGATTATCCTGGCTTTGCTGTAGCCTCTTATGATGCATTCGCGGTAAAACTCAAGAATTCTTTCTCTACTTTCATTATCAATGTTAGAATTTCTTATTCTATTCAAAAGGCTTTCAATTCTTCTGTTGTATCCGTATACTTCATCTTTCACACAACCACATTGTTCCTCAAGCCTTTATCGGTTAGGGACATGCGGTTGTGCCGTTATGCTCCCGACGAGAAAACGAGCACAATCAAACATCCCTAACACAAATGCAACTTTCCGAAATTTCCTTTAACCTATTAGTTTTCAAAGCATAAATAGTTAACACTAAAATAAAGTGCCAGAAAAATTGGGGGATGTTCCCATTAAAGTCCTCGTTTAGTTATGTTGGATTCAGGGAAGATAGCATAGAAGGGTTAAGTGTTTTATTAGTACACTGCGTTAGTCTGGCTTTCTCAACTCATCGATAATATCGGAAATTATTTTGGCACCAAGAATTATGCCAAAAATGACTAAACCAACTTTTATTAAATCACCAATATTCACATTTTTCTCTTGCACTTCTCTTTTCGCAATTGATCTGAAGGTATTATAATTACTGGCAAACTGTTCTGCTTTGAAGCGATTTTCAAGATTATCTGGACCAAAAGATTTTAAGATGTTAATTCTACTTTTTCCGCCTACGTTGATGTACTCGACAACTTGCAAGTAATTTCTCCCACCGACTTTAATTGTTCTAACCGACGCCAACGCAGCCACGAGCCACTATATACTAAAATAGTATGATTATATAAGTATATTGATACTAATTCAGAAAGACTTAAATAATGGCTCCTCCTCTTTTAAAGGGTGAACTATCATGAGCACCTATACTTTAAAAAGACGATTTAGGTTCTAAGTAGTAGCACAGTAGAATTTTTGCTTCTTAATAGATGGGCGAGCCATTGTGAACTGGATTTGTCTATCTTCCGACCTGGGATCGCCATGTCCTTCACGAGAAAAACTTGCAATCGACAACTGTAATCTATTTATTCTTACTGCTTCCCAAAAAACAATTGAATGCCAACCGAAATAATTGCTGATCCAGATGTTTTAGAAGAAGAGTATATTCCGCAGAGCCTTCCTTGCAGAGATGCTCAGAGGACAGAGTTAGCCTATTGCTTATCTCCTTTCAAAAACAGGACTAGACCATACGACTGCTTATGTCACGGTTTGCCTGGAACTGGAAAGACAGCTTTAGTAAAATATGTCCTCGATCAAATAAGAGAGAACACGACTGCTCAAGCTTTCTATGTTAATTGCTGGGAAAACAAAACGTTAAGTTTGATTTTAGACAGGTTGGTTGAGCAAGCTGGTATCGTTATATCTGAAGTAAGTTACTCGGTGAGAATTGCAAGGCTGAGGGAGAAACTGAAAAACAGAATTTGCATAATCGCTCTAGATGAAGTGGACAAGTTAGACAGAAAAGATCTTAATAATGTTCTCTATATGCTGAAGGAACTAGGTAAGGTCGGCATAATCTGCATATCCAACACGAGAAAATATGTAATAACGCTTGATCCCAGAATAACATCAAGGCTGAATTTAAAATGCATTAATTTCCCCAAATACTCTGATGAGGAACTGATGACTATACTTAAACACAGAGTTGAATATTGTCGTGCATTGTATCCTGAAAGCTATTCTAAAGAGATTCTGGAAAAAATAGCGGAGTTTGCAGCCGGAGATGCAAGAATAGCGATACAAACCCTAAGAAGCGCGGCGTACAACGCTGAGAGGACAGACGGATGCAAAATTACAGAGAAAGATGTAATGAAGGGATATGAGGCAGTTAAAGAAATTAAAAAGAAATATGAACTAGAAAAACTGACGCCACATCATAAACTGATTGTTGAGATTTTGAAGAGGCATTACGAGATTTCTTCAACAGATTTTTATTGTCACTACAGGAGAGAAGCAGAAAAGCAAGGGCTGAAAGTTAAGTCGTCCAGAAGTTTCAATAACTACGTCGCCGAATTAATTGAGCTACATTACATTGAGGTTGAAAGAGCTAAAGTCAGAGGGAACGTGAGATTTTTTAAAGTGGTCTGAGGATAGTTGACAAAACAAATATATCATTCATCTCTAACAGCCATACGCCTTTTATACTTGGGCTTCAATCCCGCTTTTTGGAGAGCCTCTTCTTCTCTCTTCCATCTTCGTGGCACAGTGCGGTAGAATTCATAAACCGTTGAAAAAAACCACACAGCGAGGTAGATTAACCAGGTTATCAGCCATCCTTGGAATTGCGATATCCCAACAAGTTGTGGTGAAATAGCTATAGCGAATACAGATGCAATAGACTGTAGGCTCCATTCCCAAAGGGTAGCAAAAGGCACCAGGTTAAGAGCCTTAAGCCATTTTTTTGTAATATGCTCGTAAACTCCTTTGCTTATGTCATCACCGCAGAAGCCGTCGAAGATATCCATGAAAGAATGCAGCCATGCTCCAAAAAAGAAGCATGAAGGTATGAGAAATAAAACTAACAAATTACGGAACATAAAACTCGCCAAAAAAACCAAAGCAATCATAACAAAGCCATAACCAGTAATGAAATGTAATGTTTTTCTATGTTCAAGCCGCTTCAACCTATCAAAATGTCAGGAAAGATTCCTCCAAACAAACCAAAAACTGCATAATAGACATTAAATGACGATATCTCGATCAAGTTGTAAGGGAATATGATATGGGCAAACAAAAGGGACAAGAAATATGCAAAGACAAATCCGTAGCTCATGTGAGTTGAAACCATCAATGAAGGAACACAACCATTTCCAACCTTATAATACAACCTTTAAATATTCTTCATGGTTAATATAGATGTATTCACGCTGGATACCTATTTATTAGATACGTTATGTTACCCCTATCTGAGGGGATATATATGAATGGAAACTATGACCAAGTTCTTGAATGGTGCAGGAATATTCTAGAGAATAATTTTAGGCCATGTGGTTTGGACGACGAAATCAAAACAGAACTTTACGATTTGACTATAGAGTGGGAAAAGTGGAAAGAAAAAGCCGATAAGGAAAAAAGAGAAATTGGTGGATTAATGGTCATTTTTTACGGACTCATGAAATTGTGGCGACAAGCGGAAGGACTAGCGGAGAAATACAACAAAAATGTATGCCACTATCTAAGGATGTCGTTAGAGAATAAATGGCTCACAAATTATTGCTATTCTTTCTGGGAGTAGCGAACGTTTCATGCTCGAAAACAAAGTGAAGTTAATCCAACAATGTAGAATTTGGGCATAAGAAAACTACAAAACATAGCCAGAATCGCTACTATTTTATCATATTTTGGCTACGAAGCCGAGTGTGTGAACGAGGATATGAATCTCTCCCGGGCTACCATAACCCCAAGTCAGGACGAGGTTTAGATTCTCGGTTTTTTGCTCAAAGCGGGCGCGTTAAAATCATATATACTAAATAGGTCAATCAGCAATTAGCGGGTGATTTGTCATGTCAGCAAAAGAAATCAAGGCGCTTGCACGTCGTTGGTTTGAGGAGGCGAACAAAGGGAAGGCGGCCTTCATGGCCGTGATAGACGAGTTACACGCCGCTGACATCGTTGGTCATGGTGGCGGCGGCGAGGAAGTACACGGCCTCAAGGACTTGAAACGAGATTTGATGGAGTGGTACGGCGCGTTTCCCGATCTTCATTTCACCATTGATGACATGGTCGTTGAAGGGGACAAGGTAGCAATTCGCTATACATGGACTGGCACACACAAAGGTGAGATTAAGGGTATCCCTCCTACAAACAAGAAGGTGACGATGTGGGAGATCCAGATCGACCGCATTGCTGGCGGCAAATTCGCGGAAATCTGGGCAAGGTATGATACTTTGGGCTTGATGCAGCAACTCGGCCATGTACCCACACAGAGGAAAGGTGGAAAATAACCTCCACTTATCGATCAGGGCGTGAATGCAAGTTCGTATTTCGGTTCAGCTTCTCAGTTTGAGAAATTTGAACGAGATAAGTCACGTATCCCGGGCCACCAAAGAACCCAAGTCAGTACGACGTTCAAAGTCTCGGTTACGTTGCCGTGCAAAGAAAGGGTTTGACCCTACCCTGAATGGGAATTTCCTGACATCAGAACTCTGAGTTCAGTTATCCTCTTTCTTGCTTCTTACTCGATAGGCATGTGGATTGCTGAATTTGTCAAAGCAGTTACGAAATGTCCTCTGGGAGTTCTTTGTATTCGATGGCACCTAGTTGTTTGTAGAAATCCAAGTTATCATAGACTGCCCAACTTTCTGCAATCTTGCCATTAGCTATACGTTTGATGCTAACTTCCGTTATTGTAAACTTCTTACCAGTAGGGGCCACTCTTATCTTCTTGCCAATCAAAGGGAAATATCCTCGATATTCGCCTGTGTGTGTCCCCGTAATTTTAATCCCAAACCCAATTACATATCGAGCTAATTCTATTATCCGCTTGTATCAATAAACACCACGCGCATTGAAAAGCTCTAGTCTTCTCAAGCCTTGTCCAAATCTTAATTGAAATAATCTTTCAAAGGTTTGGGTTTGGGATAGAAATTCTATCTTTTTCTCTCTCTCACACTTGAATGCTTTTATAGTATAGGCGATACTATTGCGTTGAGGCAATGAAAGATGATTTTCATCAAGCTTTGTAAAGTGAGGAAAAAGCTAACAAAGGAAGCAATTGCCGAAGCTACGAGGTTGATAGAGAGAGCGAAAAAAGAAGGCGTGAAGTTTGTTAACCTCTACTATACACTCGGGAGATATGATATTGTCGTAATATATGAGGCACCTGACGAGAAGACAGCAATGCGAATGGCAATGAGACTTGGAGACATAGAATCAACTGAAACTCTTGTAGCAATACCGAGGGAAGAAGCCACAAAGCTCGTAGAGTAGTCGTTGAATTCTCTTAACCCTTTTTTCTGATTTATTTTTTGTTAAAGTCACCATACCAATTTGGGGGTTTTGGGTTTGGGATTAAAATTATATTCTTACGAAGCCGTGTTGGACGCTGTTCTCTCCGCCCTCATAACTGTTCTTAAAGGATTAAAATTATATATAATAGACATAGGTTAGCAATTAGCGGGTGATTTGTCATGTCAGCAAAAGAAATCAAGGCGCTTGCACGTCGTTTGTATGAGGAGTGCAACAAGGGGAAGGCAGCGGCCATGGCCGTAATAGACGAGTTATACGCCACTGACATCGTCCAGCACGGTAGCACTGGCGAGGATATACGCGGCCTCAAGGACTACAAACAATCTTTCAGCGAGGCCTACAACGCGTTTCCCGACTTTCATTGGACCTTGGATGATATGGTCGTCGAAGGAGACAAGGTAGCGGTGCGCCTTACAGGGACTGGCACACACAAAGGTGCATTTAGGGGCATCCCTCCTACCAACAAGAAGGTGACGGTGTGGGGGATCTTCATTGACCGCATCGCTGGCGGCAAGGTCGTGGAAGAATGGCAGGCAGTAGACATGCTAGGCTTTATGAAGCAACTCGGCCTTGTTCCTACGCCGGGGAAGGGAAGATAACCTCAACTTATCGATCAATTCTTGAATGCAAGTTTGTATGCCGGTTTCAGCTTCCCCCTCTTTTTCTGTTCGGTCAATTTCTTACCTCATCATTTGTGCTGAACGATGCGTGTTCGAATAGCCCGCGCATTAAACACTTCCATTCACATATCAGCAGAGAACGTTGAAGAATTGATCAGGAATTCGTTGGTAAGACTCATGCTTTCTGTTTAGACTTCCATGCATACCAGACAATCAATGGTGCCGTTATCAATATTAAAAACGTCATCAACGTCCCATATGCGGATAGTTTTCCCAAGGCTTCACCAAAAGTGAGGACGCCCAGAACGGTATAGACTATACCTAAGATGATGTTTGACCAGCGATTCATCGAATCCTTCAGGATCAGGGTCAAGAAAGCCATCACAAATGGCACTAACACAATTTCGATAGCGCCGATTAGCAGGATTTCAGGTCCCATTTTCATGCCTCCTATTTCTCCTGTCGACAGGAATTGCTGCAGTGCACCAGGCTCGAAAATCGAAAATATCATATAACCCAGAGAAGTCACCAAATTCAAGAGCCACAGAACTGAAATCTTTATCTTCCAATCTTCCAAATTTTCACCCCCCATAATAGCGTTTTAGATATCAGTGATTTCAAAGCATATAAGACCTACATTTTACCGATGAAAAATGCCTGAAAAAGGAAAGCATCCCGAAAAGAAGCCTGCGTATCGGGTTTAAAGTCATTTCCAAAATACTTTATTGGTGGATGACAAATGGATCTTAACACCATAGTTTAAACCGATATTTTGCATCAACCAAAGCTATGATCTTCTCAGTTTGAGAAATTTAAACGAGACAAGTTACGTACCCAGGCCTACCAACAAACCCTAATGAGGACGACGTTCAAACTCTCGGTTAAGTGATAGTGCGGGGGATTATGTTTAAATCTCGGGTTAAATTCTCGAAATAGATTTGCTCCAGAAATCCAATTGGAAGATTGCGCGCGCTACGAAAGAGTTCATTCCTCTTCTTTACTTTTAGCTTCTATGGCATCTAGATGCACAGCTAACATCCAAGTCATCCAACTCACTGTGGCTGATAGACCAAAAAAGATTGCCAGCAGAAACCAAGATATCGGTTGTAAGACAAGAGTGACGTTCATAGCATCGCTAACAACCCCTAATACAACGAATGCAACACCAAGGAAATATAAAACGAAAGCTGCATCACAGTGTACCCCACCAGCAGCCACTATCTCTTCACGTTTCATCGAGCACTTTCTTAATCTCATAGATAATCACCTCCTCTGAGATGAAAGTATGCATGTACGTCTTCTGCTTCAATTTTTATGACTTGTGGAAAGACCTTCGATTTATTCTAAATGACGCATACCAAAGCATTAGATAATTGATAATAGTAACTATAAGAGGTGAACTATGTCACTCATACTAGAGTTTGAATTAGGCTTATGGAATGCTTGGATTTTTATGCTTCCGTTAGTAATTGTCTCCATCTTTGGTGTTAGGCTGTTCGCAAAAAGAGTATCAGGAGAAAATTCAAGTGATACAAGGATGGAGAAATTATCTTTTGCATGTATGCATTTGATAGTCATTGCTTCATACGTTTATAGTGTATTTTTACCGTTAAAACTGGGGACACCTTGGTTCTATAGTGGTTTGCTCATCTATTTGTCTGGAATGCTTATTACGATTATTGCAATGCTGGACTTTGCCACAACCTCAGTAGATAAACCAGTCACAAAAGGTGTTTACACTTTTTCAAGAAACCCTATGTACGTTGGTGAGTCCCTGATAAACATCAGTACAAGTATAGCCTGTGTTTCCTGGATTTTCTTCCTAGTAGCAGTTGTAGTAGCAATTCTCGAACACAACATAGTAGTTTCTGAAGAACGTTTATGTCTCAAGAAGTATGGGGATGCATACAGAGAATACATGAATAGGACTCCAAGATGGATAGGAATATCGAAATCAGAGAAAAGAGGCTAGTATCTAACAATACCGTTTTGTATAGGTGCTCATACCCTCCAGCTTAAAGCAAGGAAGGCATTTACTTGGCGAAAATCCTTACGCTGGAAAGCCTTTACATGGCGAAGGGAGAGGGATTTACTCTTTTAGGATGGGAGACTATCGAATCCCTCATCAGATCAAGGGAAACTAGGTATTCCTTTTACTCGTAGGTCACCGCAAGCGCACCTACGAATAACCTTAGCAGGAAAGAACAGGCTCCCAAACTAAATGGCCAAGAGGTGCAGATCCGTATCAAGACTCGTCATTTTCTTCTGGAAAACGTGTAATTTAGACGTGTGCAGTCATCTCTCCTGGGCTACCATTGCGTTTAAGGCTTTGGTTTTAGTGCATCTAAATTCATTATTCTCACAACATCGCTCACAGTATTTCCTGAATCATCTACATAATACATGTTTACATAGACGGTTTGTTCTGGGAAGAGGTTCAAATTATAATAAGTATACGGACCAGCTCCAACCGTATAACCAGTTTTCAATCCTTGTGCCGTCACTGGGGCAAGATACGATTTGGTCGAACCGTTTTCGGCATATGCAATCCACATCAAAGTGAAAACTGCTGGGTAATCAGGCATTGTTTTATTTACATGCCAAAACACTTCAATTGCAGGATAGTCCCGACCCATGGAATGCATGGTTGTGCGTTTAACATCTGTAAAAACAAAATAGGCATCTAGCGTCGGTCTAACTTCATACGTTAGAGCAGAAGTTCTTTGCAAGTTTGACATGTAGAAATAGAAGGCGCCGATAACAAACGCTCCAATTAGAAGCAAACCTACGATTATTTTCTTTTTCCTTTGCAAGTTCAACGCTCACCATAAATATATGGACAAGATTAAGATATATTTTCAGCACATACTCAACCATGGTGTCCCTAGTGGTAGGTGATAATCCCATTATTTTCATGTTTGAGAAATTTTGACGAGATAAGTCACGTGTCCCGGGCTACCACTTCAGCTAGGACTATTATCATTTGTCAGTCACTTTTAAGAGTAAGAGTTAATATACGCTGTGAAAATGGTATACTATGTATAGGTCGTGTAAAAAGAATGACTCTCTTGACAGCCGAAGAGAAAGAATTGTTAACAAAGGCGACCAATCTGATGGACGAGTTATTGGAGACTCTTGAAATTATGCAGGATAACCAGCTTGTTGAAGAATTGAAGCTTGCCCTGCGAGAGGTTAAAGAGGGTAAGGCTAGACCGCTGGAAGAGCTTATAAGAGAGTTAGACCTTGAAGACAAGATATCTCCATGGACTAGCTAGCCCAAACGCAAATAGAAACATTTTTCATCTAGTCAGAACAGATTAGAAAGGTCATATCTCTCAATAAATCTAGTCAGAATAACTTGGTCAGTCCCCATTTTGTTTATTTTCAGTAAATTCATATTCCTTAATTATACTAGTGGCTTTTTGTTTCAACTTGGACATTTGCAAAATTGTCCACCTCTCCACGCCTTCCTGCTACAAGTTATATTCATCCAATTGAGTTTCGAACATGTTAAAGTTGCTTGGTAAAGCGAAGTCTACTAGTTTTTGAGGATACTAATGTAGGAGTGGGCCTTCACTCCCTTTTCGAAGCAAAAGTGGATCTCTTGGAAGCCCTTTCTGAACTCAACGACTTCTTCTCCAACTTTTTCAGGCGGTTCTTTATTAAGGACTATCCGGCTTATGAAATCAGCTATCTCCTTCATCTCACTTTCTTTCATGCCCAGCCTTGAAACCTCGGATGTACCTAGGCGAATCCCACCCGGATTCGTGAAGTGTCTTCCTTCCCGGATGTCCCATGGCAGGAGATTCCTGTTGAGCATGATGTTGGCTTTCTCCAGTTCTTTTTCTATTTTGCCTCCATCTCCCTGCTTGGTTATGTCGACAAGTAAAACGTGGGACTCAGTGAAGCCTTTATGCTCTGCTAAGACGTTAAGCCCCTTCTCGTACAAAGCCTGCCCCAAGGCTTTAGTGTTACGCACAATCTGTTCTGCGTACTCCCTTCCGAACTCCAGCATCTCAGCAAGCGCGATCGCAACCCCCGCTAAACTGTGAAGATGGTGGTTGCTTACAAGACCTGGAAAGGTTGCCCTTTTTATTTTTTCAGAATACTTCTCCCAAGAAACCACCATTCCGTGTTGGGGGCCAGGCATGGTCTTATGGGTGCTCATGGTCATTACGTCCGCTCCTTCATCCAGAGGATCTTGGAATTTTCCTCCAGCTATTAATCCAGCTACATGAGCTGCATCATAAGCCACCGTCGTTCCGAGACCATGGAGATACCCTTCCAACTCCTTCACGGGATGTGGAAACGGTAAGACACTTCCGCCGAACATTGCCAATCTTGGATTGCGACCCTCCTTAGCTAAGGCCTCAACCTTTTTCATGGTTTCGTCTACGTTTATGTTTAACTCTTCTTCGTCTAGAGCCATATACTCCACGTTTAAGTCTCGTACAGCCCCCGCCGTTCCGCCCAGACTTTTCTTACCCATCGATATGTGCCCGCCAGACGGAATGGAAAGTGCAAGCATACAATCCCCGGGATTTGCAAAAGCCGTGTAAACTACAAGGTTAGCGACAACCCCAGAGACTGGACGGGCGTCCACAAATTCAGCCTTGAAGAGCTTCTTAGCCATCTCCATGCACATTGTCTCTACTTGGTCGATGTAAACGCATCCAGCGTATACTCTTTCCTCAGGCCATCCCTCAGCGTATCTGTTTCCGAAGTCGCTGATTAAAGCCTCTCGGACGGCGAGGCTTGGAACGTTCTCGCTTGCGATGAGGGGGATAGAACGTTCAAACCATTCGTGATGTTTTCGTAAGGACTGCAAAACCTTGGCATAATACATTTTTGCCTCGTTCATCCATATCTTCCTCTTCAGAAGATTCTCATGAGTGGGCTTAAATGTTTTTTACTTCAATATAAACGGGGAAACAATAAATTAAAATTATTGATTGGCATACTTAGATCGCCATGCAATTGGGGTTTAGACTATGGTGTTGAACAGAACACATTTACATGAGTTCCACAAAAAGAGAGGGCGCCTAACGGAGTTTGCTGGGTTCGAGATGCCCTTATTGTATGAAGGCATCGTTCCGGAACATTTAGCGGTAAGGAACGCAGTCGGACTCTTCGACGTTACGCACATGGGGCGATTTATGGTGGAGGGAAAAGAGGCTGCAGTCTTTCTCAACTACATCCTTACGAGGAATGTGGGTACAACGAGCGTGGGTCAGGGCAGATACGCAGTTATGTGTAACGTAAAAGGCGGGATTATCGACGACTTGGTGGTCTTCCATATTGGAGACGAGAAATTTCTGATGGTCAATAACGCCTCCAACCGCAACAAAGACTACGAGTGGATAAATGGCCACACAGAAGGTTTCCAAGTCGAGGTTAGAGATGTCTCCGACGAGGTTCTTATGCTTGCAATTCAGGGGCCGAAAGCCGCTGACACCCTTCAATCCATAGTTGACTCTGACCTCGCAAGCCTACGTTACTATTGGGGGAAGTGTTTGACTTTAGACAGCTTCAAAGTCTACGTCACAAGAACAGGATACACTGGTGAAGACGGATTTGAGATATATTTGTGGGAGACGCCTCTAGCAGAATCCGAGAGAGCTGAAAGGCTCTGGCAACTTATCTTGGAGACAGGTGAAGAGCATAACATAAAGCCTTGCGGCTTAGGTGCCCGTGACACCCTTCGCCTCGAGGCGGGCATGTGCCTTTACGGCAACGATTTGGATGAGGAAACAACCCCTCTAGAGGCTAAACTGGACTTCATAGTACAATTCGAGAAGGAAGACTTTATTGGCAAGGAGACACTGTTGAAACAGAAGGCTGATGGTCTCAAACGAGTTCTAGTGGGAGTTCGAGCCTTAGACCGCGGGATCCCCCGAGCCGGGAGCAAAATAACCCTAGATGAGAAGGAGATAGGGAAGATGACAAGCGGGACGTTCTCCCCACTACTCAAATACGGAATAGGTTTAGGGTACGTTCTTCCAGAATATTCAGAGATAGGGACCCGCGTTCAGGTCATATCCCGCGATAAACCTGTGACCTTTGAGATCGTTAAGCCACCCTTCTATAATACCGAAAAATACGGCAGAAGAAGGGCTTGAGTTGCTATCAGGAGCGAGATGAGTTTTGGAAATTTTTCCTATCAAAACTTCTCTAATAAAGATGGGAAACAATATCACCAAACTTATAATTGAAGCAATAAACGGCGCAGGAATAGAAATCGTTAATGGCGATGTTCTGCTCGTAGCCGACAAGATAGTGGCCACAAGCGAAGGTCGAGTCGTCAAACTGAAATCTATACATCCCACAAAGAAAGCTGAAAAACTCGCTAAAAAATATTCCCTCGAACCCCAATTCGTCGAGCTCGTCCTTAGAGAGGCAGACGAGATATATGGGGGGGTGCCAAGAGCACTCGCCACCCTAAAAAATAATGTGTTAATCGCTAATGCGGGGATAGACCACAAGAACGCACCTGAAAATTCGGCGTGTCTATGGCCAGCAAACCCGAATGAGACTACAAAAAAGATCTGGAAAGCCCTGTCGGAAGAGACAAAGAGAAGGATCGGAGTGATATTGGTCGACAGCCGCGTCAACCCCTTAAGGCTCGGTACGACAGGCTTTGCTCTAGGAATAGCTGGAATTAGGCCAATAAGAGACTGCAGAGGGATGGTAGACCTATATGGTCGGCGAATCCTAATTACGAGGGTTAATGTGTGCGACGATCTTGCTGCAGCCGCTCACTTGGTTATGGGCGAGGCGGCAGAGCGTACACCTCTCGTTGTGGTCAGGGGAGCACCAGTAGAACTCACAGACCAATATGACCCCGACGAGATGATCATAGAGAAGAATGAATGCCTATACATGAGGTTACTGTCAAAAAAGAAACTTGGAGTAAAAAAAGTAAATGCTCTCAGAAGACAAGAATATACCTAAATCGCTGGTGCTAACGTACGTTTCTGCTTTTGCAGCTCTCAATACCATAGCAAACTTCATACCGTTCACCCCTGCATTAGGCATACCCGGCTCATCCTTCAGGCTCGGATGGGTCATGGCTCCCTTGACCGGAATTCTTCTGGGAGCTAAGATCGGAGGAATCAGCTGCCTGCTCAGCGGGTTGATCGGGATACTTCTGGGGCAGCCGCCCATTTTCGGGCCATTCACACCTCTAAGCCCAGCAGTTTCTGCCTCTGTCACAAGCATGCTCTTCTCAAAGAAATGGCAAATACCCGCCATGACGCTCTCTTCCCTTATCCTACTCTGGCTTACGCTGCCAGCTGGTCGAGCCGCCTCAATAGTCCTTATTTTTCACATTGCAGGGCTAGGGATTATCCTCTTGTTCCGAGGAAAGATCGGGGACCTTGCAAGATCGGGGAACGCGAAGAGCGAATCACTAGGGCTCTTTTTAGGTGCTTACTGCGGAAACATCTCACGCCATCTTTTCGGAAACATATTAAGTGCAACAATTCTGGATCTATCAGCTACATACTTTATTTCTGCCTTTCCCTATACATTGGTAGAGCAGCTAACCTTCGCAGTAGGAGTAATGATCATTGGGGTATCCTTGAACCAGATGATACTCGGATCATCGCAGTTAGGCAGATATCGGATCCCCTGTCCAGAAGAGAGGGCTTCGAAGGTTCTGACGCGAGAGCTCTCATATCAGATTGTCGATGATTGTTTATCTTGAAAGAGGATCATGAGGGCCTTATATTGGCAGCACATCTTTCAGCCTGATTTTTGAAGGTCCAAGTCTTCCCCCAAAGTTAGCCGTATAGATATTGATCAGCCCTGAGTTTTGAGCCGCCGCCTTCATGCTCTCAGTCATAGCTCTTCTGATTGCTTCAAGAGTTAAGCCGTTTATGACAATCTCATACGCACACTCGATGCCTTCCGGTACCTTGGAATCCGGCAATGTCTCCCTAAGCTTTGAATAGAAAGGATGATTGATTGAAGCTCCTAAGTTATATCTAGTGGAGCCCACTTTGGATCCAGATCGGCAGATCCAACCAGGAAAAGGTGTGATAACCCCTTCAACATTCTCGCGTATGGCTTCTGGCCGTCCCCCATCAAGATGAGAGTCCCTCCGGCCGCAGCTTGGACCGCTCTGAAGCTTTCTACGATAACGAACTTTCCTTCCATCACAGGGATACGCCACACCTTCCGCCCTCTGATCTCGTCCCTCTTCTGGAACCCGTTATAGAACAGGCTTAGGCTTCGGCCTACCTTCAGCCTCTTTTTGTGCTTCAAGTAGAGCATCATAAGCAGCGGTGGTTGGGCAGGTCATAACGCACTGTCCTATCCGCCTATCATCTGGACTTTCAACCCATTTATTGCTCGGTCATAGATCTGGATTGACACTCCTGGCCGATCATCGGGTGCCTTCTCAGGCTGTAGCATTTTCTCTACGGAAGCTTCAGCGGGAGACATTATTATGGAGGTTTCGAAGCCCGTAGCCGCCTTCGCAGCCGTGATGGCCCACTTTTCGTCTTCGGCGGTTATCAGGATTCTCCAGTCCACATCTGGAAATCTCGGGTGACGTGTCCGAAACACGTACAGACGATCCCGCCCTAGTCTTCACGACGAAACTCCTGTCCTCGCCATCATAGCGATGACTTCCAGCTGGTCCTCCTCTTTCTGTTTTTGCTCGCCATGTATCATGTTCATGCCTTCCTCAATGGACAGCATATTCTTCACGTATCTCTTATGATTTGAAGGGTTGAATGAAGGTGCGACAAGGGTTCTTCGGAGGGAATTTGATGCGTGAGGCTTTAGCGATTGCAGCCATGTCTGCCTTCTTAATCTTCGCGTACTTCGCTGTGCAACTTAACAACACCAATGCCAATTCAAAGTTTTCATGTTGGTGTCTAATATTGTGAACAACGGGTTATATGTCAAACCTCTATTTCTACCTTGACCTTATTCTTTTAGTTGATAGAGGAGTACCAAGGCGTGGATACAAAATTCTTATTGATAACGGTGAGATAGGACATATAACTAGTGGAACTTTCTCACCCGTTCTTAAGAAGAATATTGGCTTGCGATACGTTGACATGGAATTTATGGAAACAGGGAAAGATAAAAATCCAAGTCAGAAATAATTTTGTCTTGCAGGAATCGTTAAGAAGCCGTTTCATAAGAGGATGAATGATGAATCCAAAAAAATTAACGTACACAATAGAACATGAGTGGATTAAGCTTGAAGGTGATATAGCAACAATAGGAATAACATGTTATGCCCAAGAGCAATTAACAGATGTAGTTTTTGTTGAACTACTCAAGATAGGAAAAGCTGTGAAACAAGGCGAGGCTCTTGCTGTCCTTGAATCTGTTAAGGCTGTATCCGATGTCTATTCCCCAGTTAGTGGAGAAGTAATAGAAGTTAACAAAACTTTGATAGATAAACCCGAATTGATAAACCAAAAACCTTACAGCGAAGGATGGATTGCGAAGTTGAAGGTTAAGAACTTGAAAGAATTGGATAATTTTATGACCGCCCAAGAATATCAAGAATTCCTAGAGAAGGGAAAATAATGAATTTTATCCCGCATACTAAGAAAGATCGCCAAGAGATGCTAAAGTTTCTTGGTTTGAAATCTATAGATGAATTGTTTGTTGATATCGATAGGAGGTTAGTTCTAGATAAAAATCTCGATTTACCGCCAGCCATGTCAGAGCTGGAATTATCGAGACATATATTAATGTTAAGTGAGAAGAATGGTGAAACTCTTCACAAAAGTTGTTTTCTTGGAGCAGGAGCATACAATCATTTCATTCCAAGTGTTGTTAATCATATCATTTCAAGGTCAGAGTTCTATACGGCTTACACCCCTTACCAGTCTGAAGTTAGTCAAGGGATTCTTCAAGCTATTTTTGAATACCAGACGATGATCGGAGAATTGATTGGAATGGATGTTGTTAACGCCTCTGTTTATGATGGTGCTAGTGCTTTGGCAGAAGCTGCGATAATGGCGTCGAACATAACTGAGAGAGAAGAAATCATAATCTCTTCTGCTGTACACCCAGAGTATAGAGGGGTAGTCAAGACTTATTGTGATGCAAGCGAGTTGAAGTTAAAGGAAGTATATTATGATGAGGGTGTCACTGATTTAAAAAACCTTGAGGAAGTTGTTTCTGATAGATCGGCTGGAGTATTTATTCAGAATCCCAATTTCTTTGGTTCTATTGAAAACGTGTTCGATATAGAAAATATGTGTCATGAGAAAGGATGTTTGCTTATTGTGAATGTGACGGAACCCACATCCTTAGGTATGTTGAAACCGCCAGGGGAATATGGAGCAGATATAGTGACAGGTGAAGGACAATCGTTCGGGAATCCATTGAATTATGGTGGGCCTTACTTGGGTTTCATGGGAACCAAGGAGAAGTATATGAGATACATCCCGGGAAGATTATCGGGACTGACTACTGACACGAAAGGACGAAGGGGCTTTGTCTTAACCTTACAAGCTAGAGAGCAACACATTAGGAGAGAGAAGGCTTCTTCTAACATTTGCACAAACCAAACTTTGAATGCATTAGCAGCAACAGTCTATCTGTCGACTCTGGGAAAGAACGGTTTGAAAGAACTTGCGAATTTGTGTTATCAGAAGGCTCACTATGCCTACGATAATATCAAAGAAATCGGCGGTTTTAGGCCAATTTTCTCAGCTCCATTCTACAATGAATTCGTTATCGAATGTCCTATCAAGCCAAAAAGGCTGAATGAAAAGTTGTTAAAGCATGGAATAATTGGCGGTTTTGAACTGGGAAGATATTATCCAGAGTTAAAGGATGCCATGATGATATGTGTGACTGAGAATAACACTAAAAAGGATATAGATCGTTTGCTCGAAGTTTTGAGGGTATTAAAATGAAACTGATATTCGAAAAAAGTTCTAAGGGGAGAAGAGCTATTAACTTTCCTAAAGTAGATGTTCCAAAAAAGAAGATTGACATTCGCCAAAGATTTTTAAGAAAAAACATCCCATTACCAGAAGTCAGTGAGGTTGATGTGGTTAGGCATTATACTGCATTGTCGAGGATGAATTATGGTGTTGATACTGGTTTTTATCCTCTCGGTTCATGCACTATGAAGTACAACCCAAAGATAAATGAGGACATTTCCAGGTTACCAGGCTTCTTGTTTGCACATCCCTATCAACCAGAAAAGATAAGCCAGGGCTGTTTGGAGTTAATGTTCAACCTAGAGAGATACTTGTGTGAGATAACTGGTATGGACGCGTTCACTTTACAACCTGCAGCAGGAGCACAAGGCGAATTGACTGGGTTGATGATGATGAAAGCTTACTTCAAACATAAAAAAGAGAAGAGGACTAAGATTATAGTTCCAGATTCTTCTCATGGAACAAATCCCGCTTCAGCTTCTATGTGTGCTTTCGATGTTGTGACTATTAGATCAAACGAAGAGGGGAGAATAGACTTGAATGCATTAAGTGAAGTTATGAGTAAAGATGTTGTTGGAATCATGCTTACAAACCCAAACACCCTGGGAATATTTGAGAAGGATATCCTTGAAATCACGGAAATTGTTCATGATGAAGAAGGTTTAGTTTATTGTGACGGAGCAAACATGAACGCTATCCTTGGCATAGCTAAACCTGGAGATATGGGATTTGATATAATCCATCTTAATCTACATAAAACCTTTTCAACGCCTCATGGTGGAGGAGGACCTGGTTCTGGTCCAGTCGGAGTTAAGAAAGAACTTGAACTTTTCTTGCCGATTCCAAGAGTAGAAAAGAAAGAAGAAATTTTTTATCTCAAATATGATTATCCCTTATCGATTGGTCGATTAAAAGCGTTCTACGGCAACTTCGGTGTTATGGTTAAGGCTTATGCATACCTACGAGCATTAGGTTCAAAGGGATTAAAACAAGTTGCGGAGAACGCTGTTTTGAATGCCAATTATCTTCTGAAGAAGTTGAAGCCTTATTATGATTTACCTTACAATCAGACATGTAAACATGAATTTGTTCTGTCTGGGAGCAGACAGGCAAAAAAAGATGTTCGTACGATGGATATCGCTAAAAGACTTTTGGATTATGGTTTTCACGCTCCTACTGTTTATTTTCCTTTGATCGTTGAGGAAGCTATGATGATAGAACCGACAGAAACAGAGAGTAAAGAGACTCTGGATGCGTTTGCTGATGCGATGATAAAGATAGCTGAAGAGGTTGAGAAGAATCCTAAGGTCATAAAGGATGCTCCCCGTAGTACGCCTGTTTCAAGGTTGGATATGGTGAAGGCGGCTAGAGAGCCTGTTTTAAAATGGGATAAAAATATTATTTCCCATTAGTCAAAATTTATTAATGTGATATTTGGGCAAATCTTCAGTCAACTCTTCCTCTGGCAGCTATTCTCCATATGTGTTCGACTTTGTTCCCTTTCATTACATATAGCTTATCATGCAAGTTTACCGTTGTCGACGCATACGCGGGAATGAATTCAATAGCGTCGCCCACATGAAGGTCTAAACCTGGGTCGATCAACTTTAGGAAACCGTGTTCTTCGTCTAGCTGATAGAGTTCTATGCCTGTCATACTTTTAGCTTTCGCAAAGCCTTCAGTTTCAGAGAAAGTCTTGAGTCCTCCATCAATAATCGCTCTATCACGGGTTGGTCTACTGATAACCGTTGTAAGGACAGATAATGCGTAATTAAATGGTATACCCTCCATTTTGTGCAATAAGTCCATGAAAACATATGAACCAGCTTCTAGCTCTGTTATCCCTGGGTATTCAGCTGCAATGCTAAAACTGGTGGTTGCACCTGCACTGACAGTCTCTATTTTCAAACCGGCCCTTTCAATAAGGTTAACCGTGTCAATAAGCTTCTTATAACACTCATGGCAACTCTTTTTTCTCTCTTCAAAAGACTTTGCATAAGCCGCCCATCCCTCATATCCCATCAAACCGCCAAACGTAACGCCGTTAGAAATGCTCACTTTCTTAGCGAGATCCAGTGTAGGTTTACCTGGTGATACGCCGCAGCGGTTCATTCCGACATCAACCTCTATGATTAAGCTAACGTTAATACCTTTTTTAGTCGCTATACTACTAATCTTATCGGCCATTATTGGATTGTCCACGGCTACAGAGACCTTTGCATATTTGTTTAGGTCGGCTAATTCTTCGATCTTCATTTCTTGGATAATCTGATTGGCAATGGCTATATCTTCCATTCCCGCGTCTGCCATGATTTTAGCTTCCCCAAGCTTTGCCACCATAACTCCACAGGCTCCTGCATCGATCTGCATCTTAGCGATCTCAGGGGTCTTGTGGCATTTGATGTGCGGTCTGAGACCTACTTTTTTGTTCTCCAAATATTCAGACATCATTCGAATGTTACTTTTTAAAACGTCTAGGTCAACAAGTAAAGCTGGAGTTGGAATATCCGATTTATCCATGCCAACACCAACAATTTGTGCGTGTACAACCCGCATAAACAAAAATAATTTCTATATCTCTAAATTTGGTTCTAAGTTAGCGCCATTTACATCGTTCCAAGATCTCGATTATTGTACCGAACGATTTGTTAGTGGGAAAGTAGGCATATTTGTTATCGTCGCCAGGAACCATTGCATATGGTTTCCCTGGAGGAAGCGGTTTACCTGTAGGATCAACCAATGTTATTCCTCTCTTCTTCATTCTGTCGTAGAATTCTTTTATATCATCAACTTCGAAGCAGAGCTCGACCAGTGCTCCTTGACCTTTTTCCTCAAGGAAATCGAGAAATGGCCCTCTTTTTGGAGCCAGCAGTTCTATGTAGTTATCAAGTATGCGCATATGGACGTAGTCGATCTCTTCATGAGGATTGTCCAGCTTGAAGTATTTTGGCGGCTCACAACCGAATATTTCAGTGTAGAAATCAATTATTTCCTTGTCAAGGTTTTTAATAACAACACCTATGTGGTCTACTTTTATTATCAATTCCAAACCTCCTCAAATAATACGAAATAGAATTAAAATTGAAGGATATAAGTTTATAGACAACTTCTGACTGCCCCGTCAGTAATCTGAACATATTATAAGTTTCCCATCTTGCAACCTCATACACATGTGCACTAAATCTGAAGACATTTAAGGCGGTTAACGAGAAACAATAAAACAAAGATAGTAGTATTTGCGGGAGAAAAAATGAATGCCTGAAGATATTGAAGGGATAAACCCGGATATCTTAGATAAACTTAGAAAGGAAGTTATAAAAACTGCTAGCGAAATGTTTGAGTATGGGCTCATAAAGTCTACTTTTGGAGTCGTAAGCGCAAGAGTCCCTCAAACTGACTATATTATTATAACACCCAGCGGGTTTAGCAAAGCACGTCTATCCATTGGGAATTTGTGCATAGTCGACTTAGAAGGGAAAAAAATTAAAGGAAAACTGAAACCCTCATCAGAAACGTCAATGCACGCCTTCATTCATAAACGATTACCTGAAGCCAACGCGGTTCTTCACACGCATTCTCCAATGGCAACTGCTTTCGCTGCTGCAAATAAAGAAATACCTTGTGTCTCTACTGAGCAAGCCTTCGCATTTGGCGGACGAGTTCCTCTTGTCACGGAGTATTTCTGTCCAGGTTCTCAGAGTATAGAAAAATTAGAGAAAGTTGTGAATGCACTTAAAAAAGCGAAAGCGGTTTTGCTGAGGAACCATGGTGTTATGATTATTGGACGTGATCTGAAAGAGGCACTTGACAACGCAATTGTTCTAGAAGATGTAGCGACAACTGCTCTACAATCATGCATGATAATAGGACATCCGCATGAACTCTCAGCAGTAGAAATAAAGGAAATCAGAGAATTTCGACTAACCCGATATGGGCAATGTAGAGGAGAGAGAATAAAAGAATGACTGAAAAGTATCTGGTCGCTATCGACGCTGGGACTGGAAGTGGACGATGCTTAGTCTTCAACACATTAGGAGAAGAGATAGCCTCCTCAACAAGAGAATGGACACATGAGACGATTCCCAAGTATCCAGGTTCACAGGTTTTTGACACAACTAAGAATTGGAAGTTGCTGTGTGAATGTGCACAGGAGACACTTCAGAAGGCTAAAATTTCTCCGCGCGGAGTCGCAGCTGTCAGCGCTACAAGTATGCGGGAAGGCATGGTCCTATACGATAGAAATGGCAAAGAGGTTTGGGCGTGTCCAAACGCTGATGCGAGAGCCGCTGAAGAGGTTACAGAACTTACGAGAAAAGGCTTATCCAAGAAGATTTATTTCACAGCAGGAGACTGGCCATCCATAATTGATCCGCCTAGATTTTTGTGGATAAAGAAGCATCAGCCCGAGATCTTTGGTAAGATCAGTCACATGACAATGCTTAGCGACTGGATACTGTACAAATTAAGTGGGAGATTTACTACTGAACCATCCATAGGCTCTAGCTCTGGAATGTTCGATCTTAAGAAAAGAACATGGTCGAGAAGCATCATAGAATGGTGCGATCTGCCAATAGATATCTTTCCACAGATCACTGAGGCAGGAGCCCCCATAGGCGAAGTTACTGAGAAAGCGGCAGCTGAGACCGGGCTGAAAAAGGGGACTCCTGTTGTAATGGGTGGAGCAGACACTCAGCTTGGTCTGATAGGTGTAGACGCCGTGAAACCAGCGCATGTGACAGTCATAGGTGGTACATTTTGGCAACAAACGATAACAACCACAACGCCGGTTATTGATCCACAATCCAGAGTTAGGACTTTATGCCACGCAATACCAGATCAATGGATGACGGAGGGGATAGGTTTCTATTGCGGTCTGGCTATGCGGTGGTTCAGAGATGCTTTTTGTGAGGAAGAGAAACGTTTGGCCCAAGAGAGAAACACAAGTGCATATACTCTTTTAGAGGAGGCAGCCAAAAATGTTCCTCCCGGCTCCAATGGTGTAATAGCAATTTTTTCTGACGTGATGAATGTTAAACATTGGATTTGTGCCTCTCCTTCGTTTATTCAGTTTGATGTGATGTCGCCGTCAACTTCAGGCAAGAGAGAATGTTTACGAGCGATTGAGGAGAGCGCAGCTTATGTTTCGCATGGAAATCTTAACATAATAAAGGAGATTACGTCGGTTCATCCAAAAGAAATCGTTTTCTGCGGTGGCGCTTCTAAGGGCTTTCTGTGGTCCAGGATTCTTGCTGATGTTTTGGGAGTGAATGTTAAAGTGCCAGTGGTTAAGGAAGCAACTGCTCTGGGTGCGGCGATTTGTGCCGGAGCTGGTGCAGGAATCTACGACAATATACCTAAAGCCGCTGAGCACTTGGTCAAATGGGAAAGAATCATTGAATATGATGAGGAGTCTTATAAAAGATATATGGAATTATATGAGCAATGGACAAAGGTTTATCAACGATGTTTGGATATGGTTGAAGACAACTTACTGAAGTCAATGTGGCGTGCACCTAGCACTTGATAAACGGACCATGCGAGAAAAGCTAATAAGGAAACTTTTAAAATACATTTCACGGAAGTAGAGGGGTTCGCTTTATGATTATTGACGCCCATACGCATTTAGGGTACGACTATGTTTACGAAGAAGATTTGACTCGTGAACCTCTATTATCAAGCATGAAGAAAAACAAAATTGATGTAAGCATCGTACAGCCTGGCACCGTGCTTGACTTAGATACGGTTGTTAAAGAACACAACGAAATCTCGACTCTCGCTCAAGAGATGCCTGGCAGAATCTACGGTATGGCCAATCCGAATCCTCATCTTCCAACAAACCTATATCGCGAGGAACTTGAGAGATGCGTAAATACTCTAGGGTTCGTGGGAGTAAAGCTTCATCCTCAGGCTCATGCCGTTAACCCCTCATCATCCATGGGTAAAAAGGTATTTCAAGCGGCCCAAGACCTGGGAATACCCGTCATGGTCCATACCGGAGAAGGCATACCTTGGACTCTTCCGTCCATTTTGATACCAATAGCTATGAAGTTTCCGGTTCTGAAGATAATTATGGCACACTGCGGTACTGGTATGTTTGCAGGTGAAGCTGCGTTGGCTGCACAACTGAGCCCTAACATATACCTAGAACCCAGCTGGTTGCCAAACTTCGCCATTCATGGCTTGTGTAAAAATATCGGAGCTGATAGAGTTATGTTTGGCTCTGATACGCCAGAAAATGTGGCACCTGAACTTGCCAAATTTAGATCAATAGGACTTACAGAAGAGGAGTTAGAATGGTGTCTTTGCAAGACAGCAGCGAAGGTGTTTAGGATTCCCTTTGGTTGACTTTTCGTTCAATGAGATGGTACTAGCGTTCTATTTTTTGATTACGAATTAACCCGACAAATATATATGTGACTCATATCTTGTTATGAAACTTATTTGCATCGAAATAGTACTTACTAAAAACATCTCTACTAAAAGGATTGGAGCCCAAGAGAAATTGGCAATAAGTAGTTTGTTAGGTCCAGTCTGTTTTAATCCAATTATATGAATTGAAAAGTTATATATTCAGTCATAAGAATATTTTGAAACATGTCTAGAAGCCATAGTTTTATGAATACCGCTGAATTAGAACAAAATCGCTGGACCATTGATAGGGCTATTAAATATATGGAGCGGTTTGGGGTCGTGAAGGGATGCAATTATGTCCCAGCTTACTGCTACAATCACTTTCACTTGTGGTTTGAGTTTGATGAAGTTGTCATTAATAGAGAACTTAGCTGGGCTCGAGGTATCGGACTTAATAGTATACGCATTCACATCCCATGCTTTGCTTATCAAGTCGATCGAGAAATGTTGTTTAGGCGAGTAGATAGGTTCCTGGAAATTATTGCGCGCAATGATCTTTCGGTAATGCTGGTACTACAACCAAGCAGTGTCAGGGATCCAGATCTTGAACCAGTATCTAAACAGGAGATCATAGTCAATTTCAGACCAGGTGTGCACCACGGACAGAGCATGAGGTTCCCTGGAGCAGTATATTATGCTAAATTTTTTGACAGGGTTAAACCAATGATCAAAGATTTTATTCAAACAACTATCTGCAGATACGCTAATGACAAGAGAATTATTGCTTGGGACCTTTATGAGGAGCCTTGCCCGAATGACCGAGTACTTGTCGAATTCGCCTTTGCCTGCGCTAGGGAAGCCAATCCATCGCAGCCATTAACCGTTTGTTGGAATGCTGCTGACCTGTCGGACATTTACTCCTTCCACACCTTTGCCCCACCGGGTGGGCCCCCTATAGCGATGGATCTCCTTACTTTCGCCGATGAGATCAAATACGCGGTATCATCTAGGCGACCTGCGCTCTGTACAGAGTTTTTGGCGAGATCATTCGGTAACACTTTGGCGAGTGTTCTGCCGCACTTCTCCAAACATAGCATCGGATGGTACGTCTGGGGGCTTTGCGCTGGTGCTGCTCAATATCACTATCCTTGGGTATGGCCTGAGGGTTCGCCTGAACCAAAACATTGGTTTCATTGTCTGCTTTATCCGGATGGAACGCCATACAGCTATGAGGAGGTAGAATTGATTCGCACTTTCAAGTTCAGACCTCAAGACACAAAGAAGTTGAGTCAGAGCATAACTTGGATTAACCTGTAACTAATAATGAAATTCTGATTTTTTGTTGAAATGTTCATGCTTGGATGCCATAACGAAAGGAGACTTTGAGATAGGAGGATTATTGAATATGCTTTTACAGAGAAAAACGCGGTACTTCGCTTTTAACTTTTTTTATTCGATGACTATTACGTTGTGGATTTCTAGTTTCGGAACTTTCATGCGTAGTTCGCCTTTGTTCCATTTGCTGCTGATCTTCACGTCAGCCGGTAGAAGCGACACTTTGCTTGGTTGTTTACGCAGCTGAACCTTAACTTCCAATGGGCCGACTGGCGGAATATAGTCGGGTACATTGTTGTTTGGAGCCCAATACTTTCCAACCGTGTTTATTAGGTGCACCATGAGCTTGTTGTCTTTGCGGCGGAGAACCAAGTCGACGCAGGGAGGGCCGGAAAGATGCACCATAGGCTGAAAGATCTGGCTCACGACGTCGCCTAGAAAGTTTCTGATTGAAGGGTTGTGTGATCGACTGAAGACGTCGCCGAGTGGACCGTAAATTGCTGCGATGGTTCCTTTACCAACCTTGGCTACTGTTGCCGCGCATTTGCTGTTCTTGCGTGTGTCCGAGTTTGGATATCGTACTCCAACACACCTTGCGGACGTGGGTGTCACGTCCTGCCAGACCCCTCCCAGCCACCCCTGCATCTCACGCGAATAAACGTACGTTTGCTCCATCGCTGATTCGCCGTTGAAGGTGACGCCGAGATGCTGTTTAAACAGGCCAGACGTGGCTGCGCCTATGGCTAATAGGGCGCCGCCGTTCTTAGCATAGTCTAACAGTGCCGTCCGGAACTCGTCGGTGAGCACTTCGCATTCAGGCAAAACGATCACCGGGTAACCTGACATTTTACCCTGAATCTGATGTTCGGCAAGAACGTCCACAGAGTAATGAAGTTCAAGCAGCGCGTGAAGCACGCCCCTAAGCTCCCTGTACTCGCTGATTGGCTGTAAACCGTCAGGTGACGCCAGGCTTCCCGGTGCATAAAGCAGTCCCTCTTTGTCAAGCCTGTCAAAATAGCTGGTTGAAGAAAGCAGGAGAGCCACCTGCGGCACTGTGACGCTTCTGTGTGACACGGCTTGGCGTGCACGACAGAACCGTCCAACCTCAGCTATGATCTTAATTATCCAGTCGTCCCACCAACCTGCATATGTGGGAGTTGCCACGTTGGGACCAGCCGTGCCACTTGGTACGCCCCAATCAATCTGGAAACCGCCTCCTTGCGAAATAACAATCGCCGCTTCTTGCATTAAATCACAAGCATGTATGACAGAAAACCCGCAGTTCTCGCCACGGTCTGTTCCCCAAGGCTGTAAATCCCAAGGCATACCATAAGATGCCAAATATCGAGACTGGAGCCTTATACAGTTGGCCTCACCATGATAGAAACCGCCTGAGGGGATGTCGCCACCTATATAATTCACTGGTACCTCTATTGGTTCTGGAGAATTGGTTAGGTACAGCCAGATAATGATTGTCTCGAACCCAGGTCTATGCGCCTGCAAAGCGTTTACAATCTTTGTAGCGTGTTCGACATACTGGCGTCGGTGAAAAGCCATCCATTCATGCCAGTGAGGATCACCGGGCTTTCTAGGAATCTTCTTTATTCCAGTTCCCGCAGTGAAAGCTTTCTGAGCCCTTTCAGACCAGTCCGGCTTAACTATCCATGAGTCGCCATCAATCCAAAACCCGTCTAGATCATATGCGTCTATTGCCTCCTTTGCATGCGGGATAAATATCTCTTCATCGTACGGACTGAAGGTACTCATAAGGAAAGCCTTAGCATTGTATGGACGAGGATACGGCTTTCCCTCCGCATCTACACTGACCCAGTCAGGATGAAGTTCAGCAGCCCTTTCATCATATATCCCCATCCATTCAACGAGTAATGGTATGCCGTAGCGTGCAGTGACTTTACGAAAAACAGCCAACGGATCTTTCTTTAATAGCGGGTATGTCCAACCAGTTTTTGTAAGAAAATTTGCATACCCTCCGGATGTGCCATCATATTGAATATAGTCAGGCTTCGTTTCACGTATCAGTTTCTCAACCATCTCTTCAGTAACGTCTCCGCCCTTCTCGAAGCCTTTTTTATCAAGAGACCAAAAATGCGCATCATAATGAAATCCAAAGAAAGCTTCTTTGCGAGAAACTTGAACCTTACGTTTAGCCCTATCTTCCAAAAACCTTCACCCGCATCCAATTTATTTATTTGATATTTATGACTTGCGGTTCAATCAGAGACACTGTTAAGATAAGGATTGTAATAGCGTCGCGGACGGTACGAAAATATATATATTGGGAGAAATATTACATGGTGGCAGAAATTTAGAAAAAATTGTTTGGTTGGAGTGTTGAAGTTATGAAGGCAGCTAAACTTTATGGAGCTCGCGACTTGCGTATTGAAGAGGTTGAGAAGCCTGTTCCGAAAGAGGATGAGGTACTAATTAAGGTAGGTGGTTGC